>Ga0307508_10000239_pt1 | contig 66753 bp, 102 predicted proteins | sample 9_EM_MG_FD_203089 | JGI IMG/M metagenome (GOLD analysis project Ga0307508, IMG submission 203089) | Populus trichocarpa ectomycorrhiza microbial communities from riparian zone in the Pacific Northwest, United States - 9_EM | ecosystem: Host-associated > Plants > Roots > Unclassified | place... | reverse complement strand
TGTTATCTTCCTGCTTGCTATTGTTGCCCCTGCCATTTTGCTTCCCCCGCATGCCACGTTTATTATCCTTTCCACTCGCAGCCACAAGGGTCGGTTCAACAGGTTCCACCGTTGTACTCCCTTCATCAACCGTCTTCGCTTTACGGCCAGCCCAGCCAGAATCGCTCATTCTTGGTGGATCACGACCTTCGAGGTACAACTTCTGGAGTTGAGTAATACGCTCCTCGTCCAAAAATGGTGCAAGAGCTGTGTTAAAATGCTCCCGCCATAATTCGCCAGGAGGATCTAGCTTCTGAGAGGTGGCATCACCGGAGCCTTCAGAACCCGCTGTAGTATGAACGTTTGGAAATCCCTCCATTTCTTTCGGAACGTGTTCTGGCCGAGTGGGGGTGGTTATACCAGCATCATCCTTGCTGGAAGCCTCAGGCTTCCCAAGAGACTTCAAATGGATGACGTTTCCATCCAGATCAACCTCGAAAACCAAAAAGTCAGTAAACCTGAACATTTCAGTTTAATTGGCTGTTTTGGTTGTTCTGAGCATTCACTAACCTCTGTTTAATTATGCCCTCTATTCTAGCTTCCCCTCGGCCAATGTATTCAGATATTCCAACATCGGGTTCACGAAAGTTTAGAGGTTCTCCTTCTTTGGCCGATGGCAAAGGAAGTCCGAGCAATGTATGACTTGCAGGAAGTACATGCTCTGTAGTGGAAGGATTTGCGTTCACATGAGATCCTGATTCTTGTTCCTCTTCGGCTAGTTTAATACGCTTGGTATATCTCTCAACGTCGTGGTCGTCTTGTTCGTGTTCATGGATAAGGATGGGCATGACAAGTAAGGCCTAAGCCGTTAAGTAAAAGTTGGCATCAACTTTTCCTCTTATCTAATCCAAACATGCCCCTTCCTGCTCATAAAAAGAGTTACGGAGAGCGAGCGAAAAATGCGACAAATCCAACGGCCAAATTACTTTTCCAAACCATGGAACGAAAAAAATCAAATCTCGCAGTTAGCGTTGATGTTACAAGCTCCAGTGACCTTCTTGCGATTATTGAAGCAGTTGGGCCGTATGTCTGTCTGATAAAGGCAAATCGTCACTCTCCTGCATCCGTTTGACCTAGAGCCCTTATTTCTCTTCTCCAGACGCATGTTGATATCATTGAGGACTTCCAACCTTCTCTGATTGCACAGTTGGAGCTGCTCTGTCAGAAATACGATTTTCTGTATTTTGAGGACAGAAAATTTGCTGATATTGGTCAGTCGCTCGCACTTTATCAACTACCTTTGCTTACTTTCCCTGCAGGCAATACTGTGGCCCTTCAGTATTCAAGCGGCATCTACAAAATCGCGAGTTGGGCCCATATTACAAACGCTCATCCTATTCCTGGTCCTTCAATAATCAAAGGGATGTCTTCAATCGGATTACCTTTGGGTCGTGGTCTCCTGCTACTGTCAGAAATGAGCACTGCAGGTTCGCTTGCAGTGGGTTCTTACACCGAAGAAGCTGTAAGGATGGCTCGTCAACATCGCGACTTCGTTATCGGATTTATTGCGCAAAGGAGAATGGACGGTGTAGGGGCTCAGCCTGGGGATGACGTTTCTGGTGAAGATTTTCTCGTTTTAACCCCTGGAATCGGGCTCGATTCCAAGGGGGACTCTATGGGTCAACAATATAGAAGCCCTGCTACGGCTGTGCTCGAATCTGGTTCCGATGTTATTATTGTTGGAAGGGGCATCTACGGTAAAGATCTAACTGCGCTTGAGGCAATCACTGCGAAGGCAGAGCGATATATGTCGGCAGGATGGGCAGCTTATCTAGATCGTATCGCATAAACAATTAAGGATATATACATTACAACAGTATCGTTATGAAGTAATATAATGAAGCCATCGGGTATCGCAAGTATTCTGCTCATAGTCTAATTCTATGTGTTTTCGGAGCTGGATCATTGTTTATCAAGGTCACCAACCCTTGGTACTATCACGAGTTCGTCCACAAGAGTCTCGGGATCGGCAGCATCAGGTGGGGAATTTTCGATCATGTCCTCCTGCGTTGATTCGGGATCTTGGATATTCTGCTGTCCTTGTATGCGCTGCAATTCTTCCAGAGGGTGATTTTCTTCGAGCGCCTTTTTCAACCTCTCTCTGACTTCTTCAACCCTCTTGGTTCGTCCTCCCCCCAACCAAATGAGGACAGCAGCACCGATTCCACAAAGGAACGCACCAGGAATAAGGACCGCGGTTGTCCATGGAGGTCGTTGGAACCTTTACTCAGATCATACAGCATGTCGATCAGTGGATTGTCATAAATACTCACCGATTCATGCCCCACATGGTCCCACAAAGAAAAGCCTAAATGAACCCAAATTGTCAAGGAGCGTATAAAGAACGGGAAATAAAGGCTTACTTGGAATACGGAATTTCCGTCATTCAAAAAGCAGATCCAGAGTGCAAGACTGATGGGAAACGCCTGACAAGACTGTAGGTGAACGGAAAGAGAGGTAAAGGTAGATTTAATACCCTATGCGTTTCTGTTCCATGAGCTCTATACCAAGTTTGCGAATACTGAAATTTCCTTTGCTCTGAAAGGAAATTGGCCAGAGTCTGACAAACGTCGATGTAACTCACGTCTGTGTAGATCTTGCTGTTCCGCTTCGGTAAGAACATGGACGTAATTAGGATCGTAAAACGGATCCGGGAGGTCGTCTTCATCAAATAGTGCTGGCAAGCCAGCTTTCTTCCTCAGGGTCTGAGTTCGCCGTTTGTAAATCCAGATCTTAAAAACCCCTATAGGATGATGTGAGGGTTTATGACTTGTCGTGATTAATGATCACTGACTGTATGTATCCAGAATGCGAGAAGGCGCTAATCCGATGCTGGTAACGGTGAAAAGTCCTGTACAATCACTATTGAGGTGTGCTATTGTTGTCCGATAAGTGCAGCATACCTGTCTCGACCTGCGATGAGACTTCTATCCAGAACGCTTGGGTGTTGGGATTGTGAAAATTTATGATTTTTGCAAGGAATATAACGATGGCCGCGCCCCAGAATACTGCATGCAGGTTAACCGTTGTCATAAGGCATCAGTTGACATTGGGACGAACCAACTAGGAATCCATAAATGCCAGTAATTATCTGAATAAAGATCAAAACACTGAAGCACGAAATGATTTTGGTTGACATACTCCCATCGCTGCAAAGGACTGGGATGAGTAATTTATATAAAGGTATAAGACGCCACACTTACGCGTTTTCAAAAATGACCAAATTCCCATCATCGTACGACGGATTTTGGAAGGGTGTCTTAAGACGTCATTGACATGGCGGTCCAGGGAATGGTCAAAAAGTTCGCCTTTCTCGACATCCTCGGGCAGGGCAGGAGCTGTAGGCAGCACGACGATTGGCTTGCGAGAATACAGTGAAGATGGAGGTCTACATTGGTGTGTCAATAATGCCATCTTATAGGACAATAAAAGTCGTCGTACATGACAATTGCGTTTACAGCATTAGTTAATGTGGCGAAGGCACCAACTTGTGCGTCTACTCCAGCTGCTAAGTAAGGTTCTCGACAGGGATAATAAGTCACTTGCCTATCACATCCAAGTGCTCAACAACGTCATCATGGTGGTGGTCGGCATTCAATGCCCCATACGAATCGTCTCCTCCATGTGATAGGTTAACAGAGCTTTCAGCCCTTCTGGAGTCACCGCGAGATCGCATACGAGGAATGGCACGCCGACGGTCATATTCATGCAACTCGCCAGATTGGAGGGGGTCATCTATGGTTAAGGGACTGGAAGGTGACTGCGCTCCCATGCTGCCAGAGTGTCGGGATGACCTCAACGTGCAATGAGCATATACACGGCTCGCCGATGTGAAAGCTCGTGGTCTACCAGAGGTGGACATAGTGGCGGTCGGCGTGTAAAGCAGTGGAAGCGAAAAACGGGGTAGAAGACGTCGCTGGGCGTGCACGCCCAACGTCGATCCATCTGCAGCTACAGGCACGCTGAGTGGGCGAAGGCCGTCAGCATTGGGAAACACATCCTGAACTGGTGTATAAGTCTTGCCCCTCACTCTTACGGAAGGCATTGGAGGAAGTGGTGGAAGTGTGGTAACATGCAATGGCTTATCGGCATGTGATGTCATTCATATAGGCTACAACATAATATAATATAATATAATACAGAAAAACATCAGGCTTCGTCGGCATCAGGTTCCTCTCCGGATCTTCGCTGAGAGAATAGTAAGCGTTGTTCTCAGATGAGCAAGCCAATCTTGACCTTACCTTTGTAGGGCCCTTGCTTTTCGAGCGACTTCCAGCTTTGCGACTGAATAAGCTTCTCACTCTTCTCCGAGCAGCGGGTCGTTCATTGTCATCTTCTATATTTTCAGGCTCTGAAGTCAATGGCAACGAAGAGATGGTTGGTGGATCTTTGTCCCTGGGGCCTTCCCAGGGGAGCAACGATGGTTGAGTTTTGGGTTCTTCGACAAGGGAGACGTTGGACTGGTGGCCATCAATTGTCAAATATCTAGGGTGGAGGAGCTGCAAGGGACTTTCGTGATGCGAATAGCTTGACTTTGAAGACTTCCACTTCGTTTTTGATATCAACTCGCGGGCGACCGGAAGGACAGGGAGCAAAGGTTGGTTGAATGCCATTTTCACCCATCCTCGCCAATTCATATTAGAAGGCATAAATTGACCAGCAAGTTCTTCGAACTGGGGATCAAGTAGAGCATAAGGATTGGGAACTGTCATAAGAGAAAAGGCTCACACTCCAAGTCTGATTGTGGTATTCAAGTTCCTTGGTTTTGATTTTAGCGTCATGACATTCAAATGACCCTTCTTTGACCATGCTCAGGAGAATATGGATGCTGAGAGAAGTTAGATTCAATGTTATACTGTAGTTCTTTGCTCTAACCTTGTTATGCGGACGAGGACAAAAGTTTTCTGCACAGAACGATTCTTCATCACCTGAGCGTCGCCGGCTGATTTCCCATTCTTGACTGGATCTGGATCAAAACCAGCGTGTAAATTTGGTGTCGATGGACCCGAAGTAGCAGTGGGGTCAAGAAGAGATGAGAAGTTGACTAGATCTGATGAATTAGACCTTTTTGTGATTGGTGATCCAGGGAACAAGCTTGCTTGTCCTAGCTTGTCCTTTGTTTCACGTAAATCAGTGAATGATCTTGAATTTCCTAGTTTACGACCGGGTGGACTCAGGGTAGCGGACCTTCCAGTAAATTCGAGTGCTCTTGGACTGTGTAATGCTCTCGGAGAGTCAATGGATGAGCGACCCGACATCGGACTTTTGATGTGTATTTCTACCGGAGCAGTGGGGAAGACTTCTTTATTCGGACTATTTGATTCCTTTTGGGAAGGCCATACATACTCCATGATACGTTGACCAACTTTTGCATCGATCTGCAGTTTTAGTGGATGAAGATTCAGCTCGAAGGCTTCATAAACGCTGATTCCTCCAACTGGTGGCAGGATAGTCCAATCTGCCGTTAAGAAAAGCCCCCGCTAAAGACGAGTTGAGAAAATAATCTTATCTGCAAGCAGATCGGACTTACTTTGAAGAGGGGATGATTAGCTGGCTCGTTGTATTTCGTCAAAATCTCAGACCATATCGCATTCCGAGACCCATCAAATGCGGACATATTCCCGATAGTAAGATGGCTGACAGTAGAGCCGTCTTGACGACTCAACCAACGGAAATTGATGTTTGCAACGACTAGTTTTGATAATAGTTTGCTTTCTTCATCCAGCATGCGCCAAGAAATTTCCCTAGAGGATGCATGGAGGAGAAGAGCAGACTTCCGATCAGTCTGGTCATGTAAACGATCTTGAGCGAGTTTAATGGCGTCGAACAACAGGTTGAGTTCCTCGGACAGCAAGAAAATATGTGCTCTAAGCTGCTGAAGGCTTTCATCCTGTAAGTTCCGTGAATTACGCAACGTAATGCGCTCCGTTTCCAGTGCATCTCGTAACCGCGCTTGTAAGTTCGTGACGACATTGAGTGTAGAATGGATATCGGTAAAGTCATAGGTGAACAACATAGTTTGGACTTGATCGGATCTAATCTTGTATACAGCGTCTGAGAAGAGCAACAACTTGTTGACAACAGTGGAGATGGCCTGGAAGTGGTCTGCATTGGCTGATACTGTGAACCGAGGCAGATGAACACGAATGAGATCCTAAGCACCAGGTGTGAAGAGCTGTGTCAGTCAGACTGATGAAATTCTCACCATTTCATCCTGGAGGTGGCTGTCAACGGAGTCGGTGGAACCTTGAGCGCTTGCCTTAGTCTTAATAGTGGACAAGCGATTGTGGAGCCGCAGCTGGTTGAATTTATCGTAATGAAGTATTGCCTCTGTCTGTGGGACGACACGCTCAAACGCTTTACTTTCGCAGCGAAGGTCAATCAAGACTTCCAGAGGCACAGATCCATCACTGGACGTCTGCAGAATCTTTGTCGGAGCAAAGGTTTGGAAGCCTGAAACAGACGCATAATTTCTATACCAGAATTAGATCCGGAAATATAGAGAAGATAAGGAACGCACCGAGACATGACTTTGCCACTGATAGGATCATCAAAATTAGCAAGATCCATGATGTCAAAAGACTGGATTTTGGCCTGTGACGCAGCCACAATGCAAGCCTGGGTCGAAGATTCCCCTCGTAAAACTATTTGAGGCTTCACGAGGAGGCAGTAATGGCCTTTCGTGAGAGAAACGCCCTCAGCCCATCCATCCATTGGATCAAAAGTCGTTGGGCCAGGCTGGTCATTAGGGAAGTCGAAATCTTTGGGGGTTTTCGTATTATTCTCGCCTTTGAGTATTTTGCGAATTGCGGAAGCTGCCATCATGGCAGTATTCCCATGTCCACGATCATTGCTATGATCTTTGTCCACTGTGTGGGTGGCGTTTGCTTGATCGCGAATGAATTTTACGGCACTACCGTAGAAATGTAAGTAGTCATTTGGCCTGTGCACAACCATGACATACCGAGTTGCCATATGATATTCAAGGCCACGCCGATCCCGTGAGCAGTAATGATACTGCATCATGATCTGTTGATTGTCAGCATTGCTGATTATATGGAAGGGTACCACATACATCTCGCACCGCACTATCCATGAAGATGCTAGGTAAATGCATCTGGTAGACATTCTCAAACTCAGCCCATTCATGAGACGAGACATCGTCAGTGGGCATATGGTAGTCAAATGATGCGTCAGCCTTGATGTCAATATCTTTGAGATGCGCTATGTATGCTTCAAGCAGGGTAAGCATCCTCAGGGTGGAATCCTGTTCAGTTTCCTGGAGACGTTTGCAAGTCAGAGCTTCGAATTTGGCATAAATGAGACTTACACCAGAATTTACGTTCTGCGAGGGAATTTCGGAGCCAACGGTTTTCTTGAGTCGGGCAAGTCTTCGTGAAGCCAGAGAAATCTGTATTTGTGTTACGGCTGGAGGTCTGGTTAGCGCCTTGTCGCTCAAACAAGAATCCCCGAACTGACAAGGTTCTCTACCAAGCAAACATGAGTGGGAATGTTCTAATCCAAACTTGCTTGTCTGCGGGTTGATTGCAGATAGGGCCGAATTTCGCTTGAAGTACGTGAAGTGAGGACAGGAAACTACGGGGAGTAGATGCAGAGTAGGAGTGTCCTCTGGTACCCAGTCAAGTTCCACGAAATCATCCATATCATGCCAGAGCGATTGTGAAGATATAGTAGGAAGATTGGCATGCTGTCTGTAATTGCTTCTTTGAGGTGGCGCCGTGATCTCAGTAGTTCGTTTTGATGATTCAACGAAGACTGCTAGCAAAGCTCGTAGTTGAAGACCTTTCAAGGTAACCTCCGCAGCGTAGAAGGGTTTTCTTCGGGTTGTTCTTGTCGTATCTGGAATTGGCCCAAGCACAGTTGACTCTTCTTCTCGCTGATGCATGTCGGCTTGAAATTCATCTATTTTGCCCTTCACTCCTACCCAGGGCACAACGCCATCCACCCAAGCTTACGGATAGTGAGAGTAAATCATACAGGAATTGGGCAATACTCACTTTCTCGTGAATCGTCAATGTATCCATGCATAATATATAGATCATGTAAGGATATTCGATATTTCAAGGTGGCCAGATGCCGACTGAATTTTGGTGATATGTGTCGGGAAGGGTAAAAACTTCCTTGGCGAATCGGAAGAGACAGAGCTCCATCAAATAAGGAGCACCAGGACCAAAAGTGAGCAAAGAGCTTTGGCGTAAGATACAGATTGCTTGGCCTCGATTTGCCTTTCAGACCTTTGGAATTCGTTGAATTTGTCAGGGACACCGAGAGATGAACAAAGTCAGAGCGAAATTCATTAAATGAATCAGCAGTCGTCTATATAATGGGATCAGCAAAATAAATGATATGTAGCATGCGCACAGACCTTGAGCTCCGGAGTAAATTCTTGTAATGCTAGCTTAACCTCGTAATGGGGTCGAAAGGAAAAGAATCTGCATTTGCGGTGGAAAGCAGAACCGGTGCAAAATGAACACTCGGAACCACATGATCTCTCAAAAAGGAAACCCAGACCGAAGCGAACGCCAGAGGTCAAGCGGGCGAACACTTTTTTCAGAGATTTTGATCCTCGAGTGAAGGTGTTCTCCGAAGGCTTGCCACTTCTGGCATCAACGCTATCCAAACTTCAAAGGGCTCAGACATTTCCATACCAAATTTAGAGATAAACTTACTTAGGAATGGCGATGAGCATTTCATTGCTAATTACTTGCATAAGTTCCTTCTGATAGTTGTCGTATCCAATGAGGATTTTTGGATCTCCTTGCCAGCACAGGACGAATCCAGCTCCAGTGTCATCTAGTTTGTGAGGATCGCGGGTGCCTTCGAAATTTTATGTAAGATTTTATGACGAAGAGAGCATCTCAAAAGTTAACCACCTTTCATATAAAGGCAAACCTCTCCCAAAAATGTGACATTAGCGGTCCAATGGAGGACAAGTCGCAGCTATTGGGATTCAAGTAACAAATATTGACATAGAGGGATTTAGAGCTGACCTTGTCCCAAAATCCTACAGCGGGTGAAGAATCCCGAGGAGGACTCGAAAGGGTATCGACTATCCTCATCACATCTTGTATTGCGGGCATATAGCTTACTGCCCAGGACAAAACTGTGGGTTCAAGAGACGAAATATTGACGTCCGGTGCAGCATAAGTCTTGACGGGCATTATTGTTTTCGGGACAGAAACAGAGAGCAAACGTTCGCCATGCAAGGCATTGCGATCCACGATAATAGGGCATTGGACCCACTCAACTGACTTTTCTGTGCCCATTTCTTCCCCAATGACCAGATCGGTGTCGAATGTCAGAGAAACCGCAGAGGGCTTTGCTTGAGGCGAGATATAAATGAGGGGTATTGGATAATCTCGCAAAGTTGCGTGAAGGGAAGATACAGTAAAATGGACGTGAAGAGGAACGAGTAGAGAGAACTTGGTATCTCTCGGCAATTTCCCCAAGTTTTGTAAGACATCGGGTAGTTGGTCAATACTGAAGGAAGGGGGTGAAACGACCAAACAAAGATTCTGAAGTTTGATCCTTAGTAGTGGAGGAGCCAATGGTTGCGATGGTAAGTGGATAAATTCGGGAAGCAAATCTGATTTGTGTGGGAGAGCGCTGGTGCGTAACTCTTGAAGACTCTGATTTACTGACTTGGATTGTTGATCCCTCTGGGTTTGTAAGCGGAGCGACCAATCCAGGGCATGTACGCCATCAAGTCTTCCCCGTGCTTCCTCTATCGATACAGTGTGTCTCGCGTCAAATGCATATTCCATTCGGGGTTCTTGAAAAGGTCCAGACCCAGCAGCTAGAATGGCTGAGACTTTGGCCGAAAAGGCTTCTTCGCGCTCCAATCGTTGTTTGGCTGCTCCCTCGCCAATCTGCCAGATGACTCCCAATTTGCTCTCAAAAGGATCATCTTGTGCTTCCACACATAGATATGCAAGTCGCACGGTGAAATGTGGGACAGATTTAGGCCCTTCTGCCTCGGGCAGAGGTATCTCTGAGTAACAGCCAGCATTTGCCATGTGTGACATATGACGGACGGCCTTCGCAGCAATGCTGATGTCCTGAATTAAATCAGCCAGGACAAAGCCATAGGGGATGCGAATCCTTCCACTATCTCCGTCAATCGCGATACACAAAGATCCAGCCACAGTGGTAAATGAGATTTCCCAGGATTGTAACCGCAACAGCTCATCCCAGTCCCCTTCCATAAGTGTCGTCCCACAGCGATTCTTGGGGGATGGCAATGGCACGAACAAAGCCGCTTGATTCCACTTTAACTTTGGTGTCGTTTCAGTGCTCGTGATTACGCGAAGTTCGGAGACATGGAGATAAAGCTTTTCAGCTGGAAGGGTTACTAGAACTTGGATAACGGGTAAATCTGCATGGAATGTCAAGGAAAGAGACGGGGTGGGTCGGGAGGTGGGTGTCGAAGTAGGTGGACTAGACGGGCTCAGAAGTTTGACCGTCTGAAGAGCCAGAAGAACACTGTATACGCTAGCCAGATGCAAACTGACCCGGATTGACGGAATTTGAACCGAAATGTCGATGAGATCAGTATGCTGAGAGCTAACAGACGGCTTGGAAGAGAGTGAAACATTTAGTTGGATACTGTTTATGAGTATTATGTCTCTCGAGGACTGCGATGCTGCTGGCTCTTCTCTTCCTACGATTGCAGGTTCGTCAGGCTCAAACTGAGTTGCCACGGCTTCCTTAAAGATAAGATTCGTTACTCGGACCTTGACCAGGGCAACATTGTCATGGGGAGAAGGAACCTTTGAAGCAACAATTGCTTCGGGTATGACTTCCGTTGGGAGTTGCAACCGTGCTCGGTTCTGGGTTCGCTGCGGCTGATCAAACCAGTGCGTCTGGTTTGCTCTCAGGGAACAGTATTCGAGTGCGAATGTTGTTCGAAGAGAAAAACCGACCGATAAATCGACTTTGTCATCAGGGCTGATATCCGGAGCAGTGATAACGCAAACCAGACGCCCCACAGCAATCCTAGATGACAGGCCAACGGGTAAACGTGAGAACCGTGGTCCTTTTGCATCTGCCGAGTCAGGACTCCGTACTGCTTTTGGGGGGGATAACGACATCAATCGGAGGCTAGCATCAACGGCAATTGGATGCCATAGTTCTACGCAGATCGTCTCAAATGCTACCGACAAGTGAGCAGCTAATGAGGTTTTATCGATGACCGCAATGGCCTCAGCAGCCCCATCGATCTGGGCGATAGCATTCGCAGTAAGTACAGCTTCAATTGTACCGATTGACAGAATTGGAGGATCGTCAAGGAAATCGATGTCGGAAACGGTCAGGTGAACATCACCAGCTCCCATGAAATCGTGCCTCGACCGCACCCGCACAAGAATGGGTTCGATATTCAGCAAAAAGGAGGATGTCCAATGCATAGACTGCACAGAACTGGCCGTTGGGAATAACCGACTTATGGCCTTGGTCGGATGACGGTATTCGGCCTTCAGAACAAGCCCAATGCCATTACATCGTTGTTCGATGGCTCGATGCATCTCACCATGATCTGCGTCGTATATAATCCTGGTGATTATAGGCCCAATTTCTACCGCCACGACCAGCCTAGGCATGGATACAATTGGTGTCGTCGAAGAACCAGGATGAGCAACCCTATCGTTTTGCTGCTTGGATTCCAGAAAGGCAAACAAGCCTTTGAGCTCGTCAAGTCGGTCTGTGAGATGTACATTGGCAAGTTTGAATTTGATAGCCAGAAGAGCCGCATTGCCATCGTTGCGCATGAAAGGTGATGGGTTCAGGAAAGGGGTTGGCCACTGGTAGATGAGGGACTGGCACACAATCTGGCCAAACTTTGCAAGGCGCATGGTTTGCAGAAGTGTATCTCTCTCCAGGGTGATTTGCCGCAACGCAATATTCAACGCATATGCATCTGTCTCGAAACTATCCGAACCCTCGCGGGAACCAATATGTTCCTTGTGCAGAGAATTCTCGGAGCGATTACTAAGTGAGCCCACGATGGAGATGCCTTTGACCAGTGCTCGGTATGCCCCGATTTCCGGATTAGATGTCACTGAGAACGACAATGATATCGAGAGAATGGAAATATCAATTTCGCGTAGAATTGAGAGTTTGGACTAGAAGTAGTGTGAGGGAGGAAGATATCGCAAGCGTCATTCATAGCTACTCACCGCATCTTTGTAGTCCTTCAATTTCACTGGTTGAATCAGGTGACGACGACGAGGTCGCATCGAAGCCTGTAAGTATTTCAGCAACGGTTTATCAATTGTGAAAGTGGAAGAACTGACGGAGAGCGCTTTAAAAAAGGGAGACGACGCAGACATTGGTGACCTTGGTGATAACAGCCTCGAGGTTGGCGACAGGATTGAGGGTTTCGCAGAGTTTGCATCGGAAGGTGAAAATAGGGAGGACGTGAATGAATAAACGGGAGAAACGATGGCAGACGCCGGAGACGCCAGAGGAAATCCAGAAAACAGAGGCCCCTCTGACATGATTGATGTGGCAGGCGAAAGCGTTGCATGGCTGAGGGCAGGAGTGGGAACTTTCTTTGGCAAAATCTTGTCAAGTACTTGATTCAGGAGATCAACCTTCGTGAAGCATTCGCCGACCTTGAGGCGGACAGAAAGGCCGTGTTTGTCTACCTGACTCTCTTTCGGGGAGAAATTCACTGTCACACCCAAGTCGGTTGTACCAGGCGAAAGAAGAAAAGAAACACCGGAACTATCTGCAAAATATAGATTCATGCCAATGAATTTACCCATGAGCATAGACTTACCTCGAGGTGTGCGAGGCATGCTACCATCCAGATTGGAGACTTTGAGAGATACTTTCGCTGTACCGTGGGTTTCTCTTAAGGCGGTATCGAGGGACCGCTGAAAGCCGTCCGCCAAACCCTTCTTCCAAAATCCAAAACTCTGTATCACCCCTGCTTCTTTATTACTTGTCGTCGGCTCGTCGTTTGGAACAACAATCTGCGCAACCTGGGTAAGGGCAAGTGCCATGTGCAAGCTGATAGTTTCAGCTGACATCTTCCCTCCTGGTATCTCAGCGAATGTTACGACACACGAATGCAGGTCGAAGGAGAGGGCTTGTGTGAGCTTTGGCAACCACTTTATTACCAGGCGCAAGCAAGCCATGAGATATGTGCGAAGAAATGGACGAAAGTAAGGTTCAAGAAATGCCGTAACAGTCCATACGATGCCCCAGAGTCGTCGGGCAATAGGTGAAGGATCCAGGTCAGCGAGGGTGAGGTTGCGTTTGTGACGTTTCTGGTAGGACGTGGCCGGTTTATCTTCCTTTCCGAAATCGAGCGTCAATCCCTCTATCTTGACTGCAAGGCGACGGGAACCCTCCACCGACCAGCTGTAGCTCACGCGTTCAACCATCCATGTTTGAGCACCCTTGCGAAAACGTATTCCACGAATTGAGCGGGGACTGATACTGCGAACGCGAAGCCGATTCGACATACGTGCAAGCAACCATGGTATGAAGTATGTGCGGAGGAGAAGACTGTATGTGATCACTCTGACCAGCCACAGGATGAACAAAGACCAGAGATCATCAGTTGGGGATCCAAGGAAAATAAGGTATGCATAGTTGAGGATGGAACTGAGGTGCTGATAAACGCGTGTCAGGGACACTGAAGAAGACCTGAGCGCCAGTATTCTACCACACCCACATTGTAGAAATCACTCACTTCTAAGAGATAGAAGAAACCTAGTCCAGGTCGAATGACTATTCAAGTCCGAAAGTTGCTACGGCGCTGCATACGAAGATTTCAAGTTTGTGGACGCCAAGACGTGTGTCAGCTTTGCGCCCAAAGGATGTATAATATAATGGCAACAAACAACACGCTTCATTGACTCGGACATCAAACGGATCAAGTACACTAAGTTCGCCCTTCATAACCAATATTAATTCTGAACATAACCATCTGAACGCGATCAATTCTCCTCCTCGACAGTGAGAACACTAGAAACAAACACCTTAGCACACCTCCATGTCAAGAAAAGCCTTCTTACCATTCCTCAGAATTTACTTCCGCAGGCGTGTACGTTGAAAATGTCAAGGATTTTCCGATGAATCGCCCAGGGTTGAAAACATGACAACCTGTGTACGTGACTTTGTAGGCGTCATACTTGTCCGCAAGCACCAACTACCGCACAAGAATGAGATGCTTCATTGAGCTAACAAGCTTTATACTCACCGTTGTCGGTAATGGGTAAAGGCGGAGACTATGGTCATAATCTGACAGCACCGGTTGTATGTTACCAACAAGCGGGCTTAGATGACCTTGGTCGAGAATTGATTGTACAAGCTTCAGGTTATCAGTGTACAAGAGCGTCAGAGGTCATAGTAGAAGTCTCACAAAACGCTTCAGGTCTTCACCCTTGCCGTCAGGTTTTACCCTTACTATATTTCGAAGCATTCTCGCCATCAAATCTTCGCGGAAAATCACAATTTCTTGGTTGAAGAACTTGATACGACATGGATTGGTTCCAAAATGCATCTTCGGTACTCTGATTTTAAGTCGACCTGTGAGTGTTGAGAGAAGAGGTTTGCGAGGTAATGTAGAATTGACTGTGATATCAAGTGGTCCAGGAATGAACACGAAATGGGTTGTCCTCGTGATGAGAGGATATGCAGTTATCAAATCTGCAAGGGCGTCGAAGTTCTCTGTAACAGAGAAGACTGAATACAAGTCTTTCAGGCTGGTGTGAAACACACCTTGATATCGTTGAACGTCTCGTGCGTTACCGTGTGCTATTGACTTGCTGGTAAAGTTACCGCACATAACGATGACTTTCGGGATAAAATCATTCTCAATACAATTATCGAACATTTTTTGAATCCCAGATAACGTAAGGGGATGGTCTAGCCAAACGTCCGAAAGAAAGAAGAAATGTAGTTCAGGTAGTTCTTCGCGTATTCGAATCTCAAATTGTGCCTATGATTTGCCCAACCCGTGAGGAAAAGGATATCCAAACAGTTCGCTAAACTTACATCTTCAAGTAACGATGTTCCACCTTTCCCAAGAAAATCAATATGGCCATAAATCGACCTTGTGTCACCAGTCATCTCAATAATTCCAACCATAAGAAAGGTCTTACCTTGCGGTGCTTCGAGGCTCACATGGAGGTTGGCCAATTGCAATAATTTCAAGACAAGCATCCTCTGTGTACTCTCCCTCCACAAGGGCGTGACAGCCTTCGGTAAAGAGGCCATCGCCCGGTTCATCCTGAGTAAAGCGCGTCAATACGACGATACAGAAGTCATGTAAATCCCACCAGTGTCGAGAAATCCAGTTCCACCGAACCATCTGCATCTTCTAGACATAACTTCCCCTCCTTGTTGTAAGCCAGCATACCCAACAGCAGGAATCGCTCTCCAAATCGCCCCAGAAGTTGTTTTGTTGATCTAAGCTATGATCAAATTGAGGAAACCACATGAATGGATGGCAGAGGAAACGCACAGTTACAAGCTTTTCTCGATCATGAGTAGGGAGCGTAGATGGCGCAAAATGTTCGTTTCTCAAAACGCACTGCCGGATGACATGTAATCGGTCGCGGATAGATATTATTCGAGATTCAGGAGTGCCAGACCAAGTACAAGGCGTCTGACTCCTAATTCACTGTCAGCGGATAGTCCAAAAACATTATTTGCGAACTCACTTCTCGAATGTCATCCGTTCAGGTGACCACGTCCAGCGGGGCATATCGAAAGCGTCTATAAAGAACAAATGTTTTTCGGGGTCTATTATTTCTTTCTCCTCTTGCTTGCGCTCTCCTTGGTCTTGAAGAGTGACGTAAACTCGCGTTAACACGTCTTCCGACACCTTCATGGTGGCATCTTTGTGTTAAAGTTAGTGACGATTAAGGGTGTAGAAGAATAGGCAATACCATCTTGTTTATTGTATTCCTTGGCCAAGGTCTCCAAGCTTGATTCTACATCAGCATCTTCAATCTCATTTTCGTCCAATATCTTCTCCACAAGTGCAAGAGCTGAAGGACTCAAGGAGTTACTGAATTTCCGAAAAACCTAATAACCGTCAGGAAGAGCTTCGCTGCCTCGTACGGACATCCAACGAACCTTGATGATTGTCCTTTGACGATAATCCGACATCGCGAATAAGACGTCCTTGTGTTTGGCTTCATTCATTCATGTCGGCAGACCGGGCCGACAGAATCTGGTTGCTTCAAGTCATCACTTCCTCTGGACGTGTCTTGAATTCATAGAAAGCGCTTGTAGCCAGTAACCCATCCTTTCCTGAATTTACAACCCCCAAGATGTTCGCCGCTTTGGACATCAACGTGAAACCGGGTCGCGGTTTTGGAATCTTCGAGATAGGTAAGGTTACTCGTTTAAAGCCAGCGAATGTACAACAACAACGAGCTACAGGAACCTCGTTGTGGTCAATACTTGACGTTCTCCGAAGACATCCTAATGAATATCCTCAAATTGACATTAAATACGACCCCGATGCCTCGGCGACGACACCAATCATAGTTCACATCCGTCCTCATATTGACCTGCTCTTTTCCGGGAAGCAGCAGCGCCTTCATGCGATTTGTCTCCGGAAACTTCGTGATCCAAATCCCCCAATCACAGTGCAATTCAATAATGCCATTCTGTCCTCACCAAACGAAGTCCTGCGACGCATTGCCATAAGTAAAGTCTTCGGTCCAACTTATCCTGGAGATGAACCACGTTATCCCGGTATCTGGTTTAGTTTTGATGAAGATACAATTGGCGAAGGCCTGAAAGCGGCGTACGCGGGTGACCGCATGCAAGAAGTCAAACGCATTATCTTATCTCAAATTGACCCAGGAGGGTCCGCCAATGTCATTCCTGACGCATTGGATGAAGTACATGAATGCCCTGTTATGACCGGAGAACTAGCTCGTGCGGTTGCAAAGGCAGGGATGTTGGCAATGCTGCCATGCCAGTGTAATAACTTACTACTGTCAGGTTCATGAAGGTGTAACTCTGTATTTCCATCCAATAGCTTCGTCGCCTCCTCTCCACATTCGACTGGGAATAACTACAGCTCAAGACCTAACCCTCGACCTCGGTCCGCCCCTTCGGGTGCACTACAAGGACGACGAAAGGATGAAGATTCATGCTGCCGCAAAGCCTGCGGAATCGGAAGATGCAACGAGCTGTGAGTGTGCCCTTTCCCCCTTCTGGATTTCGCGGCCAACTTGAACCACCTTCAGATTTTTATAATTATTTTCAACATGGACTCGATTTTCTCATTACAGGAGATACACACAAAGTGAAAAAGATTGTTCTGCACACGAACATAGTAAGTATCACTATGAGCTAAAACCCGTTTCTAATACAGAATCTTTCGGTAGCCAGGATCACCAATGTTCCAACGCTATAAGAGGTGTAGTTGGGAAATAGAAGACAAACCCGAAGACGATGAAGACGGTGAGTTGGGCACTGCTATGGCTTTTGGCCACTGGAAATGATTTTATTAGATACTCCACCGCGAAAACGATTTTTCGACAGGGTAGGACCATGTTAAGGGTATTTTAGGGTCTGTTTATCATCGGATCTTTTTACAGTTCGAAACCATCAGCCATTTTCTGAGTCCTCGAGGGACACCTAATTCAATGGTCCTGAATCGCACCGACGAAGACGAACATCTAACTTTGCCAAACGCAACAACACGGTGTAAGTAACAGCTGATTACCTTGGTAGATTGTGTGCTCAAAGGGTATTCTTCCTAGTGTACGGATATGACGGAATAATCTTAGAAGTCTCGGATATGTCGCACGTTGTAGCCGTAACGCTCTTCTAATTTCAAGAACAATTCGATGAACGAGCCACAGCTCTATGATTTAAATAGCAATATTAATTCTTCCACTTCAAGTTGATTTCGATGCGCTACCTGCCTGCAGGACATCGTCATCTGACTACTTCCAGATTATCCTTCCCGACTTTAAGACCAGCCTGGAAGGGAGCTGGCAGCGTTAGATCCACGCCTGTTCGAACAGTGAGTTTGTGAAAGATATTTGAAGAGCCTGTTGTCTCTACCTTAACATGAAGTTTCAAAGTTCGCCCCTAACCAAGGGTAAATTATGGAGTAACAGTAATTTTCGTTGTAGACTTTGGTTTATTAAGAATAAACCATCGTACGAGATCTAGTGTTGCCGTTGCATCTTCCACCGAGGAATGTCCCTGTGTGGCGTCGCCGGTTTGAATCATCTTACCCAATGATTCACGAACTCTAGCAAAGGAGCAATGAGATATCCATGAACAAAAGCATGAAGAATCCTCACATGTCTTTGAGCGACCTTCTGTATGGATTCCCTGCCTTGTGAGGAAATAGGAGGGCGGTGTCGATACACCTATGGTGGATAATGCGTAGCGTCTTCAAATCGTTTTCCAATCCGTGCCCGATAAGGATTGTATTTGTATCAATAATGTCGTGCAAGGCCTTCCTGATAGCTATTAAATCCATTGTGGCTGTTGCGTGGTTTTGCGCGGTAATGCCAGAAAAGCGAGTATTATAATCACTGCAATTGAGCTTAACGAACATTGGCCGGCATTATAGAGGAAGGCGTACATGACTTGTACTCCATCATCCATCCGCACGAGCTCATCTAAGACTTCTTTTGCCGATTCATCAATGACAGAAACTCTGGCCACCCTCAATCCGCCTGTTGTATAAATCATTTCACAGTCCAAGGCCGCCACATCAAGTTTTGGAGGACTGTTAAGATCGGCTACAGGAAGGAATGAGAATGGATGGCGTGCATGGAGTGCTGCTGCGTCTGATTCCGAAAAAACGTGGGGTCCATGTGAACAGGCGGCGTCCTCGGCTGCTGGCCTTGAACAACAAGCGAATACGCGAACCTTCTCCCCTGTGTGAGAGGGTTTTGAAAACAGGCTACTGTAGATTATAGGATCTTACCTCCAATGCGAGTCGTGTACGGTTTCCCCCAATGATAGACGCATTGGTCAGCTTCCTCCAAGGGCTTCACCAAGTAGTACTGTGGACATCGATCACATCTCACGACTTTACCTTCAATGGAAGGTTGCTCGCCACCAGGTCCAGGAGGAAGATCGACAGTGTATCCCCATTGCTGTAGTTCCTCGACGGTATGCATTAAATGCTCCAAGGACTCGAGAGATAATCGCAATGTCTCTAATTTCTTCTGATTCTCGATCCGAGTCGCGATGTCCTCTTCTGTGCCAACGGACGGATCGCTAGGCGAAGTGGGAATGGGACGGCGTTTTAGTATTGCTACACATTGGATTACCGCCTGTAAAATGAGGTGGTTGAGTAATGAGAGTGGGTGGATACACAATACATACATTACGATACGTTGTCTTTGTTGATTTCTTATACACTTCTTCCTCTTGTTTTAGTGCATGATCTGCTGCCAAGGAGGGATTTGATGGCAGTATCTGATGGTATAAAACGGCGAAATGATCATAAAGAGTCTTGAGCATTGTCTATAGAAATCAGGATTAGAAAATGAAAGCAATGCGATATATTCTCCAAACGGACTTGTCTGACTGGGAGTGGGACAAGAGATTGGGCAGCATTTACTCTCAAAATAGGAACCCCAGACTAAGTGTTCATATGTATTGAGTTGGTGTACGCAAGTAAATGGTTTAATTCGACTTACCTCTGTGGAAAGTGAAGGTACTGCAGCACCTTGTGTAAGGCCCACTTTCTGCACCTTCCTTGGAGGTTCTGGAAAGGAAGTCTTGACTGGGGAGATTGCTGGCCGTTTCGCTGGTACGATTTCAGGAGGTTTTACTTGGGTGATTGCACGAGAGGTGGATGCAACGGGCGCTTTGATTTGAACAAGAATCAATGGTCTTGGGTCAGGGGTGGTCTCGGCATGGGAATACAAGCAATTCTGACGCGTGCACGTCTCTCTGTGTGGACATGGCAAGTTCCTGAAGAGACCCAGAGTTGAAAACATTTGCGATGCAGGGAAAGACAAACTTCGCGTGACAAATTAGCAATTATCCCCATCCGTGACTGGACAACTTTCCGACACGACGTGACTTTTTAAAGCCTCCAAATGTCATCGGAGGCCAGAAAGCGAGTTGGTCCAGTTGAAGCCAAGACGGATTCTGCTTTGTACGTTTGGAATATGCTTTGGTTGTCTGCTTCCGACCTGACAGTGCTGGTAGAAATCATCTTACAGGCCGGACCTTTCAGACGTACTTATGAGCCAAACCTTTTGACGCCTTTCTGGATGCTCATTGAATTCATTTTCCAGACATTTTGCAACTAACCCAGTACCTCTGGAGCATATTAACTCCCCGGCTGTGCCAACACTGGGAGCACCAAACTCATGCCTCAAGAATTGGATGGTTGAGCCCCGTATGTTTCCTTCCAAGTCTTTCCTCTACCAACTATGCCAACACCTCCTCAGGTACCTCATTCAAACTCCTCGTATTACCTGTGATTCTCTACCTGAATTGGGAATTCGTCTCGCTCTTTGTTGAAACGAATATATCAAACCCTTTCGCTAAATTCTTTCTCATTTCTGGCTATATACCAGATTCCCAGCCAGGCGATCCGCGATATCAGAAGACATGGTGGGATGTCATATTTCTCGCCTACTACATCATATTTTTCTCCTTCGTCCGTCAATCTGTGGTTCTCTACATTGCAACACCACTCGCCAGATATTTTAGACTTAGACAGCCATCCAAGGTCGCTCGCTTCGGAGAACAGACATACGCCTTCTTGTATTTCACGGTTTTTGGCGCTTGGGGATGTGTACGTGCTTTATCCCTAACTTGAGGTACCTCTGACCCATCTACGTCAGCGTATAATGTCGACATCTCCCACCTTCTGGTACAACACCAGCGAATTTTGGATAGGTAGGTAATTAATCCATGACGCGCTCTGTCCTCATCGCCGCCCTTATGAACAGATTATCCTCACTGGGATATGAAGGCGGAATTGAAAATTTATTATCTCATGCAATTTTCGCATTGGTTGCAAGAACTTCTCGTGCTTACATTTGGGTTGGAAAAGGCACGCAAAGATTACGTGGAACTTGTTGCCCATCATATAGTGACTTTGTGGCTCGTTGGGTAAGATCTGTCACTGCTTTTAGGAGTGAGTGGTTACCTTTTATTTCATGTTCCCCAGATGGAGTTACATCATGAACATGACGCATATCGGCAATGCCGTCTATGTAAGCATGGACGTACCAGACATATTCTTGGCTGTGAGGACATGGTTCACCACATACTTGAGCCTTATTCTGACCCCCATCCTAGTTCTCTAAGCTCCTCAACTACATTCAATGGAATACTGCGAAAATCTACGCCTTTGCTTTTTTTTTTCTCGTTTGGTCGTACGCTATTTCTCAAGTGTCGGTATCTAGACCTGAACCATTGTCCGATTTTCAGATACTTCCGCCACTATCTAAACTTCTGGATCCTATGGTCTGTTTGGTTTGAGATAGGTTCCATTCCGTAAGTTTTATGTCTTCTTGAGTGGTCTGCAAATTAACCTGTATGACAGTGAAATTGCCCGACGGTGGAGCTGGTCGGATGGTGTCTATCTACCAGGCTGGATGAGATATCAAATTTTTGCCGCACTTCTACTTCTCCAGTTTTTGAACCTGTTTTGGTATAGCCTCATGATCAAAATCCTCATTAGGCAAGTAATGTACATCCCTAGCTGCTTTTACAGCTAATCGTAATCTCCAGGGCAATCACAACTGCCCAAGCGGAGGACGACCGGTCGGACGATGAAAAGGATGAGAAAGAAGATTAATGCTCATCATGACCCGCATAATATATGCCAATATTTAATTCCAATTGTTATCGGGTTCAAATGCTACCTCAATTTCAGAGATTCATCAAACAATGTTTATGCAAGGCATTCTCGACATGAAAACGAAAACCTCATGCATCAGCAGCTGTATCCCCCTTCTCCTGTTGTAGAGATATGGGCGGCAAAATACCCTCTTCATCCGAGTAGTCACTGTCTTCTTGCCATGGCTGTAACTCGACTTGAACACCAGTGTTCGTCTGGTTCGGCCATCTCTTCTCTCGTTGCATGTCGAGCGGGTCGCCCTCTGCCATAGCTTTCATCGCCAAAAGTGTATACTAAAATTTTAAAAGTCAGCCATCAAGTTGCATAGAACTCTGAGATAACACCGACATGAGCGTCGTTACCCGCATTGTGTAAATCCTTTTTAGGGATCTGAAGGAGATGGCAAGTCCGTTCCAACGATTTCTTGTTCAGTGCCAACGGTCTCTTGTCCTGTGGATCGGGATTACCCAGAAGGGCGGCAATCATGTCCACAGTGTCGACAATGTATATGCCATTTTCTGGCATCGAGTCCGGAAGTTGATGGGTTTTATCAGTAAGGTCCACTCCGACTTGTTCAAGATATCTATGTCGGACACATTCTGAGCGAGCGTAGAATAGGAGCAGGTCAAAATCCTACTTGATATCCTGGCTATTATCGTGGAATAAAAGAAAAACTGGTTGATTTTGCTTGAGATCGGCAAAAAGTTGGTGGATTCTTTCCTTGAAAGCTTTCTTCTTGAGCGTCTGGCTGCTTCCAAAGTTATAGCGCTGGAGACATGGGGTAAGGCTTCTCTTCCAAAACAGTAGTCTTAATTACCTCGCGGTTGTCTACTACGTACGCCGAATTCCTATATCCCGCCGCCTCTTCGACTATAAGGTGACCTTGTTCTTCTGATGGTGTCCGGTCTGCCCCAAAGCGAATGAAGCTCCATCCAAACTCGGTGATTAGGGTATGATCACGCTCCCAAGCTTCAAAGTCCACAGAACAGAACGTGCCTTTCTTCTCGCTCCAGATACTGCGCATGCGTTCAAAGATGTGACGACTCTCAGTAAGAGATGAATTAACGCTGCTTCTTTTGAGCCTCTTGTTGTTTTTGTCGATGTTCTAATCGGAATTCAGAAGTTCGATTAGGCATATCAGAAAGGATGGAACGCGCCTTGACCGCACTTCTTAGGGAACCTCCGTCTAAATAGGTAACAGGAGAAATTGTTTTAAGATCGGACGCAAGCAGAAGGCAATCCGAGTATGGAAGCGGTATGGGGTTCTTGGTTAGTTTCATGGCATGGAGCCAATATCGAACATAGTCAACTTGTTTTGAGGAAAACATCAAACGGGACTCTCCCGAATGGAATGTCCCTACAAATGTGAGGTTATTTGTTCAATATTGATAAATAAATTGTCGTACCCAAGAACATGTCCACGCCTTTCTTGCCTGGATGCAGAGGATGGTCGAGATGTGTCAAGGCGTCGTGGGCTGAATGGAATCGCGTCATTATACATCAATGCTGCGGTCTACAACCAATTTACCGAGTATTGCCTTTATTGCGTCCCTGTCTTCAGGTTCTGGAAGGGATTTATGCCTGGAATTGTCAACATTCAGTGCCACTACTAATTCCATTTTGTGAATCGGCCAAAGCATACCAGTCGAACCATATATCAGTGTAGCGGTAGTATCCTGTAATGACAGGTTCCTCTTTGCGCGACATTGCTATGTTCAAATCGATAGACAAACACTGGTTGAAGAAAGTTGGATGAGCGTCTAATTATGATCGTATCGCCTGTTTACTGCTGTTTCTTGTGATCCAAAGTCCTGATACCCGATTAGGAAAAAGGGTTGAAGTAGCACCGTGACCGTGGCATGGGGTCTCGTTTACACACTCTGCTTTGACTATCTGTATCCCTCCCGACTTGCAGAACAATAATTTTTCTCATCTCGTGGAGGATTAAACTCTTGTGCGTGAATGTCCCAAGTCGCGCAAAGAGCGTCAGGTTCAGGCAAACGGAAAGTGCCCGCTCCCGAAGCATCGCCGCCCAAAAAGAAAAAGACTGCTACAGCTAGGAAAAGCACGGGAGGACGCGCACCCCAACCTGCACCGCAGAATGCAAGTGCGGCGACATCAGCGGGTACGTTTATTATATATATATATATCGACATTCTATCCATTACAATTATCATTTTGTTTCAGGTCCAAAGAAGCGTCGGTTTCGACCTGGTACAAAGGCTCTGAGAGAAATTAGAAAATATCAAAAGAGCACAGATTTGTTGATTCAAAAACTCCCTTTCTCGCGAGTAGTTCGTTAACGTCTCTTGATTTTCCCTGACCTTTCACCTGATCCCCATTTTTAGGTTCGTGAAATTACTCAAGACATGACAACCGATTTGAATTCACCAGAAAGAGCGGATCTCAGGTGGCAGAGTTCTGCTATCTTGGCTTTGCAAGAGGCAACAGAGGCATATCTCGTTCATTTATTCGAGGACGCGTGAGTGCAGGGCTTATTCTTATCTTTCATACTGCTAAAACCATACTCGTAAAGGAATCTCTGTGCTATCCATGCAAAGCGAGTCACGATCATGACCAAAGATATCCAATTAGCACGCAGAATTCGTGGACCTTGGGGTGGTCTAGGTTAAGCGTGTACTCCTGCTTGTATATCAACCTCTTTGTGTATTGAGTTGGCCACACAAATCGCCCATTGACTCGACGATATATCATTATTTAGTATATTAGTCTGCTCACTCTATGTTAAGAGCCCCGAATAATGACATTCTCTGTAAATTCCTCGGAAAATGGCAAACCTGCAGGGGTGAGACAGTCAATGTTGGGGACACCATTGGAAAATGAGAATGGGAATCGGTCATATTAGATCAAGAAAAATGATTCATCGGATATCCACAGCGCCAGTACAAAATGGAGCATACTCGTGGTTCCCTCTTATCCACTTGTATTTTCATCCCTAAAGACAACGGACTGAACACTTACTTGACGTCTTTCCCTACTACCGCTTTGCAGGTTTAACCTTGAGTCCTGCTTCAGGTGTAACCGGGTCTTTGGATAGTCGTCTCCTTCGAGCATCGCGCCATTCCATGATCCACGTTTGAAGCAACCCAAAGGTCGCCGACGTTGTCCAGAAAAGGGCCACGCTCTACATTTCACAAAAAAAAAGGTGAACACAATTGATATACTGGTATGTGCGAGGAATCTTACTTACCCCAGGAGTCAAAGCAGCAACGACGATGCGAATTATTGAAAGTCCCCTTAGTCCAGTTTTAATGATCTTGCGAGGTTGAATCTGTACTTTCCCTCCAGCAGCAAGACGTTTGACCTCTTCCACCTCTGACAAACGCTGTTGCTCTCGCTCCGCAGCGTTCATAACCCAGTTGCCAGATTCCACATTAGCCATAGTCAAGAAACCAAGCACTATTGGCAAAGTCATTGTTGGATCTGGGTGTGCCAAACTCGGCAGTGTCAAAAATGATTCGGAATCAAAAGGTGTTGGGCTTTGGGAGAGTTGGTTCAATACGATCGTGAATCCAACAAAGAAGGGAAGCTGGGATAATGGAGGGATAAGTATAGAGGGCAGGGGACTGCATTTGTACAATTCGAAGAGCTCTTTCCGCTTTGCTGTTAGCTGAAAGAAGTTAGCAATGCCAAGAAGGAGGATGGCTGAAATTCACAATTTTGATGGTTTTATCGGCATGCACTTTGCGCAAGTGCTCCTTGCTCCCTCGTATTCCAGCAGCTTTCATCTCCTCGAAGACGCGTTTCGCTACGACGGGTTTGAGTTTTTCTATTTCCGGCTTGACGATTTCCTCCGCTCGTCGCACGCGTCGTTTTCCCTGCAATATCGTTTATTGACCATTGGGATGGTATAAGAGTAGAAGGTGTACCCATATTGAAACAGGTAACATTGCAAGGCGAGAGAGCAACGTGACGACAATTATCGTCGTTGAGTATGCAGGAAAGGATGTTGGGATTGGTAGTGCAACTGCCAGGTCAATGAATCCTTCACATATGTTCTGGACATAATAACGACGATGCGAATAATGCGGTCGGCCAATTCCCAAACCACGCACAGGAAGACGTAGCCGGTAAAGAGGTAACATACAGAGGCCAACTTCGGAAACGGACCGCCTTTGTTGAGATCAAAAAGATCTGGCCAATTGACAGAAAAATCAAGCCGGCGTTTTAATGAAAAATATCTTAAGATATCCGGATATATGAAATTATGATGAAAGAATGATTTTTCATGGACAGCGCAGAGCAATAGCATACACCAATCATAACCACCGTCGCAACCTTCCTCTACCAACGAATTAGAAGACCAGTTGATGAGGGAACTGTCCCTTCGAGAGACCCCAAGTGGACTTCAGATATTTGGCAAGGTTTTCTGTGCCCTTGACAGCAGCAATGACATCGTTGTCGATAGCCTTCTGGTCTGTGGCTTTCGATTCAGGGAAAGATTCTTTTGCCTTCGGCTTGCCATCCTCAAAGAATTCCTCCTCTGCAGACTTGCTACCTTTGGTGGTAGGTTTAGCGAAATATGTGTCAGTGAACTTCCCGTCAAGCTGCGTAATTAAGGTGAGAATGAAACAACTTGAACAAAGCAAGAGCATACCGTAATGCCTGAGATGTCAACCTTTGTTGATGTAGCAATAACGTATGCTTGGTTAACTCGTCGTAGAGGAACACCGTTGATCTTGTAAGGACCTGTAATCAACAACAACCCACTAGCGAGCTGTTTGAGGAAGACAACTCGCTTCCCTCTGTAGCGTCCGGCCAGGAGAATCAGTACGGTACCGGGTGTGATCGAAGAACGAAGGGATGGAGGATGAGGAGATTTTCGGCTCTTCTTTGGCTGGCGCACATCCTCAGCAGGATAAAAACGAGGTGCCTTTTTGGTAGGAACGAGACGTTTTCCGCCGTTCTTGTCACCACCAATAGTCTTCTCAACGAATTCCGGGGGCGTCTTTACAGCGGGCTTTTCTGACTTTTTCTGGCCCTTCCAGAGACCGCGCTTTGCATAAACCGCTGAACGGGAGAGGCGCCCAATGCCGGGGACGAGTTCTTTACTTCTGGCCATTCTACAAGTACCGTGAGACTGTCGTTGGATATCTCTCTCGTGGATTCATACATACCTTAGTGTTGTTGGGGTCGTCGACGGCGATGCCTACAATCTACTTGGGCATAATTTGGAACGAGCCTGTGGCTTGACAACTACACAGTACTGACGGCAATCACCGAAATGGAGATTAGATTAGATGCGGCGCCACCCGTTTCGAGCAGTCCGAGTCTTTCATACGTGCCATGATGGACGACAGCTCAGAAGCAAGTGGGTTGCATATTGGTCATCAGTGGTGATAATTCTCATCAAAATCAGAGGATGATAGGTTGGTCGTCTTCTTTGACATCGACAACACCCTGTACTCTGCCAATACGAAGATCTCGCACATAATGGGGACCAAAATCCATGGTAAGCCTTTTCTCCCAACTCTCAGAACGGGGATAATTGTTTCACGTTACTCTATTTAGCCTACTTCATTAACCTTGGGTTGGGTCATGAAGAAGCATCTGAGCTACACTTGAGGTATTATACTCAATACGGTCTTGCTTTAAGAGGGCTTACTCGCCATCACGATGTTGGTAATGTAACACGGTCCCTATTTCCTTGACCCTGACGAACATGTCGTCAACAGATCCACTTGATTTCGATCGTGAATGTGATCAAGCCATTCCACTAGAGGAAATGATATCATATGACGAGGGGGTCCGCAAGCTTTTTGAAGACATAGACAGATCACGGGTTCGTGTCTGGGCACTAACCAATGCCTATCGTATCGTAAGTTCTCCCATAGTCAGCAGTTACTATGGTTTATTCCTTCCAAAACGTAGCATGCAGAACGCGTTCTCCGTATCCTGAAACTCGATGACCTTGTTGAGGGTCTTGTTTATTGCGACTACCTTCTGAAGGATTTTTCATGTAAACCCGAACCCGAGTTCTATAGAATGGTATGTTTTATGTTTGCTATCTACTTTGCATCGAACTGGCGAGTGGCATCAGGCAATGAAACAAGCCAACATCAGTGATCCGTCGAAATGCTATTTCATTGACGATAATCGCAAGAACGTCGATGCTGCCTGTGCCATGGGGTGGGCGCACTGTGTCCACTTTTGTGAAAGGGGATTAGAAGTGATGGAAGGTGGCAAGGTCAAGGCGATAGATGATGCACGAGAACCAGGGGCCGCTGATAATGATGTTGTTGACGTTACAACCCTAGAGGAACTCCGGACAGTGTGGCCGGAGATTTTCAAGACCTAGAGAATCTTTACACTGTATACCAGAGCACCCTTCCCGTACACAGATTTGTGGCAGCCCATTTTTCCATGTATAGCATAAAGGAACATGTACATATACAATTTGTTGTTTCTTGACGAATCGGGCTTGCGACTCACCGACACATCGACATCTTCAACAACCCGTCAATTCATTTCCATGGAGTATGCACCTCGATACACTCAACCATTCACTTTGGAGGAAGCTACTTCTTTTGATGTAACTGTGATAGTGGAAGGTAGCACTACAATACTCTTCCCAATCGTCCCAACTCAACTCGTTTAACTTTTATAGAGATCACTAGACTGGAAAATTCAGTGAAGCACCTAAGATCGACACAAGAGGTTTTGCAGTCTTGTCTTTTGGATACCCGAGAACCAGACATTGAATTGTCTCGTGCATATGAGGAGAACAAAGTGGTGATGCAAGTCTGATCCTTCTCTGCTCGACAGTAGCTAACGCGACCTTTTGTGTTTTCTAGTGAGTCTCAAGAAGAGCGGATCAGCATCCTCAAGATGGCGTTGACAGAGAAAGGCATTCGACCTGGAGCCCATTATGATGCTCCTGGGCCCAGAGCGACGAGTACTTCGGTTCTGTCAGAGTCACCTCAAGTAGGAGTTGCTGAAACCACCAACAGTGAAGAAAGCGGTGTATATTTGTAGCTTCCGTTACAATGAGGAATTGCAGCGGTCAAGGTGAATCCGATAAGATGTTTTCGCAACGTTTTAGCCACGGTAATTGTGATAGCGCTGCGATTGGCATATCATGGGACTCCTTCTCGACCGCTTTAAAGATGAGCGCTGAGCGCTGAAGCCGCAACGTTGCAACCACATTTTAATGTTCCTGCACTGGTTCCGTGGTCCGACTTTGTACGTTATCGTGATCGGCAGCGAGACGACGTGGGAACCACATCGAGATATATCTTGAACATTGAAACCAGGATCCGAACGACCAGTTAACCAGTTGAACTGTGACCAGTCTACAATGGACAGTCAGAGACGGCCAATAAATCATTTCCGCATTGAACTTGCAGAGTGAGGCATGAATCTACTATCTACATAATGATAACTGAAACTTCCTCGTCCTCCAGTAAGATATACGCTGCAATGGAAATGGAAATGGAAAAGAGAGCCTTGGAAGAGAAAGTCCTCAAAACCAATGTGTCTGATCGTTCCAGTGCTCTTTTCAACCTGCCTGTTTATGATTTACTAGGCCTGTCAGTTGATATGGACGCCATCGAAGTAGTCACCCCACTTCTTCTCGTGAAAACCCAACGCTAACGGAGATGTACAGAGGAAGAAAGCCGAAGCGTCTTCCAACTTTCAACAGGCTCAACGCAAGTTTGACTCGGCTCTCTCTGATCTTGCGGCCGCCAATCCAATTTGCGCCGAATTGTCAGTTTCGATTCTTGAAGGCTTCTATGCACCAGATGACCTCGATGGTCTCATAAAGTATGCGAAAGCAGTCGTTGCATGGATGGAGGATAACCGCAAGCATCTGGTCGAGTTGCTTGCACACACACAGGTTCTCCTGGGGGAGAAGGAGGACAATGAAGAGAGGGAAAGGCAAGAACGAGCGCTTCTAGAAGAAATCCTCAGGCAGTCGGATTCACTTAAGGCATATACTTCCCGGACCCGAGCCAGATTAGATGATCTACAGCGAGACGGGGGCCCTCCTCCTCCTATCTTGAAGCAGACCCTGGGTCGCCTGGATCATGAATATGAAGAGTCAGAAGACCATCAGTCATCCACTCGTGTCTTCATGTTTCAGCAGGTACTTACGCTTTTCATTTGATATTATCCCTTTCAACAATTCAACGTCCACTACACCCAGATACAGGATGGCCTACTACACTGTACTGAATCCATTTCCTCATGCAACCAGAGAGCCACCATCCTAAACGATAATCTCGGAGAAGCAATTGCGAAGCATCAATTCACCCCAACTCACGAAATCCAGCTCGATCACCAGTCAACATTGGAACGGATTCTCGCTGAGGAATTCCAAGCCCTTTTCGCCCCCTTTCACGACGAACTGTCCACAGAGATGGATGAAAGAAACCGGAAGTCATACACACATTTATTGGGGACACTATCGGACGCAAACAAACTCGCATGCAAGTTGATGATTAACTCTCTTGGAGGTGAGCTTGAATACGGAGAGCTCTCTATGGGGAGATCTGATTCGTTTGGATTGTAGACCAGGAGCCCATTGCGGAAGCCACTCCCATCGGTTCTCTCAATTGATCGATTCCAACATTTCCTCCTTTGGTTCAAACTTTCCATTGAAAGCGAGTTGTGGCACAACTGGATCACTGATCGATTCGATCTGATTCAATCTGCACACAACTCAGAAGGGTGGAGGCCTCATTCCGAACTCCTCGGGGACGTCCTTTTCAGCTGAATCTCAACTGTATATATCTGCAACCAGTGATAACGAAAATTTGTACCGCATTTCATTCCCTCGGACACAGTTATTGTTTGCCATGTTCCAGGTCTGTAGGTAAGTGGGTTAGTATCTACCAACTCTTTCGAGCAAACCTCTGATAACCGCCCTTAGAATAGCACAGATTTTCCATGTATATAGTCTAAGTAAATGACGGTGGGTTGGTATGTCCATTTTTCATTGCCTTCCTTGATTTTGCATATTATAGAATCTGTAGTTGTCCGACTCGCCCGTCATTACATTTATAAAGTTAATTATATTTAGTTTTTATTTTCAAGTTATGGCCTTGTGAAGAGGAAATTATCAGAGTGTAACCTAAATAACTAAATTGATTGCATGATGAGCAAGAAATGATGAATGGAGAAAAGGTTAAATGGGAACAATGGGGCAGAGAAGGGATCGAACAAAGAGGGGGAGGAAGAAAAATGTGCATATTTGTAACGTGAACGACAAAACAGTTCGTGATGAGAGGAAGCATGAAAATCCATAAACGGCATGGGTGGATGCAGAACCGAAAAAGACTCTAAAAAATGAGTGTGATGAGAAGAATATCAATGCGTGTGTTTATACGTATGCAACGAACGAATGAACGAGGCTCCAGATGATACTAATTTTAACGAAGGAATGGATGGACTGTGGGGATAGGTGGGAATGCTTGTATCGTAACATTGCAAGGGGAAATATATACAGAGAAAAAAACGTGGGTTTGGTAAGGGGAATAGATGAATAGACTTGGATAGCGAAGGATGGGTGCTTGACACATAGCTTGCACGGCCAACTCCGCGTTCAACGTTGAATGCCAAGACTAAATGCACTAAAAATGAATAGGCCCCACCCCGTACGTACGTGTGCCGTACGTGAGTGAGTGACTTGTCTTCCCAGGACACAATGGGACCTTATTCGCGTAAGGATTGACGATAAGGTGAATGAATGAATTAATAGGGGGGTCCACGCAAGCGGGAGTTTTCGAAAATGGAAGGGGGCGAATATATTAGATAAACGGATCGGGTTGGATGGGCTCTTCCTTTCTTCCGCTTTGTTCTTCTGTGCTCCTCGCGGTTTTGGGCACCTACTGGCGTATGAACGAAGGATCGGTATATAAGCGGAAGATACGATTAATCCGCTTATCGGAGCATCGTGCAAGTGCGATGGAGAGTGGGGATGGACGAAGGGGCCGTCAGGGGAAGCGAGGCAAAGTGAGACAAAAGAGAGGAGGTGAAAGAAGACGGCGACCATGAAAGAGAGGTCATGAAATGGCCACCTGCCGCTGACTCCACGCACTGTAACTAGCACGGTTATTCACAACACCGGAACCACGCCTTGTAGACGTCGAACTCGAACCACCACTCTGAGTCGTGCTCCCACCATCAAGAACATCTGTCGATTTTGGACTCGTCCTACTCCCACCTCCGCCTTGGGTAACAACCTTGGGCATTGTCATCGACATCGCTCCCGCTCCCGCTCTAGCCTGCATTTGCGTTTCCATCCGCATCTGCTGAGCGGTAGGCACACCCGTCCAAGGTGACGGCATCGGGGGCATCGTAGCCGATTTGGCAGGCATGGAGTGCGAGAAACTTGAACGATCTTTTGAAGACACCGAAGCAGGCCCTGAAGCAGAGCGCTGTGAATGACTCGAGCTCTGCAGAGTACCCCGTCCCCACGAAGAAATAGGCTCAGACGCCTTCCTTGGCGTTCCAGAAAGCACTGGACCCTGCCTAGCAGCTGGAACCAACTTCTCGGAGCTACTACTGAATGACCCTCTCCGGGAACTGTCGGTACTCGCCGGTGTCGATGCGAATCCTGAGGGATTGCGCTCAGAGCCAGGGGTAGATGCAGAGCTCTTCCTTCTCTCATATGACGGTTGCTTCATAAACGGTGCCGCTGGGGGTAGGAGGGGCATGTCAAAGTCTGAAGCCATGTAATCCGGGAAGAAAGGGACGACGGGAGTCATGTAGGATAGGTTGGGATTACTTGTTGCAAAGGGAGGGTAGGTCATTATCATCGGCGATGGAACGGGATAGGCGGACATATTCATGGGCACTGTCATGGCCATAGGAGGTGTGCCCATCACAGAAGATGGCATAGCCATAAAGGAGTTCCGCTTGCCTCCGCTTTCCGAAGACGAAGAGTATGTGGACGGAGGCCGAGAATGTGATTGATATGGTGGGCCAGGCGACGGGGCGAGCATACTTGAAGGTCTTGAACTTGAGGGCGAGGAATCCGATGCAGCCTGGAGTTGATGGGCATGAGACAAAGAATCCGAAGGTGGATTAGCAGAAGGTGATGCCACCCCTCTTAGAGAAGCAGCAGAACTGGTGGTTGCAAGGGGTGGCTTATTACGTTCTGAAGCAGACGAAGAGACCCCAAAATTGTTTTCTCTTTCTCTCATAACCAAGGCAGGGACGCCACCTGCCCTATGCATTTCCCTTCTGATACGGGTCCTGACGACCTCCGCTGCATACGCCGTTTGTGCCCTTTCCTTTCGCTCCTTCTCTGCCTGTGCTCGCTCAGCCTCAAGCAAGACACGCTGCTTCTCTCGTTCAGCGGCCTCTTTCTGTTGCCTTTTCCGCTCCTCATCCTCTTCACGTCGGCGGAGCCGTTCACGCTGGAGAAATTTGGCTTTTTCTTGACGTTGATTCTTTTGTCGGATGAAGTGAAGAGGGACGCTGTCGTCGGAGGATTCGTCATCGTCGTTCTCTTGGGCGAAACGGACGATACGCTTGACGGGGCCCGACGGCGGCATTGGAGCCACAGTTTCGGTTACGTCCGATGTTGGCAGGGCCGGCACAGGTGGAAGATGTTCATTCCTTAGGGGGGAGGCCAGAGGTTTCTGAGAAGTACGAGGCGGTTCTGGAGAGCAAGATTAGATGAGCAAGATTTGGGATGATTATCAAGCTCAATAATACCTGGCACGGAAGGCAGAGCCGGATGAGACGGTGTCGCTGTTTCGGATCTGTCTTGATGAGCAAGCAGGTCTGGGTGTGCCATAACGTCCAGATGCTCTGAATATTCGAGAGCAGCAATGGCGAGAGAAGCAGAAACGTGCTTGGGTTGTATCCCTGATGGCGAAGGCAGGTAGACTGAATAGCGTTCTTCAAAGCAAGGCCGAGTGATCCAGCGGTCAGTGCCCCGACTGGCCAGATGTACTGGGGTCTTTGGCCGAGATATGTTTGGCAAATCCGAAGACGGGAGGAAGAGCGGTGGATTCGAAGACTTGCTGTTATGTCGAAGCAGGGATGATTTGAGAATACGAACGCGCAGAGATTGCGGTTGTGGAAGGTGGAGCGGAGTATTGACAGACCGAGGGAACATCGGACCTTCTGGTTCGACAAACGGCGAAAGGGGGCTTGTCGATGGAGCTGCCAGCGAGTCCCTGGTCAGTGCGAGTAGCATGCTTGTGTCCAGCTGGTCGACCTCGTCGTCGCCATCGTCGACAAGCGGCTGTCTCTCTTCCTTCTGCTGTTGCTTGGGGGTATTGAGCCATTTCTTCCAGGACTTTTTTGCATTATTCTGGTCGTCTGTCGATGACTCGCTCGCTGAGCTAGACGGCTTCCTACGGGCGAAGACGGAGGCGAAGCGACGCATTAGAGGACAACGAGCATGGAATCAGAAATGGTTGTAATAACTACGGCTAACAACAGTCATCGGCGGTCCAGCCGGCCCACCGCGCCGTTAATATAATCTGCCGTTACCCCTGTCACCGTGCTCGCCCTTTCGAGCACCGCACTATATTCTGCTCCGACAACTTCGTTCCATGTTTTGTACTTGTCGCCACACCCAAGCACTCCATCGCCTTCACCTGTCACTGGCCCGCTGAACGGCCTCTGTCGGCTCAGTCCATTTTGTTCTTCTACCCTTAATGGCAGTGCTACTCCTTGCATAGGAAAGTACCCATCAAGCATGCCGTCTGTTTCATGTCTAACCAGCAGCCGTCCACAATACTCAATGTAGTGGTCCATTTTCTCTTTATCCATGTCCCCAATTTGTCTGCCAGCTATTTCAGTCCCGATCTCATAATCTAATCATGCGATACGCACGCCATATTTCCTGTTGCAAACATGACCTGCCGCTTCTTCCTCTCACCATCATTCAGTTCCCCTAAAGCCCTCATAGTTTCACTCTTGCAGGGTACCCCATAAGCCACATCTAATGCGTCTATCGCTTCTCTGAAAATTTCCCTTAGCCCACGTGCGACCTCCATTTTTGGTTCAAACATCACCTTGGCGTCTCGTCCAAACCATACACCATCTTCAATACAATGATCAACGCAGCCACACACTGGACCTCCACAGGAACGTTGTCAGACACATGTCCAAATGAATCGCGTGCGTGCACTCTCCATACGTCCGACCCAACTGCTGAGTGTAATACCAATGGCAATGACCGCTCTGTGGCCACTCTCTTCACCATCATGTACACCAGTGCTAATTTCGTATATTCAGAATTCATCACCGCATCAAATCCAGAAATAAAACCTTACGGGTGAAACCCATTTCCTTTGTTATCCTCCATAAAATACTTGCTCCATTTGCTTCAGGTGTAATTATTCCATAATGAGACTTGAGTCTTCTGCAGAGTCGAGATGCTGCTCGGTGTATCGACATAGCATCTGCAGAATGCTAGAGCCGGATGAACCACGTTCGTATCATACTGAAACAATCCATTTCAACTCACGGGAGAGAGCGCCCGTAGATTATGCTTCGTCAGATGCTCCGCCATGCTCCTTGGTAGACATCTCAATGGGTCCAAATAAGGGAGCTCGTATAGTTCAATAAGGCTTTTTCGTTCCTGAGCCTTCAATTAAATTGCTCATAATGTCATTATCTTTACACTCACCTTGTAAAATCCTGATACATCACCGGTATCCTGAGCATCCAGCACGCCACCACGAGCACAGCTATCGTGTTCACGGGAGTTTCGTAGCTCAATCGGGCATGTCTGCGTTTGTCCTTCACCCATTTCATTGACTCCGGCATCTTCTTCGCTTCCCCTTCATCATCCTCTGAATCTGAGCTCGAAAAATCCGAGTTTTCCTTCAACAACGCTTCAAGCTCAGAGTCGGCCTCCGGCTCTTCTTCGTCATCATAATCGTAAATGCACTTCGGGCCTTCGTTATCAACCCCAACGCCACCTTCGTCACTTTCCCTTATCTCCTGACCTTTTTCTTGATACGCTTCATCAGGAACAGCTTCGGGTAGCATGCTTAAATGGAGCGTCCATAGATCCTTGCATAGGATCTGCATATGTATTAGTTCTTCGGTTCCATTCTGCTGTGCTCGTTTTATAACTTTACCTCGTACTCGGAGGGAAGATCCCATACCCGCAAGAGTACGGCTATCTGCTTGCGAAGAATGAGTTGCAGACATAGGAGGTAGTGGTATCGGCCGCGTGCGCCGTGATAGACTAAATTATACCAATTTTTGAAAAAGAATACTTTGGTTTAGAAAGAGTATCAAGGAGAAAAATATAAAACACATACGCGTTGGATCGGTCTCACTTGCTCTCCTTTTCCTTTCCTTTCCACCCTTCATGTCCCGTTTCCTCAATGCATGCGGTCCTAACTCTTGCACTTCCATTGTCTCATTGCGATAGTTCTGACAAAGGTAGTTCAGCTATCTAAACCGAAAAAAAGGGTGAAAAAGCACTTGAAGGATATGGCCCTCACTACACGCTATCAACCCACTCAAAGGCTCTTTATGCCACTGTTTTGACCCACAGGTGGGGCATTTCCGTCTACCCATTGATAATTGAACCCCAGGACTTCGTGTGGATTATGAAAGCAAGAATCGACTGAAGAGGTGGTGTCTTTAGAGAAATTGGTTGTTGGTGTCAGTCGACGGGAAATTGCAGCTACACCGTACGGTGAACCTAGAATACCAAAGAATTTGTTTGCAGATGGGCGGTCCGACTCTTCCGGCGACCATCAATATGCACAGCCACAACGTCGCGATTTGAAATATGCGCTGTCACTATCAGAGTTCTTCGCCGTGACCACCTATCTGCATAGTTCTCAAGTTTTTCTGCTACTTCTATAGCTGACTCTGAGTCATTTTATTTGGTGTCAGAGTTGAGGACACGATGAAAATCCTATCTTTCATTTTCGCCCTCTGGGCGGTCCTGATGACGAGCGTGCTTGCGTGTGTTATTTCTTTCCCTTTCTTCTATTTTCAAGCAGTTTATATGATTACTCTACCTTGGGCATATCTTTTGGGAATCCAGCTGGGAAAGGGCAAGTTAATATTTCTTTCAAATTTCGCTGTTCCCGAATAACGGTGCTATACAGGAAGACCATGAAATATTTGACCTTGTGTCGGCAATAGAAGGAGCAGAGGGGAAAGGGACGACGTTCTACTCATTTTTAGGTGTGCCCTCGACCGCCACTGTGTCCGAAATTACGAAGGCATTCCGGAAGAGGAGTATTCAGCTCCAGTGAGTTTTGTTCTCTTTTCCATTGATGAAGACGGGTTGATGGATTTGAATAGTCCTGATAAAAACCCTGGTGTTAAGGGCATACATGAGAGATTTGCAAGATTAAGTGTTATTGCAGAGATCTTGAAGGGCAAGGAGAGTAGGGAGAGGTGCGTACCACTTCGCAAGAACTGAACTGAGAGAAGTTATGCGTTATTTTAATAGGTACGACTTTTTCTATAAGAATGGTGTACCAAAGTGGAGGGGGACCGGGTACTATTATTCTCGTTTCCGTCCAGGCATCGGGGTAAGTCTTGTTCGGTCGTTCACTCCTTTTGCTCATTAACCCTCCAAATAGACTGTCTTTACCTTCCTGACTTTACTAACTTCTGTTCTCCAATACGTCGTCCGACGTATTACGTACAATAAGGACCTCGCGCGCATTGAACTTATCGTCCGCCGTGCACGGTCAGCCGCGTGGGGACCCAAGTTGGTACCTGTTAGTGGCCAAAGAAAAGTCAAGGTTAACCTAGGCGAGGGACACGACGAGGGTGGCGATGTTGTCGGCAAAAAGTACCTGGATATGGTTGTAGACGAAAGTGGTGTTTACCTGGTGGGTAGCACCTTACGACGCACCTTGTTGATCTTGATTTCCCGTCTAGCTGGAATCAAACGGAGCCCTGCACCCTGTCGATGAGTCGAGCGCTACTAAACCGTCAATATTCAATACCTGGTTTATTGCACTTGTCAAATTAGCCTTCCGCGTTACTTTGGGTCGCTTCTTCAAGTTCCCGTCTTCTGAGAAGAAGCAAGATTCTAGCGATGATGGTAGAACAGAACAGGTCTCGGATTCAGAGGGACATGCGAGCAGTACGTCGTCGCCAAGTGGCGACGAAGTTGTTGGGACGGCTGCGAGCGGTAGTGGCGCAAAGAGGAAGCCAGCCAGCAAGGCTGGTGGTATGAGGAGGAAGAATGTTAGGAAACGGTGATCATGGATGGGTACTTCCGTGGTCGCCTAGATTCCCCAGCGCTGTGCGCTTCAAGTATATTTATGTAATTTCTGTTAGATTGGTTCTTCATATACATTAAGTTCTTAGTTCCGTCAACAAAGTTAACTTTGTCTCATTCTCACCAGATGGCTCAAAATTTGCCTCAGCATCTTGGATCTATCGTATAGTCACTCTAATTCTGGTTGAATTTTCTTCCAGCTAGACACTCCGGAACTTTTCGTTTGTGCGCCTTTGCTTATGCTAAGCACCTAAGGTGGAAATGACGCAAGCCTATCGCGTTGACTCCCAGTTGCCACAAGCGCACCAAGCGGGTTGTCAGGGTAGCACCACTTGTGCCATGTGGAGTGCCGGAATACTCCCTAGTACTAAGGCATCCGGCTCGGTTAGCCCACCTTGTCTCCAGAGCGGCGAGCGCTCTGGTCTTCTGGCAGCGTCTGATCGCAATTCCCTGCTGCTTTGAGGAAGTCACGTGATCGTTATTATTACTATTATTTTGCGACGACCGCTGCCCAACCGCTGCCACAGCGAGCGACCTCCGCATAACACAAGCTATCTGCATGCAGCTTGTGCCTTCTTCTTCCTTCTTAATATTCTTCAGACCTTTGGTCACAGACGATACGAGAAGTGCTGAGTGACGCGCCGAAATCTAGACCGGTGACCGGTCCGGATATGAAGAGGTGTTATGACCTTGACGACACAACGATATTCAAGTTCTTAGAGCCTATATACTTCAAAGTTTGTGTGCTAGTGCAAAAGGCAGGGCCCATTTCGGTATTCTGGCCTGCAGTGACGACAGCAAAGACCGCCAATCATCAATGGCGGCGAGATCTGTATAATTTAACTGGTTATGGAGATAAGACTAACATAACTGACAGGTTCTCAGGTGATCCCTAAACTTGGTGTCTTCCAACTCGACATCTGCAACAAATGAAAGAAAACCTGGCGCGTGAAGAGCGCGGCTTCCCCTATTGAAATACTTTCCTCTGTGCTTCTACCGTATCGTGGGGAAGGAAAACAACCAGTATTTATAGTCGGACAAGTTGCACCTGTCTTGTTGGCCTTCCCATTCCCAATTGAACGTCAAACATGACCCCGCGCTTGGATGTCAAGGAATCGCGATGGAGAGAAAGCGAAGGTAGGTTCATCTCAACTTCCTTTGCGTTTCATTGGTTACGAACGCGCCTTGAATGTCTTAGGTGCACAGCAAACGACGCGGATGAGGACCAGTAAAAACAGATCTAGCGACTCGCTAGGGACGATGTCCCAGGTAAGAATCTTCGCGTTTTTGGAACGTTGAAAAGCCAGTTTCCTATTTCGCGTCCCGTTTCTTTCCTCAACTAAGATTGTCCCATTTCTAGCATTCATGCTACTCCAATTTCGGAGACAACGACATCACAGATCTCATTCGAGACTATCCATGTAAATATAACATTTATCTGACCAGTTGCCGTCTTTCAATTTTCACCCTTCAGCAACGCAATCAGAGGGCCCATCGGATTCAGCCTCTTCCACTTTCTCCAGCCAGAGTCTTGGAAAAAGGAAAGCCAGTGATATTTCAACATATGCAAGCTCCTCTGCGGCATCGTCACAAGAGTTCTCTCGTCCAACGAAGAGTCGTCGTTCAGAGCTTATTAAAGATGACAGTGCCAATCCGTTTTTAGAGAGGAAAACTAGCCCGGAGGTCCCTGACGCTCCTATTCCCTATGTCTGTCCTCTGATTTTGTAGTTTCCTCGAAGACTCACATATTTTGACAGTCTCCTCCAAGAGTGCTTCAAGGGATGTTAGAGAGCAAAAAAATGCCGTACGGTGTTCAATATGAAATTGCCCGTTGTGTTAGCCACGGGCAATTGAAATATAGTCAAATTCATCTCCCCGACCTAGGTATACTGGCTGAGCTGGGGAGCAACGAAAAAGCTGCTCCTGCTACCCTCAAGGTTATCTGCAAGGGCTTTTTTAGTGACGATGAAGATGGGGATCTAGGTTCGACCCTACGCCCTATCCAATAGCCTGAAATCATTCTGATTCGATTTCAGACAAATTCAAAACCTTGTTTGCAAAGGAGCACGCAGCAAAGGTATGACATACACCTCTGTTTTCCTTCTTGATATTTATTGTTTGCTTTTAGTTTCCTTGGAAAGAATTGGACCGTGAAGAAGCCGCGCTTGCACGAAATCCGTTTGCCGGACTTGGCTTTAACGAGGAAGGAGAGCGCATAGAGTGGTATGGAGGACAGGTCCTATTCTCGGGAAAACTTCAAGATGCTTCAAAGGGTTGCAAAAATTCTTCTGCGTCGAAGTACAAGATCATCCTTGAACCGGCTGCGCTGGGACCCTCAACAATGTTTGCACGTCGCTTCGGTAGTAAACATTTCTTCCGCCTTAAATTGACGAAATCTAGCAACAAGGATCCGGATGCTCTTCTTCAATATTTGCGACGTCCTTTGTTGCTATGTGGTTTCGTTTTCAGAGCCTTTTACGCCAAAGAGTCAAACATTTTCTATGTGAAAACGAACGAAATCACAGACGGCAATGCTGTCATACCAGGAGAAACAATCCCGGGAATCATGTCATTCTTGGAATTCCTTGACTGGCATAATTCAATCCAATTGAATTCTAAACAGGTGAATTTCTTTGGGTCCACAGTTATCCACGTTAGCCGATGATACTAAGTCTCACGACCTGTAGAAAATGGCAAAATATGTCTCCCGCTTTGCTTTAGGCCTCTCGAATTCGGTACCCGGTCTAATGATCGACCAGTCTAATATCCACTTCATTAATGATATTGGTAGAATTTTTCTCTTGTAAGGAAATCAATGACAAAGTTAACAGTCCTTCAGTTTCATCCACAGGATCAAATATGACCGATGGGGCTGGTAAAATTAACCGTTGGGCGCTACGACAAATGCGTCATCGTTTGGGGTGGGACGACAAGCCAACAGCGGTACAAATGCGGATATTTGGTACAAAGGTAATCTATGCACCATTTGTCCAATTCCTTTGCTAACCATCTTCAAGGGTCTACTCGTCGACGACGGCAGAAATACAGACGAATTTGGATACGTAGGGCTGACACCATCGCAAGCCAAAATCATTTTCCCTGAAGGCGCCGAAATCGATCCTGCGCACCGAATCATAGACGTCCTCCGTGCCTCCCATGCTAAGGCTCCATGTCGCCTGTCAGTGGAAACAATCATCAATTTAGCGGATAATGATGTCCCAAAGGAGGCGTTCGTCGAGCTGCTGAAACAAAGTCTTACAGAACTTATCGAACCCCTACTAGATTGGGAATCACCCGGTGCCATGCGCGCATTGTGGTGCAACGTTTGTCGCCTTGGCGGGGTCATGGCTGCTCGTCGTGCACGAGAGGACGCTGGAGCTGCTCGCGCCAAGGGGTTCTCGGAGCGAGGCGCTGACGAATTGCAGTCCGAGGACGAAGATGAATTTGATCTCACTGAACAAACTCAACGCTCATCAGCATGGTGGGGGGACGAAGTCAGCGGTTGTCCTTCCTCTCTCGAGGAGACCATTATGTGCATGCTCGACGCGAATTTGACGCCACAAGATTGCCCTGTTCTCCGGGACAAACTCCACAAGTTTATCAATTCTCGTGTCAAAGAGTTCATCAAGTCGTACCGTATTGAGGTGCCTATGTCAGCGTCAGCATTTATAATTCCTGGTTTGTCTAGCATGGTTTTCCTACTTGTGTGAGATGGTGCTAAATCCTTCCCAGATACCGAAGGAATCCTGCAGGAAGGAGAAGTTTTCTTCAAAAGTTCTCGACGTCTCTTCCGCAATCCAGATGGCACGGATACAGACATCTACACTGGAGAAATCTTGCTTACTCGCCATCCCTGCAAGCTGCCTACCGATACCCAGAAGGTCTGTCTGTTTCATTTGGCGTCGTGTCAAAATTTAATGGAAGTAAAAGTGGAAATCGGTGGATGTACCAGGTCTTCACCATTTAGTGGATGTCATAGTGCTGTCAACAAAAGGAAATAGAAGAGCGGCGGATTGGTTGGCTGGCGGTATGTTGTTATGAAAGTCCTTTGTCTTCTTAATTCAACATCGCCCCAAGGTGATTACGATGGTGATAAAGGGATATACATCTATCAGCCTGAACTTGTCCGGCCGTTCAATAATGCTGCTGCCCACCTGGGTGATCCCCCGCCCGACATCGAGAAACATTTCGTACGCAAGAATGAAGATGTCGATGTCTTCAATAAAAGGACGGAATCTTTATCCACCGAGCAGCAGATCCGAGAACGACAGTACTTTCTTCTGGGCGCTATTCGGGACACCTCTGTTTATGGAAGCTATTCCAATTTCCATGAGATCGCCACCTACAGCCTGGGTTATGATCACATAGAAACGCTTCGCTTGGCACACATGTAGGTCAACTTACTCAATCCTAATTATTTTATATCTGAAAGTGTTTCTTAGTTTCAACATGACACTTGATGGCGTAAAGACAGGCAAGACAATTTTGCCAGACGTCTACAAAAAAGACAGAGAATTGTACGACAAAGAACCTCCAGACTGGAAGGATGAGACTGAAGAAGAGAAGGCGCGTCGCAGGCAGAGAAACCAAGCGCGAGTTCAACGACCGCCAAAACTTGGCAGATTCATCATGGATTTTCTGTATGCCCAAGCTCGTGACCACGGTGGCAAATGGCTTGAGCGCATCAACAAGCATTTTGAAAATGTACCACGAAGCACACTTGACGAAGATCTAGCTGGACCCTGGAAACAAGCTGTCGAGTTGAGTGAAAGATGGGCAACTGTTGAGCACAATGACAGGATGAAGAGAGATCTGAAATCCCTGGAGGAGCATGTCCAGAAGATCTATGTCGAACATCGACAGCAAATGACCTTTTCGCCTCGGAAACAGTTCAAGACGTCTCCTACGAAGAGCAAGTCGGGGAGCGCCTTCACTGACCTCCCTATCGAAGTTCGCCAAGACAAAATTCGTAGCCTCTCGAAGAAGTTCGCTGCATTTCCTCCTCAGAACCAAGAGGTCATGATGGCCGAAGAAGAAATTGCTCGCGTTCTGGCTTCCTATGCGTATGTGTACGACTTTGAGCAGCGGAGGTCGTTTAGTAACAGTTATAACTTCACCCGCTTCCCTTGGGATGTCGCCCTCCGCGAGCTTTGTGGTATAAAGGCCCGAGCCAATGGCCGGCATAGAGTCGTTGCAGGCGAGTTCTATGACCACTTCAAGATGAAAAACCCAAACCCACAGTTCAACTGAGCTCGAGCAGTAACTTTTCTACATATCCTTTCTCTTCGGATACCTAATTCTTTCTTGGATCGCCTCGTCTCCACTTTTCCACGCTGCCTTCTTCCATCTTTCAACCCTTATGTACAATCCAATGATTACAAGGCTGAACCTTCTTTTGTTTCCAGAAATCAGCGAACTACAAGGGAGTGCGCCAAGTTGGGTGACGCAGCAAGAAAAGGAAGAATTCAAAACACGGCATGTCAAGAATTGGAAGGTCCAGTTAGGTTAAGTGCATCTCAACCCCATGGCCGACAACGTATTATCGGATTTGAAAGCCGACACTGGTATGTCGATTTCATGCAATTGACTTCAATCCACGAGGTCCGGAAATGTCAACAGTAGTGGCTCCTCACCACCCTGTGCTCAACAAACGCTGAACGACATGGTGTACGTCACTAATTTTGTACATCCACATTGTTCAGCACGAGTGTCAGGCACCAATAAAATTTCTGGCACTACCGTTGTGCTTTCTAACTCCTTGAATGGTCACGCGCACTCGTCTGTTGAGGATTCGGGGATAAAATTTTTGGACGTGTCGGTATTCAGATGCATGTGATGGGAGATAAGACTCAATGGCTGTACTAAATTAGCTTGAGAGCAATGAGGATAGCATGTGCGAATCCATATGGAAGCAAGACTGTGGCTGTGCAGCTTCACTGCATCGTCCGAAATCGGACCCGCTGGTTGGAGAGAATCACCATGATCAACTACATCCTGCTGGTGTCTCGACAAGGTCTGCCTAGACGGATTTCTTCAGAGAAGGAATTGAATATGTCATGATTGTTACCTTTTCAGGAAAGGTCCGTCTCGCGAAGTGGTTCACAACACTCCCACCGAAGACGAAGACGAAGATTGTCAAGGATGTAACTCAACTGGTCCTGGCTCGTCGGACTCGTATGTGTAATTTCCTCGAGTACAAGGGTAAAGTTTTGTGTTTATTTTCTGAATGTCAACTGCACATGGTTTTGGCAGATTCGAAGGTTGTATATCGACGATATGCTTCTCTTTTCTTTGTTTGTGGCATCGGACCGCAAGACAATGAATTGGTGACGTTGGAGATAATCCACCGATATGTAGAAGTGTTGGATAGATACTTTGGGAATGTGAGTGCACAGCCAGCATCATTCCACGTAAAACTGATTCTGGACCATACATAGGTTTGTGAACTAGATCTGTAAGTTGCCATCTGGTCACAAGTCTACTGTAGGCTGAAGATAGGACAGCATCTTCAACTTCCAGAAGGCATACGCGGTAAGTTGGCAGTAGGAACTGCGCATACCATCTAATTTGGTTAGATTCTGGATGAATTGATAATCGCCGGGGAGCTGCAAGAGTCTTCAAAGAAGACGGTGCTAAGAGTGGTGGGTGGTTCTTCGGTTGCTTCATCACTCTTCCTCATGCCCCGCGGCAGGTTACGCAGTCCGACAGCGTCGAAGAACAGGAAAACTCCGAGGATGTGATGGCGCGGCTTGGATCACGCAGCGGTTAGAAACATTATCTATCTCTGGAGTCAATGCTGTATAGAGTTATCTTAGGTCCTATGATGTAGAACAAGTATGGCATTCCGGGGTGTATTTTTACGGATGTATGAGTACCATATGATATTGCCCATACGAGGCGGACCCTGAACCCAGACCAAAGAATTGATGTCAGGGCGGGTTATCGGCCAATCACAAGCGACAAACAGACGACAACAGTCCGCGCTTTTAACCCAGCCCTTTGGGTTGCCAATCGATCCATCCTCTGCCATGTCCTCAATCGCCTACCTTTACCACAACGATCTCCTCGCTCCCTATCTTTCCCTCCCCCAGAGTGGCAAGATCCAGGCCGAATGTCCGTTTATTCTCCGCTATTTCCGACCACGTCTGACGTATTATGCTTCTTGCAGATGTCTGGATCGACGGTGATGGAGGCCTTCGCTCAAAGACCACCGTAAGCATCCTCTCATCATAATACTCTCTTCAAGTCTTTAATATTATTTTAGACGGTTACCAAGAAGGTCGAGGACATTGGTCAACTTCGCGTCTGGGACTTTGATGGTTCATCCACCAACCAAGCCCCCGGCAACAATTCCGATGTGTACCTCCGCCCCGCTGCCATCTTCAAGGATCCTTTCCGTGGTGGAGACAACATCCTTGTTCTCGCAGAGACATACAACAACGACGGAACCCCAAATAGGACCAACTATCGCCACCATGCTGCCAAAATTATGGACCAGGTGAAAGAGCATGTTCCCTGGTTCGGTCTTGAGCAGGAATATACACTTTTCGACGCCGATGGTGCACCTTTCGGATGGCCTAAAGGTGGATTCCCTGGTCCCCAAGGCCCCTATTATTGTGGTGCCGGTTAGTTGTCATCTTATCTCGCCCCTATTCTATCCATAAACTTACGTCGTTCAGGTACTGGCAAGGTTTTCGCCCGTGATCTAGTCGAGGCTCACTACCGCGCTTGCCTCTACGCCGGCGTCAACATCAGTGGCATCAACGCTGAAGTTATGCCCTCCCAATGGGAGTTCCAAGTTGGTCCTTGTGAAGGCATCTCCATGGGTGACCACCTCTGGATGGCTCGCTATCTTCTCGTCCGCATTGCTGAACAATGGGGTGTCAAAGTCTCCTTCCACCCCAAACCTCTTCAGGGAGACTGGAATGGTGCTGGCTGCCACACCAACTACAGTACCAAGGAAATGCGGGAGCCCGGAGGCATCAAGGCCATCGAAGCTGCCATTGAAAAGCTCAGCCTCAAGCATTCAGAGCACATTGCTGTTTATGGAGACGACAACGATCTCCGTCTCACTGGTCGTCATGAAACTGGTCACATTGGTACCTTCAGCTCAGGTGTCGCCGATCGTGGTGCATCTATTCGTATTCCTCGTCATGTTTCTACTCAAGGCTATGGTTACCTTGAGGACAGGCGTCCCGCTTCTAACATTGGTAACGATCTTATTTTGTCTCAAGTTGATTTGATTCTTACATCCTTTTTGTTCAGATGCCTACCGTGTCACCAGCATCATTGTCGAGACCACTCTTGTCAACTAATTACTTTTGCGAATACCTTCTATTATTTCTTAACTGAGATGCTGATTGTGCTAGATATAAATGTGATAACAAATTCTAATCTTACCATTGAAGGTGTGGCTAAATGGAGGTAGTTCTTGTCTGTAGTGAACTCTATAGTAGAATGGTTGACATCTTCCCATGCTTGAGTGTGACTTGCATTTCTCGCCTGCTTCTTCCAGTGAGGCTGGGTCTTATAAACTGGTAGAATTGACACCCGATTTTACAATTCTTTTCGAAAATGCACTGCAGGATAACCTGGATTTGAGGTTAGAGTTTGGGAAAGCAACTGCTCTGCTTGCATCTGACTAATATATGTAAGATTCACTATCAAAGGGCATTCGAACGACGATGCTGTTCTCTGCACTGCGGACAAGACATTTTCAATGCGGTCCATAGTGCTGTCGAATACGGTTCTGGTCGCGACGGCTGCTCCAGACGAACACGCGTCCAACTACTCTGATGGCGCGGTCTTCATCCGTGATCAACTGAACGAGATCATTGAACTTGTCCCTGTTGTCCCGAAGTTACACAAACTCTCCGCGTTGATAAGAAGTAGGCAATACGATGAAGGCCAAGAGGACGAGGTGCAGGATGATGAGACTACAGTACGTTGTGCTATTACAAACGGCGGGCGCGTTTGACTGAAGAAGGCCTTGATTACCCGTAGACGCGTTTCACGCACCAGGACGCGTTGGAACAGATACAGGCGAGTGAAAAAGAGCTAGAGCAAGGATTGAGAGAGAAACGGGTACTGATTCTCAATGGTATAAAACATAACTTTCAGAAACGTTTTGCGCTTAGCCGTCCCTCACAGATGAATTGCGACCAATCGCCTCGGGTTATCTAAATCATCTCCTTGAATTGATTCTCAACCTCCTTGCTTCACTTTCTCTGAAACATGATTCAGCTCCAATTGAAACCCTTCTTGTTGCTCTTGCTGATGACCACGACGTTTCGAGATCTGTATCGGAACAAGTGATGTCTTGGTTTGGTGAGACGAAGGACGGAAAGTGGGCGATGAATGTTCCTGCCATTGTAAAAGAGATAGGTCTGGGAATCTTGCGGAATTTTAGAGTTCGTATCCTTATGCAACTGGTCCTTTATATGTATTGATGGCTGTGTCCTTTGTAGCATGAACCCATCGAGCTAGGCGACCTATTAACGAGGTGGAAATCACAAGTCGGCGACACATTCGAATCCGTTGTGTCTTTAGATCTTTTGAACGTCAGTCAAATTTGTCATTACATTCGGGTAAAACAGTCATTTTAACCCCCCCTGTTTTACAGGGGAATTATATCGAAGTAGACATTATTGGAAGCAGGGCCATGCACCTGAAGTATTTCCCAGCATCCGCTCTTCCAATCGATCCTGCAGCCCGCTTCTCTGAACTATTTCTCACTCGTTCAAAATGGAAAGCAGAGGAAATTGCCCCTTTCCTATCGGACATCGCGCTCAACAACAAAGAACGGGATAAATTACTACTAAAATATTGTCGAACAGTATCAGATACGCAAGGTATCAAATACACAGCTCGGGCGCAGTATACAGGATAGAAGTCATGGCTCCTTCTGTTCAATCTAATCTCTTGAATGGTATAGCATCCTGGTGATCTGGAAGACGATGTACAGTATAACCTCGCAGCTTATAGTTTTCCCGGCCGGCCTCTGCCTCTGCCTCGCTTCCCTGCAACTGGTCGATAGTCTTCGTCCGTTCCATTTCGTTTCCGTTTAAGGCTAGCAGGCTCCTTTGAGAGCCATTTTGTGGGATTTTCACGTAGCTGGTTGATATACTTCCAACAAACCTTGGTTGTCTCGTTGTTGTTTTTGACGTCCTTGAATTTTTCCCGGATAGCGTGTCTCAAAATGTAAACGGCCCTTCCTTGCTTTTTACGGCTTTCATCTCTGAGTTCATATAGAAGAACACCTACATATATAAGTAAGGCAAATAAGGCATAATTGGAAACTCAGACACACTCACCAATGAAAATGAACTCTATGGGTGCCACCTTTTTCTCGATGTTGACAAACCCCTCATTGAAACCTTCCACTGATCCAATCACCCACATCGTTCGAAGGACATCCTCGATTTCGTTCTTGAAAATATCCGATGGTTCATCCTGAGAAAGAAGCCACTTGTGAAGTTGAGCTGAGGTAGGGTATACTTCATTCGGTATATTGTAACAGCAGAAAATCATGCCCGCAATATTCTGGAAGTCACGAGCGTTGGTGGTATCGAAATTAATCTTGGTCGACAAGCCGTCGTCGATAGCAATGTGTTTCTCTTCCAATAAGATGATCCACCTGAATGCGAGGTTAAATGAATCAACAGAATCAATTTCGATGGGCACTTACTCCACCCAGGGAGAGGATATAGCCCTGAGCTTCTCTGAATTCCAATCAACTCAGTTGCCTGAGAACAAGACAATGAATGGGTACGACTCACGGGCCATCTTGAGTGGTACTCCAAGTTGTACCCTCTGAAACACTTCACGCTCCTGGATTGGTGTGATACAGTCGTATTCACCTACAAATGGTTGTTGTGAGTATCAAATAAGTGACCTCCGAGTTTACCATCGCACTTATTGTGATAGTTTTGTTGCAAAAGTACTCCTTGAACTTTTGCGGAATCAACATTCTTGACCCTCTCTGCGATTCAGGTGAGGTATACCAGAATTTCCTTTTCGTTAATGGGTCCTTGTCTTCCGTGTAATGAGACTTGGTATAATTGCCAAGTTGAGGCACAAAACTCACAAGGAATCTAGAAAAATTGGGTTCAAAAACTTAGAAGCGTTACCAAGACCAAATTGAATTCATATCGCACCAGACCATCGAAAAATTGAACAATAGACGTTAGACGCTGCCGGCCGTATCTTTCAGCAAATGAGTCAACATCTAAACAAAAGGGAACCTACCTGTTTACCGTCAACACAGATGCGAGTTACCTCGTCCTCGTCGTCATCCTCCCGTCGAAGCGCGAACACAACTTGCGGAATTGTATAATTCCGGAATATTGACTCTATGAGCTGAGATTGTTTCTCGTCTGACCATACTACATCTATAGAGGGGTCAGCGTGGATTCGTGGAAGTAGGAGGGAAAACAAATAGGCGAACCTCTTTGATACGGGGGGTTCAGTTCTATTTCGCCAGCGTGGATCATTGCTGTCAGGAGGGACAATGAATTAATATAATTTTGGACGCCTGGAATATGCTTACTGTGTACTTCAGAGAGTTTGCGTTTGTACTCCTTGTATTGGGGCAGAGGATCATAAACTCTGAACTCGTTCGGATCGCTGTCATCCTCCATATCGGATAGGTCGCCGTCTTCCATAAGTTGGTCAACCTCCTCTTCCTTCGCACTAGACGAATGATTGAGAATCGCCATTGGAGGAGCTTCCATCATTTTGTATTGGCGTTCGACAGTGATAATATGAATGAAAGGACCGTTTAGTTTAGCGTGTATACGTTTACTTCCGTGAGTCACTTGATCATGATCGCACCTTGGAATTTGGAAGCAGCCTTCATTATGGACAATGCTAATCACAACGCAAAGATTCCTTTACCTCAATTCCTGAAGCTCCTTTCAAACAATAATGTTCCAGTTACGAAGGCAATGGGAATTGCGGGTAAAATGTTCGTCGAGAGCTTAATTCATTCCATTTCTTGATGGACTTCGACATTAGATATAAGGAGTTCAATACCCCCGACGCTTTGGCCCAGTTGAACGACCTGAAACTGAAGGATTTAGGTATCGCTAGTAATGACGACCGAAAGCTTGTGCTTTCTGCCTTCGCAAAGGAAGGCTACACAAGCAAACCAAGCCCTGCCAGGAGGAAAGTTGTACTATCGCCTGAAGCAGATATCAGCCGTTCTCCATCCAAACAGAGTCAGATTGCTTCATCTTCTCATCACCCAAGACCCCTAGTAAGTCCTTTTGTCCAGTCTTGACGTGAATCTAAAACTATGACAGACAACGCCCTCTAAACCCCCTAAGCGGAAACGGAAACATAACGATGATGACGAGTTTCTTCTCAGTGAGCCGACGCAGGAGATTCAAGAAGATAATGTATGGGATTTTAAAGAGGTGTTGGATGAGAACGTGAGTTTATTTTCTATCTAAGATCTTCAGGCACAATAACTTCCATTACTCCAGGTCCTCAAGCTCAAGACGTGCGTCATAAATCGTGCGCCTGTTATGATGGCATGGTCAATGCTTGTTGCCGAAAAGATGCATTTCTCCAGATCAGAGTCTCTGAGTATAGGTACTTGCTCGTTTTTTTTTCTAATTCAGATCCACGTGTTATGTATTAATTGTGGATAGCCTCCGTCTACACCGAGATGAACGCAGTGTCAAAAGGTGTATCACTCGGCATCTATAGAGCAGACGAAGAGCGGGGTAGAGAAGCCGCGAAGGGAGGCTCGCAGCCGTATGTGGACCTAATAGGACGGAAGTGCGTGTTAGTTGTGCCCCGATTATACCCTCCGCTCATGTTGCATGTTGCTTACAACAGAGTGTAAATCAATCTCTTGGCCGTGTTTCTTTCGTCTGACCATAAGATCTGCCAGACCTTTGTATCAAACCCAACAAGGCCAATGGCGTGCCCTCTCAAATGGAAACCCTGCCCACCCCAAGTCTGCCTTCGACTACATCACTCGCTCTTTCCGCCAGACATCCCCCTTTGTGATGGGTGCTCTGAAACTATTGGCGGACAGCTACTCACCTACCGAACTGAACAAGAAAGCTTGGAGTCTTTATGCTGAATTTCGCCCTGAAGTCAACGAGTGGGGGAAACGGTCAGAAGTTCACTGCTCCAAGATCTTGGACCTCCGCAAGAAGCATATGACTACTGGCCAGCACAATGTATTAGCGACTGAAGTAGATCGAAGACCTGAGGTGTCATATGAATCCACTGAGACGTCAAGGCAGGACGATGAACCACAGCAGAAGAAGATCAAGTCGCTTACACTGGAGGAGTACGAAGCGTTGCTGGATCAGGACCCAACCTTCGATGATATCGATGTAGATTTAAAGACCTCTGACTAGGTGGAACCAATTAATCAATTTTAAGATCATGGATCCCATTGAAATGTGTACTTTTAAAGACAGGCAAGGAGTGACTGTTCCGCAATTACCGCGAAGCAGCAATGTAGTATTCTATCTCTCCCTCTAGTTTGAACAAATGGGATCGGAGAACCATGATTCAAGTATCCTCTATAGCTTCCCGATGATTGCTGCTGTAACATCCGAAGTGGTAGCAGATCCTGAGGATGATGTCAAAATGAGAGTGTATTCTTACTTCTTACTGGACTTACCTCCCATTTCAGCCGTCCTAACCTTGCCTTCGTTGACAACGCCGAAAGTAGCACTGGCGATGCTGTTTGCAATGGAGTCGAGGCTAATGAGAAGTAAGAATTTGGTAGTTCGGCTAAATCAAAAGAACGGACCCGAGATGGCGTAGCATCATGGTTGCACTGAGGATCATCGCGGTCGGGTTTGCTCGGTTGGTACCCATAATGTCAGAGGCAACGTGCCTGCATCCTGGTTCAAAGAGTGCATATTCCTGTTCACGTGTCACGAACAGTTCGGAGCGCCCGAGGAAGAATTCAAACGTACACGGCCGACATTGCATCCAGGAACAATACCTGGTCCACCGACGAGGGCGGCTCCGATGTTAGAGACTATAGCGCCATACAAGTTGGGCATAACCATGACGTCGAATTGACCAGGGCGAGCAACGAGTTGCATGGAGCTAAAAATGGCTTTGAGAAACAAGAGCACTTTGAGCACAATGGCCTTACGTGTTGTCAACGATCATGTCGTTGAATTCAATGCCTGAAGACCTGTACTCTTCTGCCACCCGTCGGAAAGTGTTGAGGAAGAGACCGTCACCGAGTTTCATGATGTTGGCCTTGTGGACGCACGTAACCTTCTTGCGGTTATTTTTCAATGCGAAGTCAAATGCAAATCGGCTGATCCGTTCGGCCTTTGCCCGAGTAGAGACCTTCAGACTTTCGACAACACCGGGGTAGCTCTGGTGCTCAAGGCCGGAATACTCTCCTTCAGTGTTTTCACGAATGATAGCGAAATCTACATTGGAGTGCCTAGTGGGAAATCCGGGAAGGGACTTGCAGAGGACAACGGAAGCGTAAATGTCGAGTTGTTGCCGCATAGCCACGTTCCACGAGATATGGCCTGATTGAGAAATGGGGGTGAAAAGGATCCCTGCTCGGGTTGTTTAAAAAAGGTCAGATGGAGAGTCAAAGGGGCGCACACCTTTGAGTCCGACGCGGTTGCGCTTCAAGCTGTCCATGGCTTGCTTGAAGAGTGCCTCGCCTGCTGAAGACATTCCGGAGACGTCATACTGATCCCACTCGATGGGTGCGTTGACATAGTCAAAAATCTCCTTTACTGAATCCGTTATTTCAGCACCGATGCCGTCGCCTGGAATCAAAGTAACCTGGGGAGGTTGTGAGTTGACGATGATGACATGAGGTGAAAGTGACATACTGTGTATACACCGCCATATTTTGTTGGTGGCTGCAAAAATGATGCTCAAGACAACTCTCATTCAAGAGTGATAAGCGTTACCCTTTCAAGTACTCTAGGGAAACCTGCCGACAGAGTAGTGGCGTGCCTCTAGGGAAAATGCGTTAAGAAGAAAAAAAGTTAACAGATAATACACTTACCGATTGGGCGGCCAGAGAACGAGGGATGGCGTTGCGGTACATAACTGGCGGAAGAGATGAGATGACGCAGGGAGGCAAATTGCAACCGCCGATCGGCCCGGGCGATCATTTCCCGCGTGCCCTTGTTCGCTTTTGTTACAAGGCCTCTCGGTATATAATCCGAGGGCCATCTGGCCTCACCGCATCCTCCTCCATCATGTCCGCTGAAACGAAGGACATCTCAGAGCGGCCTTTCCCAGTTCGCTCAAGATCGCCCTGTTTTTATGTGGTGCTATTCGCTATTGTTCTGCCATTCTGGTCACTGGTTCCTATATCCTGGTTCTTCGCGTTATACTCTCTGTACACGGGTGGCTATTCGTCCTATGGTCTAGGGAAGCTCGCCTTATTTTTTGTCGCGTGTTGCGAGGTTAATCTGTGTTTTTTCTTTCGTCGTAATACCCGTTTCTGACAATATTTCTGTTGTCAGGCCATCTTCAGCATATACCATCTCTATTTAATGCGTCGCGTCGCGGGTCCAAGTCTTATAGGTCCACGACATGCTGATGAGCTACGAGTCGCATTCACGCGTATGTTGAAGACCGGTTTGGCAAACTTGCCAGAAGACGAAGGGGACACTGTCAGACCAGGCAGTCCTGCTGAAGCAATTGAGCAGCTTGCACGACATGATCCACGGGCTATTGACTTTCGGAACAGTATCAGAACATGGTTCTGTAAAGCTCCATGGTCATCCATAAAACTGCTCGAGATGCGGACGTGGCTTTATTGGGCTATATATAATTCCAATTTACCAACCAGTGCAGAAATACCCGAAGAACAGCAAATAGCTCTTGATGAAATTCTGTCACTACTGCAGAAACGTGTGGGATGTAAGGTGGAACAAGGGTCAGACCCCGCTATTCCACCAATGCGAGTCGACATGGACCGTATGGGAATTCAACTACGGCCTTTGTCTTTCTATGTATTCATCTCCTCCTTAAATTGTGTCCTGCGACACTTATACAAGTCATTATGGAGTGCCAAATACGCATCTTTCGGTGGGATTGAGTAAGTCTTTCTGAAGACCTATCACCACAAAACAAACCAACTCATGATCCTCCCAGATATTTGCTCCGGATGCCGGAACAATGGGATCCCGATACCTCACCCCGTCCAATCGTCTTCCTTCATGGACTTGGAGTTGGACTTCTTCAGTATCTTCCTCTTGTTGCCCACCTCTTCTCTGAGTTCCCAGATCGACCAGTTTTAGTTCCACTGCAACCGCACAACAGCCATGACTTCTTCCATCCCGATTTCTTAAATCCGCCAGGTAGAAGGGTCATGTCCCAACGTCTGGCCGATCTCATTCAAATGTTGGGCTGGGCAAGATCTGACAACAAGAAATCCAGGAATGTGGAAATGACTGACGATGAAGAGGTCAAATCCACCCTCCTCGGTAAATCACAGAGAGGTGTAACTATGGTTAGCCATTCCTAGTATGTCCTTGCGGAAGTTTAACAGAGTTGGCACTCATTCAAAATTAGTGGGACCTATGTACATGCCTGGATGTTGAAAGAGTATCCAAACATTATTGGAAGGTCATGTTTCGTTGACCCAGTGACATTCTGTTCTTGGGAAGGAGGTATGCTAATCCAAAGACTACCACGATTTCTACTAAGGCTCGTCAATGGTTTAGATATCTGCTACAACTTTTTCTACCGTCCCTGCATGACTGTACGTTTGTAGTTTGATCCTCTACGACCTACTGACACGTTCCTCCAAAGGGGATGCAATTGGTTATGCGTTACTTTGTTGCAAGCGAGTTGGGTATCTGTAACCTCCTCAGGAAGCACTATTGCTGGACCTCCAACTCCCTCTGGTTCGAAGAAATTCCAAACGCAACGGATTCGACCAAGACACTGTTTCTTCTGGGTGGAAAAGATGACATTCTCAATGCTGAGGTAGCGATTTTTCATATTTGTAACCTTGGATTTCAATTTTGACGGATTTATAGCGCGTTAAGCGATACTTGACGTCTCATGGTGTTTGCAAAAACCTCTGGTATGATCCAGAAGGCAGACATGGTTACGCGCTAATGAAAGGTGGTCGAGGACACGAAAAAGTCATGCGATGGCTCTCCGAGCACGAAGACTGATGAATTTGATGACTTAGATGTCCGTTCCATCTATATCACGTCATAATTGTATACCATCTGCATCCATGCACCAGCAGGATGTGCGGGACATTACTATTCTTTATTACTGCTGTCGTTCATTAGATAACGCAGGGGTCCTAGAAATAAATTTAACGCATTGTTTCGCATTATTCCGTTCAATTTCTCTTGCTCGTTCTTGTAGAATTCCTCGAGGTTAGTCGTGTACCAGTTGGCCATGGTTTCACTCACAGCTTCATTCCATGAATACGATCAATCTCGTGGTGTACAAAAGGTCACTGAGTGTTATCTCACCAGGGAAATCTGTTCCGAAAAGGAGATGATCATGTTTCACGAACTTCTGGATGGCGAGGAGGTTGGGTTCGTAGGCACTCAACGCAGTTTCATAGTAGAATGATTTAAAATCTTCGAGGATTTCATCCGGACTCAACGTACACCCCATGTGATTAGAAAGGATGGCGACACGAGAGGCAAGGAAAGGTGTTGTCCCTCCAAGGTGTGCGAGAATAATTCTGACATCAGGGAACGTCCGTCGATGGCGAGTTACAACGAGGTGAGCGGCAGCTTTGAATGTTTCATTAGGCGCCTAAAATATCCTGTTCATGACATTATAAATATGAAGTAAAATATATAATACCTCTGTGATTGGAACTCCAAGGAACTCGTGTGGATATGGCGCTGAGGAAGGGATTTGAGCGCCATGTAAAAAGACGACCGCTTTCCGCTTGTTGAGTTCTGCCCAAACTCGGTGGTATGACTCATGGCCAACGTATTCTGAGATACATTCAGTCAGTTACCCAAGCAGCTTTCGTCAACAGAAGGGAAAAGTACTTGTGTTTGCTCCGTCTCCGTAGCAAGACGCAAGTGATACACCATAAGCATGAAGTTCATCCATTGAGTATGTGAGCTCCTGTAAGCAACCTTCGACGTCATCCAGGAAAGGCAGACAGCTGAAGAAACCAAAACGATCAGGGTATTCAGTGCATATCGCTGCAGCATATTCGTTTCTCTTTCTTGCAGCAGCGCGATTTTCTTCACCGATTTGTCCACTAGCTAGAGGTGGAAGAGACAGTATAGCGACATCAACATTCATCGCATCCATTGCTCGCAGGCTAACTTGAGGGGACCATGGGAGGTTTCCTTCGGGTGTTTTCCAGCCAAGCTTGACGTTGGCTTGTTCCTTCTTGAGGTCGGGTGTGAAGTAGTGGTGGTGAACGTCTATTCGGCGTACTTTTGTGTTCAAGAGGGTGTTGAAAACAGAAGAATGGGCAGCCATGGCTAAAGGTTGAAGACGTGAAAAACGAACGGATATTTATTCAAAATAGTCAGAGTAACGGATACACGATCAAAGCATAATTGCCATTCCGAATCACAAGTATAAAGGACGTGCCTTAGACTAAGCCTAGACCTGGTCTTTTCGATAGGCTTTACAGTCGTCAGAATCCCAACTAACAAATTGTCCGCTGAGGTGCTTAGAAGCACGCAGAGATAATGCAGCAATAACATGTCCACAATCCTCGGGCTTCACAAGTTTTCCTTCTGCATAGGCTCGGACGAATGCTTGGTGGTCTGTTTCATCCATGGAAGCAGCTCCATTTGATCTGACAAGGACCTGCATCTGGAAGAAAAGGAAGTGAGATATGAAACACCAAATGTACGTGAAGGAAATTACATTAGTGTTCACCATTCCTGGTCGGACGGCCACAGAAGTGACGTTTGGCTCCTCTTGGCCGAGAGTCCTGCACAAATTCTCAAGACAACTTGTATAGACAGCAAAAATGTATATAACTTACCGGCATAAGGAATTCATGGCTGCTTTGCTGGCATTGTAAGGACCCCACCCAGGCATGCCTTTGACAGCTGCGCCTGAACTGACGAAAACGATCTTTCCCCCGTGAGCACTCTTCCGGAGATAGGGAAGAGCAACCTTGGTCGCTGTCACCAGAGAAAAGAAGTTGATATCAAAGTGCCTTTTCCAGGAATCCAAAGGTGTATCATCCCCGATACGACAAGAAGGTTCAAGGGTTCCCGCGTTGAGAACTAGACCGTCAAGTCCTTGATAACGGGAAGCCCCATCTGAAATGGCATTTGTCAAAGCCTTATCATCTGCGCTATAATGGGACAAGATAAAAATCGATAAGGTCAATGGCACAGCGAACTGACATGTCGCATTCTATGACCATAAGCGAGTCCGAACCGAGCTGTACCAGCTCCTGGGTGCGTGTGCGAGAGATTGCGATGACATTGGCATGGAATTTCTCAAGGAGCAAACGCGTAACAGCGAGTCCGATTCCTCTGTAAAATACAATGAGATTCTCAAGAAAAAAGGGTCGAATTCAAAGATACTTGGATGCACCAGTGACGACGATAACAGGCTTCATTATTGCCGCCGTGCAAGGCGGCACCATTCGGTTGAGACCGGAAAAGGCAACCCCAACTGGGACAAAAATTACCGTGTATTGCCTTCTCATCATCTTCCTCCAAAGCCATGGTCTCCCGTCTTGCCTTTGTCCGCTTTGCCCCCATCCTTAGCGCATCCAGGCCGGTGTCTTCCTCGATTTCACGAACCGCTCTGCGCAATGTCCGCACATATGCCTCAGAAAGCCAGCACACCGTAGGTCGCGTCATAATTTATAGAGAAACCAACATTTTTTCCTGAGTCTACATAGATGACGGTACGTGAAGCCCTCAATGCCGCCATGGAAGAGGAGATGATCCGGGACGAGAGCGTGTTTGTTCTTGGGGAAGAGGTAGCGCAATACAACGGGGCGTACAAGGTTTGCTGTTGGAAATAATTCAGCCTAAACCGCTGTTGACCCCTTACTTCTTCCAGGTTACAAAGGGACTCATGGACAAGTTCGGCGAGAGGAGAGTCATTGATACGCCTATTACGGAGATGGGCTTCGCTGGTGTGGCAGTTGGCGCCGCTTTGCAAGGTCTTCGTCCAGTGTGCGCGAACTTTCCAAAAATTCGTTTTCAAAATAGCCTCATTAACATGAGAACTTCCTTTTTCTTTTTTTTCAAGTTGCGAGTTCATGACCTTCAATTTCGCCATGCAAGCCATGGACCAAATTGTCAACTCTGCTGGGAAAACGTACTACATGTCAGGCGGGAATGTGCCATGTCCTGTGGTTTTCCGCGGCCCGAACGGTGCAGCCTCTGGTGTCGGTGCTCAGCATTCGCAAGATTATGCTGCTTGGTACGGGTCAATTCCTGGTCTCAAGGTTGTCAGTCCATGGAGTTCTGAGGACTGCAAAGGGCTGCTCAAAGTTTGAGGGTTTTTCCTTTTTTTTGATCCACATCCGCTCATGAATTCACGTTGGAACAGTCCGCAATTCGAGACCCGAATCCAGTCGTCTTCCTGGAGAACGAGATGCTCTACGGCGTCTCCTTTCCCATGTCGCAAGACGCCATGTCGGACAATTTCTTACTTCCCATTGGCAAGGCTAAAGTAGAGCGGGAAGGAAGTGATGTGACTATCGTGGCTCACAGCAAAATGGTAACCCACAGCATGGAAGCTGCTGAAGAATTAGCGAAGGAAGGGATTAAGGCTGAAATTATCAATCTCCGAAGCATTCGCCCTCTGGATATTGATACCATAATCAAATCAGTAAAGAAGACTAACAGGTTTGTTGATTGTAACTGCTCTTAAATAAGACCTAATACGCTTCTGCAGACTTCTTATAGTTGAGGGTGGCTTCCCTATGTTTGGTGTCGGAAGTGAAATCTGCGCACAGATAGTGGAAAGTGAGGCCTTCGACTATCTTGATGCTCCAGTTGAACGTATTACCGGCGCCGATGTCCCCACTCCTGTACGGCAACGTTTTAATCACTTATTCAATCAAGTACTCACAACTTCTGGTTCATGCAGTATGCAAGTGTTCTCGAGTCACTCGCATTCCCCGATACTCCTCTGATCGTTAAGGTCGCAAAACGTGCATTATACCAGACGAACTGAATAATTCTACTTTTTACGGTCGATGACGGTGGTTGTTCACGGTAGACGCACACTTTCTTAGACGTTTCTTTGGGCTTTTCCTGTCATACTCTAATGCATTTCTTATTCCATGTTATCAGATATCCATTATTTTCTTCTTAAACTGAAGACTTTGTCACCTCCAATGCCCTGCGGAGTCGAATACGTACAGCATTGGCATGGGCCTGTAGCCCTTCACAGTCCGCCAAGGTTGCAACAACGGGACCCAACACACTGAGTCCATCAGCAGTGATTTCCTGCGAAGTGATGTGTTTTTGGAAAGATAGGGTGTTGACCCCACTGAATTGTTTTGCATACCCATTCGTAGGCAGTGTGTGGTTGGTCCCAGAAGCGTAATCGCCGCAACTATGACCAAGATCTTTAGATTGAGGGGGCCTGTCCTCGACTATGCTCTTACTCACCTTTCTGGAGTGTACGGCCCAACAAACACGCTACCTGCATTCTCAACCAATGACACCTTTTGATTGGCATTCTCCAGGTGCAGTATGAGATGTTCGGGAGCATATTCGTTGGAGAATGCAATGGCTTCTTTGACGGTTTTCACCTTGACAATGAGGCTCTTCGAGATGGATACTCTGACGATGTCAACGCGAGGAAGATCATTCGCCTGTTGGTCAACTTCTTTCTCGATTTCTGCCAAATGTTCGGCAGTAAGATCTACTGCTATAAGCACCACCTGTGAATCAACTCCATGTTCTGCTTGGGAGAGCAAATCAGCCGCAACGAAGGCAGGCTCAGCTGTATGGTCTGCGATGACCTATATGTTTTTCATGAATTTCAAGTTCCCCCGATAAGCCAGAAGGTACGCACCAATACTTCTGATGGTCCCGCAGGCATATCAATCGACACCAGCGCATCAGTGTCGTTCTGCACCAACATCTTAGCGGCAGTTACCCACTGATTACCAGGCCCAAAGATCTTGTCCACCTTGGGGACTGTCTTAGTCCCATAAGCCATCGCAGCAATGGCTTGTGCACCTCCAGCCTTCAGGATTGCCGAAGCTCCAACGAGGTGTGCGACGTACATTACTTCGGGAGAAATGCTCCCATCAGGCCTGGGTGGTGTTGCGAGTACTAATTCCTTGCATCCAGCTACTTGTGCTGGAATGCCGAGCATGAGGGCAGTTGATGGCAAGATCGCTGTGCCTCCTGGTACGTACAATCCGACCCTGGCGATTGCGCGTGCAAAGCGAGAGCAAACTACGCCAGGCGTCGTCTCGACTGTGAGGATCTTGTCGCTTTTCTGTGCTTCGTGGAATTTGTATATATTCGCATACGCAACGTCGATGGCCTTGCGAACCTCCTCATCGATTTGCATTGAATCTGAGGCAAAAGGTGGCAAGACAACGGTGGAAGAAAGCTGTGCCTTGTCAAACTTGGCAGTGAATTCGAGAAGGGCGTCATCTCCACGTTGGCGGACGGCGTCAACGATAGGTTTGACTTTGCTCATCATCTCTTCGGATTTAAGGACGGGTCGACAGAGGAGCAGAGCACGCTCTTCGAGTGGAGTCTGCGATAGGTCTGCAGTCCGCATACGAATAGGACCGTCGGCTGTAGTTTCAGCACTTGCAGGAGGTGGCGCAGGAACGGGATCAGCTGCGTTAGATTTCTTAACTTCCCACTGTGGTTTCGCGTTCCCAGTCCTCCGAGTGATTCTCGTTGCCTTCTTGTCCAATGCATGTTCGATGTCAACGATTCCGACGCCGCTCGTAATGCATTTCGTCATCGCAAAATAGAGAAGGTCAGCTGCTTCGAAAGCAACATCTTCAGGAGTCTTGGCTTGACATAATTCCTCTGCTTCCTCCATGATTTTGGATTGAAGAAGGTCAGGATCCTCGAAGAGTCGCTTCGTGTAGGATCCTGCTGGAGCAGATTCCTGCCGAGCCTGAAGGATGCTCTCCAATGCAGGCAAACCGTTTGCTTCACTGAAGCAGGATTGCCGGTTGAGGTGACAAAACCCAGCACCGTGTTGAACGACTCGGTATTCAAGACTATCGGAATCGCAGTCGAGACGGATGCGTATGACATCTTGGGTCGCTCCAGATGTTTCACCTTTCCGCCAAAGGCCATGTTTGCGTGAGTGATACACTCCTTTTCCAGTGATGATGCTTTCTTTCACTGAAGCATCGGAAGAGTATACAAGTCCGAGAGTATGTCCTGTGTGCGAAGAAACAACGGTTGGAAATAGACCATCAGACCTGTCTGATGTAATTGGTGCAAGGAATATGTCAACAATATTCAGGTGTGAAGCAGACGTTTGTTCGAGAGTTAGCTGGGTGTCGGGTATAACGAAGGTAGCGCCGATGCTCTTGAATTCGCGGATATTTGATAGCGATGGGTAGGAACCTCCTGATAGAACATATATTTCTGAGTCATTGAAAAACTTTGAGATGGACGAGATGAGATCAAAATCAACTGCAGGGGTTTTAAGGAGGACGCCGGAGACACCATTCCGAAGTTTATCGGTCACTGCACTAGCATTGCCAACATCTAGAAGCAGGAGGATGCGTTCGGGTGGAATGGTCCCGATAAGTTCTCTTGCCCAAGAAATGGGAACGATAACCTTTTCTATGCCTTCATCGAGCCAAGCCACGGTAGCCTGAACGTCAACGGTGGTGGACGTATCAATGAGCAAGTAGGAGTGCTGAGGAGGTTGTGGAAGAGGTACAGAGTGTTGAGCGTCGATCACGATAGGTCCGATACGGTCTAAGGCACTAAAAAGGGTCGGATCGTCCTTGGTGAGGAGGGGTAGGAAGACGGTCATTTTCAAAATGATATATGTAGTCCCTTCGAAAGTTCGCCATAATCTCATTTGACTACGCTTTTGACTATCATTTGTCTTTTTGAACCGTAGAATATGGCTCCGTAGTGTAGCGGTTATCACACGGGATTCTGAAGAGGAATTTCCCGTAACCCCGGTTCGATTCCGGGCGGGGCCTCAACTTTTGCATTACGTCATAGGCGCACGCGTTAAACTGAATCATCGAAGCCTTCCTTTTGAACGACGATGTCTATTCACATTCCCAGTATCCTTCTTTCAATCCCACGCAACCCAATCACCGCCATAGGACTGCCTATCGGCTTGGGCTTTTTAAGTGGCTCCCCAGCGTCCGAAGTTGCAAACCATAATTGGAGTTTGGTAAATTGCCCCCAAGTCAATCTTCTTGCTTTTGTTCTGACACATTGCAGAGTCTAAAGTCCCCTCCTGGGACCCCCACGCGCGAGGCTTTCCCGTTCATTTGGGCGGCCCTTTACTTTTCCATGGGATGTGCCTCCCACATTGCCGTGAAATCGTTAGACGCAGCTGTGTCTTCAACTGACCGGTGTGCCTGTTTCACCTTAATTGACAATTTCGCAGCTAAAGTAAGTCTCCAGCGACAATCTGAAGCTTGGACTGGCTTTATACTACGGCCAATTAGCTCTGAACTGCCTCTGGAAACCGATTTTCTTTGGAGCGCATGCGGTTCGTCATATGACACAAGGCTTACTTTCTCATGTTGACAAACAAACGATATTTGTAGCCTGGCTATGCACTTCTTGATAGCGGTCTCGTCACCATCACAACATGGTATATGACTGTAAGCATAACTCTACAGTTTTAAGAGATTCTTTATCTGATCAACGCCTGTTTCTAGAAAATACTCGACCGCCCTACTAATGGGAAAACAACGTATTTTCTCTTGCCATACTGTGCCTGGATGGCTTATGCCACCTACCTCAATGCTGGTACATGGTGGCTGAATCGTACTGGAAACAACGAGTAAATCAGATACAACACCGACCCAGTTATAGCCTATGTCTCAGGTTGGCTTTTGTACAGTGAACGACTCTTGAATCATTTCAAATAATAACATCACTGGCAGCATCCACGTCTGCACCATTCCTCCTCACAAATTCGATATCTCCTTAAAGTATCCAGATTTTGTTCGGCTTTGTATATTTATAGCGAACACAAATTTGGAAATATCTTCCTAATATGAAACACTGTCCGACACTCCATCAATTCTTCTCTCCCGATCTTCCACGCCTTTTGTATGAACAGTGAGAAATTCTGCATTGATCTGTGCAGGAACTTGAGCTTCAACAAACGGCAGTCCACTATGGACGTTTACGAGCAAATCAAGGACATCCAGTGTCGACGCCTCTTGGTAATAGAGGAGCTACTACAGAGCCAAATAAGAGTCCAAGACTTGTGAAGAAAATTTTTATTGTAACAAAAGGCTTCGAGTACAAGGAACCAGTTTCATGTCTCGGGCTTTTCTGCAGCTGGCTCTTCATCTTTAGTCGTATCACATCCCCAGGATGGCCATGCGCTCAGATCCAATATCTGTGGAACGTCGTCCAAACCCAGCAGCCAACTGGCCGCCCTCTTCCAGTTACCTTTCAGACTTTTTGCCTCTGAAATCAACCTCTTCTGGACCCATTTTTCGTTCCACCAATCTGGTGCTGTTCCTACTTCCGCAAGCCACAGAAGTGCAAAACGTGTCAGGTCTGGGCGATACACATTCCCAGTACTAGTGTTTGGTATGTCATGGCCAGAGATGATCATTGAGGCGTATCTTGCACGATAGAGGGTCTGTAGCTGGGCAGGACTTACCAAGGCTTGGCTGGACATGTGTTGGTTGAGTTCCATTGACTGCTGTTCAAGATTTTGGTTGAGCCATTGCGACATCATGTTGGCTGGACAATCAAGCAAGCTCAACAGCCATGCCAACAAATTCAGGACCCAAGCCGGAGTATTGGTCTTTTACCGCATTACTTTGTTCGGTCGTGGGTACCATGCCGAGGTTGCTTCTAGCCCGCCAGTTACCTTGCCTTTGTTTCGTCCTAAAATGCCCATGGCCAGACAGAGTCCTGTCCCACTGAAGCCATCGAACGTGGACGGAACGGACTTGAGGAAGTACCCGGCATGCTATTAACGGCCCTCGACACGCGTCGTCGAAATCCTTCATTCTCTCCCCACAGAAGCGAAACCTGACCAGAGTCATGTCCATCATCGTATATACAGGGTTCGAGCGTCCCCTTGTTGGAAACCTCGCGATTGAATGTTTCCTCGCTCAGACCTTGTAGCAGAGCCGTTGGGTCCTGCAATATGCCACTGGGTGGTCTGACGGCCCAGCCCCACTCGTCGGATGGAGTAGGTCTAGTAACGCGTCCTTGACGTGGTAGATGTCGAATGTGTTTCCAGTCTAATCCATTGCCGCGAAACTTGGATGGAATGCGGCTCGGACCTGTCCACGACAACCAACGGAATTCGGTGTAGATACGATTTCGCCAAGCGGGGATGGCATAGCGAACGATGGCGATAGCAGTGGCTGTGGAGAGGGTGAGGACGCCAAGCGAATCGCTGCTGTTTCCAGAGAGGAAGGAGAACACCATGTGGAGAGCATGACGGATACGAAACGGTGCTCGTAACGCGCAATACGGAAATGAAACGTCCACATGCCCTGATCTTCAGCTATGATCTTCAGCTATGGTGACGATGATGACACCTTGCCAAAAGGATGTGGCAACGGCAAGTCCGATGGACGTCCAGAGGAGCGGAACTTTACCTTCTGGAATTGTAATATCGTTCCCCACTAGGGTAGGGCGTAGACAGAGGTCGCGTACAAAAGGAATTTGAACGGAATCATGTTGTGAATACGAATGTCTTATTATTTAAAAAAGGAGTCTTACATGGTGAATTGGTCCAGCAACTATACGTCCGTTACGAGAGATAAAGCTTGGCTTGTGTTCCAATTGGGGATGCACTGTAGCCTTTTATTAAATTTAAACAAGTGTATATGAACTATATTCTCCTGGAAATCATGCACCGCTCCGTTTACACAGTAACTCTATCTGATAGGATTCGAGGTAAACCGGACCAGCCTATGTATACCTAAAATACTGCCACGGCAAAACAAATCGAGATCATGCGTCGATGTCCTCCCAGTAGAGTTCCCGCTTCTTGACCGACCCTTTGGACTTCGCCTTAGTCTTGCCTTTAGCCTGATCGTCAGGGTTATAAGCTGTTGCGGGCAGCTGAGATGGTGGTCTCTCTGGCGCGGCTGGAGTGGGGCCATCGCCTTTAACATTCGAACGCGCTTCGATGTCAACAACATCCTGCATGTTCCCAACTGGGAGCGCAACCGCGACGTAAGGAAGAGCAGCAAGAAGCAGAAAGTTGGGTCTCATGGTGAATAGACTACTCAGCCATGAATCAGCCATCAGTGACTACAAGTTGCAAGTCAAACAGACTCACCTTGGATAGATTAAAGGACCAGCCTTTATGTTAAGATGGAGAGTAGTGGTGAGCACCTGGCTTGGAAGAATTGGAACATTTGAGCACAGTATTTATACTCGACTTCAATGCGAATGGGCCAGTGTCACGTTGCACCTTACTGCTCCCCCGAAAGGGGAAAGGACTCGTCTACAAGTTGATTGGTAATATAAAGCCTCCGACTTATCTGCTCCATCGATAAGCCTTTCTTGAAGGTTCGTGGTACATTTTTATCAACAGATTTTCTTTTTTTTTCCGCAAAGAAATGAAAGTCTCAAGTCTAATGTAAACAGTATGGATATCAATATCCTAAATACTACTGCAATGTGGCAGCCGCCCAATATTGGTGAGGCTAAAAGTTGGAATAGCTCAGGACGACATGTCCACATTTTCCATCGTGTTGCATGACAACGAAAAACATTGATTGATATGTCGGGAATGGCCTTTTTGGGCCATTCCAACATCAGATCTCTCAGGCTTTTAGGAGCAGTGCCATCGTCTTTGTTTGTAGTTTATGGTTATGATCGCGAGATGTTTCCATCTTTCATGTCGTTTGCTATGAAAGGTCGACATGCCGTCGACAACACCTTGCTGAAAGTCAAGCCTTTGTTCGGATACGGTTCAGGTTGTGGAAACTTTGGTAATTTAAGATGTGGTCAATGCATATTATTAGTAATTTATTACAGGGAGGTACTAATGGATGTATTTTCAATTTCGTAAGTGGAACCAGCCAAAAGGACGTAAAGAGAGGCTTCCCTCCACCACTAGTCTGCATTCCTGCTTTACCGATTGCGTCTGCTGGAGACAAAGGACTCTTCAAAGAATGAGGTCAGTCATATGTTGAAATGAAGATTAAAGGGACTCATGATGGATCATGTTCGGACGACACGGCGACAGGACCATGGCCTTGGAATTCTATGCCGAGCATAGATATTAGAGGGGACGACGCGACGGTTACTGTCAAATGCGTTGTGACTCATGGTCGTGATAAAGAAGAATTGACGATGATGCAACTTTGAAGGAACCGGAGGGACCAAATGGCGAAGATCATCGCGGTTGGTACGCGGTAAAACGTAATCTTCACCAGATTTTGTTTGGCTTTGTATATTTATAGCGAACACAAATTTGGAAATATGACATCAGCAAACCGGACAATAAATTACTTTGCAACACTTAACAAAACTTAGTCCACAAAGGGCACAAAGTACAAGAAGTTTGTAGCTCACCTTGCATAGCGTTAATTCAACATCGAAATTAAATAAAG
>Ga0307508_10000238_pt1 | contig 66847 bp, 45 predicted proteins | sample 9_EM_MG_FD_203089 | JGI IMG/M metagenome (GOLD analysis project Ga0307508, IMG submission 203089) | Populus trichocarpa ectomycorrhiza microbial communities from riparian zone in the Pacific Northwest, United States - 9_EM | ecosystem: Host-associated > Plants > Roots > Unclassified | place... | reverse complement strand
AGGCCTTCGTCCAACACTACAACCTCCATCCCCGCCCATTTGCCTGGACCGCCACCGCCGATTCCATCCTCGGAAAGCTCGAACGCTTTTCTAAGATTATTTGCGGGACAGGACACTAGAGCGTTTTAATAAAAACTGTGGTCGAATTTTCCTGTTGTAGCCGGGGGCGCTGACCCCGGCCGGGACACAACCGCAGACTCCGGGGTCAGCGCCCCCGGCTACAATTTTATCAAACGCGCTCTAGGCTGCTGGTTTGAGATGGGCGATCTCGCTTAGCGCGGAACTCGCGAAAAAATTAACCCCAACCCCACATCATCATGTCTGCTGAAATAATTGGATCTGTCCCCAACGCCAAACGTCTGCTCTGCGCCGGCTTCATGGGCATTCTTGCCACCGGGGTGGGGTTCGCCATTCGCGGCGGAGTGCTGGATAACTGGGGCGCCGAGTTTGGATTTAACGCGGCACAGCTGGGCGCGATCGGTGGCGCCGGCCTTTCCGGTTTTTGTTTCGGCATTATCATTGGCGGGTTGGTCGCGGACAAAGTGGGCTACGGCAAGATCGTGTTTTGTGCCTTCGCGCTGCATCTGTTGTCCGCGGCGGTGACCCTCACCACGGGCGCGGCGAACGCGTACCAGATGCTGTACTGGGGCACGTTTATTTTTGCCGTGGCCAATGGAACGCTTGAGTCGGTGGCGAATCCCCTGGTCGCGACACTTTTTCCCACCAAGCGGACGCACTATTTGAATATTCTCCACGCTGCATGGCCGGCAGGACTGGTACTTGGTTCTGCGGTAGGCTGGATTCTGGACGACAAGCTGCACATCAGCTGGCGGGTGCAACTCGTGATTTTCCTCCTGCCAACGCTGGTCTATGGTCTGATGTTTTTAGGCCAGCCCGCACCGAAGTCGGAGGCGTCAGTCAAAGGCGTCAAGCTGGGAGACATGTTGAAGGACGTCGGGATCCTCGGCTCCCTCGTCGTCTGCTATTTGCTATCGCTCTTCTTCGCCAGCGCACTCGGGTTCTCGCCCGCTTTATCCTACACTGTGGCGGGCGCGCTGGTGGTGATCGTCGGTTTTGTCACGGGATTTTCCAAAGGCTCATTTCTGCTGTTTGTCCTGTTTACAACCCAGGCTTTGATTGGGGCGGTGGAACTCGGAACCGATGGATGGATTCAGAATATCACCGGCAATCTGTTCAGTTCGGAACAAGGGAAGTGGCTGTTCATCTGGACGTCGGCGATCATGTTCGCGCTGCGGTTTTGTGCGAACTGGATCGAACATCACCTCAAGTTGTCGCCCATCAGCCTGCTGTTGATTTGCGCGGTGCTGGCGTGCCTCGGACTGAATTTGAGCAGCCACATCAGTTCATTCGGAATGGCGCTGCTGGCCCTCAGCGTCTACGCGCTCGGGAAAACATTTTTCTGGCCCACGATGCTGGCTGTCGCCGCCGATCGTTTTCCGAGCACGGGCGCGGTGGCGATTTCGATCATGGGTGGCATCGGAATGTTGTCGGGCGGAATGCTCGGCGGTCCCGGTCTCGGTTACGCCAAAGACCGGTTTACCGGAGAACATCTCGCGCAGACCGCTCCGGCGATTTTTGCGGAATTCCGTTCCGCCACGCCCAGCACGTTTCTCTTCTTTTCCGAATCAACCGGATTGGATGGACGAAAATTCGGAGCGATCGGTGAAAAGCTTGCCGTGGCGCGTCAGGCAGCCACGAGTGCGGGGGAATCGGCGGAAAAGGGATTGTCGTCGCTGACACCCGACGAGCGGATCGTGCATGAAGCCGGTTTGGAAGGAGACCGCCGGACGCTTCGCGCCGACTCCCTGCTCCCGCTTACCATGGCCGTGATTTATTTGGGCCTCTTCTTCTATTTCAAAAGCGTGGGCGGCTACACCCGGGTTCAAATCAAGCAGACCGTTGCCTAGAAATCTGTGGATTTTGGAACGGTTTCGTTCACCTCGTTGTAACAATGTGGTGCTTGTGCGGCCGGTACTGGGCCTTCTAGCGTGACAGGTCATGCATATTTATCTGGTCCGGCATGCGCACGCACTCGATGGCGACAACGATGCGGCGCGACCGTTGAGCAAAAAAGGCATCGCCCAAATTCGCGCCGTCGGCGGGCAGTTACGGGAGGCCAAAGCCATCGACGCAAAAGAAGTCTGGCACAGTCCGTTGGTGCGCTCCCACGAAACGGCAGTGCGGCTGACGAAGCGGCTGCGGCTTGATGTCGAACTGTGCAGTGTTTCCGGCATCAAACCCGACGACGAACCCGGCGTGATCGCACGGCGGTTGGATAATTTGCGGGAGCCGGTCATGCTCGTGGGCCATGAACCCCACCTCAGCGCGCTGGCCACTTTGCTCGTCGTGGGAAAAGCCTCCTCCCCGCGATTCCATTTCAAGAAATGCTCCGTGCTGCGTTTGGATCGCGATGGCAGCCACTGGTCGGTGCGCTGGCATCTCTCCCCCGAAGTGGTCAAGTAGCCGTGCTCAAGGCCAGAATATTAGTGAGGCATTAGTGGTTAAAATGCCTGGAGATTAAAGTTTCGAAACCCCGGATTTGGGCACAACTAATCCACACTAATGGGCCACTAATATAAACACAATCCAGTCCGCGATCAGCGCCGTTGCTGCGTGCTCGCATTCCGGCACTTGTCCTAGCACCCGCGTGCGAGGCAACCGGACCTCCTGGATCCTAAACCGGAGACGATCAGTCGAAGGGGTAATTGTGGATTTCGCTCCCCATTCGGCGAAATCATTAACGGTTAAAATGCCTTTGATTGAAGACTCACTCCACCAATTCCCGCTCCAGTTGTTCGAGCGATTTGCCTTTGGTTTCGGGGAGGCGCAGCGCGATGAAGATAAAACCTGCCACGCAAATGGCGGAATAGAGCCAGAATGTTCCGGCCGCGCCGAGCGTGTGATTCAGGATCGGAAAAGTGTAAGTCAGGATAAAACACGCGATCCAAAGCGCGGTGACCGCGACCGACACAGCGGCGCCGCGAATCCGATTCGGAAATATCTCGGAAATGACCACCCAAGTGACGGGCGCGAGCGACATGGCGTAAAACGCGATTGCCGCCAGCACGAGCAGGAGCATCGGCAGACCCTTTACGCCGCCGTAATAACCAATGCCCATGATGCCGTAGACGGCGGCCAGTCCACCGGCACCGATAAGCATCAACGGTCTCCGGCCGCCTTCGTCGACAATCGCGAACGCCGCCAAAGTAAACAGCAGATTCACCGAACCGGTCCACGCGATGTTCTTGAGCACCGATGACATGTCATAGCCCGCAGCGCGGAAGATTTCCTCCGCGTAGTTGAAGATTACATTGATTCCGCACCGCTGTTGAAAGACGGCCAGCGTTACGCCCAGAACAATCACTTTGCGCATGCGCGGGTCGAGCAGATCGCGGAGCCGCATTTTGTCGCCCGGGCCGGTCGCGCCGCGTTCGATCTCTTCATAAGTTTCCCGGGCGTAGCGCGCCCCGCCGATTTGTTCAAGGACACGGCACGCACGGTCGCGGTGCTTGCGGGCGGCGAGCCAGCGTGGACTTTCCGGGATGAAGGCAGTTCCCACGCAGAAGAGCACCGCGGGGATGGCGGTGAGACCGAACATCCACCGCCACGCAGTCTGACCATACCAGGAACTCGCGATCCACACGTCGGTCGCGCCGGCCGGGCAGGTCGCGGACGAGAAACCAATTGACGAGTTGCGCGAGCACGATGCCGAGGACGATCGTGAGCTGGTTGAGTGAAACCAGCCGACCGCGCCAGGCCGGGGGAGCGACCTCGGCGATATACAAGGGCGAAAGATTCGATGCCAGGCCGATGGCGACGCCGCCAAAAATGCGCCACGCCACGAATGCGGTGAACGTTTGGGCGAACGCATTGCCGAGCGAGGTGACCGCAAAAATCAGCGCGGCCGCTGCGAGCAGACGCTTTCGTCCGAAGCGGTCGCCCAGTGCGCCGGCGACAAGCGCGCCAAACAGACAGCCGATCAATGCGCAGCTGTTCGCCCAGCCGGACTGCGCGGCATCCTGGAGTAGAAAGTAACGTTCGAAAAACGGCTTTGCCCCGCCAATCACCACCCAGTCGTAGCCGAAAAGCAGGCCGCCCAGAGCCGCGATGAGAGAAATTACGATGATATAGCTGACGCGGTATTCAGCCTTTCCTTGGGACGGCGAGAACGTGATGGAAATTTGCATGGGAGCGCGTGGTTAGGGATTCAATCCGCTCGATGGCCACAAAAGGCGCAGAAGGCGCAAAACGTTGAGGTTTCTTTTGCGCCCTTTGTGATTTTTGTGGCCAACAGATTTGGCGTCATGGTTGTTTACCCACAATCATCGCGCGCAGTGCTTCGGCGGTGAGGGTCGATTGCGGGGCGAATTCTGGGGACGCGGCGTAGCGCAGCAGGCTCGCGCGAAGCTGGCGGGCGACGGGACGTGCCTCCAGGTCGTGCGCGATATCGATCGCGCAGAAGAGCAATTGTCCCTTGCCCACACGGGCCTCGAAGACGTTCGCGAGGGAGTGATTGCGCATGAAGTTGTCGATCACGCGGACAATTGGCGTAGCGTTCGTGCCATCGAGCACGACGTTGCGGGAACGCAGCGCCGGGTCCCACCATTGCCAGTTGGAATAAAACTCCGTTGGAAAATCGCGCAGGGCGGGATGCGCGGGATCGCACAACACGCCCATCGTGCCGGGCTGCTTCGGAAAGTGCACGGGACTCCAGAATACGGGGACGAATTTTGCTTCGAGGCCGTTGATTGTCTCGATGGGGGGCGCGAACAACACGCGCTCCCCGGCGGCCAGTGCACGTTCAGCGTCCGCGAGCGTCGCGACGAGCCGCACATTCGCGGGCACTTCACAAACGCCGCGTGGATAAACCCAGAGATTCCAGTGATTGCGATAGGGCGTGCCGTTTACGGCGACTTCGAGCTGCCATTGCGCCGCGCCACCTTCGGCCGGAACCGGGAGCGTGATCTCTCCGATCTCGTGGGAACCGCCCCGGGCAATCGGTCGCGCTGCAAATGTGCCGGCGCCGATTTCACGACGGTTCGCGTCGCGCACCGTCCACGTCACCTCCGCCTGAGGCAGGTCGCGATAGAAATTCGCGACTTCGATCTTCGCGCGGAAAGTTTCTCCGCGCTCATATACGGCTTTCGGAAACCGGGCGAGCGGCGTCACGGGCGAACACGCTTCGCGGAACTCTTCGGGGGAAATAATTCCTTTCGATTCCCAAAATGCGTTCAACAAACCCACCAGCGCTGTGCCCTGTCCGGGGAAATCCTGCAACTGGAGCAATTGAAAGCCGTCGAGTTGTGGAGTGCGCAGAGCCCGCTCGATTTCCTCCTTGTAGAGCACCGCGGCGAACCGGCCGCTTGCGGCGGTGAACTGCGACGCCAGGGGCAGAATTCCCTTTTTCTCAAGCGCGTCACGGATCGCGATGAAGTTCAGCGGAACGAGATTTCCTGTGTAATGCGGGATCTCGCTCAAATCCGGATAGATGGCGTATTGCCCGATCTCGTGAGAGATGAGCGGAACGGAAATGTTGGCTGCTGCCGCGCGATAATCGGAGTCGAAGGCGGGCGGCTGGTCGTTGAAGACGCCCTGGCCGCGAACCCAGCCGTCGTTGGTATATTGGGTGATCAGATATTCGTCGGCGGGTCCCGGTGCTTTGCCATGATCCTTTTGAAACGTGAACGTCGTGGCAGTGTGCAGTCTTCCCGGGTCGCTCTCGCGCAGGCGCTGCACGAGCGCATTGAGCTGGTCGAAGTCGCCTTCGAGTTCGTTGCCCATCGAAAAAAACAGGAACGACGGATGGTTGCCGTATTCGGCAATAATGCGATCGGCTTCATCCTGGAGAAAACGCCATGTCGTCGCGTCCTTACCCACGACGAGGCTCCAGTGGGGCAGCTCAATCTGGAGATAGAGTCCCAGTTCGTCTGCGACGGCGAACGCCGCTTCGGGTGGACACCACGAATGGAAGCGGAGGTGATTCAGGCCCCACGTCTTCGCCTGTCCGAGCAGCTTGCGCCAACTTGCGAGATCCGTTGGCGGATAACCTGTGAGCGGGAAAGTTGCGCACTCCAAATCGCCGCGAAGAAATATCCGGTGGCCATTGAGCCAGAACGCGCCGTCTCGCGCGGCGATTTCGCGAAATCCGAAGGTGGTTGTCACCATCGAGGGCGCATCGGAAGACACGTCGGTGAGTGTGGCTTCGAGTTGATAGAGTGCTGGGGAAAATTCGTCCCACGGTTCGATAGCTGTATCGCGCGGCAGCGTCCAATTGAGCTGCACCGCGCCGCCGCCCGCGGGAATCGTGCACGGTTTACGAAATTCGGAGACGGTCGTTTGCACCGAGTTGGTCTCGTAGGAGCGACGCAGTTTTAGCACGAGTGTGCCTGTCACCGGCTGCGAGGTGGGATTCGTGCAGGTCGCCGTAACTTCCAGGCGTGGTTCTGATCCGAGGTGCGGGGCAACCGCCACCCCCTCGATGGCGACGCGGGCATCGGCGTGCAAACGCAGCGCTCCCAGTACGCCGTTCCAGATAGTTTGGGTGTGATTTGTATAGGCGTGGGCCGCAGGGAAGCTTTCGGGAACTTCATATCGATCGATGTGAAGACTCACGTCGCGATGAATCTCGCGATTGTCGATGCGCACGACGAGTTGATGGCGGCCAGGAGTGAGGGCGGAGGTCAGATTGTGCCGATGCGGCGCGGACAGACTGTCCGCGCGACTGATTTCGCGGCCGTCCACAAACACGCGGGATTCCCAAAGCACGCGCTCCAATTCGAGCGTGATGGTTTTGCCTGTCCACTGGATGGGAATGTCGACGCTGCGTCTGAACCAGGCCGGACCGATATGCGTGAACCGACGCTGCAAATGGGCCAGAACCGGAATGCTCAATTTCGGTTTGAGCGTGAGCGGTGTGCCCTGTTTAAAATCAGCCAGCGTGCCGGGCAATCGAACGGATTGCCATGTCGGGGTCGCGTTTGGATCTGCGAGTGACACCTCCCAAGCCCCCGAGACATCGATGGATTCCGCGCGCGCCCAAAGGGAGCACAGGAGCGAGAGCACGAAAATGGGGGGAATTTTCATAGAGAACCAAGGTGCGCAGGAAGAATGCTGGGGGGAATAGAAAGGATCGGCTAGGGCTGATGCTGGCGTCAGAGTATCTGAGCGGTCCCTTGGCGGGAATAGAACATCCCACGATGATGATGGATTATCTTCCTATACCGACTCCGACGGGTAGGGCGGATTATCGTGATCTGCTTCTCCCAACGGACTTGCCCTTGGTACCGGCCGTTGTCATCGCACCTCTGTCGATTTACCCAGGATATAACGTAGAAGATATCTCGCGATGGGTGTGAAGGAGAGAAGAGACCAAAATGGTTCGGTATCATAGATTTCCTTTGCTGTCTTCAAACCCTTAGCGAGACATCAATCCGATTTATGGGTATTTCATCCGCACGGTTTCGTGTATTTCGCGGCCGAAAAATCAGAACTGCAGGCGGGCCGTCTACAGCCACGTACGGACCTGATTTTATTCGCGCGATTCGCGTGATTTGCGGGCGATGTTTCTGTTTCGGGTATCGAACGGGCCGTTGAGGGCAACGGCCCCTACCGCAGTCTGCCTATTGCGGTTGTATTCTCTCGCTTCCTTCAAACTCCTTCGCCGTAGATTTTCCGGTAAGCTCGCGGGCTTGAGCCGACGCGCCGGCGGAATAAACGAGAGAAATAGAACGGATCGTCGTAGCCAATATCCAGCGCGACCTCCGCAATCGAGGCGTCCGTTGTCCGCAGACGTTCGCACGCACGCTGGATTTTCAAGCGGAGAAGGTACTCCACGGGCGAGAGATTGAGCTGCCGCCGGAAGACCATGCTGTAGTGAGTGGGAGACCACGAGGCGATCGCGGCGAGCTGCGCGAGCGTGAGCGGGCGATCGAGATTTGCTGCCATGTAATGCACAGTCTTCAGTACCTGGTCCTCGGCAAAGCGTCGCCGGACGTCGAGGGCGCGTTGGGACAGACGGCAAATGCCGAGCAGCCGGGAGAGCCCGGTACTCAGTCCGAACAGATCGACGTCGGTGTAGCCGCCGAGAGCGTGACGGTAGGTTCCTTCAAACGCTTCGACGACACCCGGCAGGTCGTGCAGCCAGCACACCGGTTTTTGCGGAGTCAAACCGAGCATCGCAATATGATCGCGACTTCGCGTACCGGTGAAATGGACCCAGAAAATCTTCCAGGGATCGTTCTCGTCGGCCCAGTAGCGATGCCGCACGTTTGCCGGAAGGACGATCGCATGGCCTGTCGTCATGGCGTGCTTCCGATTCTGGATGGAGCACACGCCTTGTCCGCCCTGGCAAACGATCAGGATGTGCTCACTTGCTCCGTTGAGCCGGTCGACGAAATGGTGCGGGGCGGTTTGGTAAGCGCCGATATGGGTGACCATGAGATCCCGGCAGACGGGCAGCGCGGCGGCCCGGCGCACGACTGCGGGCGGCAGGACTAGGAGACGTTGTCCGGGAAATCCTTCCGCCATCCGGTGCGCAAGCGCGGTGCTCATGAGTTCGTAAGATAGTCCTGCTTCGCTGAACGTTGTCGATCCTGTTTGGTTGGCGAGGGGCGGACATGCAGTTTCTGCAGTGGTAGGGCGGATTATCCTAATCCGCCGCGCTGTGGGCATAACGCGACCAAGACATATTTCGCAGTGGACACGGAGTGCTGACAACACGGAGGCTGCAGGAAAGTATAACGCAGATGGTGTTTCTTCACCGTATGGTCTTTTCAAGAAAAGTAGATGGTGAGCCGGGTCAGTGGTTTATCTCGGTGAACTCTGTGTCAGAGCTCCTCCGCTCTCTGTGACAGAATGTTTGACCGATGTGATATCGAAAAGCCTGGGGAATTTCCCTTAGGCGGGAGATCATATCTCGCTCATATTAGCTTTCTCATCGCAGAAAATTTACAGCGAAAACGGAAAGTGCCGATATTCTCAAATGCTGGCCACGAGTGGATCAGTTGCCGGTAGCCTTTTGCCATGTCTAATCCTCACATAAAAATCCTCCACCTCGAGGACAACCCGCTCGACGCCGAGTTGACGGGATTGGAGTGTACGGGAGCATGGCCGGATTGTCAGATCAAGGTGGTGGACAATCGTGCTGCGTTTACCGCGGAGATTTCCCTGGGGTACGATTTGATTCTTTCGGATTTCAATCTCGCGAATTTTACCGGTCTTGAAGCCCTGCGCATTGCGCGAAAAGAAATACCTGCGACGCCTTTTGTTTTTCTTTCCGGCACAATTGGTGAGGACGAGGCAATCGCCGCCTTGCAGGCCGGAGCCAGCGATTATGTGATCAAGGACCGGCCGAAGCGGCTTATTCCCGTATTACGCCGGGCTTTAAACGATGCGAAGATGCAGCGGGAAAAACTGGCGACCGAAGCGCAAATGCTGCGCGTGCAACGGCTGGAGAATATCGGAATGCTGGCGGCGGGGATCGCGCACGATTTCAATAACGTACTCGCTCCTATCATGATGGGCCTGCCGCTGATCCGGTCAGAAATAGAAGACCCGCGTTTGCAACGATTGCTCACGAACATGGAAAGCAGCGCTCTGCGCGGCGCCGGGCTCGTGCGGCAGATTCTAGGGTTTGCGCATGGCGTGACTGGCGAACCGCAGCTGGTTCAATCGAAGCATTTGCTCAACGATCTGGTGGAAATGTTGAACCAGACTTTTCCGAAAAATATTCGGATCGAACGCGACGTTCCTTCCAATCTCTGGCCATTGCAGGTGAACCCTACGCAGCTCCATCAGGTGCTGCTTAATCTTTTCGTGAATGCCCGTGATGCGATGCCGCAAGGCGGGACTCTGCGCCTGGCCGCATCGAACAAACGACTGGAAGTAATCGAGGCGGCCGCGATCCGCGGTGCGCGACCGGGACTCTATCTTTGCTTTGAAGTGAGCGACACCGGGACCGGGATTCCTCCCGAAGTCTTGGAGCGCATGTGGGAACCATTCTTCACGACCAAAGGAACGGGCCAAGGTACGGGTCTTGGACTTTCCACGGTGCGGGGAATTGTGGAGGACCACGAGGGCGCCATCTCGGTTCGCACCAACCCTGGCAAAGGAACCACCTTTCAAATTTTTCTGCCCGCTTCACCGGGCAAAGAGACCGCCAACCCGAACACTGCGACCGTCCTGATTCCGCGCGGTCATGGGGAACTGATCCTGGTGGTGGATGACGATGTCAGCGTCCGCGATGTCACGGCGGCAACATTGACGGGACATGGATACAAGGTGCTGGCGGCTTCCGACGGAACCGAGGCGCTGGCGCTTTTCGCCACGAGAAATCTCGAGGTGCGCGCTGTTGTCACCGACCTCGATATGCCGGGACTCGACGGGAGCACGCTGGCGAAAGTCGCGCATGCACTCAATCCGTCGGTTCGTATTCTCATCGTGAGCGGATCATCCGATGTGGAGGACCTCCAACGCCGCACCCCGGAATTCAGCGAGTTCCTGGCGAAACCTTTTACCGCCGATACGCTGCTCGTGACTATCACCGACCTGCTGCTCAACTGCCCCAAGGCCGCGCCTCAATCCAGCGCCGCCGCTTGATGTATCCTTCCGCACTGGCGCGGCGTTCGTATTTCGAACTTCAATTGGACCTATTCAGTTTGGCCACAAAAGGTGCAGAAGGCGCATAAACCAATCTTCTTTTTTGCGTCTTCTGTGCCTTTTGTGGCAAAAGTTTATTCTGGTCTGCTCGATCGATATTTAAGCACTTACCAGTGCTTTCGAAATAAGACCCGCTCACGCCGGCGGCCGTTGAGGAGCGCGCCGACAAACGTAGAGCGGACGAAAAGGTCGTTGGTGACGAGCGCGATTGCGATCGTCGCGAGCGTGACGCCCGCGAGCTTGAGCCACCAGGGCGCGTTGATCTCCGCGACTGCGACCTGCAGCCATACGACGATCGGCAGATGCACGAGATACATCCAATACGACGAATCGGCGACGTAGCGCACCGCTGAGCGGAAGGCGTATCCTGAATTATTTGCGGCTCCGCGCGATCAGGTGGGATCGGCCGCCGGTGAATACCGCAGTGCGCGCACTCTCTTCGGTGTGCCGCTCGTGCATGTTCGCTACGCGACACCTGACGCAGGCGCGCCCGCGGTATTAGCGTGGTTTGCCGGCGGCGACCGCGCGTACGGATTGATCTGTGCGTGGGGCGCGGTGGCCATCGCGCCGATCAGCGCCGGATCGGTCTCCGTGGGTTTGATTGCCGTGGGAAATGTGAGTGTCGGGCTGTTTTCGTTCGGGACCGTGGCGGTCGGCGGTCTGGCCTTCGGTTGTGCGACCATCGGGGTGCATGCGGGCGCGTGGTTGTCGGCCTTGGGCTGGAACACGGCGCAGGGTGGCGGTTTTTCCGTGGCGCGAATCGCCGCAGAAGGGCCGGTGGCGTTTGCCGGGCATGCCAATGATGCCGCGGCGCGCGCCATTTTTGAAGCGCCGAGGTTGATTCAAGACCCCACGAGTGTCCTCACCGCGCTGTCACTGGTCTCGATCATTCCGCTCATCGCCTACATGCTCGGTGTGAGGAAACGCCTCGGGCCGTCTGGGAAAGCGGGAGGCGGGTAGGTAAGTGGTAGGGCGGATTATCCCTAATCCGCCGTCAGGATTATCGGACAGTGCGTCGTGTTCGCACATTCCTCCGGCGGATTAGGGATAATAATCCGCCCTGCCTCCATCGGCGCGTTGTCCTTCACGCGCCGTCGTCGCGAGCGCGGCAACGGTTCTTCGGTGGGAAGATTTGCAGATGGCGATCAACCGACCGTGAAAACCGCGGAGCCGAGCTGGGGCTCGGCGGTCCCGGGTTTGGATTCCGCGGGCCGGCAATATTTTTTTAAATTGACCGATGATTTTAACCGGCCGGGTGCATCTAAATGATCGGAATCGCCTGCGCGGTTGCGGGCGGCACCTCTCATTAACTCATCCTTCCGTCCATGTTGCTTAAAAATAAAATTGCCGTGATCTACGGAGCTGCCGGCGCCATTGGTGGCGCGGTCGCCCGCACTTTCGCCCGCGAAGGCGCGCGGGTCTTTCTCACCGGACACCGCCTCTCTCTGCTCGAACCTATCGTCAGTGAAATCGTGTCCACGGGAGGATCGGCCGAAAGCGCCGGGGTGGACGCCCTCGACGAGCACGCGATCGACGATCATCTGCAGTCCGTGATGAATCGGGCAGGGCGGATCGACATTTCGTTCAACGCCATCGGAATTTCGGACACCGATATTCTCGGCGTGCCTTTGCTCGAGCTGAACCAGCAATCATTTCTCCTTCCGATCGAGTCCTACGTGAAATCGTATTTTCTCACCGCTCGACTCGCGGCCCGCCGGATGGTCGCAAACAAGGCGGGGGTGATCATGACCGTTACCGCCCCGCCAGCGCGAACAGGTGCGCCTTTACTGGGCGGTTATGCGCCGGCTCAAGCGGCGAAGGAGGCACTCACCCGCTGTCTGTCGGCCGAACTTGCGCCGATGGGAATTCGTGTCGTCAGTCTCCGCCCCCAGGCGATTCCGGAAACCGATACGATCAAGGACGTGTTCAAGTTGAAAGGCGCAGGGATGTCCTGGGAACAGTGGCAAACCATGATGGCCACCCGCACGCACACCCGGCGGCTGACCACGCTCGACGAGGTGGCAAACGTCGCGGCGTTCACGGCGTCCGACCGCGCCAGCGGAATGACGGGAACCATCGTAAATCTCACAATGGGGACTCTGGATGACTAGAGTTTTAAACCACTAATCCACACTGATGCCTCACTAATGAGAACACCTCTGAAATTAGTGAGATATTAGTGGAGATTAGTGGTTAAAAAAATCCGTGGTTTGCCGGTTCTTCATACAAAAGGAGTTCAACCACTGATTGCACTGATGATCACTGAAGAATCTTCTCTCATCAGTGACAATAAGTGGAAATAAGTGGTTTAAGCTTCCCCGGGTTGAAACATTACTACGCAAAGTCACATCCGCTCCAATTTCACCGCATGCCGCGCAAATCGTCCGTTCCACTGTCGTCGCCATCTAACGTCACCGCTCCTGGTGACGCTCCCGGACGAAAAGACTTCGAAACGGTCTTTGCCGCGCATCGCGGCAAATTGCTACTGCACTGCTACCGTTTCGCCGGGTCGCTGCATGACGCCGAAGATCTGGTACAGGAGACGATGATTAACGCGTGGCGGGCCTTCGACCGGTTCGAAGGCAGATCGTCGCCGTCGAGCTGGTTATACCGCATCGCGACCAACGTCGGATTGATGTCGCTCCGCCGGCAGGCGAGGGTGAGAAAGGTTTTCCCCGACAATCTGCGGGGACCTGCGAAGCGGATGCCGACGCGCGGACCTTCCACGGCGGATATTCCGTGGATCGAGCCCCTGCCGGATTTATTGCTTACCCACATGAAGGATGAATCACCAGGCCCCAGCGCCCGCTACGAGCAGCGCGAGACGGTGCGTCTGGCGTTCCTGGCCGCGACCCAGCAATTGCCGCCGCGCCAGCGTGCGGTGCTGCTCCTTTGCGACGTGTTAGGCTGGTCGGTGAGTGAAGCGGGGGAGACGCTTCGCATGTCGGTGCCCGCCGTGAACAGTGCGCTCCAACGCGCGCGCGGTACGATGAGCCGGGGACTTTCCGCGGAAGACGTGAAGCCGCAGGCCAGCGCCGAGGAGCAGAAAGTGATCGCGCGAGATTATGCGGATGCCTGGGAACGCACCGACGTGAAAGCGCTCCTCTCGCTTCTCACCCGCGATGCCACGCTGGTGATGCCGCCGTTCACCGAATGGTATTGGGGCCACGCGGGCATCCGCGCCTTTATTGACTGGTTTTTTCACTGGAGCTGGAACGACGGAGTGACCGGCGCGTTTCGCTTGATTCCCCTTCAGGCTAATCACCAGCTCGCATTCGCGGGCTATGTTCGCCTCCGTCCCGGGACAAAATTCCAAGCCCGCTCCGTGCACGTGCTGAGCTTCCGTCGAAAGAAGCTTCACCGCATCACTATCTTTATCGGTCCCAAAGTCCTGCCCCGATTCAATCTGCCACCCGAGCTGGACGCAGACGGGGGGGGCTGAAATGTAATTTTAACAGGAGCTAACCGAGGGCACAGAGAGATGTCTTCTTTGTGAATTCTTGTGAATTTTTGTGGCTAAGTACTCCGTGGAATAATCCCGCGCACCTACTCAGCCCGGTTGCCGTCAAACGGCCGTATGCTGCTTTAAATTCTTCGTCGCCTTCGGCGTTCCGTTCGCCTACACCCGGCTTACCCTTATGTTTACCCATCTCTGCCCGCCATTGCTGGGAGTCGTCCTCGAACTCGCCTCGGTCGACTACCTCATTCTCGGTCTTTACTTCGCTTTTGTGCTCGGGATCGGCTGGGTGTTGCGGAAGCACCAGAAGACGAGCACCGATTTTTTCGAGTCGGGTCGCTCGCTGCCGGCGTGGATTTGTGCGCTCGGATTCATCGGCGCCAATCTCGGCGCGCAGGAAGTCATGGGCATGGCCGCCTCGGGCGCCAAGTACGGTATCGCCACGAGCCATTTTTATTGGGTGGGTGCGATTCCGGCCATGGTTTTCGTCGGCATTTTCATGATGCCGTTTTACTACGGCTCGAAGGCCCGTTCCGTCCCGGAGTATTTGAAACTCCGCTTTGACGAGAAGACCCGGACATTCAACGCGCTCTCGTTTGCCTTCATGACCGTGTTCTCCTCGGGCATCTCGATGTTCGCGCTCGCGAAGCTGCTTAATGCGATTCTCGGTTGGAATTTCGACGGCTGCATTTTTATCTCCGGCCTCGTCGTGTTAATCTACATCTACAGCGGCGGCCTGACTTCCGCCATCTACAACGAGGTGCTGCAATTTTTCCTGATTGTGCTTGGATTTCTGCCGTTGGTGCTGCTCGGGTTGAAGGACATCGGTGGCTGGGATGGACTGATGCAGAATCTCAACAGCTATTCCGAGGCCAAAGGAATGCCCGGTGCGTGGAGCCACTCATGGGCCTACATGGGGGACGCAAAGGCGAATCCCATTGGCATCGAGTGGTTCGGTCTCGTGGCCGGTCTCGGTTTCGTGCTCTCCTTCGGTTATTGGTGCACGGATTTCCTCGTGATCCAACGCGCCATGGCGGCTAAAAACATGAACTCCGCCCGCCGGACGCCCCTCATTGCGGCGATCCCCAAGATGATGTTTCCGGCGTTGGTAATCCTGCCCGGCATGCTCGCAATCGCACTGTATCACAAAGGTGGATCCGCCAACATCGCGCTTCCGGTGGGAGCGGACGGCACACCGGACTACAATATGGTGGTGCCGGCGCTGCTCTCGAAATACTTTCCACACGGCATGCTAGGCATCGGCCTGACTGCGCTCATGGCGTCGTTCATGTCCGGCATGGCGGGCAACGTGACAGCCTTCAACACGGTGTGGACCTACGATCTTTATCAACGCTGGTTCAAACCCGATGCTTCCGACGCGCATCTGATCAAGGTCGGTCGCGCGACCACGGTGGTTGGCTTGCTCATCAGCGCCGTCTGCGCGTATGCGGCCGCGAAATTTAATAACATCATGGACATGCTCCAGCTGGTGTTCGGCTTCGTTAACGCGCCCTTGTTTGCTATTTTTCTTCTCGGCATGTTCTGGCGCCGCGCGACCGGCCACGGTGCTTTTTTTGGACTGCTCATCGGCACGCTCACGGCGGTGGCCTTTCAAGGCTGCACGCTGCCGCTCGGCGAAACGGTCTCGCTGCTCAAGGGCGGCTGGCTCTCGGTGCAGCACACCTTTGTCAGTTCGATGGCGCAAAATTTCTGGATGGCGATTTTCGCCTTCACGGGCTGTTTCCTTGGCACGCTGATCATTTCGCTGGCCACCGCGCCCAACCGCACTGACGCGGAGTTGCGCGGCTTGGTGTATTCGCTCACCGAAAAAGTGAAGGACCATCACGAGACCCCGTGGTTCGCCCGGCCTGCGACGCTCGGTATCATCGTCCTCGTGCTGACCCTCGGCCTGAATGTGATCTTCTGGTAACCCTTACCTCCGTTCTACCATGAACCAACTCGACGTCCGTCTCCCCATGGGGCTGCTCTTTCTAATCCTCGGTCTGATTCTCGTAGGCTATGGCCTCACTGCTGATCCCGCGATCTACGCCAGCCATTCCCTCGGCCAGAACGTCAACGTGACTTGGGGCGCCATCTTCGTCCTATTCGGCGCCGCCATGCTGACTCTCGCCGCCAAAGCGAAGAAGACTACCCCGCGCGATTGAGTGGAGGAAACACACCGAACCCCAGCGTTTTTAACCGCTAATAGTTTCGCCAACAAAGCGGCGAAACTTACGAGGCCCCCTCCGACTAATCGTCTTCGGTTTTGGTGTTGGGAGGCTTCTGATCGTAGACTGTTGGTGCTTCATGCCACGCGATTGAGGATCGAAAGGTAGGGGCCGTTGCCTCAACGGCCCGTCAGGATACCCACCTAGGCGGATAATCCTGGAAAATGCAGTTTAAACGCGGAGTGCGCGGAGCTCGCAGAGAAGAAAATCCTCCTCCTGTAGGGCTGGCCCTTGTGGCCACGCCGGATTAACGGACGGCATGGCGACGAGCGCCAGCCCTACAACGGATCCTCTAGAATTCGGGTGAAGAATATGGGCGCGTAACCTTTATTCGTGTTTCGGCCTGAGGCCGTTCTGCGCTTTTTAGCGCGACGCTGATTGCTCTTCCGGAGCTGGTTTTACTTCACGTTTGAACCTGGCCACATCGAGCCCGCGATCGTCGTCGGGAGCGAATTCGATCGACTGTTCTGCCCGAACGTTCACGAACCGCCCATTTTTCATCCCCGGAGCAAACCGCCAGGAATTTATCGCGACGATCGCGGGGTCCGAGAAAGCCTGATGAGTGGATGAAACGACGCGGGCATCACGAACCCGTCCGGTCGGATCAATGATAAATCCCACCACGACCTTTCCTTTTGTGCGCGTGAGTAACAGAGCCGACGGGTAGGCGGGACGCACAATTTTAATCACGCGCGGGCCCACGCTGTTCGTCGTCTTTTCCTGGTCAGTGAGTTTTCTGACCGCGACTCTTTGGATGTAGCGGTCTTCGATTGAAACCGTGCTCACGTACTTATGCGCTTCAGCGAGCGGGCGTCCCTCCTTTTCCAGTTCGAGGACTTCGGCAGACATCCGGATTCCGCTTGCGGCACTTTGCCGCAACAGGTTTCTCGCCCGCTCTACACTGGCTGGATCCCCGCGATAACGGGGATACCACAGATATAAACCCGCGAGTTGATAGGCGGCGCGGCCGTCGCCACATTCAGCGGCCCATCCGAGCCAGCGAATTCCCTGCTCGACGTCATCAGGGGTCGCGTTTTTCGCAAAGAAAGTCGAAGCCATGGCTCTCATGCCTTCCGCGTACTGCTGCTCCGCGGAAAGCTGGTACCACTCACGGGCGGATTGAACGTCCTGGGGCAGTCGGGAAGCAGCCTGGCGGATTCTGCCCGCCAGCGTTTGGGAGGGTGGGGTCGCGGGTGGCCGCGGCTTTTTCGGCCCACTTCAACGCTTCCTTGAGATCGCGGGAAACACCCGCCCCGGTGAAATACATTTGAGAAAGTATTTCCTGAGCCGGTTGGTAGCCCGCTTGCGAGGCGAGCTGCAAATAAGCGACGGCTGCCGCGGGGTCCTTCGTTGTTCCCCAACCTTCGAGGGACATCAGACCCAGGCGCATATTGGCTTCGAGGGTCCCGAGTGTCGCCGCTCTTTCGTAATGCGCCCGGGCCAGAGGATAACTTTGTTCACCCGCAGCACCGCTTTCATTGAGCCAGCCAAGCCGCAGTTCGGCGACACCGACATTCTGCGCCGCCAACAGCCGGTACAATTCCGCCGCGCGCAAAAAATCACCGCGTTCATCGTAAGCGAGGGCTTGTTCCAGCAGGGAGTCAATCGGCCGGTCGCCCGTTTCTTTTTCCAATTCTGACAACCTTTTATCGTCCACCACATGTGCGGTTGGCGCGGCGGTTCCGAATATACGAGGGATGATGCAACAAACAGACCCCGCCAACAACATGATCCGTATCAATCTGGTTTTCGCCCGCATGATTTTGAATACAGCGTTAGACTTTCCGAAGCGCAAGAATTCAGTCGCGGAAATCGAAGCAGGCCCAAGCGATTGAAGATCGAAAGGTAGGGGCCGTTGCCCTCAACGGCCCGTCAGGACGTCCGCCTACGCGGATAATCTCGCCCCGCGCCATCACCAGAATTCTTATTTGCCCTGTAGGGCTGGCCATTGTGGCCACGCCGGAATTAATCTGAAATACAAAATTTAAACGCGGAGCACGCGAAGCTCGCAGAGAAGAAAATGAAGAATGGTTTCGATAAGGCGGTTCACCTGCGAAGTGGGGACCACACGGCAGTGCATTGGGATTTGAATTTCGGTTTTTGCGCTTCCCGTGCCTTTTGTGGCCAATTCACCGGTGAAATTTAGGATTAACGGACGGCATGGCGACGAGCGCCATGCCCTACAACCAGTCCTCACGGAATCGGAACAGACCCAATCCAGAATTTTTAACCACTAATTCCTCACTAAGATCCCACTAATACTCCGAAGCATTTCCGATCAGTGCCCATCAGTGTAGATCAGTGGTTATTCTCCGTGTCCGTCTCTTCCCACGCGGATGCAGAAGGTCGGAATTGATTGCCACAAAAAGTCGCAAAAAATCAGAGGGTGGATTAAACTCTCAAAGCGCCTATGGGCGCGGGAGATGTTGATGAAACCGCCAAACTATTTTCGTGACTCTTCGTGGCTAAACAAATCAGCCTAAAAAACGCAGTTGAAACGCGGAGGACGCGGAGGAGGAAATGAAGAATTGGGTTTGGTGGGCGACTCACCTGCGAAGTGAACACCACACGGTAGGGTACTGGGATTTAAATTTCTGCTTTTGCGCTTCTTGTGCCTTTTGTGGCCGATTCATCTGCGGAATACAGGATCAGACCGGATTCGTTAACGCGTCAGCGCCTGACGCAAATGCTCGAATTTTGCCCGCTGCGCGTCGTCCGTAACAAAGATCAGGCCACGGTCGATTAGCGTAGCGGCATGGGCGAAGTCACCGTTCTGCACGCAAACCAGCGCGGAAGTGAAGGCGAGTTGAGTGCTGCGGGGAAATCGCGCAACTCCCTCGACGATTCGTGCGATGTCGTCGGTGGAGGCCCTGGCTTCACAATGAAGCCATGTTTGGACGACCAAGGCGTGGGTATCAAAGGTCGACGCGTATGCCACCACGCGGGAAAGCGGCGCGAGAATTGCCGCGGCTTGGGCTCCGGTTATTTTTCCGTCTGCGCCCAAGGGATGGGCCACCGCGTCGGCGTAGTTGAGTTGGGCGAGCACCAGATTGGCCGCCGGTCTGATCGCGCCGGTTTCAACTGCCTTGCCGAGAAACTCGCGCGCCTTGGCATCATCGCCGGTATCGTGTTCATACAATCCGTAAACTGCCAGCAGGGCGGGATCGTGAATTCGGGCTGCGGTCACGACAAACGGCTGCAGGGCAATGGTGGGTTCTGCGCTGGGGTTTTGTGACGACCTCGCGGTTTGGGTGCCTGGGGTCGACGGATCAACCTCGGGTGGCAGACCATTGTCGTATTGATAAGTGCGACGCAAAATCCGACCCGCCGCATAATAAAGCTTCCGACTCAGGTTCGGATCGCTTTGTCGCACTGATCCGCCCTGGATGCGAAGCCAGTCGCCGAGAAGTCTTCCAATCTGGTCCGTCGTGGCGGGCTTGAGGTCTGGCTCCGGGAAATCCGTCGGGAAATTCAGTCTTACGTAGTTGGGCTGCGCGATCACCTTGCGCAAAAAAGCGTCCAGTTTTTCTTCCATCGTCTCATAACCAAAACCAAAGCATTCCCGAAACATCGATTCGGTCACCGGGTCGCGACGGGCGCGACGGACAAATTCCAGAAATGCGCGCGACAATGCCGGATCTTCGTGCCCCGGTCCCATCAATCCCCAGCGCACGAAGAGCGCGGCCTCGGATTCCCAAAGCAGCAGGTCTGTATCCGGGTTGGGCATTTCCGCGAATAGTCGGTGAAGCGGGAGCATCGCGATCTTCGTCACCTCGCGCCGCTTTTTTTCGGTCTTCAACAATTCCAGTAACCGTTGGGTTTCCCCGATTGAGATCCACAGCGTGCCGGGGCCGACCGCACTTCGGATAATTTCGCGATTTTGGCCGACGTCGACCAGCCGAACTTTACTGCCATCATTGTCGGCTCTGGCGAAACTTTGCCGGAAGATGCTGGAGTGCGGGCCCAGCAAACCTGCGTTCAACCAGGATGGCAGTGACGGGGTGCTGCGCGTCAGGCGTTCCAGGCTGATGGTGGCGAGAAACGCCCGGTTGGTATCCGAGCCGCGAATATTTCGGCTGATCGCGTAGGTATCGTGGTCTCCCGCGCCGAGCCTTTCGGTGCTCACCCTGATTCCGTTGGAATACCGACCCCAGGTGAGCGCGTCGGCGGGTGCGTCGAATTTAATCGGCTGCAAATGCAATTCCTTCGAGCGGGTGGATTCCAAATCCGTATCATCGAGAATAACGGTGTAGGGCAGCGGAGCCGGGGTCAGCCAGTCCGGCGGCAGCAACTGTTCCTCGAGCCATTGCCCGCGCCGTAGTGCGTCAAGCATCCATTCGGTATCAGCGGGCGAAGCCCGCGACAGGATATCGAATCCCGGCACGGTAGCGTAACTCCAGGGCGTCTTATCGATGCGCATGGCTCGTACGACGAAAGGCGGCAGATCGACAGGAATTTCGTTTGCCACCTTTATGGCGGCATTGTTTTCCGTCTCATCGCGGCCGATCGATTTACCAGGGGCGAGCGCGACGGCGCTCAGAACGATGAGACCCACCTTGGTAAGCAAACGCACCCCATCGGTTCTTTTGCAGAATGCCTGGCGAACCGATCGTTTGGGAAAAACAATCACGGGCCTGTTAACCATATCGACACATTACCAGCAAGCCCGACGTACCAATCGGGACTAATTCAACTTCGCCACAAAAGGCCCAAAAAGCGTATAGCCTCATTTTCTGTTTTGCGCCTTCTGCGCTTTTTGTGGCGATGGTGTATTTAAAACTGTGCGAGCCTGGATATTTCGCCGCCGCACCCGGAATTGAATCATACCGCTTTGCGTAGCCCGCGCCGGGAGGCGCGGGACCCTGCGCTCTCGCGCAGGGCTGCATTGTGAATAGGACAATGCGCACGATTAGGTGTGAAATATTCAGGCGAGTGCGGCCCGCGCGAATTCCAGGCCGTCAGAGAAGTGCGAACACCGACTGGCTGAGTCAGCCCGTTTGACAACTTCCGGCGATGGATGACATTTTTTTCGATGAAAAAAAGTAAGCTACTGCGAATGGATAACATCCTCATTGTCGTGGACGACCTCGAAGCGGTGAAAACTTTCTTTCTCGAACTTGGATTCGAGTTGGAGGGCGAAACAATCGTCGAGGGTTCCTCCGTAGATCGTCTCATTGGCCTTCAGAACGTCCGTGCGACCCTCGTGTTTATGCGCACTCCCGACGGCCACGGACGGATCGAACTGGACAAATTCCACACGCCGAAAGCGATCAGAACCGGGTCCGGGAAACCTGCGGTGAACGAACTCGGCCTTCGCCGCATCATGCTCGCCGTCGATGACATTGATGAGGTCGTTGCGCGCATGCTGGCCCACGGCGCCGAACTCGTCGGCGAAGTGGTGCAATACGGGGACGCGTACCGGCTCGCCTACCTCCGTGGTCCCGAGGGCCTCATGATCGGGTTGAGTGAGGAGCTGAAGTAAGAAGTTGCCGCCATGCTGACCCTCGCCGCCAAGGCGAAGAAGACCGCCACACGGGATTGAGGAAGAAAGGGTAGGGGCCGTTGCCCCCAACGGCCTTGGGCTATCGCGATCGATAATCCGAAACGATTGACCACGGATTATACGAAACACACGGACGCAGAAGGGCGGAATTTATTGCCACAAAGAGTCACGAAAGATCAGAGGGTCGGCGGGACTTGCAATGCGCCTATAGGCGCGCGTGAGGTTTGGATGAATCCTCAAAACCTTTCTCGTGTAATACCCGGCGAGGGCAATCCGTCCTCGATAATCAATGCCCTCAGTCTTTGGCCTGCTGGTGCGTCATGAGATACTCAGCCACCGCGCGGTAGGCAGGCAGCGACGTTGGGTCCAGATTCACGTTGCCGGCCAACGGATGCGAAGAGAAGCGCGCGATCACCATTTCGGCTTTGGGATCGACGTAGATCGCCTGGCCGTGAATACCCCGCGCCATGTAAACCCCGTGGTCATCGTGCGACACCCACCAGAAATTGTGGTAGCTCCAGCCCGGGAGGGTCGCATAGCCACCGGCCTTGAACGCGTCGCGGCTGGCGCCTTGTCGAATCTCATTCACGACCGCAGTGGGGATTACCTGCTCGCCGTTTAATTTTCCGTCGCACCGCAGCAGCTCACCGAAACGCGCAAGGTCGCGCAACTGGGTGTTCAATGAGCTGCCGGCCAGCGGCACGCCGTCCGCGTCAACCTGCAGGTAGGCGTCAGCCTCCGCGCCGATCCGGCTCCAGATCCGCTCGCTCAGCACCGCGGCGGGAGACTTGCCCGTGATCCGTGCGATCAGCCAGGCGGCGACGTCAACATTCGGCGTCCGATAGTGAAACTCCTTTCCGTGTTCACCTTTTTTTCCGATCACCGGCAGAAAGGTAAAGATCGAGGCGGGCCCTTCGTATCCGACCGGGCGGGGCATCACGCCCGAGGCATGCCGGTACTGCTCGAAGATCGGCGACTCGCCGACATAGTTTTCCACGAAGTCGAGCGCAGTGGTCATGTCCAGAACTTGCGCCACCGTCGCGTCGCCGAACCCGCTCGTGGCCAGTTCAGGCAGGTAACGCGAGATGGGTGCGGTGGCGTCCAGCTTGCCCTCCGCGATGAGCAGCGTGGCGAGCGTGCCGAAAAACGATTTCGTTACCGAAAAAGCGATATGCTGGCCGGTGGGGGTAAGTGCGCCGAAGTAGCGTTCATAGACGATGCGCCCGCGATGCAGAACGACGATGCCGTCCGTGTAGTTGGCGGTCAGTGAGTCCGCCCACGTCAAAGGTGCCGTGCCGCCCATCGGCACGAAGGTTACCGCATCGAGATCCGTGCGCGTGGAACCGGGGAGGACTTGGACGGGTCCGCTGCCGCGACTGACGGCGACGGTGGGCCGAAGCTCACGCCAGTGGGAAAACGTCCAACGCCACTGCGGAAAGCGATAGAAGCTGCGATCCGCGAAGCGGATCATCTTGTCGGCCGGCGGCGGCGATCCAACCATCCACCCCATTGCAATTGGGTCAGTGGCGCGCGCGGCGTCGAGATCAATGGGCGCCGCGGCAAAAACCGCCGGTGTGCCGGCCAGAAGAATCGCGCCCAGCGCGGCGAACGTGAGAGGTCTTGGCGTTAACATTGCCCCCTGTTAGCGCCAGGAAAAGCGGGACGCGAGGCAGAAGCGGCGGCAAAGGTGGTTATTCGATCCCGGTTAATCGTCATGATCGCACACCTCAAAGGTTGAGCTCTTATCTTGCCGCGCTTTGCCATGCAACGACGCGACATCTGTTCCGTTTCCCATGGGACTTCTTCCTTCGCCTGGGCCTGATCCTCGTGGGCTACGCGCGGCGAGCAGAGCGCTCTATTGCCTGCGTTCATGCCATCGCGCCGGCAAAATACCTTTGATTGCAGTCGCTTCTTTTCGATAGAAGAAGCGCGAGTCAGTTCCGAGTTGTTCGTTGGTCTACAATCTACCTCAATCATGCGCTCGATTCGCACGGCAAATAAATCTCACCTTGGAGAAATCCAGTTTTCGGGCAGTCAGACAAATCTCCTCGAGGAGTGGGGTCCGATAGCGGTCTCCCGCTTCGTTCGCCACTGCTGGTGTGTGGCCGGCGTCATTTTCACCGTAGTTGGACCGGGCGTGTTAACCGCCCAGCCGTCCGATGAAATCGAACAGCGAATCAGGCATATTCAAAATGCCATCCTGCCTCCGGTGCTGATCAAAGGGGAGCCGCTGTCTACCACCACCTTGGCGGACCGAATGGCGGCGCTACACGTGCCCGGGGTGAGCGTCGCCGTGATCCGAGACGGGAAGATCGAATGGGCGCGCGGGTTTGGTGTTACCCGGGTGGGAGGTTCCGCAGTCACTCCGGAAACGTTGTTTCAGGCGGCGTCAATCAGCAAGCCAGTGACCGCCCTGGCCGTTATGCATCTCGCCGAATCCGGAAAACTCGATCTCGACGCGGACGTGAATCAATACCTCAAAACCTGGAAAGTGCCACCGAGCTCGTTTACCGAAAAAACCAAGGTTACGCTCCGGGAATTGCTCAGCCATACCGCCGGCATGACCGTACATGGATTTCCCGGATACGCGTCTGATGCTGCCCTTCCCAGCGCCGTGCAAATACTGAATGGGGAGAAACCGGCCAACACTCCCGCGATCCGCGTGGACACGATTCCCGGAACCAACTGGCGGTATTCCGGGGGCGGGTTTGTCATCACGCAGGTTTTGCTGGAGGATGTGACCGGCCGACCGTTCCCCAAGCTGATGAATGACCTCGTGCTTGCGCCGATCGGGATGACCCGCAGCACGTACGAGCAGCCACTCCCCCCGAACCGGATGGCCGAAGCGGCGATGCCGTATCATCCGGACGGCCAGGCGGTGCCAGGCGGGCCGCACGTTTATCCGGAAATGGCTCCCGCCGGTTTGTGGACGACGCCCTCCGATCTCGCGCGCTATGCGATCGAGGTGCAAAAGGCTCTCGCCGGAAAATCCAACGCCGTCCTTTCGGCGGCAACGGCGAGGAAGATGCTTTCCCCTGGACAAAACCGGTGGGGGCTCGGAGTGGAAACGGGCGGCGGCGCCGGGCATCCTTACTTCAAGCACGGCGGCGCCAACGAAGGTTTTCAGTGCGACCTCGTGGCCTACGAAAACGGCGATGGCGCGGTCGTCATGACGAACAGCGATCGCGGTGGACAGCTGGTAGCGGAGATTCTTCGTACGATCGCTCACGAGTACGGATGGCCGGATTTTCAGCCGGTGGAGAACGCCATCAGCAAAGTGGATCCGAAGATCCTGGCGCGTTATGTGGGCGCCTACCAATTGGCCCCGGGGCAAAACATGTTAATCACCCTGGACGGCAGCCAACTCATGACCCGGTTTGGGAACCAGGAGGCAGTTCCCGTTTTCCCGGAATCCGAGGTGATGTTTTTTGCGAAGGTGGTGGACGCGAAAATTGAATTCGCGAAACCCGACGCCGGTGGAGTACCCAGTCAACTGATCGTGCATCAGCGCGGGAGAGACCAGCCGGCGAACCGGCTAAGTGAAGCCGAGTTCAAGCAGATCGAGGCAGAGTCCAAAGAGATCGCGGAGGCTACGGCGGCAGCCATCAAACGATTCAAAGATCAAACGCAGGATCCCAGAGCGGAAGCCGCGTTGCGCCGCAACATCGACGAACTCAAACTCGGGCAACCCAGCTACGAGAAGATGAGTTCGGGCCTCGCCAATGTTACCCGCCAGCAGTTGCCACAACTCAAAACCACGATTGCCCAGCTTGGTTCCGTGAAGTCCGTCACGTTCAAAGGAGTCGGCCCGGGCGGCGCCGACATTTATGAAGTGAAGTTCGAGCACGGGTCGACGGAATGGCGAATCCTGATGCAATCGGATGAGAAGGCTGCGAGCGTGGGATTCCGTCCGCTGTAGAGCTATTTTCGACAGAACAGACCCGGATTTTGGCCCACGAAACACACGAAAAGGCACGAATGGAGGAGGGGGAAAGTCGAGGGTCGAGAGTCGAAGGCTGGGTTATGAAAAAGGGAGAATGGAGCAGGGAGGAAGGGAGGAGGGAGTCGAGTGACGAAGGACGAAGGTCGAAGGCTGGGTGTGGAGCGGGGGATTGCGGCGGCGGGTCGCCGCTTTGAAATTGGTCGGAGGGGCAACCGTCCCGTGGGTTACCGGCAACGAATCCGGACAACCTTAATAAATTGCTTCTCAGTTCCGATTGATCGCGGGCGTGTCGATGGATCGGTAAAGGTACCGGTTGATATCCTTCTTCATACCGGACAATTCCTCGGCAATAGGTGGGTACTGCGCCAGCAATGAATCGGAAAAATCCTTCATCTGGGCCGTCATGGCGGCTTGGATTCTTTTGCTGTTTTCCAAGTCCTCCTGGGTTGGGGCATACGCCATGTTGGTCATGCCGCTCTCCCGGAATCGATTCATCTTCATCTCCAGTGGAATTAACTGGGACTGCAGGTCGATCAGCTGGGGTAGGATCCGGGTGATCAACGGGTCGTACAGATTTCTGATTTTGCTGATCGAACCCGTCAACCGTTGTTCCAGCTGTTCATCGCGGAGATAGATGGACGCCTTGACGGCCTCGATTTTCACTTCGAGAAAAATCTTTTTCTCTTCCTCATAAAACGAGTTGGCCGTCGCCTGCGAAGGAACCTGACCGGCGAACGTGGTCAATCCACCCAGCAGGCAATCCTCCCACCTGGTCAGGGCGACGCGAAACGCCACAATATCCGAGCGCTCTTCGTTCCTGAGCTCTTGCTTGATTGCGAGCGAAGTACTGGCCACTTCAGTGATCCGGTTTTCTATCCCATCGATTTTTTTCTCAACGGCCGTTTTCACAAAGTAAGCGACGATGACAACGCAGAGCATCAAGGGAGACGCTTTTTTAAACAGGTCGTAGATCTCTTGCATGTTGGATTTCCGTGCGGAATTGCTGGAGCGGCAGCCACATTGGCTGAGCTGAAAACCAGTCCACCCGCGGCGGGATACAAATACAACCCGGATCTCAATCGAAGCGATTGGGAAGATGATCACTGCCGCGCACAGTCCGGGCCGGCGAAAGGGAGACGCGTTGTCCGATCCCCGAACCCTAAACCGGAGACGATCAGTCGCAGGTGCTTCGTAAGTTTCGCCGCATTGTTTTGGCGAAACTATTAGCGGTTCAAAACCTCTGGAAATCCGCGGGCGTCCCGCTGCTCCCGCACCGGGCTACATCGATTCGGCCAGCAGATCCTTGATCGAAGGGTGCCGAGCTGGGGCTCGGCGGTCCCGGGGATAAACCGCCTGCCATTTATTTTCCGGGTTCGTCTACTCACTACCCGCTCCTCACACCGCCATCCCTTTTTCCGACTTTGAATCCTTCGCGAGACAAAACATTTTAACCACGGAAAACACGGAACACACAGAAAAATGTCGTTCTGTGTGTTCCGTGTTTTCCGTGGTCAATATTCTAATGAGGTTGAGGGTTGAATGGATTCCTTTCGCGTTTATTCGTGTGTTTCGTGGGCAAAAATCCGTCCGCGTTCAGCGGACGCCCCGAACCCTGAACCGGAGACGATCAGTCGCAGGTGACTTCGTAAGTTTCGCCGTATTGTTTTGGCGAAACTATTAGTGGTTAAAAATTCTGGTAATTGAAATTCAGGCCATCGCGGGGTCGCTGATGCTCCAGTCGCCGGTCTCCACACGGCCGAAGTAATGATGGGACAGGTCACCACTGCTCACGCTGAAGTCATACCAGCCATGACCCGGCTTCGTCGCGACCGTCCACATGAGGGATGCGCCGGACGCAATGGACTCCCGCTGCGAATGCTCGCCGTAGGAATGGGTGTGGAGTTCGAAGAGGCAGGCGTCGTGGCTGCGGTTGATCGCACGGATTTCGACGGCGTCGCCTTTTGCCTCGACGAAAATTTCGATCCGGGGCGCGCGCGGCGAACCGCGAAACTCACGGCCGAAACCATTCGGACCGTCCACCCGCACAAGATAATCGGCGGGCAGATCAAACGAGTCTTCCACCTTGTCGCCGGCCTTCACCGCATAGGAGCGGGCGGTCATCCTGGCACCGTAGACATACACGTTGAAAGGCGCGCCGACCGCGCGGGGGCCGAAGCGCTGGTTGCGCGCCTCGAGCGAAAGCACCAGCCGGCCGGTTTCAATCGAGGCATTGGCCTCGCATTCGTAGGGCAGGGCGCAGGAGGGGCGCGTCCCCGGCTCTTGGGACGCTCCGACGTCGGCCGTGGCGATCTCCGATTCAGCCAACGCCGGACCGCTCTTCGCCGCGGTTCTGAATTTTGCCTGATGGATGCCGATGATTGTCGGGTCGCGATCGAGCGGCGGTGGGAGTTTGTAGTTCTCCCCCTGATACGGGCGGAAGGCTGAGGTCAGATCACCGCAGATGGCGCGCCGCCACGGTGAGATGTTCGGTTCGTGCACGGTCCGACCCCGCGCTGATTGCCATTGTTCGATGAACTGGATCACGGAAGTGTGATCGGCCACCTGCGAGTTCACAGCTCCGCCGCGGCTCCACGGCGAGGCGATCACAAGCGGACAGCGAAAACCGAGCCCGATTGGGTGTTGTATGCCGGAGTGATTCGCGAATTCGGCGGGTGACTCGAGACCTGCCGACACGCGACCGGTCTCAGGGCGGTCCGGGTGCGGGGGGACAAAGGGCGGAACGTGATCGAAGTAGCCGTCGTTCTCGTCGTAGCAGAGAATGAAAATCGTCTTTTTCCACACGACGGGGTCTTGCGTGAGAATTTTTAACGTCTCGGATACATACCATGCACCGAACCAGGCGGACGAGGGATGGTCGGAAAATGATTGCGGGGCGACGAGCCACGAAACCGCCGGCAGCGAACCGGAGGTGACGTCCTGACGAAAGGAATGAAACACGTCGCTTTGCGGTACTTGCAGCGAGCGTTTGATGCCGCCCTCCTCATAATCGAGTTGTTCCAGCGAACGGTAGCCCAGCACACCTGCGTTGGTGGCGAACGCGCGCTCATGGAGCGACCGCGCACCGGGAAAGAGTGCCGCCCAAGTCGCATCGTTGTACTTTGCGTGTTCTTTTCGCAGGGAATCGAGCTGGCGTTCGAGCGCGGCGATCTCGGCCGCGAGCTTCTGGCGCGCCGCATCGTCGACGCTGCTCTTCCGCAAGGCAGCCTGCCGGTGCGCGATCTCGTCTGGCAGGAGGCGCAGGCGCCTTTCGACGAAGGCGCGGCGGGACGGCGCGAAGCGCACTCCGTACTGCGGGAACCATTCAAGCGGGTTGTCGCCGAAGTTCGCCAGCCAGGACTCCTCCTCTTCGCTGAGGCCGGAGGAAAGGTTGATCTCGTTCTGGTAAATGCGCCAGGAGACGCCGGCCGCCTCGAGGCGCTCGGGAAACGTCGTCCAATCCGCTTCTGCGTTGTAATCGGTATGCTCGTTCAGGACCCGGGCAGGATTGTTTGCATCGCGCCGGATGGTGCCGGACCAGTGATAGAGCCTGTTCGGCGTTGTGCCCGTCAGCGACGAGCAGAAGGCCTGGTCGCACACGGTGAATGCGTCGGCCAGCGCGTAGTAGAACGGCACGTCAGCCCGGGTGTAATGGCCCATCGTCAGGGGCAGATGATCTTTGCGAGCCTTGGCAATCAACCAGCGATCGTAGTGGCCGCCATTGCGTGCCTCGACCTGATCGGGCCACGTGTGCGGCAGCCCGCCGATCCAGGTGCTGTTCGATCCTTTCAGATCAAGGCGGAATGGCGCGTGAGTTTTCCCCGCGGCATCGGTTTGAAACCAGACGGGCCGTCCGTTCGGTTGACGGTGGACGCGGGGATCACGAAATCCCCGCACGCCGCGGAGGGAACCGTAACAATGGTCGAACGAGCGATTCTCCTGCATGAGGATTACTACGTGCTCGGCATCCCGGTAGGTGGTGCCCGTTTCCGGATTGATGCGGAGCGCGCGGGCGATGGCTTCGGGCACGGCGCCCCAGGCGAACGCGGCGCCGGTCAGCGCCGCGGCATTGCGGATGAAATCGCGTCGGGATTGCATGGATGCGAGGGAGCAGGGGGAATGGAGAATGAAGAAGGAAGAAGGGAGAAGGGAGAGACGAGGCTTGGCGTTGGTTTTCTAATTCGTCTACTCGCTACTCGGTACTGGATGCTCGCTAATTCTGCAATCCTCCCCGCGCGGCCCGAGTGTTGATCGACGAGAACTGATTTGAATGGCCCACGAAACACACGAAAGGGCACGAATGGAGGACGGGCAAGTCGAGAGACGACAGTCGAAAGTCGAGGGCTGGGGATGGAGCGGGGGATTGCGGTGACGTGTCGCCGCTTTGAAAGCGGTCTCGCGAAACCGCAGTCGCTCAAACGCGCTAAGCTGTGAATACAAAACTGTGGATCCTCACTGCGGTCGGGGTGACAATCCGGGTTCAGAGGGAATTGACCACGGATGGGCACGGATGGAGATGAGGAAGTCGAATGTCGAAAGTCGAAGGCTGGGGAGAAAAGGGGAGAATGGAGGAGGGATGAAACGGGCGTGCAGCAGAACGGCCGGCCCAGCAGGGCAATATCTCCGCCTTAACTGAGACCAGACTATTAGTGAGGTCTTAGTGAATATTAGTGGTTAAAATTGCTGAAGTTTGATTCGGCGGGCGGGGCGCGCTCGCCCGATCACGCGGCGTTTGGCTTGAGCGTGTCTTCGAATTCGCCGTCGGTTGAAACGGAGAGGTCGCGCCATTCTTCCAGTTCGTTTTTCAACTGCTCGATCTTCGCGCCGATCATCCCGACGGCGTCAGAGCCGGCGGCGAAGCGCAGTGGGGGATTTTCGGCCCGGCTCAATCGGATGATCACACGCGCGAGTTTTTCCGGATCTCCTGCCTGCCGTTTGTTTCGGACTTCGTAGTAGTCGCGTAGTTTCCCGGAGGCCTCGGCATAGTCCGCAATCTGGGTTGGCCCGTAGCTCACGGAGTTGGAGCTGAGGAAGTCGGTGCGGAAAAATCCGGGTTCGACAATCGTCAGGTGCAGACCGAAGGGCTGGATTTCTCCGGCGACGGCCTCTGACAGGCCTTCGAGCGCAAACTTGGTCGAGCAATAAATACCTCCGCCCGGACCGCTCCGCATTCCGCCGACCGAGGAGATATTGAAGATGTGGCCGCGCCGCTGCTCGCGCATCAGTGGCAATACCGCGCGCATCACATGATAGGCGCCGAAAACGTTCGTGGCGTATTGACGCTCGATCTCCCCGGCCGGAACTTCTTCGAACATACCGAGCTGCCCATAGCCTGCGTTGTTGACCAGCACGTCGATCCGGCCGAAGTGTCTCACAGCGGCGGCGACCGCTTCCTTTACCTGCTCTTCTTTCGACACGTCGAGGGGAAGAGCGAGAAACCGTCCGTTATCGGGGCCGAACAGTTCCCGTAGCGTGGTGACGTTTCGGCCCGTTGCCACGACATGTTCACCGGCTTTCAAGATCGCCCGGACCATTTCGGCTCCGATGCCGCGGGTTGCGCCGGTGACAAACCAGGTCTTCTGTGAGTTGTTATTTGTGTTGTTCATGTAATTTAAATGATTCGGCCAAAGCTTACCCGATCGCGGCTGAAAAGAGTTAGACTGATGCTCTCGAAGACTTGCCTAATCCTCTCACGCGTCGCGAATCTCTGAGCGGGGTCTTGTTTTTAGGCTTTGGTGCGGTACCTTCGGAAGGTGGATTCCAAATTCGCACTCACGGAATTGCAGACATTGATCGCCCGGCATTGTCGGAGCGCCATAACGGAGACGGCCGTTCCCGGGCTGACCCTGCATCATGCGACGGCGCGGTCGACCCCGGCATTTGTTGTTTATCAGCCGCGCCTTTGCGTCATCGCCCAGGGACAGAAGCGGGTGGTGCTCGGGGATCGGGTCTTTGATTATGATCCCGCGAAATATCTCGTGGCTTCGGTCGATCTTCCTGTGTCCGGTTGTGTGATACGCGCGACTCCGAAGGAACCCTACCTTGCGGTGAGCATCGCGCTGGACCTGAAATTACTCGCCACCATTCTGCTGGAGACGCCACCCGTGAACGACGGTGTGGAAACGGTGCCGGGCCTCGCGGTTAATCCGGTCACGCCGGACCTGCTTGATCCCATCGTGCGGTTGGTGCGCTTGATTGAGCGGCCGCGAGACGTGAAAGCTCTGGCGCCATTGATCGAGCGGGAAATTCACTACTGCCTTTTACGCGACGAGCGAAGCGGGGTGTTGCGCCAGATGCTCGAGCGCGGAAGCCGGGGCTCCCAGGTAAACCGCGCCATCACGCATATCCGGAGTCATTATGCCGAGCCGCTTAGTGTCCAGGAGCTGGCCGGGCGCGCACGGATGAGTTCCGCCTCGCTGCACCGGCACTTCAAAGCGGTGACTTCGCTCAGCCCGGTGCAATATCAAAAGCGGGTGCGTTTGCAGGAGGCGCGTTCGTTGTTGCTCGCGAGCGGACTCGACGCGGGTACGGTGGCCCTCCGCGTTGGCTACGAAAGCGTTTCCCAGTTCACCCGTGAATACGGCCGGCTTTTCGGAGCGCCCCCGCGGCGCGACGCAGTAAAGTTGCGCAGTAATCTCAGTCTCGGCGCCTCGTTGGTTTAGTTTTCCCAGCCACAGGTCAGTTGAAGACTATAAGAGGAATTCGTATGTTTCCGGAATTAGTGTCCCACTAGTGTGGATTAGTGTTTAAAAATTTCTGAGACCGAATTTTGTAGAGTTGAATTTGCGCACCGCTAATTTTCATTGATAGGAGACTTATTTCAGTGGACCACGCTTCGGTGGTAGGGCGGATTATCCCTAATCCGCCGTCAGGATTATCGCACGGGGCGTCGCGTTCGAAGATTCCTCCGGCGGATTAAGGATAATCCGCCCTACCTTCAGATCGCGTGGGGGAGGATGCCGGAGGTCGACGCGAAGTTGAGCGAGTGGATTGCTTGCGTGACGGTTTCGTCGTGGCAGCCGATAAATTCCAACAGGCGCTGGACGAAACGGCAGCGGGTGGCGTCGTCGATGGTCATCACTGCCCAGAATTGCGTGCCGTCGATCTGACGCGCGAGATTACGGGAACGGATATCATTCACCTTTTCGCGGTCCAACATGAGGTAGCATCGCGCGCTGTCCTGATGCGAAATGAAATCGGTAAAATCGCAGGAGTAATTTCTCGCCACCCACGCGAGCAGGGCGAGGTAGCGGTCGATGGAGTCAGTCATGAGGGCGAATTCCGCTCCGGTAATAAAAAACAACAGACGATCGCTGTCAGGCTGATGGCTTGTTCCAAGCAGCGTGGAGAGCAGATCCGAAGGGGAAACGTTTCTCGCCGTGGCGAGCCGTTGCAGCGCGGCGTAGGTCTCGTCGCTGATTTCCAGCGTTTTCATATCGGAACCATGGGGCGTTCGAAGTTTTCATGCAATGCCGAGCTACGTTTTCGCCCGGGCAATTTTTGTAATCCGTGTCCGGTTTTCCCAGAAGTGGGACACCGGATTTGGCCCACGAAACACACGAATGAGCACGAAAAGGTCGAACCGCAGATTTTTAAACCTCAAGTAGTTTTATTCGGATCCGGATCCGGATTTGCCCGCTAAACACGCGAATAAACACGAATGAAATATTTTGCGCTTTCGGTTCCTTGGAATTGAGGCCTGTTTTCTTGGCACTTGTTACTTGCCCCTTGTTACTTCCCCCGCGGCGGCTTCATCTCGTTTGACGGTCTTGGTGAATCGGCCCAATGTGCGGGGGTGAATGTTCGCCGCTTCTTTTCCTGTCTCGCCTTCCTCGTTCTGACCATGACTTCCTCTGCCGCCAGTTCCGATCTCTACACCATCGTCCTCAAGACCATCGATGGTGAGGCCACCAGCCTTGCGCCGTATAAAGGGAAGGTGATGCTGGTGGTGAATGTGGCCTCGAAGTGCGGATACACTCCGCAGTACAAGGAGCTGGAAGCCGTTTATCGCGAGTATCGCGACGCCGGGCTGGTCGTGCTCGGATTTCCCTGCAATCAGTTTGGCCAGCAGGAGTCGGGCACGAATGCCGAGATCAAGGAATTTTGCTCCCTCAATTTTCACGTGAGTTTCCCGCTGTTCGACAAGATTGAGGTCAATGGTGAGCACCGGCATCCGCTTTACACCGTCCTCGCGGGCGCCGGTTCGCGGTTTCCTGGCGACATCGAATGGAATTTCACCAAATTTCTGATCGGACGGGACGGTCGGATTCTTGCGCGATTCTCCTCGAAGGTAAAACCCGACGCGCCCGAGTTGCTGGCTGCTGTCCGTTCCGCCCTGGCCGCGAAGTAGGGCGGATTTCGCAGTTTGAACGCGCGGTTATTTCCAATCAAAAAGACAAACACGACGCTTCATCAATGAGAGGATGGCTTATGGCGTGGCCACGCATTAATTGCCGAGCCACCCTGAGTCGGTGCAGAGAGGAAGCTGTTTTTTCTCATCGCATCTTCGCCCAACGCATTGCTGATTTCAATGGACCGACTGGGGTTGGCATATCAAAAGCCTAAAAAACACCGCGCGACACGCCTGCCACTCCCATGAAAAACTTGTTTTTTGTCCTGCTTGCGGTCGCTTTCCTAGCCGCGCCTTCGGAAGCGGGCTCCAATAAGATTTCAGAAGAGGATATTGGACCCGAAGCAGCTGTCCGCTTTGAGGCTCGCTACCGCGGGGAGGTGTGTGACCCCGGAGTCCTGAATTGTTATCCCGAAGCCACGGGCATTCCTTTCGCGGAGACCCGTAATATTGTTCAGATGCACAACTCGCTTTGGAGGCCAGCTGAAATCCTTGCGGACTTTAAGCGGAAGCACTCGGGTGACCTTCCTCAGGAAGCCCGCAAAAAGGGGATTATTGTGGTTCTAAAGACCGAAAGGTGCGCGACGAAGGTGATGCGACTCTGCAGCGTGACTACTGCTGCGCTGGAGAAACAGTCCACACCGCTTATCCGCGAGTTCACCATCTATGGCCTGCAGTTGAAGCCCAGGGATGACGACGGTCCCCCTGGTAGCCTTGCCATCGAGAAAGGGAGCGACTCCTGGAAGAATGACGCTGCACGTGAATATGGTTTTAGGCAGGGCCCAGGGGCTACCATCGTCGTTCTTAGTCCGGTGGACGGAGCGAGGATCGAATCAACGGATGCGTACAGATTACATCTATATGAGAAGGAGTTTATCGCGCAAAATGGTCACACTCCCGAGCTGGAGAGCTTCCTCCGATCGGTGTTACGCAAGTTGGAAAAAGAAGGCCAGCCAAACGTCCTGCAGCCAACGGCCCCGAGCCGTGGATCATCTTGAATTGATCTAGGCAAAGAAGATGAAGATTACCATTGCCATAGCCAGTGACCACGCGGGGTACGATTACAAGGAAATGCTGAAGTCTCACCTCGAGTCGAAGGGAATAAAAGTTGAGGATTTCGGAACCGATTCCGACGCCCCGGTTGACTACCCGGCGTTTATCCGTGCAGCGGCACAGGCCGTTGCCGCGGGTCGGCATCCCCGTGGAATTTTCGTGGGCGGAAGCGGAAATGAGGCCATCGTTGCGAACAGGTTACGCGGGATTCGATGTGCTGTAGTCTGGAACGAAGGAACTGCACGCCTCGCCAAAGAACACGGCGACTGCAACATGATCGCCATTGGCCAACGTCAGATGCCCAGAGGGCAAGCAGTTGCAATCGTTGACGCTTGGCTCGCCGCCGATTTCAAAGGTGGCAGGCACCAGGGACGAATCGACCGCATCGATGACTAGGCAATTCCAAACAAGTCGGAAGTTTGGTCGAGATGCTTCCGTCGCATTCATCGAAGCGCCAGAGCCAACGCGCTTCGCGCGTGGCTCATCTTGAACGTTGATCGAACCAACCGAGATGTTCACCTATTCACATCGTCTACACCGATGCTTGGCGCTCGTGGGGATCTTCTTGTCGACGAGCCTCGTGGTTTTTGGAACAAAAGAAGACTTTGAAAAGATCGCCAGGCAAACTCTCGCGGAAACTCATTCGAAAAATTTCCAAGAGGGAAACATCAAAGGGTGTGTTGCGATTTACGCAGGTAATGCGAAATTTTTTGTCGACAACAAACTGGTTGCCAGCGGCGAAAAGGAATTGCTTGAATTCTATAAGGGGCTGCGCGACGTGGATGGAGTTAGGAAAATCGTGATCGATAAATTCGTCGATATCGGGAGCGATGAGAATTCTGGTTGGGTGATTTTCAATTATACCAAGGAATATGACCTCAAAAACCGCGACCTAAAGTTCCTTGAAGACAATAAATTGACCGGGTTTTCCACGGTGAACGTCAAACAATATGGTACGGCAATTTTCGCGAAAATCGACGGGCAATGGAGGGTTAAGATCATGACCGTTTTCGATCCAGAAATATGGGAGCGAAAGAAATAGCTAATCAAATGCCAGAGCCAACGGCGCCGGGTGGCAGTGGCCCTTTGACCGTTGATCGCGAAAGAATGAATGACGACCTGACAAGCCGGCTGGCCGCGCGTCTTGCCGAATTGCGACGGCCGCTTCGGGAAATACCGCTCGCCGATTATCCGGAGTTTACCGGCTACACCCGCGCGGACGTATACGATGGGCTTCAGGGCCAGGGAGGACTGTTCCTCGCCTCTGACATGGCGAAGATGCTCACATTGTCAGCAGGCATGAAGGTGCTCGATCTCGCCTGCGGCCGGGGTTCAACGTCGGTGTTTCTGGCGAGAAAATACGGAGTCAGGGTGTATGCGGTCGATGAATCCCCCGCAGACACGCTGATCGAGCGGGCGAGAGCCGCGGGCGTCGCTGAGTTGATCACTCCAGTCCAAGCCGATTGCAGGCACCTTCCATTCCCAGCGGAAGACTTTGATGCAATCTTCTGCATGAATTCACTATTCTATTTCGGCACGGATGATTTTTACCCGCCCTATATTCTCTCCTTCTTGAAGCCAGGTGGCGATCTGGTCGTGGGTAGTCCCTGTTATCGGGAAGAGCTCACGGACGACACACCGGATGAGTTCCTGCTCGAATTTCCTGCATGTCACGCGGTGCACTCACCTGGTTGGTGGGAAAGTCACTTTGAGAAGTCTAAGCAGGCGGTGGTATTGCATTCAGAGCTCCACCCTCGCGGCGTCGAATTCTGGGAGGATCGGGTGAAATTCCTGCTCGATACCCAGAAAGTGAGCGAGATGACTGAAGGCAAGCGTCAGATGCTCCACGACATCGTGCGCATGCTGGCCCGGGACCACGACGGTTTTGTTTCTCACTTCATGCTTCATGTGAAGAAAAACCAGACTGATGACGTCGGCAAAAGCGCGTTTACCATTCAGACCTTACTCCGGACATCCGAACGGGGCGATTGAGGGCGATCGCGCCTGCGTTTGATTTACCGATGTAGCCCTGCGCGGGAGCGCAGGGTCCCGCGCGTCCCCGCGCGGGCTACAATGGCAAATTTGAGCTGAAGTGAAGAGTCGGCGCGGATTTTAGGGGCTTATCGGACCTGTAGGGCTGGCCCTTGTGGCCACGCCGTTGGCGCTCGACGGAGCGGCATGAACGCGAGGTCCAGCCCTACGGCGGAGTGAGGATTGCGGATTGCAGATCCCGCGCCTTCCGGCGCGGGCTATGAAAATAAATTCTATTCGGGAGGGGAGAGCCGGCGCGCAGTTGAGGTGCTATAGGTTACTGAAGCGGCGTGGCCACGAGGGCCAGCCCTACAATAAATAGCCCTGTGGGAACGCAGATCCCGCGCCTCCCGGCGCAGGCTACATAAACGGTGCGATGGGTGTGGAAATCGACGACTGGCGTGCGGTTGTCGCGGATACGTGAAGTGGGTCGTTCGGCGGATTAGGGATAATCTGCCCTACCTAGGATAAACTCGCGCGGGAAAGAGGAAGCGAGCGGATGCGTTTGCCGGTCGCAGCGAAGATGGCGTTGAGGACGGCGGGAAATGTCGGGGGTACGCCCGTCTCGCCGATGCCGCCCATCTTGTCGCCTTTCGCGATCACGTGCACTTCCACCTTGGGCGCCTCGTTGATGCGCAGCACTTGATACTGATGGAAATTCTGCTGCTGCACGCGGCCTTCCTTCAGCGTGATCTCTCCGTAGAAGAGCGCACTCAAGGCGAAGATGATTGATCCCTGGATCTGCGCTTCGATGGTCAATGGGTTGACGGCCGTGCCGCAATCCACCGCGGCGGTGACGCGATGCACGCGTGGCCAGCCGTTTTCGACTGACACTTCCGCCACCTGCGCGACGAAACTGCCGAAACTTTCGTGGACCGCGATGCCATGGGCGTGACCAGCTGGGAGTTTCGTTTTGCCGTATCCGCTTTTCTCGACCGCCAGATCGAGCACGCGGCGTTCTCGCGAATCCGCCGGCAATAATTCCCGCCGCAGTTCGAGGGGATCGCGACCACCCGCGTGCGCGAGCTCGTCGATGAAACATTCCACCGCCAGCCCGGTGTGCGTATGTCCCACGGAGCGCCACCACAGCGTGGTGACGGGCAGCGCCGGATAATGGACGTCGACGCGACGCGCGGGAATTTTATACGGCGCGTGCGCAGCTCCTTCCACGGAGGTTTCGTCAATGCCATCCTTGATGATGGCCTTCTCAAACGGAGAGCCGAAAATGAAGGACTGCCCGACGAGTGTCTGTTGCCACGCGATCACTTTGCCGGAGGCATCAATGCCGCCGACGAGCCGGTGATGAAACATCGGCCGATAGAAGCCGCCTGCGAGATCATCTTCGCGAGACCACACTGTTTTCACCGGAACCGTGACCCCGGCGTCGCGCGCCGCCTTTGCCACGTGCGCTGCCTCCACCACCCAGTCGGAGTTTGGCGTCGCGCGCCGGCCGAAACCTCCGCCGAGAAAAGTGGTATGAAGCGCCACTTGCTCGGGTTTCATACCAAACACCCCGGCCACCTGTGCGCGGTCGACGGTTTGAAATTGTGTGCCCGTCCAAATCGTCGCGCCGGTCGCGGTCAGTTCGACCGTCGCGTTGAGCGGCTCCATCGGAGCGTGCGCCAGGTACGGGAAATGATAATCCGCTTCGACGGTCTTGGCGGCGGTGCGCAATGCGGCCGTCACATCGCCAGTCGCTTCCGCTGCTTTTCCCGGCGTGCGGGCGAGCTCGGCGAAGTGCGCGGCTTGAGCCACGGTGTCGATGTGTGCCTCAGGAGAAAGTTTCCATTTGATGGCTGGCGCCAGTGCGTCGCGCGCCTGCTTGGCTACCCACGTGTCGATCGCCAGAACGGCGACGCCCGTCGGAATTTGCACCACGGCCTTCACTCCGGGAATCGCCTTGGCGGCGGCGGGGTCGAAACTTTCCACCTGTCCGCCAAATGTCGGGGCGCGTGCGACCATCGCGACGAGTCCGTCCGGACGACGTACATCCATGCCGAACTGCGCAGTGCCAGTGACCTTGGCGCGCGAATCGATTCGCGGAGTCGCCCGGCCGATCAGTCGAAAATCTTTCGCATCCTTGAGCGGTACTTTTTCGGGGGGAGTTAATTTTGCCGCTGCGTCGGCCAACGCGCCGTAGTCGAGCCGTTTTCCACTGGAATGAATCACGAAGCCAGACTCAGTCCGGCAGTCTTCGATCTTCGCGTTCCATTGGGTGGCCGCCGCCTGTACCAGCATCGCACGGGCCGTGGCGCCGGCCATACGCAGCCGGTCATATTCTGTCCACGTTGAGGTGGAACCACCCGTCATCTGGATACCGAACATTGAGTGATTATATGCTGCATCCACCGGAGCGAACTCCGTGCGGACGCGCGACCAGTCGGCATCGAGCTCCTCGGCCACCAGCATCGGCAGCGCGGTAACAATACCCTGGCCCATTTCCGAGTGATTGACGACTACGGTCACAACACCATCGGGCGCAATTCGCAAAAACGCATTGGGCGAGAATCCATTCGCGCCGGTGGCTGTCGCCAACGTCGCAGCTCGCGCGGAACTGCCGGTAAAATGAAACGCCAGAAGCAGGCCGATCGCGCCGCCGGTGACGGTGATGAATTTTCGTCGCGTCCAATCTTCGCTAATTGAGGAGGGGACGACGCTGATCTGAAAAGCCGGGGTCGTGGCGGGCGCGTTTTCGCGCAGAGTTCGCGTGATCATGGTAGATTGATTTTATGATTTCGCCGCGAGTTCCGCCGCGCGGTGAATGCCAGCGCGAATCCGTTCGTACGTGCCGCAGCGGCAAATATTGCCGCTCATCGCTTCATCGATGTCGGCGTCGGTGGGGTTGGGTCGTTTCGCCAACAAAGCCGCGGCGCTCATGATCTGGCCGGAATGACAGTAGCCGCACTGGACGACATCCTTGTCGATCCAAGCCTGTTGGACCGGATGCAGCGGTTTGCCCGCGTCGGCGAGACCTTCGATAGTGAGGATTTTTTTTCCCTCGACGGACGCGATCGGCGCCGAGCAGGAACGCACTGCTTCGCCATCGACATGAACGGTGCACGCGCCGCAGAGCGCCATGCCGCAGCCAAATTTTGTGCCGGTGAGACCAAGGTGGTCGCGCAACACCCAGAGCAGGGGAGTGTGGGGGTTCACATCGAGACGGTGCTCGGTACCATTGATAGAGAGTGAAATCATGATGGGGAAAAGGTTCGTGACGGGACGGTGACTTTTGGGGGGAGTGGAGGGAAGGGGCGGAAAGAAAGCGATTTAGCGCGGCGGTGAAACGGCACCGGAATCGATCCAGTCGCGGACCAGTTTCTCAAATTCCGCGCGTGGCATTGCGATCGGTTCGCGAGCGCCACCAGGATGCCAGCCCCACCCCACGAGCTCGTCGTGCGCCATGTGCTCGTGCAACTGCTCCAGCGACCGCTTTCCATTTCGCGCCGGATCTTTCAGCATCTCGGCGAGCTGATGATCATCCAGACCTTCCCAAGCCATGCTGAGCGGAGCCAGGCCCCAGTTCGGCGCACCCGGGACACCGTTCTCCTGATTGATATTCTGGTGACACGATAAACAGCGCATCGCGGGAGCGCCGTGGCCATCGGGACCGCGCATCACCATCATATCGTGACGCCGACGCTCGTTCCCCTGACGGGGAAATTGCGTGGCCGTGTGGCAATTCATGCAACGCGGGTTTCGCAATACCGTCGCGATCTGGCGGAATGCTTCCTGCGAACGGGCGGAGTCGACGGCAGCTCCAGAAGATGGAGTGGCGGCGTTTGCGATCGAGAGTAAAAGGCCCGCGAGTGTCGCGATGCCCGAGAAGACGGTGACTGCACCACCGAGCCAGAAATATTTCGCGCGTCTCATGGGAGTGAACGTGGCTTTGATATCGCAGAGGGATAGTTGGGCTGACTAGGGACAGTTCCGTTTCGCACGGGTCGAAACAAACTCGTGTGTAGTCTAGTCAAAACTTCACGGCTGTAAAATGCAAATGCCGCCAAAGTACTGGTAGATTGCGCCAAAGTTACGGGAGATTTTTCAGACCGTAGGGCTGGCCCTTGTGGCCATGCCGTTCGCGCGCGACAGAGCGGCATGGACGCGAGGTCCAGCCTTACGATGATCGGAGCGGCGAGGCATCCGGACGGGCGATTGGGGGCAATCGCCCCTACCTTAATTTGCAGGCGTAGCCCTGCGCGGGCTACACAAACGGCGCGAACATCGAGCACGCCTCAGGGAGACTGCCCAGACACGTGAAAGATCGATCGGTGAAATTATTTAAACGCGGGGCAGCGGAAAGGACGCGGAGCCATTAACTGCCGGGCGTTGGGTTGGGACTGAAGCCGAGATTTACGGGTGCGGTAGGGAGCGGCTTCGGAGCGGTGAGCATATTGGTCGTAGGGACTTCAGCGCCGACCCGTTCGATGTTCACGCCATTGACCCACATTTGTCCCTTGCCGCTAAGAAAAAAACCGTAGTTCAAGCTCGTGGCGTCCTCGGGCACATCGAGTACGATTGAATACTCTTCCCAGTCAGTCGTTCCCTTCGGCGCGCGTTTGTCCATATTGTCGAAGCCCAACGATTGCCCTTTGGTCTGGCCATCCACCCGCAGCCAAAGGTGCCCCCCACCATTGTCCGCATCCTCGGTTTTAACCCAACCCGTCATACGGACCCGTTGTTTTTTGTACTGGTCGGCCGAGGTGGACTGCATCATTCCGCCGAAATTTTTTTCCGCTGAATCGTCCACTGACTTCACGTAGGCGCTGGCCACTCCACCAAAGGACTGATTTTGATCAACGCCGACCTCGAACACTTTCGGATTACTTCCGTTTGCGTGCCAGCCGGCCGGGGCGGTGCGGGTGATACCCGCAAGCGCCGTCGGCTTGAGGGTGGCGGTCAGCTGGGATGATCCTTTTGCGCCCGGCTGAGTCGCGGGTGCCGGGGCAACTGTTTCCGTTTCCTTTGGTTTGAGGATGGAGAGCCGTTTCTCCAAGGCCTTGTAGTTTTCGGTTGCTTGGACGCTTTGCTGACGAAGCTCGTCCAGTTCACGCCGGAGGTTGTTATTTTGGTAAGTCTGGAAGCCGACAAAGCCGGCCAGGGCGAAGACCGCAGCAGCGGTCACGATTTTAGTAATGCTCATGGAAAAAAGCAGGGACGCTGAAATTGCGCCGGCTCCCAATGTGGCCAGCGCGGTATTCGCAACCGTAGCCGCCAGCCCGCCCGGCACGGCGGCGGTGGCATACGAGGGCAATAGTCCGGCCAAGACCGCGGCGGCTGATGGAAAGCCGCGCGATTCCAACCGGTCGCGAAGCCGGGTCAGGGCGCGGTCGGCCCGCATGCGGGCGGCGTTCTCAGAGTGCCCGGTGTGTTTGCCGATTTCTGCGTAGGAGCGATTTGAAAAATAACGGGCCATGATGATTTCCCGATCGTTTTCCGGCAGCTCGTTGAGGATTTCATCGAGCACCGCTTCCAAGGCGCCGGTTGGGTCCGAGGGCAGGGGCCCGCCCGTGGTGGTGCCGAGTCGCTCCGCCTCGGTTTCCCGTGCGAGACGGTTGGTCTGTGCGCGCATAAGATTGAGGCTTTCGTAGCAGCTGCTGCGGTGTAGCCAGCCGATCACGCTCGGGCTGCGCGTTACACTCGCAGCTTTTCGCGCCAGGGCGATAAACACAGCCTGCGTGGCATCGTGAGCCAAATGGGAATCGCGGAGCCGGCGGACATTGACCGCATAAACAAAACCGATGTGCCGGTCGACGAGTTCCCGAAAGCTGACCTCGTCCCGTTTCATCACAAATGCGTTGAGCAGTTCGGCGTCATCTTTCATTGCGTACATATACTATCAGCAGCAAATCCCAAAACCGCACAAAATTTTTAAGGAAATCAATCGGGCAGGGCAATTGGACGATTTTAATTCAGCGATGATGGGCCACAGCGCGAGATGGTCGTATGCGATGTGCTCGTAGCGCGCAAATCCGACAGATTATTCACGGATTCGGCCAAGCTGCTGCTAGGATTGAAACCGGGCTTCGGTCTAAAAGAAACAATCTGAAGGGTGGTTGTAGGTTTTCGCGTCGACGCCGACCACGGTGAGATCCCGCATTAGGGATTAAGTGCCCAATTTTTTCGATCCGTCTTGTCCACAGTTTGTCCGACATGCGCTCGGATTAGAATTCTGATAATCTGCCGCATCAGGCGCCTTGGGCGCCTCATACCCCTCGTTACCCAATCGCCCAAAAACTCTTTCGAACGTTGCGATCTGTTCGCGACGTCTCGGCGGAGATCTGTCTTCGACCGCTCATGCTTTCCTCATTACGCGCGTGCTCCACAGGGAGTGTCCTCAATCCAACGCAGTTGTGTTGCGCAGCGTATCGTGTCGCTCGCGTTGGGAGGCGCGGACCCTGCGCTTCAGCCTTCGCCAGGGCTGCGGCCGACAGGCCCACGCAGGACTACTTTTCTGAAATTTCCGCAATGGAAAATGAATCGGTGTGAAACATTCATGCCGGTAGTCAGACAACCCACATAAACCAGGCCCGACCAAAATTCGTGCCTCAACAAAAAAAGAGTAATCATATGAAGCGACGATTCATTCCGCAGATTATCGCGATCGCCTGTCTCCTCCTGCTGCCAATGGCGGCATTCGCGCAGTTGCCTTCACCGACGTATGGCTGGAATTTGGGCAACACACTGGAACCGCCGAGCGGCGAAGGCACCTGGGGGCCGGCGGCATCGCAGAACCTGATCAATGGTGTCGCCAACGCCGGGTTTAACACGGTTCGCATTCCGGTCGCATGGAACAGTCATGCCAACCAGAGCACGTATCAGATCGATGCGGCATGGATGGCGCGGGTGAAGCAGGTGGTTGACTGGTGCTATGCGAGAAACCTCACCGTCATCATCAACAGTCACTGGGACAACGGCTGGCTGGAGAACAATGTGACTGGAACCGTGGATTCCACGATCAACGCCAAGATGAATTCCTATTGGACGCAGATCGCGAACACGTTTAAAAATTACGACAACAAACTGATCTTTGCCGGGGCGAATGAACCGGCGGTGGATACGGCGGCGGAAATGTCGACGCTGCTGGCGTACTATCAGACTTTCGTGAACGCAGTGCGTGCGACCGGCGGTAACAATACTTCCCGCTGGTTGGCAATTCAGGGGCCGAGCACTGACATCGATCTCACCGATCAATTGATGAATACGATGCCGAATGACTCGACGGCGGGCCGGCTCATGGTCGAAGTTCATTACTATTCTCCTTATCAGTTCTGCCTCATGTCGGCAGATGCGGATTGGGGGAAGATGTTTTATTTCTGGGGACAGTCCTACCATCATGCGACCCGGACCGATCGGAACGCGAACTGGGGAGAAGAAGCCTACGTGGATACGGAATTCCAAAAGATGAGAAACAAATTCGTGACACGGGGAATTCCCGTGATGATCGGTGAGTTTCAGGCATTTAAACGCACGGAGTATTCGGATCTCACGGGCGCTGATTTCAATCTGCACGTCGCATCGAGGACGTTTTTTCACAAGACCGTGGTCGACGTCGCCAACAGCAAGGGACTGAAACCGATCTATTGGGATGTTGCGGGGCAGATGTTCGACTGGACCACGGGCGCGCTCGTGGACTCGGACAACAAGCGGGTGTTGACGGGAGGCGCCGCGCTCCCGCCTCCGGGAGGAAGTGGTCAACTCATCGCCAATGGCACGTACAAAATCGTGGCCCGGCACAGCGGCAAGGCGGTGGAAGTGGCGAGCTCGGGGACTGCCGACGGCAGCAATGTGGATCAACGCAGTTACTCGGGCGGCAACAATCAGCGGTGGACGGTGACGCACCTGGGCAACAACCAATACAGTATTATCGGCGTGCAGAGTGGCAAAGCATTGGAGGTGTCCGGGTGGGGGACTGCGAATGGCTCCAACGTCCAGATTTGGACTTATGGCGGCGGTTCGAACCAGAAATGGACGGTGTCCGCGACGAGTGGCGGATACTACCGTCTGACGCCGACGCATGCGACGAGCATGGGTTTGGACGTGAATGGCGTCTCCACTGCCGATGGGGCCAATATTCAAATATGGACGTATTCCGGCGGGAATAATCAGCAGTGGATATTTCAAGCGCCGTGAGTTGATCGGCTATTCAGTGTTGATCGACCGGCGGGTTTGCGTGTTACGCGAACCCGCCGGTTCAGTGCGGATATTTCGGAGAAGTAGCCCTGCGCGGGCCTGTCGGCCGTAGCCCTGGCGAAGGCTGAAGTGGGGAATCCCGCGCGTCCCCGCGCGGGCTACGGGGGAAAATTCGATCCGGGAATGAAGCAATGACGCGCAATGTTTTGAGTGGATCGGACCTGTAGGGCTGGCCCTTGTGGCCGTGCCGTGGGCGCGCGACGGAGCGGCATGGACGCGAGGTCCAGCCCTGCGACGGAGCGAAGGCTGCTGCCATCGGCAAGGCCCCCAGACGGGCGATTGAGGGCAATCGCCCCTACCGCCAATTCACCCGAGCGCAGAATCCCGCGCGTCCCCGCGCGGGCTACGTGTCTGAAGAGCCGAGCTGGGGCTCGGCGGTCCCGGGTCCGAGTGGCGCTATCGCTCAGGGAAGCGCTTTGTATTTGAAGTTTTTGAAACGGACTTCGCCGGTGCCGGCGGCGATCAGCGTGGGACGGAGACTCAGGAATCCACCAGCGACGTTGTGGTGATAGCCGGAAACCTCGAATTGCATCCAGTGCTTCGTCCAGTGTTCGCCATCGGGGCTGTACCATACGGTGACGATGTGATGATTGTTGCGCAGACGCAGGAAATAGTGGCGGCCAACCGGCGTTTGTTTTGGGAAAGTCGCGATGTCGCCCTTGCTGTATTCGAGCATATTGTCTTTCGAGAATCCCAGGCCGGCGAAGAGTCGCTCGCTGTAGAAAACGAGCAGTCCCGCGCTGGCACCGTCGTCTGCGTCCACTTCGACTTCCATCTCGTAGGCTTGGTCACCATTAATAAATGAGAGCGGCGAGCAATCCTTCGGCGATGTGCCTGTCGCTTTGATAACCAGCGCGTCTTTCTCGTAGCGGAAGCGTTCGCCGAAGACACCATTCGGGTGAAAGAAGCTCCATTGGTTTCCGATTTTGTTTTTCGTGAAATCGTCGGAGAACGCGACGCCGTGCGGCACGACCGCGCCCCCGTTCGGCATTGGAATCGGTTTCGCGACGTCGTAACCCGAGACCTTCACCCAACCGTCGCTGGTCCATTCCACGGGTTCGAGCAGTGTCTGGCGACCGAGGTTGTAGTATCCGTTTTCGTAGGCGTGGTAGACGAGGTACCATTGCTTGCCATCCGGTCCCTCGACGAGAGTCGCGTGTCCCTTTGACCACCATTTTTCTTCGGCACCACTGGTGTGAACGACGGGATTGTACGGGGAGTTCTCCCACGGGCCTTCGATATTTTTCGATCGCGCCATGATCACCATGTGACTGGTGGCGGGGCCGGCGGTACCACCTTCGGCGAGTACCATGTAATAGTAATCGCCGTGGTGCATGATCTTCGGTCCCTCTTGCGCAAAAGTTTCCACCTCCCAATGGTCGGGATATTTCCAGCCATCGTAGATTTTCTTCACGGGGCCGGTAACGCTGAGTCCGTCGTCGGACAACGGCGCGAAATGCCCGCCGCTGAGAAAGACGTAACGTTTGCCGTCGGGACCGACGGCGTGTCCCGGATCGATGTTGCTCACTTTTAAATCAACGGGATCGCTCCAAGGTCCACGGATGTTATCGGCATGAACGACCATGTTCGTGATGCCAGAGGCGCTGAGCGCCGGGAAATAAATATAGAATCGACCCTGGTGGAAGGCGAGGTCGGGGGCCCAGACATTTCCGGCGTAGCGATTGAGCGCAGGTCCAATAGGTTCCCAGTTTACCAGATCGCGCGAGTGCCAGATCAACAAACCGGGCACGCTCTCGAACGACGAGTGAACCATGTAGTAATCGCTGCCGTGTTTCAGTACGGAAGGATCGGGGTGATCACCGGCGAGAATGGGATTCACATAGGAACCGTCGCCGATGTCGGCTTTGCGCTGTCCTTCAAAACCACGCTCCCAACCCGGCAGCGCAGCGGGCGCCGCAAGCACTGGATTCACGACCGAAATTAAAATAATCGCGGCCAGTGCATTCGCGAGAGCAGGGAAGGGTATGGGGAAGCGGGATTTCATGGTGATGGTTTCGATGGTCTCAAGGCCGTTCATTTTCGAGGATTATTTTCGGCGGTTCGTTGTAGGAGCGGCTTTGCCGTAAAAAACGCAGTTGAAACCACGGATTGCCCGATGTCGCTTCGCTCGGAAACACAGATGATCACGGATAGCCAATCAAATACAGATCAGTGAAACCTCACCTCGCGGGTGAATGAATTTAAGTCGGAATTCCTCTCCGAACTTTTCTGCATCCGTGTGAATCCGTGTAATTCGTGGTTAAACCGGTTTGTTGATCTGCGGAATTGAGAGGTTGATTTGGCGATGGGCCCAATACGGAAGGAAGTGCAGTTGTCGGTGCTGGCGTTCGTTTGATCAAACGTCCCGGAAGTTGCTCCGGCTTGAGTGTAGCAGCGGTGGTAACACCGCTGGCCAGCGTCTGACGACGGCTGCTAGGTGAAGGCGGAAGATTGGGTTCAGTGACGCGGGTGTATTGACCAAATGCCGCGGAACCTGCTTTACGGATGCTTATGTTTTTGATCTGCCCGACAGCGATCCCGGGTTTAAATTTCGCGATCAGGTGAAGCCTTAACGCCTGAGCAACCTGACAGAGGTGATAGTTCGCACTATGCCTTTAGTCATAGTAAATCGACTTTACGGAGGTTTCGGCGCGACGCACGGTGATTGGATAGTGCCCGCGCCCTCGAACAGTCTTTGCGCCATTCCCGATCGCCGCTCATTCGCCACTCCATGGCGTATCTTCCCGTGGCGCGAAATAAAGCCGCAGCAATTCCGCGCCGGAACGATTGAGAAACGATCAGCCCGATCCGGACAGTGGGAGCGATTTGAAAAACGGCCAGATTCGATTGCCTGAATTTTTGCCCGTATAATCCGTGAACATCGCACTTGGAGACGTTGACTGCCTGGTCACAAAACAACCCCGAAGCGGCTACCGCATTGAAGTGCGGAGGATCCGCCCAAAAGGCGACCCGATCTCTTTTGCTGTCGTCGCGGTGGACAGGCGCGCCATCGCCGGGAAGAGAAGAAACCTGCAAATGTCGCCACTGCTTGAAACGCCAGAAGAGGCATGGTCGGTGTTCGCACATGGATTTCCGGTTTCTGATTATGGTTCGTCCCCGGACTTAAGGAAGTTGGTAGATCATCTTCTCGAATCGGGAGAAGCCGTTCAGTTGGACTGACCCCTTTTTTCGGCCCCATTTCATCTCGTTGGACATGCAAGACGCAAAGGCACAAAGGTAGGAGGAGGTGGCGGAAGCGGATGAAGTTAACCACTAAGCCAAACTAATGGGCCACTAATTTGAAAACTTCCGAAAACAGGCTCGGACGAGTTAACCACTGATTGCACTGATGGGTACTGATCGAAATGGGCCGGAGTATTAGTGGGATATTAGTGAGATTTAGTGGTTAAAAATTCTGGTGTGTTTTCGGTTCCTGTGGTGAGGGCGAGAACGGCGGCGTGGCCACAAGGGCCAGCCCTACATTTCGGAAGATTCCTGTGATGGGGCTGGCGGGGATTGTTCGTGTGGGCGGGTCTCCTGACGGGCCGTTGAGGGCAACGGCCCCTACCGGTTGCGAGACTTCGGCGGATACGGCTCAGGGTCCTTTGGATTTCAGCAAAGGCAGCATCGTTGCGGCATACCGCCTGCCCAACTCCCGATAACCCTCCGGTGTGAAATGCAGGTGGTCCGGACGGCTGATACAACCCGCGGACGATACGACGTGAGCCGTCGGAATGGTCTTGGGTAAAGAGGAAATTATTTCGTTCATGGCCGCCGCGTCACCTTTTTGGTCGGCGGCCACCACTTCGCCTGCGAGTAGTGGCACGTTAGACGCGTCAAGGTTCAGATCCTTGAGAAGATTTTCGTAGATCCCCTTGACCTTGGCCGGCCACTCGCGGTCGTTCACATTGGATTCTCCCTGGTGGAGCAGAATCCCTTTAATGATGCCGGCTTTCTGGGCGAGCTTTCCCATGTTAACCAGGTGCTGGTATGGGCTGCCACCATAGGTTGCGACTATACCGGCCTTCCATGGAGGCATTGCTGCCGCGTAGGCACTGAAACTTACCGGATCGAATATCTCAATTTTACTGCCTGCGACGGAGACATTCACCACGCCGATCGTGATGTTGTCCGGCAGGCCCGACACCAGGGTCCGGCCAAAATAATCGGCGGGGCTCAGGCCGCAATTGGGCCTGCACAAGGGAGGAACGGCCGTGTACCAGTTGCCTTTTTCCCTCTTCAGTTGTGGAAAATCCACTGCCGCCAGGACTTTGAAGCGCGGGTCAGCCCATTGTTTGTCTTCTTCTGGAATTCCGGGGAATCCCTCCATGTTCGACTGCCCAAAGCACAGAAAGATATAGAAATTTTTATCCTGTGCTTGGATACTTGCGGTCAGGAGGAGAGTTGCGACGGCCGTGAATTGTTTGATTAATTTGATCATAGTCATGCGGGATGCTCAATTGGTTCGCGATAATGGAGCGTTTTCATAAAAACTGCAGCTGGCGACGCAATCATGCCGGCGACATTGCAAGTCAAGATCCACGGTTTCTGGTCGCAAAAAGAACGCAGGGATCGCAAAGAAAATACATCCGTTTTTGCGATCTCTGCGTTCTTTTTGCGGCTACAGTTTAAGTTAAACCGCTCTACTGCGCCGCCTTGGTTGCGAGAAAGCCGTTTACGTCGAGCCAGTGCGTGAAGACTACGAAACACCCGAGGTGGCTTTTTCGTTTTGGGGGAGTGGAGGTTGGCGTGCGAACCACGAGTGTTACGCTGACACGGCGATGATTATTGTGCCCAAGCTTCGCCCTCCGGTGTGCGTCGCCAGGCAAAATACGCATCGAGCACCTCGATCGCACCGGCGCTGGGCATGGGGCCGGGAGAGGCTGTGTTGTGAAAATACATTACTGGCCGATTTTCCGCGGTTAGCTGGGGCCATGCGGGAACACCGGGACCGTTGGGGTCGCCGTGTTTCGCGAAGTTGGTCCAGTAAGTGGACATCGTTTCCGAAATCACGCGATCTCCCGGCGTGAGCTTCGGGTCCTTGAGATCGAGTGTTTGGAAGACGTACGGTACGTCCACGCCGTGTGGCGTCCCGTGATCGGCTTCCGGTGAACCGGCAGGATGTTCCGCATGCTGGTCGAAGTAATAGTAATAGACCTTCGATTTGCCGGTCCGCGCTTGCAGTGTCGCCCAGGCCCACGTCTGCCAGCCGAACGCTGCATCGCGCATCAAGTCGCGGGCGGTTTTAGGCGCGGAGTCTTTGCCAACCGGATAGACGGCGAGGAGTTTGTCGGCAAATGGCCCGAAACGTTTCCGCGTGTTGGTGATAAATTCCTCCGGCGTTTTTTCCCGGGAGAAGCTCAGGCCTTCGTCGGAATTGTAGCCGACGAGGATCGCCACGTCGTTGTACTTGCCTGCCTCGTAGAGTTTGTGCTGATCGTCCGGAATTACCCAGCCGTCCACGATCGGCCACGCGGCGCCGCTGCCCCAGCCGCCCGGGAGTTTGTCGGGAGCGACCTTGCGCAGTTCCGCGAGGGAGCTGGCGCCCGCTTTCCTGGCGAATTCCACGCCCGATTTTTCGGCGTCGGCAAGGCGCCGCATGTTTTCTCCCGGATAAGTCGTGGCACGCGACGGGCCGAACGAGCCGCCGCTTTGCGAGATGGCGCTGCGAAAGAGGCCTTTGGCTTCCGGCGATGCGCACAGCATGCTCACCGAAATTCCGCCGGCAGATTCACCGAAAATCGTGACTTGGTCAGGGTCGCCGCCGAAGGCCGCGATATTTTTCTTCACCCACCGCAGGGCGGCAATCTGGTCCTGCAACCCGTAGTTACCGGAGGCATGATGCGGTGATTCAGCCGTGAGTTCCGGATGAGCAAGAAATCCAAAGGTGCCCACGCGATAGTTGAGGCTGACCAGCACGACGCCTTTGCGCGCCAGGTGTTCGCCGTTGTGGACCGGGGTCGACGTGGAGCCGTAGGAGAATCCGCCGCCATAAATCCAGACGAGCACCGGCACTTTTTCGGTGACGGACTTTGCCGGCGTCCAGACGTTCACATAAAGACAGTCTTCGCTCACGCCCTTGCCATCGCCTTGGTAAGGATCCGGCGCGAATTTGTCGGCGAGGCGCACGCCTTCCCATTTCGCGGCGGGCTGCGGAGGGCGCCAACGGAGATCTCCGACGGGCGGCGCGGCGAATGGAATTCCTTTGTAGACGGTCAAGCCGGACCCGGCGACGACACCCTGAACCAAACCGTATTCAGTCATAACGGGTGCAGATTCCAACGCGAGGCAGACGGTGGTGGTAAAAAGAGCGAGAAGGACCGGTGTGATTTTCATTCGTAATGGGTTCGATAGCCCGAAGTTTCTCGTGGGCCGTGAGCCCGGTCGAACGGCTTTGGGTTGGTTGAGTGCAGGAGCGGCTTTACGCCGTGATTCGAACGTGGAAACGCCCACGAATCGCGGCGTAGAGCCGCTCCTGCAGCAGGGGGTGAGGGTGGGCGCACATATGGAAAAAGGATGCTACCACTGGGAAACTTATGACGTGAATGATGGGTTCCGTGAATGTCTTTTCCACTAAAAAAAGAGCCCGGCGCACCGGGCTCTTCATTAAAAAATCAGGGAGAATTTCAAAACGTTATCGCGAGTCCAAACGTTGAGCGTGGTGATTTTTCACTTCGTTCAGAATCGCGAATCGAGTTTTAAAAATTCCCGGAATGAAGTGTTAGAAGCTGACCGTCGTCGTAAATAGGAACTTACGCGGATCGGGCTGGACGAAGTTGCTCAACACCTGCATGCGGGGATTTCCATTCTGGAGGTAACCCGAAGGAATGGTGTTGTAGCCACTGTCGCCGCCTCCATGCCGTCCCCAGACTGGGGTGTCATTATCAAGAAGATTTTCGACATTGATCTGAAAGCGGGTGGCGTACTTGCCGAACTTATGGGTGTAGTTGATGCCGACGGTGTGGAGAATGGTGGACGGCGCATAGAGGTAATCGAAGGCCGCCAACCGCGTTTGTTCCGCGGTCGGATTTGGAGCGCCCGCTGTATCCGGAATGTTATATTTGAGACGGACGTCGCGGCTGCCGGACTTGGTGACACCCCGATAGTTGAAGCCGTAGCTAACTCCCAAGCCCTTCCATTTGCCTTCGCGGATGTGATACGCGATTGCGAAGTTGACGCGGTGTTTCGTGGTGTTGTCGGCCAGCGCGCCCACGGCGAAACCGTCGAGGCTGCTGTCAATGGCGAGCAGCGAATCCTTGATCAGCTGTGGGTTCAGAATCGTGTGACCATTGATAATCGTCCCGGCAGCGGCATTGCCGCCGGCGATCCATTCCGCCCGATGTGCCGCGACATAGGCTCTGCGACCGGGGCTGTCATCTTGAATGAATACAAGCGGATGAGAATAGTTGAGCGTCAACGTCAGGTTGCGTGTGGGATTGGCCGTGAGTTCGACTTCCCAGCCTTTAAGTTTGCGAGCCGCAGTGTCCGAATAGTTGAATCCGCTGCCGATCAGCGCGGGATCGCTATAGCCGAGGTTGGTCCAGATGGCCTTTATTTCAGTCGCGTTGCCGAACGGATTGACGATGTCCTCGGAGTCCGTGTTGTAATAGGTGACAGTGAGGTACGCTTTGCCTCCGGGCATCGAGTAACGCAGCCCGACATCCTTCGTTTTGGCGTGAGTCAGAGGAATCGGGGTCCCATCAATAAGCGGAGCGGCCGAGGTCGCGCCGGGAGGTTGGATGTTTTCCGCGTAGTTGGCGACGAAGCCGATGGGACTTACCCAGGTACCGAAACGTTCGGAAAACGGGTAGGCGACCAAACCATACGAGGCGGTTGTCACTCCTTCATCCCGCTTGAAATGAACACCCGGTGCGCCATTGCCGAGAACGTTTTGGTAGTGGGAATCAGCGCCAAATCGCGGCAGATTGTCGACGCCCACATCATCGCGGCGGATACTGAGGGTGACCGCAACCCGCTCGTTGAAGAAGGCTGATTGTGAGATCAACCCGGCATATTTGACGGTGCGATCTGTTTCGATGCCACTATCCTGCACCCGAACCCATTTGCCGGGCAGAACCGCATTGGGATCGGTGAAGATCGGCGCGAGCGAGGGGCGGGGAGCATACCAGTAGACGCGGTAGCGGATTGCATTCGCTGCATTGAAGGGATCGGGCTGCAGCGGATTGTCGACCCGGCGCCAGGCATCACCCCACGCTTCATTGTGCGTCAACCGGTAGCCGGTGTTGAAACTCACCTGTTGCTTGTAGTCGAAAAATTTCGGGACGAAAAACCGGTAGGTCACGAGACCTTTGAATTCCCGAAGGCGGTCCTCATTGTAGATGCGGCCTTGTTGGACATCACAGAAGGCCAGGAGGTAATCCGGATTAGGCGTTCCATCGGGCAGCAGCCGGTTGAGATCGATTCGATACTGATTGGGGCTCGTGTTGGAGAGAGTGGTGATGGTGTCGTAGTGATTTTGCACAAAACCCAACTGAGCGAACAGATTGCCGATTTTATGTTCGAGCGTAACGGATGTAAGATCGGTATCGCGGTTGGCGGTGTTGTCCTTTGTCGCCAGATTGAATCGTTTGCTCAGCGAGTTGATGGTGGGCGTTCTCGTGGGCGGATTGTTGGGATTACCGGTCCATGGAATACGGTAGTTGGTGAGACTGCCGAAGCCACGCGTCTGGTATTGATTCCCTTTGTAGTTCTGGAACGTACCGCTGCCGAAATTATACACGAAGTAGTCGTTGGTTGCGCTGAACTGTTCGATACCCAGGGCGGTCAGGGCTGCGCTGTCGTTGCCCGCAATGGCGGCGTTGTTGGGGTTGACCGTGACGCCATCCCAAATGTTGTGCGTGTCGGCGTTGGTGATCGAATAGAGATTGTTCCATTCTCCCACGCGTTCGTATTCGGCAATGAGCAGGGTGTTTTCAGTCAGCTTCACCACTGCGTTGATGGTTTTGCCGTTCTTATTGCGGTCGACGTCGTCCTGATAGGCCTTGTTGTTCTGCTGTACGCCGTTCACCCGCAAGCCAAAGCGATTCCATCCTTTGCTGAAGTCCACGGTGCCACGATGTCCTTCATAGGTGTCGACCTGCGCGCTGAGTGCGGTTGCCGTATAATTGAAGCGGGCCCGCTTGCTCTGGCTGCTTTGGCGTCCGCCGGGACCGCCATCGCCAAACATTGACGTATCGGGACCGCGATTGAATTCGAAGCGTTCCGTATTGTAGCTATCGGCCACGCCGAAATAAATGCTGCCGTTGCGCGTCGGAAAATTTTGATCCGAGGGCGCCCCGCGAAAAATCACCTGATAGGTGCTGATCGCGGATGGATTGGAATTTGGCACCGCCGTACCGAGATCGTAGCCAATGGTCCAGGCACCGGCGCCGTTGATATTGGTGACGTTAAAGTCCTCCATGAACTCTTTTGTCATGACCGAAATTGATCCGGGAGTAATGGCGAGGGGAGTGTCGACGCGGCCACCGGAAAGAGTATTTCCGGCGGCATAGCCCACGTCCTTGCTCGTGTTTACTTGAAACGGAGTCAGCGCGACGGTGGCGCCAGCGTTCGCTTCGTCAGCGGCTTTTTGTGCCAGTTCCGGCGAGTCGAGTACGCCGTTATTGTTTTTGTCATATTTCGCCAATGCGATGGGATCGGTCGGCGCGGCGGGCGCGGCGAAGAGCGAGGTGGCGCTCGCATAGATGAGCGCTACCGAGATCATTTTCAGGATGGTTATCGGGGGTTTTATCATGGGGTGCGTGTGTTGAGCAAATGGGGTGGTGAGCACGGGGAAAATCGCGCGACTGGGATTGCGGGCATCGGCCGCTGCGCGGCAGGCGCATCAAGATTGGCAGCGGGCGTGCGCGACCAAGGGTACGGACATAATTCGCTGGCCGACGGAAAGGGTGGGGTTGGATTACTCGCGAAGCCATCGGGGTGCGATGGGTGGGGGGACGCCACGACAAGGTCCGTTCCGTGCGGCGCGCTCAAACGAACAATAGTGCTAGAACTGGCTATTCCTTTAGTAATACCGGTTAGTGATTGCTTGCGTCGACGAGCGTGATAACTGGCCTTTTGTGAGGCGGACCTGATAATCCTTCTCACTCGACTTACCTCGTGAATTTAGGAACTGAATCCGAATGCGCAGTGAAGCGACGGTTGTCGCGACAGTCTCCCCGCGCGTGTGGAATTTTCGCCATCGGCGTCGCGCTCTGGTGTGGAATTGCGTCCGGTGCACAAATTCCCGGAGTGCGCGGGCTTCCGTTCTCTCGGATATATTCATTGGAAGATATCGGCTCGGTGTCCCGCGGCTCGCAATTGAACTTCGATTCATTTGGCCGGGTTGCGGTAATTCATGATGGCGTCTACGCCGTGCTCAATGACGCGACGTGGATCAACCTGATGGAATCTGATGAGACCACCCGATTGCCGATGACCGATGTCGTGTGTGCGCGGGACGGTCGCACCTACTACGGTGGAAGGGCCTCATGGGGTTTGGTCGAGATCGAACGTACCGGAAAACTTCACGCCAGACCGCTCATGCCGGAAAATCCTCCGGCCTGGACGCGGACCATGACGTTCGATAAATTAATCGTTACCGATGATGGCGTTTACTTTGTCAGCCATCGCGGGATTGCCTTTTGGGATTTCGAGCGGAAGGAATCGCAGATTTTTGATCTTGGGGCAGTGACCACGGCCTTCGCAGTGGGAAACCGGGTGTTCATTTCCTCGTTCGATCAGGCGCTGCGATACATTGACATTGATAGTCGTAGTGTCCGGTCCATGCCTGGAACAATTCTGGACCAGCGGGCGGTCGTGTGTGCGACCACCCTGGATGAAAACCATGCGTTGATCGCGCTGGCGGATGGCCCCGTGCTGGCTTTCAACGGAGAGGAAATAATTCCATGGTCGCAGGATATCTCCGCGGGTCTTGAAGGCCGGATCTCGGTGCTGGAGCATCTGGCTGACGGAAACGTCGCCCTGGCCATTATTGGTAAAGGAGTGTTCATCCTTTCTCCGGAGGGCAAGATGCTCTGGTCGCTGGCGGTTCCGCAATACCAGCAGGTCTCCAAAATTGCGAGTCGCGAGCCGGGAGTCATGTGGCTGTTAACGGAAGACTCGATCGAGAAAGTTCTCTATCAGGGAGGGCTCACTTCTTTCGGGCAGCGGCTTGGTTTGGCGGTGTCGTGGCCGGGGATTGCAACCTGCAACAACAAGTTTTTTGTCTCCTCGGAAATTGTATTATACGAAACGCCGGTTGCCGAATCGGCGGCGGTGGCCCATTTCACCGCTTCGAAAATACAACCGCCCGGCGGGGCCTGGTCGCTCACCTCATGGGATCGTCATTTGCTGGTGGGAAACCGATCCGAGGTCCATTCCCTGGCCGTGGATGGAACGTGGAAATTCGTCACTGGGATCAAGGATCTGAGGCAGCTGGTGATGGTCAGCGAAAATGTATGTTACGCGATTGGGCAATCGGAAATCGCATTACTGGAATGGAACGGCGGGCGATGGACCGAGCCGGTTCCGCGCGTTTCGGGTTTGCGCAACCCCGCGATTGCGCATCGGGCCGGTCAATCCGTCTGGGTCGAAATGGCCGGCGATGGAGTAGCCCGGATTTCGCGAAAGGACGGCGCCCTTGAGGTGATGATTCTGCCAAACGAGCCCTGGACCAAGGCTCTTTGGGTGAACATCGGCGTGGTTAACGATACGGTGGTGTTGAGCCCTGCGCAGGAAAAGCGGCGGTTCTTCGATGAAAAAACGGGAGCGTGGGTTCAAAAACCTGAGCTCCAGAAATTGTTGGACCGGTCTCCGCGCTGGCTTAACCGCGTTTGGAGCGACGAAACTGGAATCATCTGGGCGACGCATAGAAAAGGCGTGGTTAGATTCACTCCGAAAGACGGCGACTATGAGATGGATCAATCGAGCTTTGATTTCATGAATGACCTTTATCCGGCGATTCGCTTCCTGCCGGGAAACGATCCATGGGTTACTGCGAGCCGCTCGCTCTATCATATAGAGGCTGCGGTAAAGAAGAACACGAAAACGGCGGGAACACCGGTGTTGGTCTCGTTCACCGACACGAGCAGTAACACGGAACTGCTGGCCAAACGGGAAGGTGCGCCGTTCGTTTTGCCGTTCTCCCGAAACAGCCTGGCCTTCCGGTTTTTCTCCGGTGGGTACGATTGGCGAAGCACCCCGACCTATGAGTTTAAACTAAACGCGAATGACTCCTGGGCGCCGCTTGATCTTGGGTCGGTGTTACGATTCCCCGGCCTCCATGAAGGAAAGTATGAATTGCAGGTGAGATTCGCCGGGGAAATGGAGACGTCCGGGATGCCGTTGAGATTTTCCTTCGAGATTTCTTCCCCCTGGCATCGGACCTGGCCAGCTTACGCGCTCTACACCGTACTTGGTTTCATCGCGTTGGTGGCCCTTACCCGTTGGCCCAGTCATCTCGCCCGCCGGAGAAACCGGACTCTTGAGCGGATTGTACACGAAAGGACAGGAGAGCTCGAGTCGGCCATGAAAAAACTCAACGAGGAGACGCGAATCACGGCGACTCTTGCTGAGCGCGACCGGCTGGCTGGCGAGATCCATGATAGCGTACAGCAGGGCCTCAGTGGCGCGATTCTCCAGCTCGACACGACCTTGAAGCTTCCGAAGGTGGAGAGCTCCCTGCGGGCCCGGTTGAACGTGGTACGCAACATGGTTTCCTATGCACGCCAGGAAGTGCAAAATGCCGTCTGGGATCTCGACTCATCACTTCTTAATGGCAATGACCTCGGCGACGCCCTTCGAAAAGTTGCGCTGTTCACTGCCTCCAGCACGCTGATACCCACCGTTTCGGTTTCCGGAAATCCGATAAAACTTCCCCGTTTCACCACCCATCACCTTCTGCGCATCGCGCAGGAAGGAACGGCAAATGCCGTCCGGCATGCGCAGGCCCGGCGAATAAGTATCGAGCTCGAATATCAAACTGACGTCGTTTCACTCCGCATCTCCGATGACGGGGTGGGATTTCATCCGGTCGACGTTCTCAACAAGCCAGGTCACTTCGGATTGCGCGGAATTCGCGGAAGGGCAGCGAAACTTCGCGGAGAATTAACCATCAACAGTACACCCGCTGACGGCACGGTACTTCACGTTCAGGTCCCATTGAAAAATGAAAAGTCCATCCCCAGCTCCTCCCGTGCGGAAGTCCACCACGTCTAACAAGAAAATCAGGATTCTCCTCGTGGACGATCACATAGTCGTCCGCATGGGATTGATGACGTCCATTAGCGATGCGGCTGATATGGAAGTCGTGGCTGACGTTGAAAATGGTCAGGAAGCGCTTGAAGCGTTTCGAAAGCATGCACCAGATGTGGTGATTTTAGATCTTCGAATGCAGGGAATGAACGGCTTGGAAACGCTAAAGGCGTTACGGGAAGAAGCAAAAAATGCACGGGTCCTCGTCTTTAGCAATTATGCAAAAGGCGAGGAAATATTCCAGGTAATGAAAAGCGGTGCGGCGGGTTTCGTCGTGAAAGAAATGCCGTTGGATCGGTTGCTTGAGGCGATCCGTGTGGTGCACAAGGGCCACCAGTATCTGCCCCCGGAAATTGCCATGCGGGTCGGTGAGCAGGTGCTCGCGCGTTTATCGTCGCGCGAGTTGGAAGTGTTGCAGCTGCTCGGACGCGGCCTGAGCAACAAAGAAATGGCGTCCCAGATGGGAGTGGTCGAGGGCACTGTGAAAATCCACATCACAAATATTTTTGGCAAACTGGGGGTTTTGGATCGAACCCAGGCGCTGATCGAAGCGATCCGCCGGGGCATCATCCAGATCGATTAAAAGCGGGCGAGCGGCGGGGAAAATCCAGGAAGATTGCGCGGGCTTTTGAAAACCGTCCAATTCATGTCCCGTCGCCACTTCTAGGTTCATGGTCTCCGACAAACTTCCGGTTACTGGACGCATTGCGGATGAATCTGCGCAATCTCTGCGCGGTGCAGTGGTAGGGCGGATTATCCCTAATCCGCCGCGCGGTAGGCACAACTCGGTCACGGCGGATTAGGGATAATCCGCCCTACCTCGGTCGGAACCCTCTCTGACTATAACTGCAGCCATAGCCAATATTATGCCTTATGGTTCCTTCACGTTTGCGGGGTGGGCCGCATAACTGCCCTCAAGCAACGTCATCGCACAGCGATGAATTGAGCGCGCCTCTTCCCCTGAGGCGTTGGCACGTTTTGATCTTCAATTACCCCTAATCCGCATGAACCTGAAAAGATTTCTCCTCACGTTTGCGATCGCATTACCCAGTGCGTTCAGTCTGGCCCAGAGTGAACCTGCGTCGCAAAACGCTCCGCCACCGGCGGACGATTGGAAACCGATCTCGTACGTTTCACCGGGCCAGCAATACCCGCAGATCAATTCTGAACGACGCGCGAAATTTCGCATTGAGGCTCCCGGTGCCACCGAGGTGGGTGTCAGCCTGGGACGCCCTCTCACAGTAACGAAGGGCGAAGATGGCGTTTGGACGGTAATTACGTCCCCGCTGGTTGAAGGTTTCCACTACTACCAGATCATCGTCGATGGCGCGCGCGCGGCGGATCCCAACACCCGGACTTTTTTTGGCTCCAGCCGCTGGATGAGCGGCATCGAGGTTCCCTCGGACGACCAGGATTTTTTTGCGGTGAAGAACGTGCCGCACGGCGGGATGCATGAGCATCAATATTTTTCCTCCGTCAGCAAAGCGTGGCGCCGCTGCTTCGTCTACACGCCGCCGGGCTACGACAAAAATACCAGCGCGCGATATCCCGTGCTGTATCTTCAGCACGGAGCCGGCGAGGACGAAACCGCGTGGGCAGTCCAGGGCCGCACGAACTTCATCATGGATAATCTTATCGCTGACGGCAAGGCGAAGCCGATGCTCATTGTGATGGACAACGGCGGCGGCAGCGGAGTGTTTGCGATGCCGCGGGGCGGACGCGGTCCTGGGGCGAATAATTTGGTCGCACCCAACGCGACGGCCGTACCCGCTCCGGGCGGCGCACCGAACGTAGTCACACCACCAACCCCAACCGCGCCGGCGACGACCCCCGCAACTCCGGGGGCTGTGTCGACCGGCGCGCCGGGCGGTTCTGGAGGTCCCGCCGGTCCTGGCCGCGGCCGCGGCCCCGGATTCAATTTTTCCGAATTCGAAAACATTCTCCTCAAGGACATTATTCCCACGATCGATGAACACTTTCGCACGATCGCCGATCGCGAACATCGCGGCATGGCCGGCCTCTCGATGGGTGGCATGCAAACCCGCACGATCGGGCTCGCGCACCTCGATACGTTTTCGCACATCGGCGTTTTCAGTGGCGGCACGTTTGGGGATCTGGCGGCGGCCAACAGTCCGCTGGCGAATGCGGCGGAGTTCAACCGCCTCGTGAAAGTCGGTTTCATCAGCTACGGCGAAGTCGAGCCCGGCTCGAAAACTCTAAAAGAGTATTGTGATTCCCTCGCGGCGGCGGGGATCAAGAACGTTCGTTATTATATTTCGCCCCGAACCGCACACGAATTTCTGTCGTGGCGTCGCAGCCTGCGCGAATTCGCTCCGATGCTGTTCCAGAATTAATCGTCGGCAGCTTTAACCCGGGTGCCCCAGGGGTTTTTCCGCGGTGCGCGAAATCTTTTTCCAACATGAATGTGCAAATAATGTTTTCCTGATTTCGCGGTGTGGAGAAACGATTTGTATCACCGCGCACGGGCCTTTCGGCAAAAATGAACGTACCCATTAGCATCACTCTTCTGGTCGACCTGATCACCGCGACCACGTGGATATTTTTGGCTGTACCCGGCATCGCGATATCCTGCTCCGGAATGATCCAACCGGAAACGGCGGAGGGCATCGCGTGAAGATGGCTTATCCTTCCATCGAATTCGACGACGCCGTCGCTGCGGTTTGTCAGGGTTTCGGATCCGATGGCCAGGTTCGTGGTTTGAATGAACTGCTGCGCAGCGACCCTCATGCACGCGACGAATACCTTTTGAGGGTGGACCTTCACTCGCGACTGGCTTCCGGGATAAACCGGTTCGTGTCCGCATTGTCGGAAAAGCCGGGAGATTCGGACGCGCAAAAAAGACCCCCCCCGCAACGAAGATCGATTTTTTAACGCCGGAAATGTTTCCGTTGGCCCCAGCATTCAAAGACTCCGCAGTGGTAATCCGGCGGCCCGGGCCGGCCGAATAATTTTCGCGGTTCTTCTGCCCGAACTTACTTTCCCAAATTTTCCCAATGAAGCTCCCTCTCATCACATCTGTGTTCCTCGCGTTCGTCTCGGCAGCGTTCGCGCTCGACGGCCAGGTTCAAATTCACGATCCGTCCACCATCGCCCAATGCGATGGCAAATTCTACACTTACGGCACCGGCGGCTCGTCGCTGGTTTCAGACGACGGCTGGACGTGGCGTCGCGGCACGTCGCTTCCGCGCCGTGGTCTGGCGCCCGATGTCGTCCACCTCGGTGATCGTTATTGTGTTTATGTCGCTGCCAACATTGGTGCGCAGCCAAAGGCCGCGGTGAATATGATCTGGAGCAAATCGCTCGATCCAAATTCCCCCGACTACAAATGGGAGGAAGCCGGCGTGGTCGCGTCTTCCGATGGAGTCGAAGATTGCAATGCAATCGATCCGGGCGTCCTGCTCGATCCCAATGATGGAAGGCTCTGGCTCGTTTATGGCTCGTATTTTGGTTACATCCGTCTCGTGGAGCTGGACCCCAAAACCGGTCAGCGTCTCGATCCCAATGTGCGGCCAATGGATCTCGCGATCGATTGTGAAGCGCCGATTTTGATCTTTCATGATGGCTGGTATTACCTGCTCGCGACCCACGGCAGCTGCTGTCAGGGCGCGAACTCGGGTTACAATATCCGGATGGGGCGCTCCCGAACGATCACCGGACCTTTTCTTGATCACGAAGGGGCTGACATGATTCAAGGTGGCGGAAAACTTTTTCTCGGCTCTGAAGGTCGGGTGGTAGGGCCTGGTCACTTCGGGCGTCTCACGCTCGCTGATGGGGTGGAGGCGTTTTCTTTTCACTACGAGGCCGACCTCGACCGCGGCGGTGCCAGTGTACTCGCCATCCGTCCGCTGCTTTGGCGGGACGGCTGGCCAGTTGCGGGCGAAAACGCCAAGGCTGGCACCTACATGCTCGAGTCCGTGCGCACCGGCACAGTTTTGGAACTTAATGTTGAAGGTGTTCCGCTCACCGGCCGCAGGGGCGGTGGCCCTAACGCTCGCGGCCCAGGTGGACCCGGTGGCCTTGGGGGCCCGCCGGGCACCGCTGGCGCCACGACTACCGCTCCCGTCGGCCTGCCCGGTAGACCCAACGGTCCGGGAGGACCAAATGGACCGGATGGTCCCGGCGGCGGTGGTTTTTTTGCCGGCACTGGTTCACCGGTGCCGCCGCAAGACGTCGCTCAAGTCTCGAAGAATTGGCCGGCAGGGGAGATCGCCACCCGCATGATTGGTTTTCTCGATCAGGCCCAACAAAAGTGGACGCTGAGTGCAGTAGCAGATGCCGGCGGTTATCCCGGCGCGCCGTATTTCAAAATCACGATCGCTGGCACCGACCGCGCATTGGCCGCGACGGAAGAAGGGGAGCTCACCACGGTCCCGGCGTTTACGGGCGCATCCGGACAGCTCTGGTGTATTCAACAACTGACCGATGGTTCGTACCGCATCGTGCCGAAGTCCGTCCCGGGCACGAAGGAGCCACTCGCGCTTTCCGCCGTCGGCTCCAGCTTCGCGACGCTCGCCAAATTTAATCCGGCCAGCGATCGGCAGCGCTGGAATCTCAAGGGACTTTGAGCCGCGTCCACGCGTCTTTACCCGCCACAACTCAATCCCTATTCCCGTGATCAATCCCCGAAATCGCTCGATCCTGGCGCTCGTCGCCCTACTGGGTCAATGCCTCACAATTTCTGCGCTGGCGGCCGAGCCCTCTTCCAATTCGCGCGGAGGCATCGAGGCCTCGCCTTCACTCAAGACTCCTGTTTCCCCGACCGAGAAGGCTGGCGCCGACGGTTTCATTTCGCGCTGGTTGTTGTTGGAACCCATCCCGGGTGACGGGCGTGTAGTGGACAGCGCCATCGAGGCCGCCGCAAAAAAGGAATATTTTCCCGGACAATATTTCGTGATTCCCCGCCCCGGCGAGACAGTGAGCATCGGTGGTGCTGAATATCGTTGGCACGCGGTCGATACGATCCGTCATAATGTTAATCTCTATCACTTCGCGTATTTCCTCGGCAAACCCACCTCCAACGCCGCGTTTTGGGGTGTGACAGTGGTCGAAAGCCCGGAGGAAATCTCCGGAGTGCGACTCGCCATCGGTTCCAATGCCGGCTCCGTCTGGTGGGTGAACGGGCAAAAGGTGATCGCCATTTATGGCGACCGGCTGACATATATCGACGATGGTGTCTCGAAAAAACTCACGCTCAACAAGGGACCGAATATCGTGCGCTTTCTAGTCGTGAATAATGGCGGGATGGTGGATTGCTGCGCGCGCTTTCTCGACCGGGACGACAAGCCGCTCACGAACCTGACCTTCAGCCTGACGGACCCGGCGAAAAAATGAATTACCGTCTGCTTTTTGTTTTATGCTGGGCTGCCGCCTCCATTGGCGCGCGAGCCGCGGAAGTGCCGTCACGGGGATTGCCGCCCTCGCCGTCGGCCGTCTGGGTGAAACGACTTTTCGATAGCTGGCGCGCGCCCGTGCCGCCAAAGCATCTAGTGGGAAATATCTACTACGTCGGCGCGATCGGTGTGAGTTCGTTTCTCATTACCACGCAGGAAGGGCACATTCTCCTCGACACCGGGTTCGATGACACCGTGCCGATCATCCAGCACAGCGTCGAGCAGCTCGGATTTCACGTGGCCGACATCAAGCTCATCCTTAGCAGTCACGCGCACATTGATCACGTGGGTGGTCACGCGTTGATGAAAAAACTATCCGGCGCACAAGTGGTCGCAAGTGCCGCCGATGCGCGGGCCCTCGCGTCGGGCGGTGCGGACGACTTCCTTCCGTGGCCAAAAGACACGATTCTCTTCGCGCCGGTGCAAGCCGACCGCGTTGTCGCCGACGGCGAACGCGTCACGCTTGGAGGCGTCACGCTGACCGCGCACCTCACTCCTGGTCATACGCGTGGTGCGACGACGTGGACGACGGACGTCACCGACGGCAGTGCCATCCGCCATGTCGTTTTTTTTAGTAGCGCGAGCATCAACGCCGGCACCCGTCTTCTCAATAATCCACTCTATCCCGATTTCGTGCGCGACTTCGAGACCACCTTTGCGACATTGCGCGCGCTTCCGTGTGATATTTTCTTCGCACCACACGGAGGTCAGTTTGCGATGGCGGAAAAATTCGCGCGACTCGAGCGTGGCGAAAAAGAGAATCCATTTATCGATCCCGAGGGCTGGAAGAAATTAGTCGCCGGGGCCGAGAAGGCGTTTCGAGATCAACTGGCTGCGGAGCGTGGTGTCCAATAGGTTTTCTGGCTTATCCCGGGACCGCCGAGCCCCAGCTCGACTGCTTGAACCTATATTGCGCAGTTCGCTTTTTGTCACAGAGAGCACAGAGGAAGGAAAGAGCGCACGGAGAAATATTTCCTGAATTGCGACCCGCCAATTGGCATTCACCCGGCAGATGAAGGGTTGGCGATCCGTGATTTTAACTTTTTCCTCTGTGAACTCAGTGCTTACCTCCGTGCACTCTGTGTCCAATTGCGTTTTATAGGTTTATCGCGGAATCTGCGTCGTGAATTCGTAACTGCCGGAGCCGACGAGCAGCGTGAGCCGACCATCCGCGAACGCAGAATGGCTCACACCGTGTGCGGACATGGCGGAGGTTTTTCCTTCGCGCACGGCTTCGGCGCTTTCCACGGGAATGACAACCTCGGCACTCGTGTTTGCGGGCAGGGTGATTGCGAGCGTCAGGATGCCGTCCACCACTTTCCAATCCGACGCGAGCAGACCATAGGGAGTGCGAAGGCTGCACCGCGCGTCGCTCAAGCCGTCGTGACCGACAAGTGGTGCGATGCGTGATTTCTTGTAGCCAGATTCGAGACTTTGCAGGCCGCCGAGGTGCTGAAACATCCAGTCGCCCACCGCCCCGTACGCATAGTGATTGAAGGAATTCATGTCGACCGGCCCGAATTCGCCGTCGGCGCGAATACTGTTCCAACGTTCCCACATCGTGGTCGCGCCCATGTGGATTTCGAAACCCCACGATGGATAGTCCTCATTGAGGAGGAGTCGCATTGCGAGATCGTCACGGCCGATTTTGGAAAGTGCCGGCAGCAGCCAGGGCGTTCCGAGAAAGCCGGTTTTCAAATGGAAATTATCGGCGGTGATTTTCTCAACAAACTTCGCGGCGGTCCGCGCACGTTGCTGCGGATCCGCGATCAAGTCCATGCCGAGCGCCATCGCATAGACCGTCTGCGTGCCGGTGAAGAGGGAGCCATCGGGCGCGCCGTAGGCCGCGACGAACGCGTCGCGGATTTTTGGCACCAGCGCGGCCCATTCGTTCGCCTGATCGGCATCGCCCAAGGCCGCGGCCATCTCGGCCATCATGCGGGTATTTTCCGCAAAATAAGCGGTGGCGATCACGCGATGCTCCTCAACGCGATCGACCTTTTCCAATTGGAGCCAGTCGCCGGAAAACCATGAGCGCCGTCCTTCTTCGAGCAGGTTGCCATCCTTCATGGCGCTATCCTGGACGAAACGATAAAAGCGCCGCATCGCGTCCCAGTTGCGCCGCACGATGCGCGTGTCACCCGTGGCGCGCCAGACAGCGTGGGGCACGGTGATGAATGCGTCGGACCAACCGACGCCGGTCTCATCGAATTCCTTGCGCGGCTGAGGAACGATCGCGGGAATGTTGCCATCGGCCTTTTGCGCATCGCGCAAATCGTCCATCCATTTCGAAAGAAACGCACGAGTGTCCTGATACCGGCTGGCGGTGGGGGCGAACACGCTGATGTCGCCGGTCCAGCCGAGCCGTTCATCGCGCGCCGGCGTGTCGGTGGGAATCGAGACAAAATTTCCGCGCTGTCCCCAACGAATGTTGCGCACGAGTTGATCGAGCATCGGATTTGAAAGATGCAGGTCGCCGATGTTGGGGAGGGCTGAACCACGCACCACGCCCTGGACATCGCTCGTCGCGGGCGGCGAGGCGAGTCCCGTGATTTCGACATAGCGGAAGCCGTGCTGGGTGAAGGTCGGTTCGTAGGTGACAGTCTCATCGCGCGCGAAGGTGTAAGCGTCGGTCACTTTCGCCGTGCGGAAATTTTCCGTGTAAAGCCGGCCGCGACGATCGCCGAGGCGATAGAGTTCCTCAGCGTAGCGGATGCGGATGGTCTGACCTTTTTTTCCCGTCAAGCGGAGGC
>Ga0307508_10000237_pt1 | contig 67014 bp, 62 predicted proteins | sample 9_EM_MG_FD_203089 | JGI IMG/M metagenome (GOLD analysis project Ga0307508, IMG submission 203089) | Populus trichocarpa ectomycorrhiza microbial communities from riparian zone in the Pacific Northwest, United States - 9_EM | ecosystem: Host-associated > Plants > Roots > Unclassified | place... | reverse complement strand
TTGCGGCCGGGCCGCCCAGGTTGCTCGCTCACAGTACTCTTCGCCATTCGTCGCCTCGCGCCGGGTTGCCTCGATATGAGGATAACGCGCGAGGTATTGAATTCGTTTACACCCTCTCAGTCTTCGCCGAGCTCGTCGCTCGATGCCGTGCGCGGCAACAGCGGTGCTTCGCTCATCGCTTCGCGCCACATCTTCTTCGGCAAGAAGGTGCGCAGCTGCTCCATGGCCTTGTCCATCAACGACGGGTGCAGCTCGTGGCCGATGCCGGGCAGCACGTCGGCCGTCACGTCGCCGCCCAACGCGACGAGGCGCTCGGCCGAGTCGACCGCCGGCGCGGGCGAGATCACCGGGTCGCTCATGCCGTGGAAGAAGTGCACCGTGGTGTCGTGCGGCGCATGCGCCGGCTGCACCGCATGCCGGCCCGAGAACGCGAGCACGCGGCCGGCCAATGCGGGCTCGGCCTGCACCGCCTCGAGCGCCATGATGGCGCCTTGCGAGAAGCCGGCCAGCGCCGTGCGCTCCCAGCTCATGCTGAACTGCTGCTGCAGCGCCCGCACCGTCGCGATGAACCTCGGCATGGCCGCCGCCACGCGGTCGACGCGGTTGGTCTCGCTCACGCCGCGCACCGAGAACCATTGCCAGCCCGCGCCGCCACCGGGCACGCCATCGAAGGCGTCGGGCGCGTCGAGGCAGATCACCGCGGCTTGCGGGTACTCGATGACGAGGCGTTGCGCCAGCGGCGTCATGTCGGCCGCACTGGCGCCGACGCCGTGGAACAGCAGGAACAACAGTTCAGTCGGCCCGGAGGCAGGAAGGTGGGCGAGTGCAGTGGCCGGCATGGAAAGGGTTGAAGCGGTCGAGCCCGGAGTTTGCACCCGCCGGCGCCTGGGCTCAGCAGCCGGCGCCCATCTTGGCCATGCCCTGTTTGATTTCTTCGGGCGTGAGGTCGCGCTGGTGCGTGGCCAGCGACCACATGTGGCCGAACGGGTCTTGCACCTGGCCATAGCGGTCGCCCCAGAACATGTCGGCGAGCGGCATCTTCACGGTGGCGCCGGCAGCCACGGCCTTGGCGAAAGCGGCGTCGACGTCGGTGACATAGAGATGCAGTGTCACCGAGGTGCCCTTGAGCTTGTTCGGACCCAGCGCGCCCATGTCGGGCCACTCGTCGACCAGCATCAAGACCGAGTCGCCAATGCGCACCTGCGCGTGCATCAGCCGGCCGTCCGGCGCGGGCAGGCGAGTCACTTCCGTTGCGCCGAAGGCCTTCTTGTAGAACTCGATGGCGGCTGCAGCGCCGTCGCACACCAGGTGAGGGGTCAGGCTGCGCATGCCTTCCGGGATGGGTTTGACAGAAGTCTTGGTCATTGGAACCTCCAGGCAAAAGTGGATTGAGGCGGGCGCAGTGCCGAAGACGGCGAGGACGACGCGGCTGCTCCCAATCACGACGACGAACAGAGCTGCTCATTTTCGACACGCGAAGTCCCGGTGAAAACCCTTTGACCCCATCGGCATAGCGGCACGGGTGGGCCATGTTTCAAAGCTGTCGCAATTCGTCGCCCAACGTCTTCGGCCGCACGGGTGAAGGGCTGTCCAATGGGCCTCAATCCGGTTTCGAGAAATGGCTCTCCCCATGTTTGTCGCCTTGTTCCGCGCCTGCGTCCTCATGCTGCTGCTTGCCGGCCTGTCCGCCTGTGGCGGCAGCAGCGGCTCCGGCAGCACGCCAACGGTGCCGCCGGCCACCGACCAGGTGGCGTCGCTCAGCGTCAGCGGCTACCCGCATGCCGTCGACGTCTACCAGACGGCGGGCGCTACCCGTGCCATCGTCGTCTTGCACGGCGGCGGCGGTGACAAGACGGCCATCGCCTACCAGCTCGGCATGAATGCGAGTTCCACCTCGGCGACGGTGGCCACGGTCAACTGGGCCTGGCTCGACGCCCACAAGGTGATGCTGGTGATGCCGCAGGGGCAGCACCTCGCCACCGAGCCGAACGGCACGACCTGGAGCAACCGCGCGATGAACTCCGGCGTGGACGACGTGGCATTCCTGCAGGCGCTCGCAGCGAAGATCCGCGCCGACTACGGCATCAGCGACGTTGCGCTGATGGGCCACTCGATGGGCGGTGTGATGACCAACCGCATGTGGTGCGAATCGCCTCAAACCTTCAATGCCTACGTGTCGCTGGCCGGCCCGGCATCGGCCAGCTTCAACGACACCGCGACACCCTGCCAGCCGGGCAGCACCGCGGCGAAGCCCTATCTGGGCATCATCGGCGACAGCGACGACATCATGCAGACAGCCGGCGCCTGGAGCGCTGCGACCTGGACGGTCAACCCGACGGTGGTGATCGCCGCGCTCACCGCCTGGGACAACAACATCGTCATCGGCGAGCTGCATCAGCAGCAGGCGCGGACCTCGATGATGTGCAGCGCCGCCCTGGACCCGAATGCATTCGTCGCCGAAGGCAACGTCGACACCTGGACCACCTGCGGCGGCAAGCTGGTGCTCAAGCGTGTGCGGGGCGGCGAGCATGGCGTGGCATCGCTCGACGCGCTGATGGGAAGCGGCTCGACCGACGTGATGGATGCCGCCTGGGCATTCGTGTCGCCGTTCTGAACACGCCGCCCAGCGACGGCGCGGGCGGGGCCGCCGGCATAAGGCTGCCTGGAAACGCGGAGAATCCAAGGCACCGCATCGATCCCAGTCCGAGCGGCTTTGGTTCATGACATCCACACTTCACATCCTCGCCATCGAACCGCTCACCACCGAGGGCTTCCGCCCCTTCGGCGACGTGATCGACACAGCTTCGTCGCGGAGCCACTTCACGATCAACCAAGGCCACGCCGAGCGCTACGACGACCTGGCCCGCATCGACGTGAGCCGTGAGGGCGGCTACCCGCGCCTCAGCATCTTTCGCGCAAAGCCGCGCAGCCTGCCCTTTGCGTTGTCGCTGCTCGAAAGGCACCCGCTGGGCAGCCAGGCTTTCATGCCGATGTCGCCACTGCCCTACCTGGTGGTCGTGAGCAGCGGCGGCGATGCGCCCGACCTGGCATCCATCCGCTGCTTTCGCGCAGCGCCCGGGCAGGGCGTGAACTACGCGCCCGGCACCTGGCACCACCCGCTGCTGGCGCTGCACGAGGTGTGCGACTTCGCGGTGGTCGACCGCGGTGGGCCTGAAGACATCGCCAACTGCGACGAGGTGGCGCTGCCCACGGGCGGGTTCTGGATCGAAGGCTGACCGGGTTCACCACCAAGCAGCTGTGAGCGGCCTTCATGAAAAACGGCACCCGAAGGTGCCGTTGATCTCTGAAGCAGGCCGTGCTCAGAAGTTGTGCTTCAAGCCGAGGGCGAGGGTGTTGCCGTTCGACAGGCCGGTGAGCTTGTCGTTCATCACCAGCGCGTAGATGTCGGTGCGCTTGGAGAGGTAGTAGTCGTAGCCCACGGTCACGGTCTTGCTGATGACCTCGGCGCGGGTGCCGGCAGCGTAGTTTTTCGCATTGCCGTACTGAGCCATCAGCTTGCCCGCGCCGATCGGGGCCGTGGCGCCGATGCCGTAGATGTTGCTCTTGGTCTCGGTCGTGGCCTGCGTGGTGACGCGGCTGAACTGGCCCATCAGCTTGACGACCTTGAAGTCCCACGACGCGCCCACCTGGGCGGAGGTCTGGTTGTCGAAGCCGAGCGACTGGATGGCCGGCGTGAAGGAGCTGATGCCTTGCTGCACCCGCTGATACGCCACCGTGGCAGCGAATGGGCCGCTGAAGTACAGCGCGTTGGCGCCTGCGTTGCGGCCCTTCTGCGTGCCTTCGCCCAGCGCGCCTTGCAGGTTGATGCTCAGGCCGCCCATGTTGGGGCTCTGGTACAGGATGGAGTTGCTCCAACCGGTGTCGCCCAGCCAGGCCAGCATCTGCGAGTGCACGGTGCTGGGCGTCAGCACCTGGCGGATCGACGGCGAGTAGCCGAACGAATCGGTGAAGGCGTTGAAGATCAGCGTGGAGACGAAGAACTGGTTGGTCGTGCGGCCCAGCGTGGTGCTGCCGAAGTCGCCCGACAGGCCGACCCAGGCGGCGCGCGCCCAGAACACGTCACCGCTGAAGCGGCCGGATTCACCGGTGTCGGAACGCAGGAAGGATTCGATCGCGAACTTGGCCTTCAGCGTGCCGCCCAGGTCTTCGGTGCCCTTGAAACCGAGGTAGCTGGTGGCCATGTTGCCGCTCTGGACCTTGTCGATCTTGTTGGCGCCCGCGTCTTGGAACTGGCCGGCCGACATGTCCACCAGGCCATACAGGTTGACTGACGATTGCGCGAACGCGGTGGCCGACAGGCACAGCGTGGCCGCGGCCAGCGCGATGGACTTGAGGGGGCGACGGATCATGACGGGGGGCACTCCAACGGTTGATGTTTTGGGATGAAATTGACGCGCGCAGCTTGTATGCAAGTGCCATACCTGCGGCTGCTGCAATCGCTTGCATTGTGGACGCCCGACCGGCCCTGGCCTTGCCGCAGAATGGGGGCCGCTTCCTGGAGACCCGCCCATGGACCTCAGCGTCAATGGCCAGACCCGCACCGTCGCCGATGCCGCCGTCGACCCCAGCATGCCCTTGCTGTGGGTTCTCCGAGATGTACTGAACCTGACCGGCACCAAGTTTGGGTGCGGCGTGGCCGCTTGCGGCGCCTGCACGGTGCACCTGGACGGGCAGGCCGTGCGCTCGTGCGTGACACCGTTGGCCTCGGCCGTCGGCAAGCCGGTGCGCACCATCGAAGCGCTGGGCACCGCCGAGCAGCCGCATGCCTTGCAAAAGGCATGGATCGCCCACCAGGTGCCGCAGTGCGGCTACTGCCAGAGCGGCGTGCTGATGGCCGCGGCCGGCCTGCTCGCCAAGAACCGCGACCCGTCAGACGCCGACATCGATGCCGCGATCACCAACATCTGCCGTTGCGGCACCTACCCGCGCATTCGCGAAGCCATCAAGACCGCTGCCAAGGCCTTGCGCGGCGGTGACACGGGTGCGTCGCCACGCGCCGCGGCGGCCGCATGAAGCGGCGCAGCATGCTCCTGCTGGGCGCCGGCGCGGCCGGTGCGCTGGTGGTGGGCTGGGGTGTGCTGCCGCCGCGCAGCCGCCAGGGCCGTGCCGACACCTTGCCGGGGGTCGACGGTGAAGTCGGCCTGAACGGCTGGATCAAGATCACCGCCGACGGCAAGGTGCTGCTCGCGATGCACCGCAGCGAGATGGGTCAGGGCGTGCACACCGCGCTCGCGATGCTGGTGGCCGAAGAGCTCGACGTGTCGCTGGCCAAGGTGCGCCTGGTCCAGGCCGGGCGAGACACGCTCTACGGCAACGTGGCCGGCTTCGTGGCCGCGCTGCCGCTTCACCCGGGCGACATGGAGCCCGGCCACGAGACCCGCGGCGTGAAGGCCGGGCGGTGGATCGTCTCGAAGTTCGCACGCGAGCTGGGCATCAACATGACGGGCGGCTCGTCCAGCGTCGCCGACGCCTGGGACGTGCTGCGCCTGGCGGGCGCCACGGCGCGCACCCAGCTGCTCGGTGCGGCGTCGCTGCAATGGAAGCTGCCGCTGGCCGAGCTGGTCGTCGCCGATGGCGTCATCAGCCACCCCTCGGGGCCGACGGGGCACTACGGCGAATTCGCGAAGGCGGCAGCGGTGACGCCCGCGAGCACCATCGCCGTGAAAGAAGCCAAGGACTGGAAGCTGATCGGCAAACCGGTGCCGCGCATCGACCTGGTCGCCAAGACCAACGGCAGCGCCGGCTTCGGCATCGACGTGCGCCTGCCCGGCATGGTCTACGCAGTGGTGCGCCACTGCCCGATGCTGGGCGGGAGCTTCGGCCGCATCGACAGCGACGCCGCGATGAAGCTGCCCGGTGTCGAGCGCGTGGTGCGCCTCGGCCCCTACGCCGGCTCGACCGACGGCGTGGCTGTGGTCGGCCGCAGCAGCTGGCACGCCAAGCAGGGCGCGCAGGCGCTCGACATCGAATGGCGCGCGCCGCCGGCCGGCGTGCTCGATTCCAGGCAGATCGCCGCTGCGCTCGAAGCCACCGCGCGACAAGCCGCCGCCACGCAAGGCGGCTTCGCTTTCCACGCAGCGGGCGACGTGCAGGCCGCCAGCGCGGCCGCAGCGCGGCGCATCGAAGCCGTGTACCACGCGCCCTACCTGGCGCACGCCGCGATGGAGCCCATCAACTGCACGGCGCAGGTGAAAGACGGCAAGGTCGAAGTCTGGGCACCGACCCAGCTGCCCGGCATGGCGCTGGCACTCGCCGCGCGCACGGCAGGCGTCAGCGAAGACGCGGTGACCTTGCACGTCACCTACCTCGGCGGCGGTTTCGGCCGCCGGCTCGACATCGACTTCGTCGGCCAGGCCGTGCGCATCGCCCTCGAAACCAATGGCCGCCCGGTGCAGCTGCTGTGGCCGCGTGAAGAAGACATCACGCACGATTTCTACCGCCCCGCGGGCGCGGCGGTGATGCAGGCCAGCATCGACGCGCAAGGCGCGGTCACCAGCCTCGCCATCACCAGCGCCGGCGACGCGGTGACGCCGCGCTGGATGGAGCGCGGCCTGCCCGCGCTCGCCGGCCCCGTCGACTTGCCCGACAAAACCGCAAGCGAAGGCCTGTTCGACCTGCCCTACGGCATCGCCAACCAGCGCATCGCCCACGCCGCCACGCACAGCGGCGTGCCGGTAGGTTTCTGGCGCTCGGTGGGCCATTCGCACAACGCGTTCTTCTCCGAATGCTTCATCGACGAACTGGCGTTCGAGACGCAGAAGGACCCGGTCGCGTTTCGCTTGTCACTGCTCGCCGACATGCCGCGCCATGCAGCCGTGCTGAAGCTCGCCGCCGACAAGTCGGGGTGGGGCAAGCCCTTGCCTGCAGGGCGCGCGCGCGGCGTGGCGCTGCACGAGAGCTTCGGCAGCATCGTGGCCGAGGTGGTCGAGGTGTCACTCGCCGACGGCAGGCCGGTGGTCCACCGCGTGGTGTGCGCGGCCGACGTCGGCACCGTGGTCAACCCGGCGATCGTGGCGCAGCAGATGGAGAGCGCGGTGATCTTCGGCTTGAGCGCGGCGCTTTATGGACGCATCGACATCGTGGGCGGTGTCGTGCAGCAGACGAACTTTCCGAACCATCCGGTGTTGAAGTTGGCAGATGCGCCGCGGGTCATCGAGACGCATCTGATCGCGAGTTCGAATCCCCCTGGCGGGGTCGGAGAGCCGGGGACGCCGCCGATCGCGCCGGCTGTCGCGAATGCTCTTTTTGTTTTGACGGGGAAGAGGGTCAGGGGGTTGCCGTTGGTGGTCTAGGTTTTTGTGCCGCTGACGCTGCGCGACCCTCACCGTCGACGTGCTCGCCGGCAACGCGCGGGCGCTCGCTTTCTGGCTCCGCATGGGCTGCCAGGACCATGCGGTGATGCTGGAGCGCCTGCCGCCGGCTGGCGACAAGGGCTAACACCGAAAGAGCACGGCATCCGGGCTCGTGCCCTACAGTAGAGCCGTCCAAAAGACAGCCTCGCCGTTGCCGGCCATGCCGGCTTCCCTCTCACACCGCACGGACCGACGCGACCCGTCGTCCCACCCATGGAGCCGATCTTGAAACAACTCCTCACCGCCGCCTTGGCCGCTGCCTTGTCAACGAGCGCCTGGTCGGCCGAAGGCATGTGGACCTTCGACAACCCGCCGCTCAAGGCCATGCAGCAAGACATCGGCTGGTCGCCGACCTCGGCCTGGCTCGACAAGGTCATGCGCGGCTCGGCCCGCATCGCCGGGGGGTGCTCTGCGTCTTTCGTGTCGAAGAAAGGCCTGGTGCTGACGAACCACCACTGCGTGGAGCAATGCGTCGAGCAGCTGTCGAGCGCGAAGCGCGATTTCATCCAGGCGGGTTTCGTGGCCCGGAAGCCGGCGGACGAAGCACGCTGCCCGGCGATGGAGGTGAACCGGCTGGAGCAGATCAGCGACGTGACCGCTCAAGTCACCCAGGCCACGGCCGGCCTCGAAGGCACGGCTTTCAAGACCGCGCAGAACGCGGTGAAGGCCAAGCTGACCTCGGCCTGCGCCGGCAAAGACGCCGCCACGGTTCGCTGTGACGTGGTCGATCTGTACCACGGCGGGCAATACAAGCTGTACCGCTACCGCCGCTTCCAGGACGTGCGCCTGGTGTTCGCCCCCGAGCAGGCGATCGCCTTCTTCGGCGGCGACCCGGACAACTTCAACTTCCCGCGCTACGACCTCGACATGTCGCTGATCCGCGTCTACGAGAACGGGCAGCCGGCAGCGATCGGCGACTACTTTCCGCTCAGCCTGACAGGGCCGGCCGACGGCGAGCCGGTGTTCGTGACCGGGCACCCCGGCTCCACCGACCGCGAACTCACCGTGACGCAGCTGGCCTTGCTGCGCGACCACATCCTGCTCGACGTGCTGCTGCGGCTGGCCGAGTACCGCGGCGTGCTCACCGAGTACCGCAACGCCGGCCCCGAGCAGGCGCGCACTGCGACCGGTGAACTCTTCTTCATCGAGAACGGCTACAAGGCCGTTCGCGGCAGGCTGAGCGCCTTGCTCGACCCGAGCTTGTTCCAGCGCAAGGAGCGCGACGAGGCGGCGCTGCGCAAGTTCGTGGCCGACACGCCGGCCTTGTCGACCCAGGTCGGCGGCGCCTGGGACGCGATTGCGCAGGCCGAGAAGATTCACCGAGACGTGTACCTGCTGCGAGAGCAGCTCGAACGCGGCCGCGCATTCAACAGCGACTACTTCCATTTCGCACGCACCCTGGTGCGCGGCGCGGCCGAGCGCGCGAAAGCCGATGCCGACCGCCTGCCCGAGTTCAACGACAGCGCGCTGCCCGAGGTCGAGGCGAACCTGTTCTCGCCGGCACCGGTGTACCCGGCCTTCGAGAAGCTCAAGCTCGGGTTCTCGCTGACGAAGTTGCGCGAGAACCTTGGCGCCGATGCACCCCTCGTGCAACGCGTGCTCGGCAAGAAGTCGCCGGAGCAGGTGGCCGCCGGCATGGTTACCGGTACGACGCTGGGCAACCCGGCGGTGCGGCGCAAGCTGTGGGAGGGCGGTGCTGCCGCCATCGCCCAGAGCAAGGACCCGTTCATCCTGCTCGCGCTGGCGATCGACCCCGATGCCCGCGCCGTGCGCACGCGCTACGAGCGCGACGTGGAGGCGGTGATCCAGAAGAACACCGAGCTGATCGCGCAGGCCCGCTTCGCGATGGCGGGCGACACGACCTACCCCGACGCCACCTTCACGCTGCGCCTGTCGTACGGCACGGTCAAGGGCTGGAGCGAAGCGGGCCAGCCGGTCGCGCCCTTCACGCAGATGGGTGGAGCTTTCGGCCGCGCTACCGGCGCGCCGCCCTTCAAGCTGCCGCCTTCGTGGCTGGCTCGCAAGAGCAAGCTCAAGCTCGATACGCCGTTCAACCTGGTCAGCACGAACGACATCATCGGCGGCAACTCGGGCAGCCCGATGCTCAACCGCCAGGGCGAGCTGGTGGGGCTCATCTTCGACGGCAACATCCACTCGCTGGGCGGTGCCTACGGGTACGACGCGGCCAGCAACCGCGCGGTGGCCGTCAACAGCGCCGGCATGCTGGAAGCGCTCGACAAGGTCTACGACGCGTCGGCGCTCACGAGCGAGTTGCGCGGGCAGTAGAGAGGGGGCGGCAGGCCAGCCCCTGTCCGCTCAGATCGAATTCAGCGGGCGCCCGACAAGCGTGCGCGTCGACCCCATAACGCAGCGATCAGCCACCACACGCAGAGAAACGCGAGCCAGACCGACAACCCGAAGGCGGCAGCCATCAGCAGGCTGTCGGCGGTGATGCCGAACGAGGGGCGGAAGGCATCCCACGTGGCCTGCGCCACCGCGGGGTCGGCCTGGCGGGCCAGGTAGGCGAGCTGGTGGAACACGTCGGTGTCGAGCGCGGCGAGTGCGTTGCGCAATGATGCGACCGAGTCGGCGATGGCCTGGATGGCAGCGCCCTCGGCATGGAAGCTCGGGTCGGTGCTCGCGAGGTGGTGCTGGATCAGCTTGGCCAGGCTGCCGTCGTGAAAGCGATCGGCAATCTGCTGGAAGGGCGCCAAGTCCTTGAGGGCCTGGCCCAGTGCACCGCCCACGCGCTGGCGGTATTGCGCGAGGTAGCTCGGCACCATGCCACCGGCCACCACGCCGGCGATGAGCACGGCACGGTCAAGCAGGCCGCGCAGCAGTGCCATACCTTATCGCTCAATACCTAGCAAAGCGTCTTTCAGATTGCTGTCGGCCGGCGACGGGCCGACCCAGATCTTCAGCACCATGCCGAAGAACTCGGCGTCGCCCACCGGGTCGCCTTGGGCCTTGCCGACGATGTAGAACTGCGTGCCCTTGCCGGGCAGGTAGTCCATGGCGAAGGTGTCGCCGGGAACCAGCTTGGACTTGCCCGAGAAGATCTCGATCAGGCGCGACGTGGAGATGCTGTGCTTCTGTACCACGTCTTTCGGCGTGTTCTCGGACATGCTCTTGATGAACAGCAGGCCGAGGTCGGTGCCCGGCAGTTCTCGCAGCGCGGTGAACTGCAGGCGCTTCGGGCCGGGCAAGGCGAGCAGTTCTTCCGGCGTGGTGACCTTCTTGGTGGTGTACAGCGCCATGTCGTACACCTTGAAGATGGCCTTGTAGCGGGTGCCGGCGCCGTTCAGTAGCAGCGGCGTTCCCTGCACCTGCAGCGTGGGCTCGAACTTGGTGGACGGTGCCGCCTGCGTCGCGCTCACCATCAGTGCCAGGGTCAAGGCCAGGGCTGCATGGGCATAGGCAAAAGCATGGGCAAGAGCAAGGGCTGCGGGTCTGCGCATGAAAGCCTCCAACGAGTTCGAGTTTTGAATACGAGCGATTATTCTGGCTTGCCGCCCCGCAAACAAGCCCGAAAACCCGCGCCGCGCTTCAAGCCTCGTGCGGAATTGCTTGCGTTTGCGCCGGCCGAACGGGCGCCCTGACGGCGCGCTCGATCAGCACCGAGTCGCCGAACTCGTGGGTGCGGTAGGCATTCGATTCCAGCGCCTGGTCGACGCGCTGCAGCAGCGCTTCGCTGGCAAACGCCTGCAGCAGGCCGTGGTGGCTGGTGCCCGGCTCGTGTGTGCCGCTGATGAGCGCGTCCACCACGCGCAGGCGGGTGTGGGCGCCGATGCGTTGCGTGGCGACGCCCATGCCGCGGCGCAAGCCGCCGGCCGATGCCGCGTGTTCGAGCGCGCGGGTCACGGTCGTGCCCAGCGCGACGATGCGCCCGCCGCGGGCTCGCGCCTGCCCGATCGCGTGCACGGTGGCCTCGGGCAGGTGGTAGGGCTCGTCGAAAGGCAGGCGCGCATCGAGTGCTTCGTCGCCGGTCGACGAGATGCCGGCCGCATGCGTGAGCGTGGCGAAGGCGACGCCGCGCTCGCGCAGCGCATGCAGCATCTGCCCGTCGAGCACGAAGCCGGCCGACGGCGGCTCGAAGGCGACCGGCAGCGCGGCCACGTGCGTCCACACATCCCACAAGGCCAGCGGCTCGGCCACGTGCGCGTACTGGATGGGCCGGCCATGGCGTGCGATGCCGGCCCAGATGGCATCGGGCGTTCCGTCGAAGCGCAGCGTGATCAGCCTGGGGTGGCCGAGCGTCTGCACGACCTGCGCGCGCAGCGGCCCCAGCACCAGCATGTCGCCGCGGTGCAGCGAAGGCGGCTGGGCGCGGTCTTCGGTGCGCGTGCGGTGGTCGCCTTCACCGAAGACGATGGCGGTGAACTCACGCACGTCGTCGACGGCGAGTGAGCGGCGGCCCGCCAGGCGCACTTCGATCGGCGCGCCGGTGGGCCCATGCACACCGCTCAGGCTGGCCGGTAGCGTGGCTGCGTCGTTGGCCACCAGCAGGTCGCCTGGGCGCAGGAAACTGGGCAGCGCGTGGCGTGGCGCATGGTGCAGGCGGCCTGCAGAGTCCACGACGAGCAACCGGGCATCGCGCGGGCGTTGGATGGGGGTGGTGGCGGCTTTCATGTCGTGGCCTTTTCGATCAGGGCGGCAATCTCGCGTGCGGCTTGTGCCGGGCGTTTCAGCGTCGCGGGGTCAGCATCGGGCACGGCCAGCGCGTGCAGCGGCGTGTCCATGTCGCCGGGGTCGATGGCGATCACCTTCACGCCCTGCTCGCGCAACTCTTCGTTCCAGATGCGGCTCAGGTGCTGCAGCGCAGCCTTGCTCGCGCCATACGCACCCCAGCCGGGGTAAGGTGACATGGCCGCGTCGCTCGTGATGTTGATCACCAGCGCGGGCCGGCCATCGCGCGCTGCCGCGCCGAGCGCACCGAGCAGGGCCTTTGTCAGGCGGAACGGCCCGAGCAGGTTGGTGGCCAGCGCGGCTTCGAGGTCTTCGCAGTCGGTGTCGGCGAGCAGGGCCAACGGCACCGGGCCGAGGCTGGATGCGTTGTTGATCAGCACGTCGAGCCCGTCAAGCGCGGCGGTGATCTGCAGCGCGAGCGGGTAGATGTCGCTCTTGCGCGAGACGTCGCCGACCAGCCCGTGCGTGCCGGGCAGGCTGCGCGCGACCTCGGCCACGCGCTTCGCATCGCGAGCGACGAAGGCGACGCGTGCGCTGTTTTCGCTGAGCAGGCGAGCGAGTGCCAGGCCCAGGCCCGAGGTGCCGCCGGTGATGGCCACGCGCAGGTCGCGGGGGATGTTCAAGGTGTTCATGGTGAGAAGCTCTTTCTTGTTTCGGTGAGGTGAAGATAGGACGGGCCGTCGCGCACGGCGAGCCTCATGTCCAGCGCATTGGCACAAGGTCGGCGCGCTGGACAAAGCGCCGTCGCACAATGCGGTTCACGATGGCGACTGACGACACATCTCCCGTAGCGACCCACCTCGCGCGCAACCTGGTGAGCCTTCGCCACACCCGTTCGCTCACGCAGGACGGGCTGGCCAAGGCCGCCGCCGTACCGCGGTCGACGATTGCCAACCTTGAGTCGGGCGAAGGCAACCCGTCGCTCGCGGTGCTGGTGAAGGTGGCGGGCGCCCTGGGCGTGCCGATCGACGAACTGCTGGCCTCGCCGCGCGCCATGGTCCGCCGCTGGGCCAGCGACGAAGTGGCGAGCCGCACCAAGGGCCGCGGCGTCAGCATTCGCGCGCTGGTGCCCGAGCCCGTGCCCGACGAGATGATGGAGGTGATGGACTTCGCCCCCGGCGCGGTGATGGGCGGCACGCCGCACCTGCCGGGCACGCGCGAGTTCTTCACCTGCCTGGACGGGCGCGTGAACCTGATGGTGGCCGGCGAGCGCTACACACTGAATGAAGGCGACGTGCTGGCCTTCCCCGGCAACCTGCCGCATTCGTACCAGAACGCCGATGCGCTCGTGCCGGCGCGCGGCGTGTCGGTGGTGGTGCTGGCCAAGGCTGGCGTCTGAAAGACTGAATCCGCGCCAGCTGTTTGCACAGCTTCCCTCTCGCCAAGAGGGGCACCTCGGGCCGGTGTGCGAAGCGCAGTGCGCGCCACTATGCTCAGCGCCCTCTGCCACCCACAACACGAGGGAAGACCCATGACACTCACGCAATCGCTTCGCCGCAGCTTTGCTGCGCTGGCAGGCGGCCTGCTGCTCGCTATTGCGGTCCCTGCGGCCCATGCGGCCGCACCGCAAGTCAAGACCCAGCCCCCCGGCTACTACCGCATGATGCTGGGCGACTTTGAAGTCACCGCACTGCTCGACGGCACCATCGACCTGCAGCCCAAGCAGCTGCTGACCAACACCACCCCGAAGGAAGTGGGCGCGCTGCTGGCGCGTTCGTTCCAGGGCGATGCGGTGCCGACCTCGGTCAACGGCTACCTCATCAACACCGGCAGCCAGCTCGTGCTGGTGGACACCGGCGCGGCCACGCTGTTCGGCCCGGGGCTCGACATGCTGCACGCCAACCTCAAGGCAGCGGGCTACCAGCCCGATCAGGTGGACGTGGTGCTCATCACCCACATGCACGGCGACCACGTCGGCGGGCTGATCCAGGACGGGAAGATCGCCTTCCCCAACGCCACGGTCTATGCCGGCCAGAAAGACGCCGACTTCTGGCTCAGCACCGCCAACCTCGAAAAGGCACCCAAGGAGATGAAAGGCTTCTTCCTTGGCGCGCAGACATCGCTGAACCCGTACGTGGCGGCCGGCAAGTTCAAGGGCCTCAGCAGCGACACCGAGATCGTGCCGGGCGTCAAGGCGATGGCCGCGGCGGGCCACACGCCAGGCCACACGGTGTATGTCGTCGAATCGAAAGGCCAGAAGCTGGTGCTGTGGGGCGACCTGATGCACGTGGCCGCGGTGCAATTCCCGAAGCCATCGGTGACCATCGCGTTCGACACGGACTCGAAGTCGGCGGCCATCGAGCGCAAGAAGGCCTATGCCGATGCGGCGAAGGGCGGCTACTGGATTGGCAGCGCGCACCTGCCGTTCCCGGGCCTCGGCCATCTGCGCGCCGACGGCAAGGGCTACGTGTTCGTGCCGGTCAACTACAGCCCGGTGCGTTGAGCATCAGTTCACAGGCGCGAGATGCCGGGCAGCAGCTGGAAGCTGCGGTCCTTCAGCGTCTCGACGAAGGCCCTTACATACGGCCGCTGTGACAGCCCGGCCTGGCCGGCGGCATACAGCCGCGAAGTCAGGCCGCGTTTGCCCACCGGGCGCGTGCTGATGTAGCCGCGCTCCACGTAGGGCTGCAGCGTCCAGCTCGGCAGCACGGCGATCCCGCGGCGGCTCGCGACGAGCTGCAGGATCGCCACCGTCAGCTCCGAAGTGCGCCGCTGCGGGTTGATGCCTGCCGGGCCGAGCACCCGCATGATGTCGAGCAAGGCATCGGGCACCGGGTAGGTGATCAGCGTCTCGTCGGCGAAGTCGCGTGGCGTGAGGTGCGTGCGTGCGGTGAGGCGGTGGTCGTTCGCCATCACCGCCAGCATCGGGTACTGGAACAGCGGCGTGAACTCGATGCCGCCGCTCTCGTCGATCTCTGACGTGATGGCCAACTCGGCGCGCTGGCTCACCACCAGTCCCACCGGGTCGGCGTGAAAGCCCGAGACGATGTCGAGTTCCACATCAGGCCAGTGCGGGCGGAACGCATCCATCGCCGGCATCAGCCAATCGAAGCAGGTGTGGCACTCCACTGCGATGCGCAGCGTGCCGGCGCTGCCGCCGGCCATGTTGGCCAGGTCGCGCTCGGCCAGCTGCACCGCCATCGTGACCTGTTCGCCCAGCTGCGCCAGCCGCAGGCCGGCGGGCGTGAGCTTCACCGGTTGCGTGCGCCGCTCAAGCAGCGGCACGCCATACACGCCTTCCAGCAACTTGAGCTGGTGCGACAGCGCGGATTGGGTGAGATGCAGCCGCTCGGCGGCGGCGCTCAGGCTGGGTGCTTCCAGCAGAACGGCCAGGGTGCGCAGGTGGCGCAGTTCGAGGGGTGTGGTCATCCTGGTATTAATGTGATTCATCAAAACACTGAAATACTTTCGCTTGAATCATACAGAGGAGCTGTCTAGCATTCGCGGACTTTGGACATCCGAGACCGACGATGAAGACGCACACCCTGGGTTTCCCGCGCATCGGCGCACACCGCGAGCTCAAGTTCGCCCTTGAGCGCCACTGGCGTGGCGAATCGCAAGCTGACGTGTTGCCTCAGGTCGCGCAAGACCTGCGCGCGCGCCACTGGCTGGCGCAACGCCATGCCGGCCTCGACTTCGCGACGGCTGGCGACTTCTCGCTCTACGACGCGATGCTCGACCATGCGTTGATGTTCGGCGCCGTGCCTTCGCGATTCGGCTTCGAGCCCGGTACGCTGAGCCTGCAGCAGTACTTCGAGCTGGCGCGCGGCAACGCGGCGCAGGGCGCGATGGAGATGACCAAGTGGTTCGACACCAACTACCACTACCTCGTGCCCGAGCTCACGCCCGACCAGAACTTCAGCCTGCATGCGCAGCCCTTGCTCGACGCGGTGCGCGAGGTCGAGCACCGCAGCTTCACGCCCAAGCCCGTGGTCATCGGGCCGCTGACCTTTCTGTGGCTCTCCAAGATTCGCGGGCTGCCGGCCGGGGCCGACGAAGCGCAGGCCAAGCTGGCGCTGCTGCCGCGGCTGCTGCCCGTCTACCGCGAGCTGCTGAGAACGCTGGAAGCGCGGGCGGTGAGTTGGGTGCAGATCGACGAACCGGTGCTGGCGCTCGACCTGCCCGATGCCTGGGTGAATGCGCTCAAGGGCGCGTACGAGGCCATCGCGCCGCAGCACCTGCAGGTGCTGCTCGCCACCTATTTCGAATCGGTGGAACAGCATCTGCCCCTGCTGGCCACGTTGCCGATCAACGGCCTGCACCTCGACCTGGTTCGCGCACCTCAACAAGCGGCCACGGCACTCGCGCGCTGGCCGCGCAACAAGGTCTTGTCGGCCGGCGTGATCGATGGCCGCAACATCTGGCGCGCGGACCTGCGCAAGATACTGACCCAGCTCAAGCCGCTGCATGCGCACTGGGGCCACCGCCTGTGGCTCGCGCCCAGCTGCTCGCTCCTGCATTGCCCGGTCGACGCCTCGGTGGAAATGCGCCTCGACGGGTCGGTGCGCAGCTGGCTGGCGTTTGCTGTGCAGAAGCTCGACGAACTCGGCACGCTCAAGCGCGCGCTGCTCGACGGCGAAGCGGCTGAAGCCAAGGCGCTGGACGCGAGCGATGCCGCCCAGCGCTCGCGCCGCGAGAGCCCACGGGTTCATCAGGCGGAAGTGCGCCGCCGTGTCGCCGCGCTGAAGGCAGCTGATGCGCAACGCACGCAGCCCTATGCGGGGCGCAGCGTGCAACAGCGCCAGCGGCTGGCGCTGCCGCCGTTCCCCACGACGACCATCGGCTCGTTCCCGCAGACCAACGAGATCCGCGTTGCGCGTGCGCGTTTCAAGCGCGGCGAGCTACGTGAGCCGCTGTACCGCGAGCAGATGCAGCAGGCGATCGAGCAGGCGGTGCGCGAACAGGAAGCGCTGGGCCTGGACGTGCTCGTGCACGGCGAAGCCGAGCGCAACGACATGGTCGAGTACTTCGGCGAGCAGTTGTCGGGCTACGCCTTCACCGAGAACGGCTGGGTGCAGAGCTACGGCTCGCGCTGCGTCAAGCCGCCCATCATCTACGGTGACGTGGCGCGCCCGGTGGCGATGACGGTGGAGTGGACGCGCTACGCGCAAAGCCTCACCCCGTGCTGGATGAAGGGCATGCTGACCGGCCCGGTGACCATGCTGCAATGGTCCTTCGTGCGCGATGACCTGCCGCGCGAGCAGGTGGCGCTGCAGCTGGCGCTGGCGCTGCGCGACGAAGTGGTCGATCTCGAAACAGCAGGCATCGCAGTGATCCAGATCGACGAGCCGGCGTTTCGCGAAGGCCTGCCGCTGCGCCGCGCCGATTGGGCGGCCTACCTCGACTGGGCGACGCGCGCCTTCCGCGTGAGCGCCAGCGGCGTGCGTGATGACACGCAGATCCATACCCACATGTGCTACTCGGAGTTCAACGACATCCTGCCGTCGATCGCGGCGATGGATGCCGATGTGATCACCATCGAGACCTCGCGCTCGCAGATGGAATTGCTGCGCGGCTTCGGCGAGTTTGCGTACCCGAACGAGATCGGCCCGGGGGTCTATGACATCCACTCGCCACGCGTGCCCGACGCGCAGGAGATGCTGGCGTTGCTGCGCAAGGCGAGGGAGGTGATCCCGGACGATCGGCTGTGGGTCAACCCCGACTGCGGCCTGAAGACACGGGGGTGGGATGAGACGCGTGCGGCCTTGCAGCACATGGTGCAGGCGGCGAAGGCGCTGCGCGAGGAAGCTCGCGCAGCGTAGTGGCTACGGCTTGAGGCCGGGTTCGGCCTTGGGCTCGGCCACGAACCCGATGCGGTTCAGGCCGGCCTTTTGCACCATGCCGATCAGCTCCGCCACGCGGCCGTAGGGCACGGTCTTGTCGGCGCGCAGCTGCACCTCGGTCTGCGGGTTCTTCTTGGCGGCTTGCGCCAGGCGCTCGGCGAAGGCCTCGGGCGCGAGCGGCTGGTCGGCGATGTAGAGCTGGCCGCTCGGGTCGATCGCCACGGCAATGAAGTCGGGGGTGTCGCTCGCGGCCGCCGCGTCGGTCTTGGGCAGGTCGAGCTTGAGGCTGGCCGTCATCAGCGGTGCGGCGATCATGAAGATCACCAGCAGCACCAGCATCACGTCGATCAACGGCGTCATGTTGATGTCACTCATCGGCGGCGGAGCCGTGCTGCGTTCGAGTCGACCGAAGGCCATGGTCAGCTCGCCGTGTCGGCCATCATCTCGCGCAGGTCGTGCGCAAAGCCTTCGAGGTCGGCCTCGCACGCGCCCACGCGCTTGTTGAACACGTTGTAGGCGAGCACGGCGGGGATGGCGACGGCCAAGCCGGCCGCTGTCATCACCAAGGCTTCACCCACCGGGCCGGAGACGCGGTCGATGGTGATGTTGCCTGCGGCCGAGATGCTCAGCAGTGCGTGGTAGATGCCCCAGACGGTGCCGAACAGGCCGATGAAGGGCGCGGTGCTGCCGATCGACGCGAGCACGACTTGGCCGAACTGCAGCTGCGTGAGCACGCGGTGCAGCGCGTCGCGCAGGCGGCGTGTGAGTTGCGAGGCGAGTTGGCCGCGTGCCTCCAGCGTCTCGCCAGTGGGGCTGGCCGTGGCGGCGGCGAGCAGTGGCCGCAGCACGGCTTCGCGGTCGAAGGCGGCGAGTTGCTCTTGACCCGCATCGAGCGAAGGAGCGGACCAGAAGGCGGGCACGGCGCGCGCGATGTCGGCTCGCACGCGGTGCAGCAGCCAACCCTTCCAGAAGATCAGCACCCAGGCGCTGATGGACATCAGCAGCAGCAGCGCGGCCACACCGCAGGTGATGGCGTCGCCTTGCTGCCAGAAGCGAAGAAGGCCGCTCATCTTCAGTTCAGGCCGAGCACGTCGTTCATGGTGAACAGACCTGTGGCGCGGTCGGCCAGGAAGCGCACGGCGCGCAAGCTGCCTTGCGCATAGCCCGCGCGGCTGCTGGCCTTGTGCGTGATCTCGATGCGCTCACCGGTGCCGGCAAACAGCACGGTGTGGTCGCCAACGATGTCGCCACCGCGGATGGTGGCGAAGCCGATGGTCGACGGGTCGCGCTCGCCGGTGACGCCTTCGCGGCCGTAGACGGCGCACTCCTTCAGATCGCGGCCGAGTGCGGTGGCCACGACCTCACCCATTGCGAGCGCGGTGCCGCTGGGCGCGTCGACCTTGTGGCGGTGGTGGGCTTCGATGACCTCGATGTCATAGCCCTGGTGCAGCGCGCGCGCCGCGGTGTCGAGCAGGCGCATCACGACGTTGACGCCGACGCTCATGTTGGGCGACATCACGATGGACATGTGCTGCGCATGCGCAGCGATCTCGGCCTTCTGCGCATCGATGAAACCGGTGGTGCCGATCACCATCTTCAGGCCCAGCTCGCGGCACGCGGCCAGGTGCGCCATCGTGCCTTCGGGGCGGGTGAAGTCGATCAGGACCTGCGCGTTGGCCAGGCCGCTGTGCAGGTCGGCGCTGATGTGGACGCCGCTCGTGCGGCCGAGGAAGGAGGTGGCGTCCTGGCCCAGCGCGGGGCTGCCGGCAACGTCGAGCGCGCCGGCGAGAACGCAGTCGTCGGCGTCCGTGATGGCCTCGATCAGCATGTGGCCCATGCGGCCGGAGGCACCGGCCACCGCCACGCGAAATGCACCGCTCATGTGCTGGGCTCCAGCGGCGGGTAAGTGCGCTGTGGGCCTTCGGGCGCCGACGCTGCGGGTTCGGGCTTGGGCGGGATCGGCAGGGCCTTGATCTCTTCGGGGCTCATCGCAAGCGGCGGGATCTTGCCGGGCTTTTTGGCGGTGTCGATCGAGGCCACGAAGTCGCGCTCGGAGGGCAGGTCTTCCGCGCTGATGCTCTTGAGCTTGTCACCGTCGAACAGCACGACCACCTTGCGCTGCTGCGGCTCGGCGCCCTGGCGGCGGATGGTGAAGACGTAGTCCCAGCGGTCGGCGTGGAAGGTGTCGGTCAGCAGCGGTGAGCCGAGGATGTCGCGCACCTGCGCGCGGTTCTGGCCGGGCTTGATCAACGCGACCTGCTCCTTGGTGAGCACGTTGCCTTGCACGACCTCGACGCGGTAGGGCGTGATGAAGCCGAGGAAGTTCTCGCTCGACTGCAGCGAGGCGCAGCCGCCTAGCCAAGTGGCGGCAAGCAGGCCGGCTGTACACAGGAAAGGAATGCGCATGATGGTGGGGAGAGGGCGCGCACGGCACGCCAACCTCGATATGATTCATCGATTCTAGCGGTTGACCCTTGCCTGGCCGACCGCGTTCCACGCCGAGAAACCCAGCCATGTCCAACGCCGAAGACCTCAAGAGCAGTGGCCTGAAGGCCACCTTGCCACGCATCAAGATCCTCGACGTGTTCCAGCACACCAACCAGCGTCACATGACCGCTGAAGACGTGTTCAAGGCCTTGCTCACCGAAGGCGCCGACATCGGCCTGGCCACGGTCTACCGCGTGCTGATGCAGTTCGAGCAGGCCGGCATCTTGTCGCGCAACCATTTCGAGTCCGGCAAGGCGGTGTTCGAACTCAACGAAGGCAAGCACCACGACCACCTGGTCTGCATCGACTGCGGCCGCGTCGAAGAGTTCTACGACTCCGAGATCGAAAAGCGCCAGAACAGCGTCGCCCACGCCCGAGGCTTCGAGCTGCAAGACCATGCGCTCAGCCTCTACGCCGTCTGCACAAAAAAGAACTGTCAGTACAAATTGAAATAGCGGCAAGCGAAGCGACGCTGCTTATCGAGCCACGCCCGAAGCACGGGTTCCCCGGGCCAAAGGGTGGCGCCCCTCGGGGGCAGGAGCGTGAGCGACTGGGGGGGCCAGTCACTCCGGTTTTTGCATTGCCTTCTGATGCCGCTCGATGAACTCGCGGTACGTGTCGATGCCGCGCAGCTGCAGGATGGTGTTGCGCACTGCGGCCTCGACCAGCACCGCCAAGTTGCGGCCGGCGTCCACCGCGATCACCACCTTGCGGACAGCGATGTTGAGCACGTCTTCGTTCAGCGGCTCGTAAGGCAGGCGCTCGAAATCGCGTTCCAGCGTTTCCTTGCGCACCAAGTGCACGATCAGCTTGAGCCGCATCTTGCGGCGCACCGCCGTCTCGCCAAAGATGGCCTTGATGTCCAGCAGCCCGATGCCGCGCACTTCGAGCAGGTTCATCAGCAACTCGGGGCAGCGGCCCTCGATGGCGGTCTGCGAGATGCGGTACAGATCGACCGCGTCGTCGGCCACCAGGCCGTGGCCGCGCGAGATCAGTTCGAGCCCCAGTTCGCTCTTGCCGAGACCTGATTCGCCGGTGAGCAGCACGCCCACGCCGAGGATGTCCATGAAGACGCCATGGCGTGTGGTGCGCTCGGCGAACAGCTGCCCCAGGTAGCCGCGCACCACGTCGATCACGTGGCCGGCCGAGCCGTCAGTGACAAACAAAGGAATGTCAGCTCGGTCGCACAACGCCACCAGTTTGTCGGGCGGCGTTTGGTTGTCGGCGACGATGACCACCGGCGGTTCCAGCGTCACGATGCGCTGGATGCGCCGTTCCTGGTCTTCGGGCGACGAATCCTGCAGGTAGGCTACCTCGCGCCGGCCGACGATCTGCACGCGATAGGGGTGGATGTAGTTCAGGTAGCCGACCAGGTCGGCGGCCGACTGTGCGTTGCGCACGGCAGCTTCATCGAAACGTCGCTCGGGGTGGGCATGCCCAGCGACCCATTCCCAGCGCAGGGCGGCGCGGTGTTCCTCGAACAGCGCTTCCGCGCTGATGACGGTGGGCTTCACTCGGTGGAGAGGTCGGGTCTCGTCATCAAGCGACGGACTTCAACGGTTCCCAGTTGGAGATGAGTTCGTGCACCTTGGTGGCGCTGCCTTCGGTCTTCAGGCGCTCACGCAACTCGCGGTCGCTGAGCATCTCGGCGATCTCGGACAGGATTTCGAGGTGACGCTGGGTCGCCGCTTCAGGCACCAGAAGGAAGATGAGCAGGCTGACGGCTTCGTCATCCGGCGCGTCGAACGGAATGGCCTGCTGCACACGCACCACGGCGGCGAGCGGGTTCTTCAAACCCTTGATGCGGCCATGCGGGATGGCCACGCCATGCCCCAGCCCGGTGGAACCCAAGCGCTCGCGTGCGAAGAGGTTGTCGGTGACCGTGGCGCGCGCAATCGCGTGCTGGTTTTCGAACAGCAGGCCGGCGTGCTCGAACGCGCGCTTCTTGCTGGTGGCCTCTACATCAACGAGTACGTTGCTGAGAGGCAGGATCGCGGAAAGTCGGTTCATCTGCAGGTCACGTCAGCGACTGGGTGTTCGATTATAAAAATCGCCCTCTTGCGGGGGCTAGTCCATCCGGAGCAATCAGCGGAATTGTGCACGTGCTGCTGCGTCGCAGCAACGAATACGGCCCCGCATCTGCAGGGCCGTGGTGTCCGGAATGTGAAAAAAAGCGGCCCGCAGGCCGCTTTTTTCACCAGAAGGCGACGCTCACAGTGTTGCGTCGAGCCGCTTGGCAGCCACATGGTGATGGTCTTGCAACTTGTCCTTGTGGCGGCACACCTGCCGGTCCAGCTTGTCCATCAGCTGGTCAACGGCGGCATAGAGGTCTTCATGCGAATGCTCCACGAAGATGTCTTTGCCCTTCACGTGTAGCGTGACCTCTGCCTTCTGCCTTCGTTCCTTCTCCTTTAGCTTCTCCACCGACAGCAGCACATTGATGTCCACGACTTGATCGAAATGGCGAGTGATGCGATCTAGTTTGGTAAGCACATACTCACGCAAAGCAGGCGTCACTTCGAGATGATGGCCGCTGATCGTCAAATTCATGAGGGCTCCTTTCGCAGGGGGTGGGGGAAGCGGGAAGGCGAAGAGGGGGAGGAAAAGAGGGGTGGAACCGGGGTTCGTTCAAACCAGTGTGCGCCTGAAAGAGCGGTGTGACAAGCGGGTGACAACGTCGCCGGCAGGCATGTTGATGGGGGTGTCTTTTGCAAGTTCCGGAAGCGACGGTTTCTTCACGCTTTTGCGGGGAGCGACGCTGGTTTCGGGGGGCGTGCGGCGGCTTGATGGTGCTCGCGAGCGGGTGTGATAATCCGCCGTTCCCATTTACGGAGTGCGAACCACGCATATGGACAGCAGTCACCCTCGGTGACCGTCCGCTCTGACTTCCTTCGCGGCGCGTGAGCGCCCTGCGGGCTCGGGCGAGGCGGTTTTTCAACGATCTACCCGTCTCGTCTTTCTGGCCATTTGCAGCAGCGCGCTCAGAGAAAGCGGCTGCCGGCCTCGTCGGAGTTTTTGCATGCTGAATGTGTTCTCGCTGGCCAACGGCCGGCTGTTCCAGGAAGAAATCGAAAGCCCCGGAGCACTGGTCAACGTCAACCCGGTGTGGGTCGATCTGGAGTCCCCCACACCGGAAGAGAAAAGCTGGATCGCCCAGCACTTCGGCGTCAACATTCCCGAAGATGTGGTCGACGACGACCTCGAAGAGTCCGCCCGTTTCTACGAAGAAGACAACGGCGAGCTGCACATCCGCTCCGACTTCCTGATCGACGACGCCGACACCCCGCGCAACGTGCGTGTGGCATTCATCCTCCACAACAAGGTGCTGTTCTCGATCCACGGCGAAGATCTGCCGGTATTCCGCCTGCTGCGGCTGCGAGCGCGGCGCACGCCAGCGCTGATCGAAGACGCGAAAGACGTGCTGCTCAAGCTCTACGATGCCGATGCCGAATACAGCGCCGACGCGCTCGAGAGCATCTACGACAGCCTGGAGAAGGTGAGCGCGCGCGTGCTCAAGCAAGAGGTCAATGACCAGGCCGCCGGTCAGGCGCTGGCTGCCATCGCGCGAGAGGAAGACTTGAACGGCCGCATCCGCCGCAACGTGATGGACACGCGCCGTGCGGTGAGTTTCATGATGCGCAGCCGCATGCTGAATGCCGAGCAATTCGAAGAGGCGCGGCAGATCCTGCGCGACATCGATTCACTCGACAGCCACACCGCCTTCCTGTTCGACAAGATCAACTTCCTGCTTGACGCGACGGTCGGTTTCATCAACATCAACCAGAACAAGATCATCAAGATATTCTCGGTGGCGAGCGTCGCCTTGCTGCCACCGACGCTGATTGCCAGCATCTACGGCATGAACTTCAAGACCATGCCCGAACTGGAGTGGCGCTTCGGCTACCCGCTGGCCATCTGCCTGATGTTCGTCAGCATCATTTCGCCCTTCTGGTACTTCCACCGCAAAGGCTGGCTGAAGTAGTGGGCTCAACGTCGGCGCTGCCATCTTGAGGCGTATCAGCCGACGTTCCGCTGGGCGTGAGAGGTGGGGCATCGCGGAATGCCGCCGTCGGCGACACCCCGCTGAATAAAGATTGCTGCACAGCGCCCCAGGGGGAACAAGGGAGGGAGGAGGGAGGAGGAAAACCGCCCCGGGATTCCAGTCGGTGAAACCGAATGGCTGTGCAGCAAAGAACTCGTTCTTGCCGGTGCGCTGAGCGCGCCAACGCCGGGTTCGACGCCCTGATCCGGCCTGAGTTCCATCAATTTGATGATGTTTTTTTCGCTGACATGGCTTCGATCGGCGACCATGAACCAATTGGCATCGAATGTGACTCGTAAGTATTCACTTTGTATCCAGTAGCTTCTCGACGTTTTTCACGAAGCTGGCGCTGTCGGGTGCGGTCTTCGAGCCGAAGCTCTGGACCGTCTTGCCGTCGCGGGCGATCAGGTACTTGTGGAAGTTCCAGGCCGGGGCCTCGCCGGTGACTTGTTTCAGCTCGGCGAACAGCGGGCTTTTTTGTGCACCGGCGGAATCGGCCACGCGCGACTTGATGAACATCGGGAACTTCACGCCGTAGGTGTTTTCACAGAAGTCGGCAATGGCCTTGCCATCTCCCGGCTCCTGCGAAAAGTCGTTCGACGGAAAGCCCAGCACGACGAAACCTCGCTCACGGTACTTGCCGTACAACGCCTCCAGGCCTTTGTACTGTGGGGTGAAGCCGCAGAAACTGGCAGTGTTGACCACCAGCACCACCTGCCCTTTGTACTGGCACAGGTTCTGGGGCTTTTCGTCCTGCAGGCGGGGGATTTCGCGGTTCAACAATGCAGGGCAGTCGGCGGCCTGGCTGGCACCGCTGGCGGTGCACAACACAGCGAAAACGAAAGGCAGCAAGGCAGAAGCGTGGCGCATGGTTTGTCCTCGGATGTGGCAATCCGCTGATGTTGCGCTGAAGGCGCTCCCAGCGCATGCCGGGGTCTTCTGGTGGCGTTGTGAGGGTTTGTGCTCGCGTGCCTACAGGGTGAAATACGACTTGTCACGAAGTGCACGTCTAAAATAGCCGGTCAACCAACCAAGGCTGAACCATGCTTTACCCCGAACTCTTCAAGCAACTCGAAGCCGTGCGCTGGAACATGGACACGGATATTCCATGGGACGAGTTCGATGGCAGCCAGCTCACCGAAGAGCAAGCCCAGACCATCAAGATGAACGCCATCACCGAGTGGTCTGCCCTGCCGGCCACCGAGATGTTCTTGCGCGACAACCGCGATGACAGCGACTTCTCGGCCTTCATGAGCGTCTGGTTCTTCGAAGAACAGAAGCACTCGCTGGTGCTGATGGAGTACCTGCGCCGCTTCCGCCCCGATCTGTGCCCAACCGAGCAAGAGCTGCACGAAGTGCGCTTCGAGTTCGACCCGGCCCCGGCGCTCGAGACGCTGATGCTGCACTTCTGCGGCGAAATCCGCCTCAACCACTGGTACCGCCGGGCTGCCGAATGGCATACCGAGCCGGTCATCAAGGCCATCTACGAGACGCTGGCGCGTGACGAAGCCCGCCACGGCGGCGCCTACCTGCGCTACATGAAGCGTGCGATGCAGAAATTCGGCGACGAGGCCCGCGCGGCCTTCGCCAAGGTGGGCGTGCTGATGGCCAGCGCACGCCGCACCGCGCAGGCGCTGCACCCGACCAACCTGCACGTGAACGAAAAGCTGTTCCCGCGCGACACCATCCAGAGCCGTTTGCCCAACCCGCAATGGCTGGAGCAGTGGCTGGACAAGCAGATCCAGTTCGACGCCGTGTGGGAAACCAAGGTCGTCGAGCGCATCCTGCACAACATGAGCCTGCTGATGGAGCGCAGCTTCGCCAGCGTGCAAGAGCTGAACCGCTTCCGCAAGGAAGTGACGGCTGCGGTGGCCGCCAAGGTCGCCGCCGGCAAGCCGCCTGGCGCATTGCCGGCCTGAGCTTCCTTGCTCCGTCAACGGCCCGCCTCGTGCGGGCCGTTTTCATGGGGCTTGCGGTGGGCCGGTGCTGTGTTCCAAGCAGGTGACAATCCGCCCCATGACGACTTTTCTCGACAAGCTCTGCAGCCGCGGCGAACTGCCGGCGCGGCTCGCGGCACTGGCGCGGCCGATGGTGTTCACCAATGGCGTCTTCGACATCCTGCACCGCGGCCACGTCAGCTACCTCGCGGCTGCGCGTGCCCTGGGCGGCAGCCTGGTGATCGGGCTCAACAGCGATGCGTCGGCGCGACTGCTCGGCAAGGGCCCCGACCGCCCGCTGAACGCCGAAGCCGACCGTGCCTGCGTGCTGGCCGCGCTGGAAAGCGTGAGCCTGGTGACCCTGTTCGACGAGCAGACGCCGGTCGAGCTGCTCAAGCTCGTGCGCCCCGACCTGTACGTGAAGGGCGGCGATTACGACATCGAAACCCTCGCCGAGACGGCGGCCGTGCGCAGCTGGGGTGGCGACGCGTGTTCGATCCCGTTCGTCGACGGCTACTCGACCACCTCGCTGGTCAAGCGCATCCGCAGCTGACGCGGCTGGCGCTCACCAGCTCGCGATCAGGCGTTCGAGTTGGGTTTGCGCAGCGACCACACGTGCGCGATCAGCACGCACAGCGTGCCCGAGAGCACGCCGGTGACGTGAGCGATCGGGGCGATGCCGATGTCCCAGCCTTCGAGGTGCTGCACTGGTGCACGCCAGGGCGTTTCGGTGGCGATCTTGGCGATCAGGCCGACGAGCACACAGCCGACCACGAAACGCTGACCGCGCGTGCCGGTGATGAGAATGTGTGCGATGACGATGGCGACGCCGGCATGCACCACGCCCGACAAACCGCCGTAGTGCATCAGCCCAGGCGCCATCCACAGGAAGGCCAGATGCGTGAGCGGCCATGCGGCGAACCAGGCGGCCACTGCGCGGGGCGGCACCCGTGACACCCAGCCGAACGCCGCCGTCAGCGCCAGCCCGGTGAAATTGCCGACCACGTGCATGGTGCTGTAGTGCACGAAGGCGGCCGTCCACCAGCGCCAGGGTTGCAAGGTGACGAGGCTGGGTCGCCACTCCAGCGCACCTGAGGCGTCGAAGACCAGCGACAACACGCTGCCCGCCAGCAGCAGCAACGCGACCGCACACCAGGCGGCGCCCGGCCGGCGCAACAGGGCGAGCCGCATCAAGCGGCGGGCGGGAAAACGGCGCGCCACACGGCGAGCACCGCATCGCGCTGCGCGGCCATGCTCTCGGGGACGACCTGCGTCGGCCGCTCGTCGAGGCGTGCGCGGTGCTGGGCGCGGCGTAGTTCGCGGTAGGCATCGGCTGCGGCGAGCCCCACGCCGGCCGACAACAGGCCGCAAGCCTCGGCGCGCTGCAGCAGGGCGATGTTGCCGACGTTGTCGATCAGCTCGGGGTGCTTGTTGGCGTGCGCAAGCACGAGGTACTGCACGGCGAACTCGGCGTCCATCATGCCGCCGGCGCTGTGCTTTACGTCGAACAGGCCGGCCTTCACCGGCCGCGCCGCGCGCACCTTCTCGCGCATGGCCTGGATCTCGGTGCGCAATGCGCCGGGGTCTCGCTCGGCGCAGATCACGGCGCGGCGCACGGCCTCGAAGCCGGGTGCCAGCTCAGGCGTGCCGGCGCAGAAGCGGGCCCGGGTGATGGCCTGGTGCTCCCAGGTCCAGGCCGTGTTGCTGCCGCGGCCCTTCTGGTAGTTCTCGTACGAGGTGAGCGAAGTGACGAGCAGCCCCGAGTTGCCATTGGGTCGCAGCGCGGTGTCGATGTCGAACAGCTCCCCGCCCGCGGTGCGCGTGGTCAGCCAGTTGATGAGCTTGCGCACGAAGGCGCCGTAGACCTCGGCGGCGCGGTCGGTGTCGGTTTCATCGGAGTCGTCGTAGAGGAAGACGACGTCGAGGTCGCTGCCATAGCCGAGCTCCTTGCCGCCGAGCTTGCCGTAGGCGATGACAGCGAAGCGCGGCAGCTCGCGGTGGTGCTGCTTCAGGTGGCTCCAGGCCCAGTTGATCGTGCACTGCAGCGTGGCATCGGCCAGCGCCGACAGGTCGTCGGCCACCTGCTCGACGGTGATGTGGCCTTCGACGTCGCGTACCAAGGTGCGGAAGACCTCAGCGTGGTGGGCGCGGCGCAGCGTGTCGAGCAGCAGCTCTTCGTCGGCCTGGCTGAAGCGGCTCCAGGCTTCGTGGCGCGCTTCGAGATCGGTGATGAAGCTCTCGCGCTCGAAGCGCAGGTGCAGCAAGCGGTCGTCGGCCAATTCGTCGATCACGCCGGGGTGCCGCATCAGGAACTGCGCGGGCCAGCGCGCCAGGCCCAGCAGGCGCAGCAGGCGGTTGTGCACTTCGGGCCGCTCGACCAGCAGCGCGAGGTAGCTCTCGCGGCGCAGCAGCGGCTCCAGCCAGTCGATGAAGCGGGTGGCAGCCTCCATCGTGCACACGCCATCGGCCACGCCTTGCGCGGCACGCGCCACCAGGCGGGCCAAGCGCAGCTTGCTCTCTTCGCGCAGCACCCTGATCTTGGGGTGGTCGCACCACGGGCGCACGCGCTCGGCCAGCTCGGGCGGCAGGCGCTCCAGGAAGATGGCGCTGTCCACCGGCTGCGGGGCCGGGCCGCAGCTGCGGCAACCGCCGTTGGCCGGACTGCCCACGGCCGGCGGGCGGCCGTCGTGCAGCAAGGCATCGAACTCCATGGCAACGAACTCGCGCGTCTCGCCCAGGCATTCGAGTAGGTCGCAGGCATCGCCCTCGCACGCCATGCCGAGGCTTCGCGCGATCCAGTCGAGGTCGCCATCGGCGGTGGGCAGCACGTGGGTCTGCTGGTCGTCGAGAAACTGGATGCGGTGCTCAACGCGGCGCAGAAAGGTGTAGGCCTCGGCCAGGCGCACGGCGCTCTCGGGCTTCATCAAGCCGCCGGCAGAGAGCTTCTCGAGCGCCTTCAGCGTCGAGCGCGTGCGGATCTCGGGGAACTGCCCGCCGCGCACCACCAGCAGCAGCTGCACGATGAACTCGATCTCGCGGATGCCGCCGCGTGACAGCTTCACGTCGTTGGCGCGCTCGGGCCGGCCGGCCGCACGGCGCTGCGCTTCTTCGCGCACCTTGCGGTGCAGCTGGCGCAGGCCCTCGAACACGCCGTAGTCGAGGTAGCGCCGGTAGACGAAGGGCGTGACGGTAGCGCTCAGCGCCCGCGCCCGGCCGTTGCGCACGCTCTCGTAAGGCGCGACCACACGGCTCTTCAGCCAGGCAAAGCGCTCCCACTCGCGGCCCTGCACGAGGAAGTATTCCTCCAGCATCGCGAGGCTCACGGCCGTGGGGCCCGAGTTGCCGTTGGGGCGCAGCGCGAGGTCGACGCGGAAGACGAAGCCATCGTCGGTGCTGTCGCCGATCAGCGCATACAGGCTGCGCGCCACCTGCGCAAAGTATTCGTGCGCGCTGATGACCTTCGGGCCGGTGGTCTGGCCATCTTCTTCGTAGACGTAGATGAGGTCGATGTCGGACGACACGTTGAGCTCGTGCGCGCCGAGCTTGCCCATGCCGACGACCCAGAAATCGATGCGCTCGCCGGCCTCGTTGAGCGGCGGGCCATAGCGCGCATCCTGGTCGGCGAACGACTGCGCCAGCGCATGGTTGAGCGTGGCCTCGGCCAGCTGCGTCATCGCGCGGGTGATGTCTTGCATGGCGGCGCCCTGCTCGATGTCGAGCACGGCCAGGCGCTCGAGCACCAGGTGGCGTGCCACGCGCAGGGCACTGGCCAGCGCGCGGCCGCCTGTGAGCAAGGTCTCGATCAGCGCGTCGATGCTGTCGCGCGTGGGCAGGCCGGGCGTGAGCAGATCGAGTTCGGCGCCAAAGCGGCGGCGCACACGCTGCACGAAGCGGCTGTAGTCGGCGCTGGTTGAGGTGGTCTCAGGGCCCATGGCGGGCGAATTCTGCCCCACATCCTTCGCCACTGCCCTGTGGTGGCCTTGCGGGCCGCGGCGTAAGCTGCCTGGGCTGTCTGGCCAAGGCGACAGCGGTTTGAATGGAGAGGTGTTTCATGTGGATTGCTGCGCTGCAAACCGTCGCAACGCCCAGCGTCGAGCGCAACCTGGACACAGCACGACGGCTGATCGCCGAAGCGGCTCGACAGGGCGCCGAACTGGTGGCGTTGCCCGAGTACTTCTGCCTGATGGGCCAGAGCGACCGCGACAAGCTGGCAGTGGCCGAAGCCCCGGGCGAAGGACCGATCCAGGCGATGCTGGCCGATGCCGCGCGAGAACACCGCGTGTGGGTGGTCGGCGGCACGCTGCCGCTGCGCACCGCCAGCGCCGATCGGGTGTTCAACGCCAGCTGCGTCTACTCGCCCGAAGGGCGGCAGGTCGCGCGCTACGACAAGATCCACCTGTTCCGCTACGACAACGGGCGCGAGAGCTATGACGAAGGCCGCGTGCTGCAAGCCGGCAGCACGCCGGTGGCCTGCGACGTGGGCGCCTTTCGGCTGGGCCTGAGCATCTGCTACGACCTGCGCTTCCCCGAGCTCTACCGCCGGTTGATGCAGCCGCCTTGCGACCTCATCGCCGTGCCGTCGGCCTTCACCCACACCACCGGCCGCGCGCACTGGGAGGTGCTGCTGCGCGCCCGCGCCATCGAGAACCAGTGCTACGTGATCGCGCCGGCGCAGGGCGGCTTGCACGAGAACGGCCGCCGCACCTTCGGCCACAGCGTGGTCATCGACCCCTGGGGCGAGGTGCTGGCGCTGCGCGAAGAAGGCGAAGGTGTGGTGTTGGCGAAGCTCGACGCCGCTCGCATTGCCGAGGTGCGGGCGCAGCTGCCCGCGTTGACGCACCGGCGAGCTGAGTTGATGTAAGCCTGTGGCCGCGGGCCGGGTCCACTCCGGGTTTCCCATTAATCAATCGAATTGATTTATTAAAGATCGGCGCCGATACTGTGGGCCAGTGCTGCATCGACGGCACACCCGATCGGTGCGGCGCGAGCTGCGCTTCCTTCAAAGACTGGAGACAAGCCATGCGTTTGAACACCTTCCTGACCCTTTCCGTTGTGCTGATGGGTGGCGCCGCTGCTGCGGCTGATCAACCTGTCATCGGCCTCATCACCAAGACCGAGACCAATCCTTTCTTCGTGAAGATGAAGGAAGGCGCGACCGAGGCGGCCAAAGCGCGGGGCGCCAAGCTGCTGAGCGGGTCGGGCAAGGCCGACGGCGACAACGCCGGCCAAGTGACGGCGCTGGAGAACATGATCGCGGCCGGTGCCAAGACCATCCTGATCACGCCCAACGATTCCAAGGCCATCGTGCCGGCGATCAAGAAGGCGCGCGACAAAGGCGTGCTGGTCATCGCGCTGGACAGCCCGACCGACCCCGTGGACGGCGTCGACGCGCTGTTCGCCACCGACAACTACAAGGCCGGCGAACTGATCGGCCAGTACGCGAAGGCGGCTCTTGCCGGCAAGTCCGCCAAGATCGTGACCCTCGACCTCTTCCCCGGCCACCCGGTGGGTGCACAGCGGCACAACGGCTTCATGAAAGGCTTCGGCTTGGCCGCGCCCGATGCCAAGAGCAACGAACTCGGCAAGAGCGCCGAGGTGGTGTGCATGGCCGACAGCTTCGGCGACCAGGCCAAGGGCCAGACCGCGATGGAGAACTGCCTGCAGAAGAACCCCGACGTGAACCTGGTCTACACCATCAACGAGCCCGCCGCGGCCGGTGCGTACAAGGCGCTCAAGGCGGCCGGCAAGGACAAGGGCGTGACGATCGTCTCCGTGGACGGCGGTTGCCAGGGCATCAAGGACGTCGGGGCCGGCGTGATTGCTGCCACCTCGCAGCAATACCCGCTGAAGATGGCGGCCATGGGCGTCGAGGCCGGCGTCGAATATGCCAAGAGCGGCAAGAAGGCCAGCGGCTACACCGACACGGGTGTGACCCTCATCGCAGGCAAGGCGCTGCCCGGCGTCAACAGCAAAGACGTGAAGACCGGCACCGAGCTGTGCTGGGGCAAGAAGTAAGCGCCGCTCTGCGCTGACTGCACGGCGGTCGGGGTGCCCACGGCGCTCTACCGCCTTTCACAAGCCACCGTTGGAGTGACATGAACACCTGGAAAGACAGGCTGCCGCCACTGGGCACGCTGGGGCCCTTTCTTGCGCTGCTTGCGGCCTGCGCATTCTTCGCATCGCAGAACAGCCGCTTCCTGACCGGCGCGAACTTCTCGCTGATCTTGCAGCAGGTGATGGTCGTTGGCGTGATCGCCATCGGCCAGACGTTGATCATCCTCACCGCCGGCATCGACCTGTCTTGCGGCATGGTGATGGCGCTGGGCGGCATCGTCATGACCAAGTTCAGCACCGAGCTGGGCTTGCCTGCGCCGCTGGCCATCCTCTGCGGGCTGGCGGCGACCACCTTGTTCGGCCTCGTCAACGGGCTGCTGGTGACGCGGATCAAGCTGCCTCCCTTCATCGTGACCCTGGGCACGCTCAACATCGCGTTCGCGATCACCCAGCTCTACTCGAACTCGCAGACCGTGACCGAGGTGCCCGACTCGCTGACCCTCTTCGGCAACACCTTCGAGCTGGGCGGCAGCGCCGTGTCGTACGGTGTGGTGCTGATGCTGGTGCTGTACTTCGTGGCGTGGTTCGGCTTGCGCGAAACCGCATCCGGCCGCCATGTCTACGCCGTGGGCAACAACCCCGAAGCCACACGCCTGACCGGCATCGCCACGCACCGGGTGCTGCTGGGCGTGTACGTGCTGGCGGGGCTGTTCTACGGCATCGCTTCGCTGCTCTCGGTGGCGCGCACTGGCGTGGGCGATCCGAACGCGGGGCAGACGGAGAACCTGGATGCCATCACCGCCGTGGTTCTGGGCGGGACCAGCCTCTTCGGCGGCCGCGGCATCATCTTGGGTTCGCTGGTCGGCGCCATGATCGTGGGCGTCTTCCGCAACGGGCTCACGCTGATGGGCGTGTCGTCGATCTACCAGGTGCTGGTGACCGGCGTGCTGGTGATCCTCGCGGTGGCCGCCGACCAGCTGTCGCACAAGGGAGGGCGTTGAAGTGAGCCAAACGCACATCGTGATGCAGGCCAAGGGGTTGGTGAAGCGCTACGGCCAGGTGGTGGCGCTCGATGGAGTCGACTTCGAACTCCGTGCCGGCGAGATCCTCGCGGTGATCGGCGACAACGGCGCCGGCAAGTCGTCCCTGATCAAGGCCTTGTCGGGAGCGACCATTCCCGACGAAGGCGAGATCCTGCTCGACGGCAAGCCGATCCACTTCAAGAGCCCGATCGACGCACGCCGCGCCGGCATCGAGACGGTCTACCAGGACCTGGCCGTTGCTCCTGCAATGACCATTGCCGAGAACCTCTTCCTCGGCCGTGAGCTGCGGCGCCCCGGCTTCCTGGGGTCGGTGCTGCGCATGCTCGACAAGAAAAAGATGCTGGCCGAAAGCGTGGCCCGCATGAACGACCTGAAGGTCGGCATCCGCTCGATGACGCAGGCGGTGGAAACGCTCTCCGGCGGGCAACGGCAATGCGTGGCCGTCTCGCGGGCCGCGGCATTCGCGCAGCACGTGGTGATCATGGACGAGCCCACGGCCGCGCTGGGCGTGAAGGAAAGCAACATGGTGCTGGAGCTGATCCGCCGCGTCCGCGACAGGGGTCTGCCGGTGATTTTGATCAGCCACAACATGCCGCACGTGTTCGAGATTGCCGATCGCGTCCACATCGCGCGTCTCGGGAAGCGGGCGGCCGTGGTCGACCCGAAGAAGATCAGCATGAGCGATGCCGTGGCCGTGATGACCGGCGCCAAGTCGGTCGCCGAGCTGCCGGCGGAAGCCCTTGCCTGACGGTGCAGCATGCTGAAAAACATCGATCCGCTGCTGTTCCCCGATCTGCTCAAGCTGCTGTGCGAAATGGGCCATGGCGACGAGATCGTCGTGGCCGACGCCAACTTCACCGCCGAGTCGCTCTCACCCGGGCGCCCGGTGCTGCGCTTGCCCGGCATCGGCCTGGCCCGTGCTTGCCGGGCGGTGCTGTCTGTCTTTCCGCTGGACGAGGCGGTGGCTTGCCCGGTGGCCTTCATGCAGGTCAGCGGCTCGGCGCCCGGCAGCCGCTCGGCACTGCAGCGCGAAGTGCTGGCCGAGATGCTCTCGCGCGGCGAAGTGCGAGCCGACCAGTGCGAGGCCCTGGAGCGCTTCGAGTTCTACGAGCGCACACGGTCCGCGTTTGCCGTCTTGCAGGTGGGCGAGATGCAGCCCTATGCCAACTTCCTGTTCAAGAAAGGTGTGATTGCCGAGGCCTTGCGCCCATGAGCGATGTTGGCGCGCGGCTGCGCCCGCGCGGTTCGAACCACGTGGGCATGCGGCAGTTCAACGAACGCGTGGTGCTGCAGGCGATCCGCCTTCACGGCAGCCTGCCGAAGGCCGAGATCGCGCGCCTGACCAAACTCACGGCGCAGACCGTGCAGCTCATCATCGGGCGGCTCGAAGGCGATGGCCTCGTGCTCAAGGAGGCACCGCTTCGCGGCAAGGTCGGGCAGCCGTCGGTACCCATGGCGCTGAACCCCGACGGCGCCTTCTCCATCGGCATCAAGATTGGGCGGCGCAGCCTCGACATGCTGTTGGTGGACTTTGCGGGCCAGGTGCGCGAGCGGCTGTCGCTCTCGTATGACTTTCCCGATCCCGACACGCTGTTCGACGAGATCGAAGCGCGCCTGAAAGCGCTGCGCAAGTCGCTCGGCCCGACGCGTGCCCGCGCTCTGCATGGCGTCGGCATTGCTGCGCCTTTGTCCTTGGGCGGCTGGCAGACCCTGCTCGGCTCGGCGGCCACGATCGCCGGCAAGTGGGCCCAGATCGACATCCGTGCCCGCGTAGCCGCCATGACCGAAGTGCCTGTGACGTTCGTGAAGGACACGACCGCGGCCTGTGTCGCCGAACTCGTGTCCGGTTCAGGCCGCAACATCCGCAGCTACCTCTACGTGTTCGTCGACACCTTCGTCGGCGGCGGGTTGGTGATCGACAGCCATCTTCACGCCGGGCGCCATGGCAATGCAGGCGCCATCGGTTCGCTGCCGGTCGCCGTTGCCCGGGCCGGGCGCGGTGGTGTTCCCGAGCAGCTGCTCAGCGTTGCCTCGCTGCTCACACTCGAGACGCGCTATGCAACGGCTGGGCTCGACCCCACCGCGGTGGCGGACGAGCGCGCGATGGCCGCCCCCTGGCGCACCCATACCAACGCCTGGCTGCGCCAAGCCGCGACCGGCATGGCCATGGCGGTCAACAGCGCCGTGTGCCTGCTGGACCTGGACGGCGTCATCGTCGACGGCTCCTTCAGCCGGCCCCTGCTCCAGGCGCTGCTCGACGAGTTGTCGACTGCGCTGGACCATCACAACTGGGAAGGTGTCTTGCGCCCCACGGTGCTGCCTGGAACCATCGGCTCGGATGCGCGGGCCCTGGGCGGCGCGCTGCTGCCGCTGTATGCCAACTTCGCGCCCGACCGCGACCTGTTCCTCAAGCTCGAAGCTTGAGAACGTGTGAACGAACTCAGCGCGAGCCGTACATCATCTGCCGCGCCAGGGCGGATTTGATCGGTCGCATGGCCTGCAGCGCCGCCAGGCCCAGCCCGCGTGCGGCACCGGCGCCGGGCAGCTTCCAAGTGAAGCTGCGGGCGAGAAAATCGGTGGCGGCGATCATGGCCCAGCGGTCCGGGCCGCGCTGCCATTCGAGCTTGCGCAGCACGCCATCCACGTCAGCGGAGCGTGACAGGCCCTGCACCAGATCGAAGGCGTCGCGTAACCCGAGGTTCAGCCCCTGCCCGGCGACCGGGTGCAAGGTCTGGGCGGCGTTGCCGATGCGCACCGTGCGGCCCTGGGTCAGCGTGCGCTCGGCAATCAGCCCCAGCTCGAAGCGCTTGAGGGGCGACACGGCGGTGAGCCGGCCGACCTCGGGGTGGAAGATGGTGTTGAGCACGGCCAGACGCTGCGCGTCGTTCAGCTCACCCACCGGGTCGTCGTCGCGGCCCACACACCAGACCAATGCGGATCGTCCGTCTTTCAACGGCAGCAGTGCTGCCGGGCCGTGGCGCGTGAAGCGCTCGTAGGCGACGCCCACGCGCCCGCCGGTGTGGCTCACGATGCCGACCCAGGCCAGTTGGGCGTAGTCGTGGCGCAGTGGGGCGCGGACGGATGTCGATGCGGTTGCGGGAGCTGCGGCGGTGAAGACGCCGCCTTCGGCCACCACCGCGAGGTCGAAGCTGTCGACGATGCCGGCATCGATCTCCACGCCCGCCGGCAGTGGTTTCATGGCCTGGACCGGCGTGCCGAAGCGCGTGACCAAGCGCGCAGGTTCGCGCTCGCTGGCGGCGAGCCATGCCGCTTGCAGCGGCGCCACGATGGCGCCGTAGCTCAACACGGCGCCGAGCATCGGCACGTGTTCTTCGGCCGCCGAGATGCGCACCTCGGGTTCGCCCATCACATCGGCCAGCAAACCGCCGAGAGAAGGCGCCTGCTGCGACACGTGCACTTCCAGAATGGGCTGGGCGGTGTCGGCCTGCCACGCACCTAGGCGCTGCAGTAGCTGCACGCTTCCCAGCGACACCGCGAGCGTGCGCGGGTCGGCGGAAACGTCCTTCGCCAGCGGGCGGCTGTCGAACAGGCTGATGTGCGCGGTGGGCAGCGACTGTGCGGCCTGCAGCGCCAGGCCCAGGCCGACCGGGCCGGCACCCACGATGGCCAGGCGAAGAGGGGTGTTTTCGTTGGGCATGGCGCAAAGCATACCCAGGTGCACAAGACAACCCAAATGGGTAAGAAATTGCGCCGACTGAGACCTTTGTCACGCCTTGCGCACAGGGCTCGTGGTTACCCGAATTGCCACCCACTCACTTGGGGGTGTCCCGGTTCGATGTTCAGTCCCGTGAATCGGGGGGAGTGGAATGAGACTTCCACCGGGGCAAATGGCACATTGGCTTACACGTTTCAGACGTACCCAATTTCCCTTCAGGAGTTCCCATGAAATCAAAGTTGTTTGCAGTTGCACTGGCACTGGCGGCAAGCGCCCCCGCCATGGCGGCATGCACCAGCACGTTCGAGCTGGGTGTGATGGGCACTTCGTCTGGCAGCTTGGTCGGCAACAAATTCGGATCGGCGCAGCACTTCAACGACTGCTACAACTTCACCCTCAACAGCTCAGCCAACGTCAAGGGATGGCTAGGTGACGGCGGTTCTACGCATCTTGGCAGCATCACGTTGAGCGGGGGCGGCCTGTCGACTTCGCTGACCGATTCGACGGCCTCGGCCTTCAGCTTCAACGACCTGCTCGCCGGTGTCTACCAGCTGGTGATCTCCGGTGATGTTAAGAATGGCGGCCACTTCGGCAGCGGTTATGGCGGCGGCGTGCTCGTCGCCACCGCATCGTCGGTGGTGGCCCCGGTTCCAGAACCCAAGACCTACGCGCTGCTGGCGCTCGGCTTGCTCGCCATGGGCTGGGTCGTGCGTCGTCGCAACGAGGCCTGAACTGGCGATTCATGTGACCTGAGAACTTGCCGGCAACGGCAGTTCTCGATGATCAGACAAAGGCGGACTTCGGTCCGCCTTGTCGTTTGCGGCCGCTGCGACTGCCCCTATGATCCCTAACCTCTTCACGGGAGACTGACATGGGCCTGATGGATTTCATCAAGAAGCAGTTCATCGACATTCTGGAGTGGACGGAAGCCGGCGATGGCGTGCTGGCCTGGCGCTACCCGATGGCCGACAACGAAATCCAGTACGGCGGTTCGCTTACTGTGCGCGAATCGCAGATGGCGGTCTTCGTCAACGAAGGCAAGGTGGCCGACGTGTTCGGCCCCGGCATGTACAAGCTCACCACGCAGACGCTGCCGGTGCTCACGTACCTGAAGAACTGGGACAAGCTGTTCCAGAGCCCGTTCAAGAGCGATGTGTACTTCTTCAGCACGCGCCAGCAGATCGACCAGCGCTGGGGCACCACCCAGCCGGTGACCATTCGCGACAAGGACTTCGGTGCCGTGCGCCTGCGCGCCTTCGGCAACTATGCCTATCGCGTGGCCGACCCCAAGCTGTTCTACACCGAGATCTCCGGCACCCGGGCCACCTATACCGTGGCCGAATTGGATGGCCAGTTGCGCGGCCTGATGCTGCAGCACATTTCCGACGCCGTGGCTTCCAGCGGCGTGGCCTTCCTCGATCTTGCGGCCAACCAGATCGAGTTCGCGAAGGCGCTGCAGGAAGCCACCGCGCCTTCGTTCGAGAAGCTCGGCTTGAAGCTCGAGTCGGTGACGATGCAAAGCGTGTCGCTGCCCGAAGAGCTGCAGAAGATCCTCGACCAGAAGATCGGCATGGGCATGGTCGGTGGCGACATGGGCAAGTTCATGCAGTACCAGACCGCGCAATCGATCCCCAAGTTCGCCGAAGGTGCGGGCTCGGGTGGCGGTGGTATTGCAGGCGACGCGATGGGGCTAGGCGCCGGCGTGGCGCTCGGGCAGGTGATGGCACAGCAGCTCTCACAAGGCCTGCAGGGCCAGCCGGCTGCCGCAGCCGTGAAGCCCGACGACGTGATGGCCACGCTCGAGAAGTTGGGCGAGCTCAAGGTCAAGGGCATCCTGACGCAGGAAGAGTTCGACGCGAAGAAGGCCGAGCTGCTGAAGAAGCTCGTCTGATTCAGCGCCGATTCGGTTCGCGCAGGCCGGCCACGCTGGCCTGCTGACAACGCCTACGCCGCCCGCCCTTGGCCACAGAACCCAGCTCTCAACGCGCCTACCGTGCTGCGTGCCCCAACTGCGGCGCGCCGGTCGACTTTCGCTCGGCGGCATCGGCATTCGCGGTCTGCAGCTTTTGCCGCAGCACTGTGGTGCGCGAAGCCGATGCGCTGCGCAAGATTGGCGAGAGCGCTGAACTCTTCGACGATCACTCTCCCCTGCAGCTCGGCGCCGGCGGCAAGTACCAGGGGGCGGCCTTCACGCTGGTTGGCCGCCTGCAGTACCGCTACAAGGACGGCACCTGGAACGAATGGCATACGCTGTTCGATAGCAGTCGCAGCGGCTGGCTGAGCGAAGACAACGGCCGCTACGTCCTTGCCTTCGATGCGACGCTTGAAGGCGACATCCCCGCGCCAGACGCGTTGCGCCCCGGGTCGCCGCAGATCGTCAACGGCCAGAGCTGGTCGGTCGGCTCGGTCACCGTGGCCAAGCTGATCGCCGCGCAAGGCGAGCTGCCCTACAAGCCCAACACCGAGCGTGGCTTCGTGGTCGCCGACCTGCGCAGCACGCGCGACGAGGTCGGCACGCTCGACTACAGCGACACGGCCGTGCCCAAGTGGTCGGTGGGCCGCTCGGTGGCGATCAGCGAACTGGCAATGACCGGCTTGGCCGACAGCGCCGATGGGATCTTCACCAAGACGCTGAAGGCGCGCACCATCGAATGCCCGAGCTGCGGCACCTCGCTGGAGCTGAAGCTCTCGACCACGCAGTCCATCGTCTGCCACCAGTGCCACGCCGTGGTGGATGTGTCGCAAGGCGTGGGCGGTGACCTGGCCCACTATGCGCAAGACAACGGCAGCGAGCCGCAGATTCCCCTCGGCACCGTCGGCACGCTGGCGCTCGGCGGCAAGCCGGCGCGGCCGTGGCAGGTGGTCGGCTACGTTGAGCGCTGCGAGGTGGGTGAAGACGAGCAGAGCTTCTGGCGCGAATACCTGCTCTACCACCGCGAAGAAGGCTTCACCTTTCTCGTCGACGCCGAAGACGGCTGGAGCTGGGCAGCGCCCATCACCGGCGTGCCCACGCAGGCCGGCGAGAACCTGCGCTACCAAGGCGCGCTGTATCGCAAGCTCTACAGTTACGCCGGCCGCGTGACCTACGTGCTGGGCGAGTTCTACTGGCAACTCAAGCGCGACGAACTCACCGACAACACCGACTACCGCGGCGCCGGTGCCGCCAGTGCCAAGCGCCTGAACCGCGAGGTGACCGATGGCGAGGTGGTCTGGTCGGCCGGCGAAACCCTCGCTGCTGCCGACGTCGTCAAGGCCTTCCGCCTCGCGCCCGACAAGAGCGCCGCGATGCAGCGCGATGCGACGCCCACGTCGGGCAACGCCGCCAGCCTGCTGGCCAAGGTCTTCTTCTGGGTGTTCATCGTCATCGTGCTGTTGATGCTGTTCCGTTGCGGCAGCGACAGCAGTTCCAACTGCGACAGCCTGCGCAGCAGCTACGGCGAGGCCTCGCAGGAGTATCAGAATTGCCTGGCCAACAACCGCAGCGGCGGCTACCGCACCGGCGGTGGCTCGTTCGGTGGTTTCTCGAGCGGCGGCGGTCACAAATGAGCGCCCTGCGCCTGGACATCTTTTCTCAAAGGAGACTCTCATGATGGGAATCGAATGGCTGAAGCCCGCCGTGTTCTTTGGCTCGATCCTGTACGCGCTGATCGGCGTGCTGGTGTTCTGGATCAGCTTCGTCATCGTCGACAAGGTCACGCCCTATGACCTGTGGGCGGAGATCATCGAGAAGAAGAACGTGGCACTGGCGATCGTGGTCGGTGCGATGTGCATCGCCATTGGCCTCATCGTCTCGGCAGCGATACATGGGTGACCGTGTCGGCGCCTGACCCCGACGCAATAACCCGCATCCGCCCGGCCGAAGTCGCGCTGCTGGCGTCGGTCTTCGTCGTGGCCGCCTGCGGGCTGGTCTACGAGTTGGCGGCCGGGGCGCTCGCGAGCTACCTGCTCGGCGATTCGATCCTTCAGTTTTCTACCGTCATCGGCAGCTACCTGTTCGCGATGGGTATCGGGTCGTGGCTGTCGCGCTTCTTCGAGCGGCAGCTGGTCGCGCACTTTCTTCGCATCGAGCTGCTGGTGGGCCTGGTCGGCGGGCTGATGCCGGCGGCCTTGTTCTCGCTGCAGACGGTGGCGGCACCCTCGTTCCGCTTTGCGCTGTACGCGATGGTGCTGCTGGTGGGCATCCTGGTGGGGCTGGAGATTCCGCTGGTGATGCGCATCCTGAAGCGCCATTTCCGCGAGCGATATGCGTTGAAGGATCTGGTCTCTCAGGTGCTCACCTTCGACTACCTCGGCGCGCTGGCGGTGGCCATTGCTTTCCCGCTGGTGTTGGTGCCGCAGCTCGGGCTGGTGCGCACAGGCGCCTTCTTCGGCCTGCTGAATGCCGGCGTGGCGGTGTGGGCGCTGTGGCTGTTCCGCGCCGAGCTGCGCCGTGTGTCGACGCATGTGATCGCGTGCATCGGCGTGGTGGCTGCATTGCTTGCGGCGATGGCCGGCGCTGACCGCATCAGCACCTGGGCGGAAGACCGCTTCTACGCCGACCGCATTCTCTACAGCGAGACCAGCGCGTACCAGCGCGTCGTCGTTACCGCGAGCCGTGTCGGCGTGCGGCTCTTCCTGAACGGCAACCTGCAGTTCCATTCGCGCGACGAATACCGTTACCACGAGGCACTGGTTCACCCCGCGATGGCAGCCCACGGCGCGCCGAAGAAGGTGCTGGTGCTCGGCGGCGGCGACGGCATGGCCGCGCGCGAGATCCTCAAGTACCCGAGCGTCGAAGAGGTCACGCTGGTCGAGCTCGACCCCCACATGACGACGCTGTTTGCCGAGCAACCGCTGCTGCGCCAGCTCAACGGCGATTCCTTGCGCTCGCCCAAGATGCACGTCGTCAATGCCGATGCGTTCACCTGGCTCGACCAGAACCCTGGCAGCTTCGACGTGATCGTGATCGACTTTCCCGACCCGACCAACTTCTCCATCGGCAAGCTCTACACCTCGAGCTTCTATTCGCTGATCGACGCGCATCTGTCGGCGTCGGGTTATGCCGTCGTGCAGACCACCTCGCCGCTGATCGCGCGCAAGAGCTTCTGGACGGTCGCGACCACCATCGAAGCTGCGGGTCTGCAAACCACGCCGTACCACGTGCATGTGCCGAGCTTCGGCGAGTGGGGCTTCATCCTTGCCAGCCGCCGACCGTTCCGCACGCCCACTCAACTGCCCGACGGTTTGCGCTTTCTCACGCTCGCCGGCTTCCCGTCGCTGATGGAGTTCCCGCCCGACATGGCACGCGTGCCCACCGAGGTCAACCGCCTGTCGAACCAGGTGCTGGTGCAGACCTATGAGGAAGAGTGGGGCCGCACCCACCAATGATGTCGCGATGAAACTGCGTCGTCGTTCATTGTTGGCGGCAGCAGCGGCGTTGCCCTTGGCTGCATGCCGCCGCGCCGCCGAGCCTCACTACGACGGGGGCTGGGTTGGCGCGCAGCACGAGCGCGGCCACAAGCTGCGCGACCTCAAGAGCGGTGGCTTGCCGCAGCCCACTGTGCAGCGACGTGTCGGCGTGCTGATCGTTGGAGCCGGCGTGGCGGGGCTCGCCTGCGCGCGAGCGCTTGCCAAGGGGAACGTCGACGATGTGCACCTGCTCGACCTCGAAGACGCTGCCGGTGGCAACAGCCGCGGCCACCAGATCGCCGGCATGGCCTGCCCGCTAGGTGCGCACTACCTGCCCGTGCCTGGCGAGCAGGCGACCGAAGTCGTCGAACTGCTGGAAGAACTTGGCTTGAGCCGCGTCGAACTTGGCAAGCGTGTCTACGACGAGCGCCACCTGTGCCACAGCCCGCAGGAGCGTCTGTTCATCGATGGCCAGTGGCAGGAGGGTCTGCTGCCCGTGCAGGGCCAAGATGAAGAGACGCTCGCACAGTACCGCCGATTCAGTGTGGCCGTGGCGCAGGCGGGCGAGACGCTCGGTTTCAGCATCCCCACCGCGCGTTCACCGTGGACCGCGGGTCACCAGGCGCTCGACGCAGTCACTTTCAACACGTGGCTCGATGCGCAGGGCTTCAAGGCCGCTGCCTTGCGCGTCTACCTCGACTACTGTTGCCGCGACGACTACGGCGCCGGCTCCGCGCAGGTGTCGGCCTGGGCCGGCCTGCACTACTTCGCGAGCCGTCACGGCTTTCGCGCGCCAGGCTCGCACGACACCGAAGAGCGCGACGGCATTCTCACCTGGCCGCAAGGCAACGCCTGGCTCACCGAACGCCTGGCCACGCCGTTGCGCGAGCGGCTGCATGGCGGCAAGGTGGTGCTGCGAGTCGACGAAGGCCGGCACGACGTGACAGTGGACGTGTGGGACGTTCGCGAGCAGCGCGCCGAACGCTGGACCGCTGCCCAAGCTGTGCTGGCCACGCCGCTCTTCATCGCCGCGCGCCTGATAGCGTCGGTGCCTTCCGCGCTGCAAGCGGCCGCATCGCAGATGCGCTACGCACCGTGGCTGGTGGCCAACCTTCATGTCGACGACGTGCTGCACGACCTGGGCGGTGCCCCGCCGTCATGGGACAACGTGATCCACGGCAGCGCGTCGCTCGGCTACGTCAACGCCATGCACCAGAGCATGCGGCCCTACCCAGGCCCGACGGTGCTCACCAGCTATTGGGCACTGGGCGGCGATACGCCGGCGCAACTGCAGGCGCAGCGCGCTCGTCTGCTGAGCGAAGACTGGTCAACGTGGTCACGCACCGTGCTCGACGATCTCTCATCCGCCCACCCGGACCTGCCGGCCAAGGTGAAACGCATCGACCTCATGCGCTACGGCCACGCGATGAGCATCCCGCTGCCCGGCGTGCGTGGCAGCCAGGCGCTGCAGGCCTTGTCGCAGACCAAAGGCCGCGTGCGTTTTGCGCACGGCGATCTGTCGGGCTACTCGGTGTTCGAGGAGGCGTACTTCCGCGGTGTCACGGCAGCCCGTGATATCTTGGTTCGCGAGCGAAGGGACAGCGGGAGGAGATACCAATGAGCGCAACGCCGACGGACGTTTCGCAACGCGCAGTTGCTGGTTCGAGTTTCGTTTCATCTGCGGCCCCCACCGTCTCACGCTGGTACGTGTTCAAACTCGGCGTGATGGCGGTGTCGGGCGTCACCATCTACAACGTGGTGTTGATCGCGCCGTTCGTCTTGCTGATGCGGTTCAACCCGTGGTCCGGCTACTACGGCATCTGGCCCATTCTCGGGGTGGTGGCGTTCTTCTGGTGGGCGATGCGGCCGTTTCACGAGACCCCCGGCACGCCGGTGTCGCGCGATCAGGCGCCGGGTTTGTTTGAAGACGTGGAGCAGCTGGCGGAGCAGATCGGCGCGCCGCGCATTGACGAGATCCGACTCGCTGACGACTTCAACGCTTCTGCGATGAACGCGCCGGTGCGCTGGCAACCTTGGCGAAAGCGGCGTGTGCTCATGCTGGGCGTGCCCTTGCTGGCGTTGACCGACGTTGCCACCGCGAAGAGCGTCATCGCCCACGAGCTTGGGCATTTCTCGCACCGTCATGGCCGCCTGGGTCATTGGGTCTACCGGGCTCGCGAGGCGTGGGTGTCGTATGCCGGCGAGCCGCTCGATTCGGTTTCGTTGTACGAGCGCGGCGCAGCGTTCTTCGCCCAGTGGTTTGCCCCGCGCTTCTCCAAGCTCGCTTTCAACTACTCGCGCCTGTGCGAATACGAAGCCGACGCCTATGGTGCGAGCATTGTCGGCAAAGTGCCGATGGCCTCGGGCCTATTGACCATTGCGACCTTTGGCCGGCGCTGGCGTGACATGGCAGCCAAGGAACTTCCGCGCTTGGTTGTGCAGCAGGATGCGCCCCCGCCCGCATGGATAGCTCATGTTCAGCAGCGCGTTCTCGCTCGGCCTGTGCAGGCCGAGGAATTCGATGCGTTGAAGGACGACGTGTCCGACCCGAACGACACGCACCCTTCCACGGCCGAGCGCATCCAGGCATTGGCGGTTAGTGGTGACGAAGCACTTGGCGCCTGCCTGCTGCCCGAACAGGTTGCCGGTGCCATCTGGCTGGCGGACTGGGATGCCGTCGTCGGGCGCCACAACGCTCTGTGGCGTGACCAGAATGCCAGTGTCTGGCGGCAAGAGCACATCCGGCAACGATGCCAGCGTCAACGGCTTGATGCGTTGCGGGCGACAGGCGACACAAGCCTCATGCGTGCGCAACTCGAGCTCGAGTACGGCGAGCCCGAAACGGTGATGGGCATCGCCTGCTCGTGGCTCGATGACCCCGCCTTGGCTGGCCACGCCAGGTACTTGCTGGGTGCGGCGCAGCTCAAGGCTGGCGACAAGGCGGGAGTCGCCTCTCTCGAGGCCTGCATCAAGGTGGACCCGCTGTGGGCGCTGCCCGCTCGAGACTTGATCGCACAGAACCCATCGCTGCTGGAGACCGAGATACAACGCCACCGCAACCAGACGCTGCTGGACCGCGCCCGCGACAAACGAGGGCGAGCACTCGGTGTGCTCGTCGAGAAGCTGCAGCAGGGTGAGCTGGCACCTGCCGCGCTGGATGACGGTTGCGAGGTGATTCTTCGCGACGTGTTCGCCGGAACTCCAGCTGTCGCTGCCGCATGGTGCGCAGAGATCGACGAACTGGTTCACGACAAACGAAGCTACCGCGCGGTGGTACTGGTGCTTCGATTGCGTACCGAGCGATTGCTCGAGTTGGGTCTGTCCGAAGACGAGGTGCGCGACGAAGCGCGTTCGCTGCTTGGTGGGCTGCTTCCGGGCTCGACGCTGAGACTGGTGTGGACGGTCTACACGACCGAACCCCTGTCGCCAGAACTCGATGCTCGCCTCACGGGGTGGGCGCTGTCCGGCGAAAGCTGCTGTCTCGTGCCACCGAAGGCAGATGAGTCCGTCGGCCCTGGCGCTCGTGCGGCGGCGTTGCGCTAAGGCAGGTTCACCACATAGCAGCCATCACCCCTTGCTCGGCCGCCAGCCAATGCTGCACCGCCGGCGGTAAGGGCTTGGCGAGCGGAGCGAGGTTCATCGCGGCATACGATTCGGTGTTCGGCACCAGCCCGCTGCGGGCGACGGCGGCGCCTTTCATGTAGCCGGCGGCGTGCACCCGGCCGTCGCACACGAACTCGAAACGCATGTAGTTCCAGTGGGCGTCGCTCGCGTCGAGCCGAAAACGCAGCTGGTAAGTCTGGAAGGGATTCAGCCCGCGGCGGTAGCTGATGATGGCGCCGCCCGACATCGGCCGCCATCCCTTGCGCAGCATCACGCGGGCGAAGCCGGTGCGCACGAAGTACTCGACCAGCACCAGGTCGATGAGGGTCAGGTAGCGGCCGTTGTTCATGTGGCCGTTGATGTCCAGGTCGTTGGGCAGCACGCGAAGCTGGCGGTCCAGCGTCTCGCCGAGCCGAAGCGGTGGCAGGCGCCATGAGCGCAGCAAGGTCAACAAGAGGCGAAGATAGAGATTCATGAGATGCACCCGAAATTGCAGCCAGACTGCGTCGCGATATTAGTTCAATAATGAACCATATTTGCCAATCACCGTTGTTTCAATTGCTGTGGATGTGACATGAAAACACCTTCATCCCCGCACGGCACTGCCGCGTGGCTGTCCGTGGTGCGTGCCTACAACCTCTGCGACGCAGTCATCAGCGCGCGCCTGGCCAAGGTCGGTGTGCGCGTGGCCGAGCACGAGGTGCTGGCCAACTTGAGCACGGCTCCGGGCATCACCCAACAGGTGCTGGCCCAGCGTTGCTTCGTCGCCAAGAGCCACATCAGCATGCTGATCAAGCACATGGAGGCCGATGGCCTGGTGCGGCGCGAGGCCGACCCGGCCGATGCGCGGGCCAAGCTGCTGTTCCTCACGCCTTCGGGTGCGGCGCTTGCACGCAAGACGATGAAGGTGCAGGCCGAGGTGGTGAGCGCGATGGCATCCACGCTGACGGTGAAGGAGCTGGCGCTGGTCGAGAAGCTGATGGCCCCCGCGTGCGAGGTGCTGGAGGCGATGCTCACCGAGGGCTAGCCGTGTCGCCGATTGGCGCCTTCCGCCGTGTAGTACGCCTTCTTGGCGGTGTACATCGCGCGGTCGGCCTGGTTTACCGTGGCCTCCAGCCGGTCGCCCGACGCGCAGCTCGCCATGCCGAACGCAAAGCTCAGCGGTATGCCGCCATAGAACTGGTTGTTCAGGTCGATCAGCGTCTGCAGCCGCTCGATCAACTGTGCGCCGCCGCGCTCGTCGGTGCCGGGCAGCAGCACCACGAACTCGTCGCCGCCGATGCGTGCTGCGCACGCGGGCTTGTCGACGCCCTTCACCAGCACCTCGCCGGCCCGGCGCAGCAGCGCGTCGCCGGCGGCGTGGCCTTCGTTGTCGTTGGCGGACTTGAGGCCGTTGAGGTCGGCAATGATCACGGTCACCGGCCACGGGCCTTTGCGTTCGAGGCGGTTCATCTCGTCGGCGAAGAAGGCGCGGTTGCGCAGCTTGGTCAGCGGGTCGTGCTTGCCGAGGAACTCGAGGTAGGCCTCGGCCTGCTTGCGCGCGGTGATGTCGGTCAGCGACACCAGCACCAGGCTCCAGTCGTGCTCGTGCCCGGGCAGCACCGAGAACTGCAGGTACACGTGCAGCTTGTCGCCGTTCAGCGTGTAGTTGACGACCTCGCGCTGGTGGAAGGTCTTGCCGTGCCACAGATCGATCAGCTGCTCGGTGAAGTGGGCCTGCATGTCGTCGCGGAACACGTCGCCCAGGCGCTTGAGCAGCTCGCCCTTGGTGGGGGCGGCGAACATCGCGAGCGTCTGGCGGTTCACGTCGATGACGCGGATCTCTTCCATGCAGCGGCTGACGAACTCCGGGTGCACGTCGGTGAAGACGCGGAAGTCGGCAATGCCTTGCTCGCGCGCTTCGTCGAGCAGGCGCTTGACGCTGCTGAAGTCTTCCACCCACAGCGAGATCGGCGAATGCTCGAACAAGCCCAGCGCGTACTGCTCGCTGGCCGCTTGCGCGCGTTGCGCCTGGCTGCGCGCGGTGACGTCTTCGATCGAGATGAGCACACGGTCCCAGGCGCCTTCGTGGCCCGGCAGCACCGTGGCGTTGAGCTGGATGTCGAGCCGCTGGCCCGACAGCGTGTAGTTCACCGTGAGGCTGGAGAAGCGCGTCTGGCCTTCCCACAGCGCGGCCAGTTCTTCGACGTGCTGGTCGAGCATGTCGTCGCGGAAGACGAGGTGCAGGTTGTCGACCAGCTGCGCCAGCGAATCGGCGCCGAAGAGTTCGAGCGTGCGCCGGTTCACCTGCAGTACGCGCAGGCACTTGGAGCATTCGGCGATGCGCGCCGTGTCGCTGCGCAGCCAGTGGCGCAGGTCGGTCACGCCATCAGCCCGCCAGCGCTCGAACAGCGCATGCAGGCCGCTGTAGTCCTCGAGCCAGAGCGACACCGGCGCCAGCTCGAACAGATCGGCCCACTCGGCCGTCTTGAGGGTGTCGCTGGCGGTCATGCCGACGCCGCCATCCAGGCTTCGATCTCGTCGGCCTTCACCGGCACGCCTCGGCTGATCAGTTCGCAGCCGCTGGTGGTGACCACCGCGTCGTCCTCGATGCGGATGCCGATGTTCCAGTACTTCTCGGGCACGCCTTCGGCGGGCCGCACATAAATGCCGGGTTCGAGCGTGACCACCATGCCTGGCTGCAGCACGCGCGACGGCTGCTTCACCACGCGCCCACCGAGCCCGTCGGGTTGCTCGAATGCAGCTTCGTCGAGCGCGAGGTACTCGCCCGCGTCGTGCACGTCGCGCCCCAGCCAGTGGCCGGTGCCGTGCATGTAGAACTGGCGGTAGGCGGCGCTGGCGATCACGTCGTCAAGCAGGCCGTGCGTGTCGCGGCTCAGCAGGCCGGTGTCGAGCATGCCCTGCGCGAGCACACGCACGGCGGCATGGTGGGCGTCGCGCTGGCGGGCGCCGGGCCGTGTGAGGGCGGTCGCGGCCTCTTGTGCCGCGAACACGATGTCGTAGAGCTCGCGTTGCGCTGTGCTGAAGCAGCCATCCGCAGGGAAGGTGCGGGTGATGTCGCTCGCATAGCCATCAAGCTCGCAGCCGGCGTCGATCAGGCACAGCTGGCCGGCCTTCAGCGGCGTGTCGCTCGCTGCGTAGTGCAGCACGCAGGCGTTGGCGCCCGCTGCCACGATCGAGGTGTAGGCGGGGCTCTGTGCGCCCTGGCGGCGAAATTCGTGCAGCAGCTCGGCCTCGATCTCGTACTCGCGCACGCTGCCGGCCGGTTCGGCACGAAAGCGCTGGGCGCTGTAGCGCATGGCGCGCAGGTGGGCGCCGGCGGAGATGGCGGCGGCGCGCCGCATGGTTGCTATCTCGTCGGCGTCTTTCACCAGCCGCATTTCGTCGAGCAGCGGGGCCAGGTCGCGGTGGGTGCCGGGGTTGCTGCTGCCGTGCTGCGAGCGGTCGCGTGCGGCGGCCAGCCAGCTGGTGACGCGTTGCTCCAGGCCGCCGGGTGCGCCGAACAGCGTCCACACGGTGCTCTGGTGCTTGATCAGCTCAGGCAGCAGGGCATCGAGTTCGCCGATCGCATGGGCCTCGTCGACGCCCAGTGCCTGCGGTGCGGCTTCAGGGCCGAGGCGGCGGCCTTCCCAGATCTCCTGCTCGACGTCCTTGCTGCGACAGAAGAAGGTGCAATGGCCGTCGTCACGCAGCACGAGGCCGCTCTTCGGTTCGTCGAAGCCGATCAGGTAGTGGAAGTAGCTGTCGTGCCGGTACGGGTGCTCGCTATCGCGGCTGCGCATGGCTTCGGGCGCGGCCATCACGATGGCGAGCCCGCCACCGGCTGCGCGCAGGCGCTCGGCAAGTTGCGAACGGCGCTGGCGGTACAGGTCGGTATTCATGCGCGAGATTGTTGCACCGCGCTTTGCAGGTCGGGGCGGGCCCTAAACCTTGCCCGTGCGCTTGACGGCCGCGGGTACGTCGGGTGCGGTAGCGCGTTGCCGCAGGCGCTTCAGCTCGCGCATCATCTCGCGGTCGACCGAAGCCGGCTGATTGGCCACTTCAGCCGCGGCCTGCGTGCCGCGATCGCTCGACTTCTTGACGGCCTCGCGATCGCCCGCCAGCTGCTGGCGCGTGCGGATGTGGTTGGCCAGGGTCTCCACCGCCTCCAGCTCGCTCTGCGCGTCGGTCTTGGGCAGGGCGACGACGCGCTTGTCGTTCATGCGCATGCTCAGGCGGCACACGCGGTTGCGGTTGAGGTGGCGCAGCGTGAAGCCGGGGGCGTCGGCTTCGGTGACCGTCACGTCGCGGATGTTCTCGATCGCGACCTGGTGCACCTTGTGCCCGATGCCGCGCTGGAACCACACAAAGCTGGCGCTGACCGTGACCCGCTCCCATCGATACAGGTCGAAACCCACCGCACCGAGCAGCGCGAGAACGCCGACGAAGGTTACCCAGCCCAGGCCCCAGGCCACACCCACCCACATCACGAGGCCCGAGGCGATCACGGCGCCGACGACTTCGAGCATCGCCCGGTCGGCCGTGCCATAGACGCGGCGTTCATAGCCGCTGATCTCAAGCTGGCCGCTGGCCAGCGGCGAAACCACGGCGGCCAGGGCCTTGGCCCCACGGCCGAGGAGCACATGCGCGGCCACGGCGATGGCCAGCATGAAAGGGAGGATGAGTACATGCGTCACAAGGCGAAAGGTAACGCGAAGTCGCAGGCGGGGAAAGGGCCGATCGAAGGGCTGGTGTTTTACCGCGGACATGCGGTCGATTCCACGCGCCGAGTGGGGAAAGCCCTGTGGCTAAGATGCCGCAATTCTTAACGAGGTGTAGCAATGCAATACCGTCGATTGGGCCGCAGCGGCTTGCAGGTGAGCGAGTTGTCGCTGGGCTCTTGGGTCACGTATCACAACCAGGTCGACACGAAATCTGCGACTGAAATGCTGGCCGCGGCCATGGATGCCGGCGTCAACTTCTTCGACAACGCCGAGGCCTATGCCGCCGGCCAGAGCGAAGTGGTGATGGGCGAGGCTTTCAAGGCCTTGAAGTGGCCGCGCATGAACTACGTGGTGTCGACCAAGTTCTTCTGGGGCCTCGACCAGGGCGGCAACCGCATCAACCACAAGGACACGCTGAACCGCAAGTACCTGTCGCAGGCGATCGACGGCTCGCTCAAGCGCATGCAGCTCGATCACATCGACCTGGTGTATTGCCACCGGCCCGACCCGCACACGCCGATCGAAGAAACCGTGTGGGCGATGAGCGACATGATCACCCGCGGCAAGGCGCTCTACTGGGGCACCAGCGAATGGAGTGCCGACGAGATCCGCGCGGCCTACGAGATTGCCGAGCGCCACCACCTGCACAAGCCGCTGATGGAGCAGCCGCAGTACCACCTGTTCCACCGCAAGCGCGTCGAGACCGAATACGCGCGCCTGTACGAAGACATCGGCCTGGGCCTCACCACCTGGAGCCCGCTGGCCAGCGGCTTGCTCACCGGCAAGTACAAGAGCGGCGTGCCGGCCGGCAGCCGCGGCGCGCTGGCCAACATGGGCTTCCTGGTGAAGGGGCTGACCGATGCTGCGAAGAACGAAGCCGTGGCCAGGCTCGAGCCGATTGCGCGCGACCTGGGCGGCAATTTGGCGCAACTGGCCATCGCGTGGGTCAACCGCAACCCGAATGTGAGCACGGTGATCCTGGGCGCGTCGAAGATCTCGCAGTTGCAAGACAACCTCGGTGCCCTGACGCTCACGCCCAAGCTCACGCCCGAGGTGCTGGCGCGCATCGACGAGCTCACCACGCCGTTGGTTGGATGAAACAGACAGCGCTGGATCAAAGCGAGCGGGCCGAGCGCCGGGCCGCTCCCAAGCCGGCCCGCATCCCCTCGGACGAGGGGCAGACATGAGTCACTCGCATGACCTGAGCCCCTGGCAGCACGGGCACGTGTTCGATGCCGGCAACCGGCGCGGTGAGCAGCGCACGCACTGGGTGCTGGCGATCACGTTGATCACGATGGTGATCGAGATCGGCACCGGTTGGTGGACGGGCTCGATGGCGCTGCTGGCCGATGGCTGGCACATGGGCACGCACGCGCTGGCGCTGGGCGTCACCGCTGCCGCGTACTACCTGGCCCGGCGCCATGCCAGCGATGCGCGCTACGCCTTCGGCACCTGGAAGATCGAGGTGCTGGGCAGCTTTGCCAGCGCGCTGGTGCTGGGGCTGGTGGGTGTGGGCATCCTCTTCGAATCGGTGCTGCGCTTGTGGAAGGCTGAACCGATCGATGCGAAGGCGGCCTTGGTCATTGCGGTCAGCGGCCTGGTGGTGAACCTGGTGTCGGCGTGGCTTCTGCATGGGGCGCAAGGCGGTGACGCACATCACGATCACGACCATGGGCACGCACACGCGCATGGCCACCATCACGACCACGACGCACACGGCAGCAAAGACCTGAACCTGGGTGCTGCCTACGCCCACGTGTTGGCCGATGCGCTGACCTCGGTGTTCGCCATCGCTGCGTTGTCGGCCGCGCTGTGGCTGGGCTGGAGCTGGCTCGACCCGGTGGTTGGCGTGGTCGGTGCGGTGGTGATCGCGGTGTGGGCCTGGGGCTTGATGCGCCAGTCGGCTGCGGTGTTGCTGGACCGCGAGATGGACCATCCGCTCACTCAGGCGGTGCGTGCGACGCTCGAGTCAGACGGGGATGCCAAGGTGGCCGACCTGCACGTCTGGCGGGTCGGCCGCGAGAGCTTCGCGGTCGAGGTCTGCATCGTGGCCGATCGCCCGCTGGCGCCTTCGGTCTACCGTGAGCGTCTCGATGTGCACAAGGAACTGGCGCACGTGTCGATCGAGGTCAACCGCTGCCCGCACGCGCCGGCCTAGGGGCCGGCGCAGCCCGGTCAGAACACGCCTGACGCCAGGAAGCGGTAGCGCAACTCCTGCTGGTAGCGCTGACCGGGGCGCAGCACGCAATCCGGCCACTCCGGGTGGTTCGGGCTGTCGGGTGAGAACTGCGGTTCCAGGGCCAGGCCGGCGTGCTGCCGGTACTCGCCGCTGCGAGCCGGCACGCCGGCCAGGTAGTTGCCGCTGTAGAACTGCAGGCCCGGCAGGCGCGTGTAGAGCTGCAGGCTGACGTGGCCGTCGCCGGCCTCCAACTCGGCGGCGGGCTGCGAGCCATCGGCGCACGCAGCATCGAGCCAATACGAGTGGTCGTAGCCGCGGGTGAGCTGCTGTTGCTCGTCGCGCATGAGCGCTTCGTCCACGCGCTGCGGCTGGCGGAAGTCGAACCCGGTGCCGGCTACCGGGCGCCGCTCGCCGGTCGGGATGCATTCGGCATCCACCGGCAAGAACTCCTGCGCGGCGATGCGCAGCCGGTGCGCGCGGCAGTCGGCGTCGGCCATGTCGCCGTCGAGGTTGAAGTAGGCGTGGTTGGTCAAGTTCACCGGGCACGGCGCGGTGACCGTGGCGTCGAAGCCGATGTGCACGCTCAGGTCAACACCCAGCGCGTACCTCACGAAGGTGGTCATCTGGCCGGGGAAGCCCTGGTCGCCTTCTTCGGAGACGAGCGACATCACGAGTTCGATGGGCGTGTGCGATTCCAGCTGCCACACGCGGCGGTCGAAGCCGCTCGGCCCGCCGTGCAACTGGTTCCTGCCTTCGTTGGCCGTCAGCTGGTGAGGCTGGCCGTCGAGCACGAAGCGCGAGTTGCCGATGCGGTTGGCGTAGCGGCCGATGGTGGCGCCCAGGTAGGCCGTCTGGCGCTGGTAGTCGGCGAGGCTGGCGCAGCCCAGCAGCACCTCGCGGCGTGAGCCGTCGGGCAGGGGCACGGAGCACGAGACCCAGGTCGCGCCATGGTCCATCACCTGGATGCGCAGGCCGGCGCTGTTTTCGAGCGTGAAGAGGCGGGCGTCGGAAGAGAGCGTCATGCGGGAGCCGGGGCGTTGAGCAATTGCTCGATGGCCTGCAGTTCGTCGGCCGAGAGCGCAGCGGCGCCGGCGGCTTTCACGGCGTCGGTGATCTGCGTCTCGCGGCTGGCGCCGATCAGCACCGAGCTCATGCCCTCGTGGCGCAGCACCCAGGTGAGTGCCATCTGCGCCAGGGTCTGGCCGCGTGCGAGTGCCAGCTGGTTGAGCCCGCGAATCGTGGCCAGCCGTTGCGGCGTGATGTCTTGCGGCTTGAGGAACACGCCGCGCGAGGCGCGCGAATCGGCGGGCACGTCGCCGCCGAGATAACGGTCGCTGAGAAGGCCTTGCGCGAGCGGCGAGAACGCGATGCAGCCGATGCCTTCATCGGCCAGCGTCTGCAGCAAGCCGCCCTCGACCCAGCGGTCGAGCATGCTGTAGCGCGGTTGGTGAATGAGGCAGGGCGTGCCCAGCTCGCGCAGCAGCTTGGCGGCCTGGCGGGTAAGGTCGGGCGGGTAGTTCGACACGCCCACATACAGCGCGCGGCCGCTGCGCACGGCGTGGGCTAGCGCGGCCATCGTCTCTTCCAGCGGTGTGGCCGGGTCGGGGCGGTGGTGATAGAAGATGTCCACGTAGTCCAGCTCCATGCGCTTGAGGCTCTGGTCGAGGCTGGACAGCAGGTACTTGCGCGAGCCGCCGTCGCCATAGGGGCCCGGCCCCATCACGTAGCCGGCCTTGCTGGAGATGATGAGTTCGTCTCGGTAGGGCGCGAGGTCGGAGCGCAGCAGCTCGCCGAAAGTCTGCTCGGCCGAGCCCGGCGGCGGGCCGTAGTTGTTGGCCAGGTCGAAGTGCGTGATGCCGTGGTCGAAGGCGCAACGCACCAGCGCGCGGGCGGTCTCCAAGCGGTCGACGCCGCCGAAGTTGTGCCACAGGCCGAGCGACACCGCAGACAGCTTCAAGCCGCTGCGTCCGCAGTGGCGGTAGGGTTGCGTTTCGTAGCGTGCGTCGTGTGGCAGGTAGGTGGTCATGGGCGGGTCTTAGCTGGCCGGGCCGGCTCCGGCGGTGGCGTGGCAAACATAGAGGTGGGCGGCCTCGTTCTCCGGCGAGCGGTAGTGTGCCTCGACGGCCGCCGCCGCACGCTCCAGCTTGCTCTCGGGCAGCAGCGCCACCACGCAGCCGCCGAAGCCGCCGCCGGTCATGCGCGCGCCGCCTTCGCTGCCGATGGCGGTTTGCAGAATCTCCACCAGGTGGTCGATGGCCGGCACGGTGATCTCGAAGTCGTCGCGCATCGATGCATGCGACTGCGCCATCAGCTCGCCCATGCGGTGCAGGTTGCTGCTCGCCAGCGCCTCGCAGGCGTCCAGCGTGCGCTGGTTTTCGGTGATCACGTGGCGCGCGCGGCGCAGCACGACGGCGTCGAGTTCATGCGCGCGGGCGTTGAGCTGTGGCAGCGTCAGGTCGCGCAGGGCCTTCACGCCGAAGTGGCGGGCTGCCGTCTCGCACTGCACGCGCCGGGTGTTGTATTCGCTGTCGACCAGGCCGCGCCGCACGCGCGAGTGCGCGATCAGCACCACCACCCCGGCCGGCAGCGGCACGGGCCGGGCGTCGAGCGAGCGGCAGTCGATGAGCAGTGCGTGGTCGGCCTCGCCGCGCGCCGAGATGAGCTGGTCCATGATCCCGCAATTGCAGCCGACGAAGCGGTTCTCGGCCTCCTGGCCGTTGAGCGCGATCTCGGTCGGCGTGATGTCCAGCGCATAGGCCTGGCGAAAAAACTGGCCGAGGGCGACTTCGAGTGCGGCCGACGACGACAAGCCGGCGCCTTGCGGCACGTTGCCCGACACCGCGAGGTCGGCGCCGCCGAACACCTGCCCGCGCGCGGCCAAGTGCTTGAGCACACCGCGCACGTAGTTGGCCCAGCCGGCGTCGGCTCGGGGTGTGATGGGCTGGTCGAGATCGAATTCGTCGAGCGCGTTGCCGAGGTCGGCGGCGACCACGCGAACCTTGCTGTCCGCACGCGGGCTGCCGGCGACCACGGTGTGGAAATCGATCGCGCAAGGCAGCACGAAGCCGTCGTTGTAGTCGGTGTGTTCGCCGATCAGGTTGACGCGCCCGGGGGCGCGCGCGGCGAGTTCCGGCGCGTGGCCGAATGCGGTGGCGAATGCCTGCTGCGCGCGCAGCAGCGGGGTGGGGGCGGTCGTCATGGTGCAGGCTGGGTTTCGAGGTAGTGGGTGTCCGACACGGCGCGCAGGCGCTCGGCGGCTTGTTCAGGGGTGAGGTCGCGCTGGGCTTCGGCCAGCATTTCGAAGCCGACCATGAACTTGCGCACGCTGGCCGAGCGCAGCAGCGGCGGATAGAAGTGCGCGTGCAGTTGCCAGCCGGGGTGGTCGGCGTTGTCGAAGGGCGCGCCGTGCCAGCCCATCGAGTAGGGGAAGGAGCACTGGAAGAGGTTGTCGTAGCGGCTGGTCAGCTTCTTCAATGCGACGGCGAGATCGGCGCGTGCGGCAGCGCCCAGATCGGGCAGGCGCTGCACGGCGAACTTGGGCAGCAGCAGCGTCTCGAAGGGCCAGGCCGCCCAGAACGGCACCACTGCGAGCCAGTGCGCGGTCTCGACGACGGTGCGCTCGCCGTCGGCGGCTTCGCGTGCCGCGTAGTCGGCGAGCAGCGCGTTGCCGTGCTGCGCGAAGTACGCGGCCTGCCGGGTGTCTTCGGCCGCAACCAGGTCGGGCACGAAGTCGGTGGCCCAGATCTGGCCGTGCGGGTGCGGGTTCGAGCAACCCATCATCGCGCCCTTGTTCTCGAACACCTGCACCGAGCGCCACTGCTGGCCCAGCTCGCGGCTTTGCGTGCACCAGGTGTCGACCACGGCTTCGATGGCCGGCAAGGCCAGCTCGGGCAGCGTCTTGCCGTGGTCTTCGGAGAAGCAGATGACGCGGCTGGTGCCGCGCGCCGGGTGGGTGGCGAACAAGGGGTTGGCCACTGCGGGCGGTGCCGGGGTGTCGGGCGCCAGGGCCGCGAAATCGTTGGTGAAGACGTGCGGGCCGCGGTAGTCGGGGTTGCGCTCGCCGCCCACGCGCGGGTTGCCGGCGCACAGGTAGCAGCTGGCGTCGTGCGACATGCGCGGGCGCAGGTCGGGCTCGTCTTGCTGGCCTTGCCAGGGGCGCTTGGCGCGGTGCGGCGAGACCAGCACCCACTGGCCGTTGAGGGCGTTGTGCCGGCGGTGCGGGTGGTCGTCTCGGTGGAAAGGCAGATCAGTCATAGCCATTGGGGTTCATGTGTTGCCGGCGTCAAGTGTCTTCGCACCTTCAAGTGTCCTTCGCGGCGGGGTTGATCCACCAGGCGGCCACTCCTGCGGGCTCGAGCGTCGGCCCGCCGAGCACGAACTGCGCATCGGCCGGGGCGGGCAGCTGGACGGTTTCGCTGCCGTAGTGCACGGCGAACTGCAGGTTGCCGCGCCGGCGCAGCCGCAGCCCGCTGGGCAGCGCTTGCACCGGCAACCCAGCCTCGCGCGCCAGCTGGGCCATCAGCTGGTCGAGCCCTGCCGTGTCCAGCCAGCCCGACAGGTAGCGCGTGCGCTGGTGGCGCACCAGCGCCGGGGCGCCATCGGCATAGCGGGCCTCGACCTGAAGCTCAGCCGGCGCGTCGAGCACGTCGCGCCAGCGTGTGACGGTACCGCCGTGGGCCAGGGCCGCCGCATCGCCTTCGGCATTCAGCGCAAGCGCCACCCCGGGCCGCAAGCCCTCGACGCTGACGACACGCAGGCCCGGCAGCAAGGCACGCAGCGCACCCGGCGGCAGGCCATCGGGGATGCTGATCTCGGCCGTCTTCGCGCCGCTGCGCGGGCCGAAGAGCAGTTGCGCGCCGCTGTGTTGCAGGCGTTGCACGAGCTCGTCCGTCGCGTGGGCCAGGGTGGGCAGCACCACCAGCGCGTAGCCGCTGAAATCGGCCGAGGCGGGCACGATGTCGATGTCCAGCCCGAGGCGGCGCAGGGCGCTGTACCAGGCCAGCTGCAGGGCGTGCACGTCGAAGTCGGCGCTGTTGGGCAGGGTGTCGGTGATCCACTTGCTGGTGTAGTCGGCGACCAGGGCCACGCGGGCCTGCTGCGTTGCTTCGGTGGGCACCGTTGCCAGTTCGCGCGCCACGGTGGTGGCCTCTTCGCCGCCCACGTCCAGCCGGTTGTCGGGCGTGTTCAGGCCCGAGTGCATCTGCTCTTGCGCATAAGGCACCTGCCGCCAGCGGAAGTACGACACCAGCTCGGCGCCATGGGCAAAGGCCTCCCAGGTCCAGGCGCGCACCATGCCGGGCAGAGGCAGTGCGTTCCATGGCGCCCAGTTCACCGGGCCGGCCTGCTGCTCCATCACCCACCAGCGCCCTTTGCACAGGCCGCGGTACAGGTCGTGGTGGAAGGCCGAGATGTCGGGGTGGCCGCTGCGCCGGTAGGTGAGCCGGTCTTCGTCGGGCAGGTTGCGCTGGTTGTCGAGAAAGCCGAGCGGGTAGTTGTCCCAGGCCGCGACGTCGAGGTCGCGGCCCATCTCGTGGTGCTCGAACTCGCTGAAGAAGCCCATGAAGTTGTGCAACACATCGCGGCCGGGTGCGTGCGCACGCAAGATGTCGACTTGCATGCGGTTGTAGCGCAGCACCTCGTGCGACGCGAAGCGGCGGAAGGCCAGCAAGTGCGCCGGGTTGGGCGGTGCCGGCGTCGCGACGGGCAGGCTCACATCATCGAAGCGCGCGTAGTTCATGCTCCAGAACACGTTGCCCCAGGCGCGGTTGAGGTGCTCGACGTCGTCGTACTGCGTGACCAGCCATTGGCGAAAGCGCTGCAGCGCCGAGGCCGAATACGAAACCGCCGTGTCGTGGCAGCCGTATTCGTTGTCGGTCTGCCAAGCGATGACGGCGGGGTGCCGGCCATAGCGCTGCGCCATGGCGGCCACCACGCGGCGGCTCGCCTCGAAGAAGGCTTCGCTCGAGAAGCAGTAGTGCCGGCGCGAGCCGAAGTTTTTGGTTCGACCTTGTGCATCAACGGCCAGCACGTCGGGGTGCTGCTCGACCAGCCAGTGCGGCGGGGCGGCCGTGGGGGTGCCCAGCACCACTTCCAGGCCGGCGCCCGCGAGTACCTCGATGGCGCGGTCGAGCCAGCCCCACTGGAAGTCGCCGGGCCGCGGTTCGATCAGTCCCCAGGCGAACTCGGCGATGCGCACCGTCGACAAGCCCATGGCCGCCATGCGCTGCGCGTCCGTTGCCCACAGCGATTCGTCCCAGTGTTCGGGGTAGTAGCACACACCCAGCTTCATGCGCCGTGGCCTTTCAAGGTTGGTGGTGAAGCTCGTTTCTGCATGCCGCAGCCGAGATGGTTGGTTCTTGAGATCGGCGCAAAGATTAATCGCTTAACTCAAGGTGGTCAAGTTGTGACATGGTTGGCAAAACGATCTGATTTGCGGGTTTTCCCCTGTGACCGTGCTCGGCTGGTCAAGGGTTTACCCGCTTGGCGCACCGGAAGCGGGCTCCAGACAATGGCGCCATAGATTAAGCGATTAACCTCGATAGAGTCCGCTTTCCACCGAGACTCGCCCCTTCCTGATCCCTGTCCATGACCTTGCCTGCCTCGCCACTGCCGATCACCTTGACGCTGCCTCTGGCCGCGGCGCGCGCCGAAGAAACCTATCTGCGCCTGGGCGATTTCCAGCCGGTCGATCGCCGCCTGAGCGTGAACAGCCGCTGGGTCGAACGCGACGCCCGGCCCTGGGTTCCGGTGATGGGCGAGTTCCACTACTCGCGCTTCCCCGAGGCCGAATGGGAAGTCGAGTTGCGCAAGATGGCGGCCGGCGGCGTCGACATCGTGGCCAGCTATGTGTTCTGGAACCACCACGAAGAAATCGAAGGCCGCTACGACTGGCAGGGCCCGCGCAATCTGCGGCGCTTCGTGGCGCTGGCGCAGCAGGTCGGCCTGCTCTTCTATCTGCGCCCCGGCCCCTGGGTGCACGCCGAGGCGCGGCTCGGCGGCTTCCCCGACTGGCTGCCCCAAGGCGGCCCGGTGCGCTGCAACGACGCGCGCTACCTGCAGCATGTGCAGCGCTTCTACGGCGAAATCGGTGCCCAGCTGCAAGGCCTGATGTGGTCCGACGGCGGCCCGGTGGTCGGCGTACAGCTGGAGAACGAGTACGACCAGATCGGCCCCGGCCGCGGCGCGGAGCACATTGCCCGCCTGAAGCAACTGGCCATCGAAGCCGGCCTCACGGTGCCTCTGTACACCGTCACCGGCTGGCCCACGCTGGACATCCCGGCTCGCGAGGTGATCCCCGTGTCAGGCGCCTATGCAGACGGCTTCTGGAGCGGCGCCGCCGGCCCCTTGCCGCCCTCGGGCGTGTTCCTCTTCGACACCAGCCGCGCTATTGGCGAGATGGGCAACGTGGGCGGCACGCCCGCCACCGAGCAGATCGACAAGGCGCACTACCCCTTCTTCCTGGCCGAGGCGGGCGGCGGCATGCACGTCTCGTATCACCGCCGGCCGGTGGTCAGTGCCGACGACGTGGCGGCCACCGCGTTGGTGCAGATCGGCTCGGGCGCCAACCTCTACGGCTACTACATGTACCACGGTGGCGCCAATCCGCAGGCGCTGGTGGCCGGCGCCACGCTGAACGAAACGCAGGCCAGCGGCTACCCCAACGACGTGCCGCAGATCGGCTACGACTTCCGCGCGCCGCTGGGCCAGTACGGGCAGCAGCGCGAGTCCTACGGGCGCTTGCGCTGCCTGCATCAGTTCCTTGCGGCATTCGGTGCCGAGCTGGCGCCCATGGAGGCCGTGCTGCGAGACGACCCGCCGAGCGGCCCGGCCGATGCCAGCCGGCTGCGCGTTTCCGCGCGCGGTGACGGCAAGCAGGCGTTCCTGTTCGTCAACAACCACGTGCGCCACCATCCTTTGCCGGCCTTCGACGGCGTGCAGTTCCGTCTCGACACCGGTGGTGCTCTCGCGACCGTGCCGCACCAGCCGGTCACGGTTCCCACGGATGCGTATTTCATCTGGCCGGTGGGCTTGCGCATCGGCGCCGCTCGCCTGCACCACGCCACGGTGCAGCCGCTCACGCGTTGGAAAGAAGGCGAGCGCGAAGTGCTGGTCGCCTTCGCCCACCCGGGCATCGCGCCGACCCTGTGCTTCGACGCTGCCGGCGTGCGCGCCCTCCACGCACCCGCCGAACAACTGACCACGCTCGACGACGGCCGCCTGCTGCTGACCCCGCCGCTGGGCGACACGCCACTCGTGTTCGCGGTGACCGACGCACTCGGCGTCGAACACCACATCGTGCTCCTGCCGCGCGCCCTGGCTGAGCAGGCGCTGCACACCCGCGTGAACGGCCGCGAGCGCCTGCTGATCAGCCCGCACCTGCGATACGTGCAAGACGATGCGCTCGTGCTCTCGGTGCCCCACGACGCGGCCTCCGCCCAGGTGCAGGTGTTCCCGTGCGACGACCTCGCAGGCGGCGGCAGCGCAAGCGAGTTCATGCGCATCGATGCCGGCCTGAAGGGCATGTCGTTCCCGAGCATCGCCACCGAGCAGCTGCGCGAAAGCGCGCAGCCGCCGGTGCCGCAGATGGGGCCGCACATTGCCTGGCGCCAGCGCGCCGTGCCGATGGCGCCGGCCGATGCCTCCTACGACACGGCGGCCCGCGTGCGCTTGACCGTCCCGGCCGAGGTGCCGTGCGACCAGGGGCGCGTGCTGTTGGCCATCGATTACGTCGGCGATGCGGCACGCCTGTATGCCGATGGCGTGCTGGTCGATGACCATTTCTACGACGGCGAAACCTGGTGGGTCGGCGTCGACCGGTTTGCGCGCGAAGGCCGCTGGCCGAAGCTCGAAGTGGCGATACTCGCCGCCGACCCCGAGGCCCCGATCTTCATGGAAGAGCCTGCACGGCTGCGCCTATGCGACGCGCCGACACGCGCCTGCCTGACGGGCGTGGCTTTGCAGTGGTGGCGCAGCCGGCGCATCGCGTTGACGCCCTTGGCACGTTGAGACGAAAAGACCTCCTATGGCTGGCGTAACCCTGAAGAACATCTACAAGACCTACGAAGGTTTTGTCGAAGTGATCCGCGATGTGTCGCTGGAGATTGCCGACGGCGAGTTCTGCGTCTTCGTGGGCCCAAGCGGCTGCGGCAAATCCACATTGCTGCGCATGATCGCCGGGCTGGAAGACATCTCGCGCGGCGACATGCACATCGGCGGCAAGCGCGTCAACGAACTCGCGCCGTCGGAGCGCAACGTCGCGATGGTGTTCCAGAACTACGCGCTCTATCCGCACATGAGCGTGTCGCAAAACATCTCGTTCGGCCTGCGCCTGAGCGGCGTGCCCAAGGCCGACATCCACAGCCGCGTGCAGCAGATCGCCAAGGTGCTGGAGATCGAGCACCTGCTCGATCGCAAGCCCAAGGCTCTGTCGGGCGGCCAGCGGCAACGCGTGGCGATCGGGCGCGCGCTGGTGCGCGACCCGGGCGTGTTCCTGTTCGACGAACCGCTGTCGAACCTGGATGCCGCGCTGCGCACACAGACCCGCGTGGAGATCGCGCGCCTGCACCGCGAATACGGCCGCGCCAGCACCATCTACGTGACGCACGACCAGGTCGAAGCGATGACGCTGGCCGACAAGATCGTGCTGCTGCACACCGGCACCGACGTGGCCCAGCACGGCAGCGTGGCGCAGGTCGGCACGCCCATGGACTTGTACGCCAACCCGTGCAACCTGTTCGTCGCCGGCTTCATCGGGTCGCCCAAGATGAACCTGCTGCCGGCACAGATCGATGGCCTGCACGACCACGGCGTGCGGCTTCGCCTGCGCAATGGCAGCACCGTGCTCGCCGCGGTGCGCCCCGGGTCCGCAGCCATGGGTTCGCCCGTGACCCTGGGCGTGCGCAGCGAACACCTGAGCCTGGGCGGCGGCCCCGGCGAGAACACCTTGGCCTGCCGCATCCAGTGGGTCGAGCAGCTGGGCGACACGACCTTTGCCTACCTCGAAACGGCCGGCACCCAGGCGCTGGTGTTGCGCCTGCCCGGCGAAAGCGCGGTGAGCGTGGGCGACGCCGTGCACGTGAGGGTGCCGCCCTCGCGCGCCCATGTGTTCGATGAGCAGGGCACGGCCTTGGCGAAATTGAGTTGAACCGGCAGCGCAGGGGCTGCCACCGCGTGCCGTCCGCGTGTTTGACGGCGTGAGCGATCAAGGAGACAAGACATGACACACACGAGCGCACAGCGCACGAACAAGCGCAGCAGCTTGCGCCGGTTGACCGCCATTGCCGCGGGCCTGGCCACCACCTTCTTGCTGCCCGTCGCCCATGCGGCCGACAAAGGCAACCTGCTGATCTGGATCAACGGCGACAAGGGCTATGAAGGCATCGCCAAGATCGCCGAGAAATTCACCAAGGAGACGGGCGTTGCCGTCACCGTCGAACACCCCGAGAACGCCATCGCCAAGTTCGAACAGGCCGCCGCCGCCGGCAAGGGCCCGGACATCTGGATCTGGCCGCACGACCGCGCCGGCAGCTGGATCACCGCCGGCCTGATCACGCCGGTCACGCCGTCGAAGAAGACGGTCGATGCGATCGACCCGCTGGCCTGGAAGGCCTGGAACATCGCCGGCAAGACCTGGGGCTACCCGCTGTCGATCGAAGCCGTGGCGCTGATCTACAACAAGGACATCGTGCCCACGCCGCCCGGGTCGTGGGACGAAGTGATCGCGCTCGACAAGAAGCTGGCCGCGCAGAACAAGCGCGCCATCATGTGGCCGATGACCGAGATCTACTACTCCTACGGCCTCATCTCGGCGGGCGGCGGCTATGCCTTCAAGCGCAACGCCGACGGCACCTACGACGCCAAGGACACCGGCGTGAACAGCCCCGGCGCGGTGCGTGGCGTGGAAACGCTGATGCAGCTGGTCAAGGCCGGCGTGATGCCCAAGACAGCCACCTACGCCGAGGCCGAAGCAGGCGTCAATGAAGGCCGCCTCGCGATGATGATCAACGGCCCGTGGAGCTGGAACAACCTCAAGAAAAGCAAGATCAACTTCGGCGTGGCGCCTTACCCGAAGGTCGACGGCAAGCAGGGCGGCTCCTTCGTCGGCGTGCTGGGCGCGATGCTCAGCACCGCCAGCCCCAACAAGGAGCTGGCCAATGAGTTCATGGAGAACTACCTGTTGTCGATGGACAGCCTGAAGGCGATGAACGCGCACGTGCCGCTGGGCGTGCCGGCCAACAAGTCGTACTACAACGAACTCAAGGCCGACCCGCTGATCGCCGGCACCATGGCCGCGGCACAGGCAGGCACACCGATGCCCAACAACCCTGAGATGACGCGCTTCTGGTCGGGCATGCAGGCCGCGCTGCAAAACATCACGCAGGGCCGCGAAACCGTGAAGGACGGCCTGGACCGCGCCGCCAAACGCATCAAAGGTGGTGAATAAACCAATCCTCTGATCGACAGCAGACGAAAGTAGAACAACGATGAAACGAGGAGGGATGCACATCGCACTGGCCGTGCTCGGCGCGCTGGCGCTGCTCGCGGGCCTGGCGCTGGTCGTGGTGATGTACGCCGCGCGCCAGCACCTGGCCGCGGTGCTCACGCTGGCGGTGCTGGGCGTGGCCGTGCTGATCTACGTCAGCCCGCGCTTCTATGCGTGGCGCTACGTGGTGCCTGGCGTGCTGGCCGCCCTCGTGTTCATCGTGCTGCCGATGGCCTACACGCTGGCCATCGGCTTCACCAACTACAGCTCCAGCCACCTGCTGCCGCAGGAGCGCGCGACGGCCGTGCTGCTCAGCCGCACCCACGCTGGCGGCGCGGGCATGGACTTCCGCCTGCTGGCAGCCGAGGCGGGCCGGCACCGCGTGGCGCTGACCGCGGAAGACGGCAAACGATTCGTGTCCGAATCGGTGGCGCTTGGCCCGCTGCAGCGCGTGCCGCTGGCCGAGACCAGCACCGACAGTGACGGCGAAGCCCTGCCGCTGAAAGACGTGATCGCGCTGCAGGCCGCGCTCAAGCAAGTGACCGCTGTGCTGCCCGACGGCACCGAGTTGCAGCAGAGCAGCCTGCGACGCTTCGCCGCGAGCCGCCCGGCCTTCACGCGCAATGCCGATGGCACCCTCACCGACACGAGCGACGGCGCGCGCCTCACCGCCAACCGCGCCACCGGCTACTGGGAGCGCGCCGACGGCACGCCGGTGGAGCCGGGCTTCCGCACCTCGGTCGGCTGGGAAAACTACGCTCGCATCTTCACCGACCACCGCTTTCTCGACCCCTTCGTGCGGGTCTTCGCATGGACGGTCAGCTTCGCCGGCCTGAACACCTTGTTCACCTTTGCGCTGGGTCTCTTCCTGGCCGTGGCGCTGAACTGGGACGCACTGCGCTACCGCAACTTCTACCGCGTGATGCTGTTCCTGCCCTACGCAGTGCCGGCGTTCATTTCGATCCCGGTGTTCCGCGGCCTGTTCAACGAGAACCTGGGCGAGATCAACCTCATCCTCGACCAGCTCTTCGGCATCCGCCCGAGCTGGTTCTCCGACGCCACGCTGGCGCGCAGCATGGTGCTGATCGTCAACACCTGGCTCGGCTACCCGTACATGATGATCCTGGCCATGGGCCTCATCAAGGCCATTCCAGGCGAGCTGTATGAAGCCTCGGCGCTGGCAGGAGCCGGGCCGTTCACCAACTTCTTCCGCATCACGCTGCCGCTGATCGCGCGGCCGATTGCACCGCTGCTGATCGCCTCGTTCGCGGCCAACTTCAACAACCTCACGCTGATCGCGCTGCTGACGGCCGGCGAGCCCGACTACCTCGACACCGAGGTGCCGGTCGGCGCCACCGACCTGCTCGCGTCGTACACCTACCGCATCGCCTTCCAGGATTCGGGGCAGAACTACGCGCTCGCCTGCGCCATCTCGTCGATCGTGTTCCTCATCGTCGCCACGCTGGCGGTCATCAACCTGCGGCTGTTCAAGGTCGGCCAGGAAGCGAGGTAAGCGACATGGCCATCGTCCTCAAGAAAACCCACCGCTGGCGCGTGCTCTGCGTGCATGTGGCGCTGATCGCCTTCATCACGCTGACGGTGCTGCCGTTCCTGATGATCCTGTCGATCTCGCTGCGCCCGGGCAACTTTGCCGGCGGCCACCTGATCCCCACTCACATCAGCTTCGAGCACTGGAAGCTCGCGCTGGGCATCTCGTACGTCGATGCGGACGGGCAGCTGATCAAGCCACCATTTCCGGTGCTGCAGTGGATCTGGAATTCGCTCAAGGTGGCATTCATCTCGGCCACGGTGGCGCTGCTGCTGTCGATCACCAGTGCATACGCCTTTGCGCGCATGCGCTTTCGCGGTCGCACCGCCTTGCTCAACGGCCTGCTGCTGCTGCAAATGTTCCCGTCGGTGCTCGCGCTGGTGGCGATCTACGCCTTGTTCGACCGCATCGGCGAACTCGTGCCCTGGCTGGGCCTGAACAGCCATTGGAGCCTGGCGCTCGCCTACACCGGCGGCGTGGCGCAGCACATCTGGCTCATCAAGGGCTACTACGACAGCGTGCCGCGCGAGCTTGAAGAGGCGGCCTCCGTCGACGGCGCCACGCCGTTCCAGGCCTTCATCTACGTGCTGCTGCCGATGGCCGTGCCGATCCTGGTGGTGGTGTTCGTGCTGGCCTTCCTCGCCGGAATGATCGAGTACCCCGTCGCGTCGGTGCTGATGCACGATGAAGCCAACCTCACGCTGGCCATCGGTTCGCGCCTGTTCCTGTTCAACCAGCGCTACCTGTGGGGCGACTTCGCCGCCACCGCCATCCTGGCCGGCCTGCCGCTGACGCTGCTGTTCCTGGTGACGCAGCGCTGGCTGGTGTCCGGGCTCACCTCCGGCGCCGTCAAGGGCTGAACCCGAAAACCACCATGGCCTTGGATCACGCAAGAAGTTAAGCGTTTTACCCCCGGAAGGACAACCACTTCCATTTCAACAACCCGGCAGAGGACCTGCCCTTGAGGAGACTGACGATGAAGAGCCTTCCCCCCGTTTCGTTGCGCGCCTGCGCGATCGCCTCGGCGCT
>Ga0307508_10000236_pt1 | contig 67236 bp, 56 predicted proteins | sample 9_EM_MG_FD_203089 | JGI IMG/M metagenome (GOLD analysis project Ga0307508, IMG submission 203089) | Populus trichocarpa ectomycorrhiza microbial communities from riparian zone in the Pacific Northwest, United States - 9_EM | ecosystem: Host-associated > Plants > Roots > Unclassified | place... | reverse complement strand
GCCGTTGCCCTCAACGGCCTTCCGGTTGGCATTATGGCATCCCACGGGCCGTTGAGGGCAACGGCCCCTACCGTAACGCGTCAACAGACGCGGCATTTCATCCTCATCCTCAATCGGTGTCGCGGCTCTTTCCTCGCCTCAGCACAGCAGCGAACCGAAATCCATGAAGTCGGCGTTGAAGCCGCCTTTCACGCCTTTGCAGATCACGCTAACGGCGTCGTGCGAGTGCAGCGATTCCAAGTGCGAACAGGCGATGCGGAAATCCTTGATGCGCTTGTCGGCGTCAAATTCCTTGTAGAGTAACCGCGCCGCGTCCTCGACGAATTTCAAATAAGCGCCGTTGAGTTCAGCGAACGCCTGTTCGTCTTCGCGCTTCACCATCACCTGCGTTTCGGTTTGAAGCGCGTCGAGGCAGAGCGTGTGCACGTCTTCGATCCAGATCTTCTTTCCCTCCACTTCCTCCAGAACGACGCGGGCTTTGCTCCGCTGTGAGTGCGGCACGCCATACGCGCCTCGTTTGTCCCGCGCATGTTCGGTCAATTCCGCCGAACACGGACACGCGGAGGAGTACACGAAATCGAAGTGAATGAAGCGACGGTAATGTCCGTTCTGAGTCATCACGCCCTCGAAAGCCACGTTGTAGAACTGATAACCTTCCAGCCCGCTGCGCAGACTGGTGCGAGTCATCGGATATGAGAAAGCAATTTTCAAACGCGCGTCCTTCGTCTCTACGTTGCGCAGGTAGCTCTTGAGAATTTTTCCCATCCACTCGCCGGTCGTCACCTCGTCCTTGTGTTCATAGAACGAACGCATGATGCGGCTCATATTGATGCCCTTCAACTCGGCCTCGAGGGAAACGGTGCCTGTGACGCTCGTCTCGAGCGTGAGAATCCTGCCGCCCTTCGTGCGGTATTTGAGCGGCAGTTTGAAATTGTGAATGCCCACTTGCTGGATGGGCACGTGCGCACCCTGAATGGCTTCGTGCGCGACCTCCATCATGTCGGGCATCGAGGCGCGATAGGCGTCGGTGGCCTTGAACTTCTTATCATAGCCGCGCTTGATTGGCGGCACCTGGCCGCAACTCGAGCGATGGAGATACATTTGTTTCATGGGAACGTTCGTTTTTGGTTTGTTGATCCGCGGGGTGACGTAACCGCGGGAAAAGTCAGGTGCGGTCCGGGCCAAAAAATTCCGCGAAATTGCGGGGAGTTTCGTAGAGCCGCACACAATGGAGCCGACCGGCCGGCAAACGCGGCTCGATGCGGTGCCAGAAAGCGATCACAAGATTTTCAGTCGACGGAATGATGCCGCGCAAAAAATCCACGTCGTCATTCAGACTGCGGTGATCGCACGGATTGGCCACCGTCTCGTTCATGATCTGCTTGAGCACGCCGAGATCCATCACGTAGCCCGTGATCGGATCGGGCGAACCTTTGACCGTTACTTCAAGTACGTAGTTGTGCCCATGCGTGTGGTTGCACAAACCAAATTGCTTTTGGTTCCACGCGAGACTCTTGGATGGATTGTAAAGACGGTGAGCCGAATTGAAGTGTACCTGTCGCGTAATATACACGGTGCCCGGCAGCGAACGCACGCTGGCGGAAGATCCGGAGCGGGACGATTTTTGGCGGGTGGCGGCAGGCTTGGGCATGGAGGGTCAAGCGAAGCCAGAAAGCGTATGGCGTCAACCTTCGGTAACTTAACAACCTTGTTACCTCCCCATCCTTGAAAATAACCATTGCCCGACTCGCTCCTAAGCCTGTTTATCGAAACCAATGGCGATGCGTTTCAGTATTCTTGGCAGTGGCAGCTCGGGCAATTCCGCCCTGCTGCGCACGGACGACACCCGCGTGCTCGTGGACGCGGGTTTTTCGACCAAAAAAATCGCTACAATGCTTGAGGAACTCGGCGAAAAACTCGAAACCATCGACGCTATTTTTCTCACGCACGAGCATGGCGATCATGCCACCGGCCTGAGTGGACTCGCCCGCTACCCGCAGATCCGGGTCTTCGCGAACCGCGCAACCTCGATGGTGTTGCAAAAGACCCTGAAGCATCAGATTTCGTGGAATATTTTCGAAACCGGCCAGACGTTTCGCTTTCGCGATCTGGAGGTTAGCAGTTTCTCCGTGCCGCACGATGCTCAGGAGCCGGTGGGATTTTTGATCGCCCATGGCGATGACGACCTTTTTTCACAACGCCGCACCCTCGCGTGGCTCACCGATCTAGGTCACGCCCCACAACATGTGCGGGAACGAATTCGCGAGGCGGACGTGCTGGTCGTCGAAGCCAACCATTGCCCGCATATGCTCGAGGCGGATACCAAGCGCCCATGGTCAACCAAGCAGCGCATCAGTGGCCGCCATGGGCATTTGTCGAACGAAGCGGCCCGGGAATTGCTTTCCTCCATTGTCAGCCCCCGCTGGCGCCACGTGTTTTTCGCCCATCTCAGTCGCGACTGCAATACCATCGCCGCCGTCGAAGCGTCGTGCAGCGCCATTCTTGCCGATCGACAGTGCGGTCTGACCGTCGTGGCCGCAGGCGGCGGCACTCCTTTCTATCACTTTTAATATGTCCAAGCCCGCCGTTCGCCGCACCAAAATTATCGCCACACTCGGGCCCGCCACCGAAAGCGAGGAAATGCTGGGCAAGCTCATCACTGCCGGCGTTGATATCATCCGCCTTAACATGGCGCACGCCAAACACGATTGGACGCGCCTCGTCATTCGCCGCATTCGCGCCGTCGCCGAAACAGCAGGGCGCGAAGTCGCCATCATGATGGACATCAAGGGTCCGGAAATTCGCACGGGCGATCTCGCCGTGCCGATCGAATTAAAGCCAGGCGAAATCTTCGACTTCACCGTCAAACCCGGCGCCGACCGCGAAGGCGTGGAAGTCCGCTCCGTCGACGTCAATTACCGTGATCTCGTCAACGATATCAAAGTGGGCGACACCGTGCTGGTGGACAGTGGCCTGATCCGGCTTGAAGTGCTTTCCAAAGACCAGGCGCACATTCGCTGCCGTGTGTTGACCCCCGGTTCACTCACGTCCCGCCGTCACATCAATCTTCCCGGCGTAAAAGTAAATTTGCCCGCGTTCACGGAAAAGGACCGGGGCGATACCCTCGTCGGCCTCGAAGAAGGCATCGATTACGTCGCCCTGTCATTCGTGCGCGAAGCTGCGGACATCGTGCAGCTCCGTACTTTTCTTAAGGAACACAACGCTTCGGAGGTTCGGATTGTCGCAAAAATTGAAGATCAGTCCGCGATCGATAATCTCGACGAGATTATCGAGGCCACCGACGCGCTGATGGTGGCGCGCGGAGACCTCGGTATCGAAGTTCCCTATCAAGAGCTGCCCGTGATCCAGCGTCGCGCCGTGCGCACCTGCCTCGCGATCGGCCGTCCGGTGATCATTGCCACGCATATGCTCGAATCGATGATCGGACAGCCGATGCCGACCCGCGCGGAAATCACCGACGTCGCCAATGCGGTTTTTGAACAAGCGGATTGTGTGATGCTCTCCGGCGAAACCACGATCGGCAAATATCCGCTCGAGTGCATTCACATCCTCGACACGATTTCGCGCCGCATCGAAGAGGAATTCGCCAGCGACTTCCCGGAACCGGCCGTCTTCACGTCTGAGCGCATGAAGGTCCTTCGCGCCGCCGTGGTGATGGCGAACGAAATTCCGAAATCACACATCCTGGTGTTCACCCGTCATGGCACCAATGCCGCCGGACTTGCGGCGCACCGTCCGGCGCACTCGCCGATTCTCGCGATCACAGATGCGGTCGCAACGATGCGCCAGCTCCGGATGGTCCGCTCCGTCGAACCCTTTCTGCTCAAGCCGTTCACAACCCCGGAAGGCACTCTGGAACGCGGAATTTCGATGCTCATCAAGCAGGGCCGGATCGAGGAAGGCGACAAATTGATCATCGTATCGGACGTGCAGTCCGGCCAACGCCGCCTCGTCAGCATCCAGCTGCGCACCGTTGAATGATTGTATATGTAGGAGCGGCTTTATGCCGCGATCAGGGCGATCCATCGCAGCATGAAGCCGCTCCTACACGTGAAATTTCCAACACCCCGATCTTCCCTCATGCCCCGTCTCTTCCCACTCGCCTGTCTCCTACTCCTTTCGATCGTCCCCGCGTTCGCCGCGTCCGACCGCGTTCCTTTTCTCGCAACCGGTGTGATTGATCCACAGGCGCTGATTCCGCAGCCACCTGCGCCGGATTCACTCGTCCAGCACGCCGAAATCGAAGTACTGCTCAATCTGCAATCGACCCGGACGCCCGCAGATGTCGCGTTCGCGCAAAAAGTCCAGGGCGAGACCGTTTTTATTTTCGGGGCCGACGTGCTCGGCGATTGGTTCAATGCGACCAACCTCCCGAAAACCGCGGCCTTCTTTGCCCAAGTGCGCGAGGATTTCACGCCGGTGGGTCACACCATCAAAAAAACATTCAATCGTCGCCGTCCAGCGTTTCAGGATGCCCGCGTCAAACCCTGTGTGGAATTTTCCGACACGAGTTCGTATCCAAGCGGCCACGCCGCTCAATCGTCATTGTGGACCGGACTGCTGAGCGTGGTTTTCCCGGATCAAGCGGCCGGTTTCGCCGAACGCGCCGCCAAAACCCGCTGGGCTCGACTCGTCGGCGGCGCGCACCATCCCACCGACGTCGAGGCGGGACGCATCATCGGCGAAGCCGAGGTAAGAGAGCTGCTCAAGAATCCCGTCGTCCAAAAAGCTCTTGAAGAACTGAAAGCCGAAGCCGCGCCATTTCTGCACAAGAAAGCCGCGTGATTGGATCGAAGGCAGGGCGCGCTATCCTCAACGCGCCGGGAGGCGGGAAATATTTTCCCGCATAAGGCGAATCCCGATGGCGGATTAAAGATACATAACCGTGCAATCGACCCACAAATTCACTCATCGAGCCGTCTATCTTGCAGGTCTGGCCCTCGTGGGCATGCCTCTTCGCGCGAGTTAACGGCATGGACACAAGGTCCAGCCCTGCAGGTTCCATCAAAAGTTCGGAAAAGGCTTCCGAATAAAAGTTGCGCCGTCACCCGCGATGACTAGTGATTGCTTCCACATGAAACGGCTCGTCTGGCTTCTCCTCGCTGTCTTCGTCACCGCGCTCGCGCAGGTGGCGCCAGCGGACGTCGGAAGCCAAAGCGAAAAAACGTGTTCATGTTGCGAGACTCCCGGGCAATGCGGTCAGCGCGACTGCGGCCTACCGCCGTCTTCCAGCACTTCGACCACCCTGCTGGCCGAGCAACCGGCGCTGAACCAGTCGACCGCCACCCGCAAAAAAATCGCCCGCGTATATCGACTGGCGATCAATTATCTCTTCCAGACGCGCGCGCTTTCGCCGGTCCGGAATTCGCGGGTTACCGTTTTAGCGTCAGTGCAGCCAGTGCCTTTGTTCAAGGCGCAATGTAGTTTCCTGATCTGAGAATATAGCCGGAGGTAGGCCTGCGCATGGTCGCGGCTACCCGTTTTTTGCGTTCCGCGCCTTTCATGGCGGCGTTTTCCGTCTATTCGCGTCCCGTTATTTTCAGATCAATATGAAACCATTCTATCTCTCCGTTCTCTCATTTGTCGTCCTTTCGAGTCTGTCCGCATTTGCCGCTGGCACGATCTACCAGTGCCCCATGCACCCGTGGATCAAATCCGAAAAACCCGGCGATCACTGTACCATCTGCGGCATGGCTCTCGTCGCTGCCCCCGCCAAAGATGGGTCAGGCGCCAGCGATGCAAATCTGGTTCGCCTTACACCCGCCAGCGCCAGTGTTATCGGAGTGCAAACGGCCGAGGTGCGCCGCGCTCCACTGACCCGCACCTTGCGGGTCGCCGGCGTGGTGGACGATGACGACACGCGCCATCGCATCATCACCGCCCGGGTGCCGGGCCGTGTGGAAAAATTATTCATCAATTACGTCGGCGCCGAGGTGCGCGAGGGCGAACCGCTCGCCACCGTGTACAGCCCGGAAATGCTCACTGCCCAGCGCCAATACGTGGAGCGCCTCAAAGCCGGAAGTTCGGCATTCACGGTCTCCGAACGTTCGGCCGCCCGCGAAAAACTGCTTGAACTCGGACTAATCGAAGAAGAGGTCAATATCCTCGAACATACCCTGGAGCCAACTCCGATGGTCAATATCCGCGCGCCCGTGTCCGGCACGGTGGTGACTCGTAGCGTTTATGAAGGTCAGGAAATCAACAAGGATCAGTCCGAAAAAGAATCACGCCTGTTCGAAATCGCCGACTTCTCCTCCATGTGGTTCGTCTTTGACGCTTACGAGCCCGACCTCGCGTGGGTACGAGTCGGGCAAATGGTCGACATCAACGTCGCGTCACAGCCGGACAAAACGCTCAGTGCTCCCGTTACTTTCATCGACCCGAATCTCAATGAAATGACCAGAACCGCGCGAGTGCGCGTCGTGCTGAACAACCGCGAGCATTCGTTGCGTCATCGACAAACCGGATACGCGCGCGTGCATGTGGAAATTCCGGACGTCCTTCTCGCCCCACGCAGCGCGGTATTGCAGCATGGCAACAACCCAATCGTCTTTATCGAACAGGAAAGCCACAACTACGGCGCCCGGCAGGTAAAACTCGGCCGGGTCGGAGACGACTCGATCGAAATCATTGGCGGACTGACCGCCGGGGATCGCGTCGTCACCGAGGGTGCATTGTTGATCGATGGCCAGGCTCAACTCGCACAAGCCGCGATCACCGTGTCTTCAATCGAAAAATCGGCATCCAGCTCGAACCCTCCCGGCGTGCCTTCATCAGGTGACGACGAAAAAGCTTACGAAGCGCTGAAGCACCTCGCCTTTTCCGCGACCGATGCCGGCACGCCACTCGCCAACGACGATCTCGAGGGCTTCAGAAAATTGTTGCCGGCCCTTCGCGCCGATCTGGCGGCATTCGTCCAAATCGAAAAAGATTCCGAGCTCGCGAAATTCAAAAACTCGCTGCGTGATCCGGTCGACTTGCGCACGACGCGCCGGGAATTCGAGCCTTTCAGCACCGCGCTCACCGATCTGGCCCGCGCGAGAAAGGTCGCCCAACGCGAAAATCTCCACGTGTTCCAATGCCCGATGGCGCCCGTTCTCGGTCTGGCACGCTGGTTGTCCCGCGGCTCGGCCGTGAAAAACCCGTTCTTCGGATCCGCCATGCCGGAATGCGGCGACGAACTCAACCAGGCGCCCCAACCATGATTAACCGCATCATTCGCTGGTCGCTGCATCACCGTTTCGCAGTGGTGTGCGCGTTTTTGGTCATATGCGGTTGGGGCGTGGTTGCGTTGCAGCGCGTGCCGATCGATGCGCTGCCCGATCTTTCCGAAAACCAGGTCATTGTTTACGCCGACTGGCCGGGCCGCAGCCCACAGGAAGTGGAAGACCAAATCACGTACCCACTGAGTGTTTCAATGCAGGGTCTCGCCGGAGTGAAAAGCGTCCGCGCCAGTTCGATGTTCGGCTTTTCCTTTCTCACGGTAATCTTCGAGGACAAAATCGATCCTTACTTCGCGCGGACCCGTGTGCTCGAGCGATTGAACTCGCTTGGCAACGCGCTCCCCGAAGGAATCGCAGCGCGACTCGGCCCTGACGCGACGGGGCTGGGCTGGGTCTATCAATATTATCTCAAAGACGAATCCGGTACACAGGACCTCGGCTCCCTTCGTGCGTTGCAAGACACGTTCGTGCGTTATCAGCTGGCTTCTGTGCCAGGTGTGGCGGAGGTAGCCAGCGTAGGAGGATTCGTCCGCCAATGGCAGGTCGAAGTGTCCGCGCTCAAACTCAAACAGTATGGCGTGACCCTCGGGGAAGTGATGGATGCCGTCGCTCAAAGCAACCGCAATGTCGGTGGAAAAACCATCGAGGAAAATGGCGCCGAGTTTATCGTGCGGGGTGTCGGACTGATCCAAAACGCGTCCGACCTGGAGTCCATCGCGCTGGTGCCCCGCGCGGGCACGCCATTGTATCTCCGCGACGTGGCAACGATTCGGATCGGTGGCGAATTTCGCCGGGGAGCACTCGACGTCAATGGACGGGAAGTCGTCGGCGGAATCGTGGTCATGCGCTACGGGGAAAACGCGTGGCACGTGATCAACGAAGTGAAGTCCCGGCTTGCCGGACTCGCGTCAAGCCTGCCCAAGGGGGTTTCGATCGCGCCATTTTATGATCGCAGCGATTTGATCGGCCGAGCGATCGGCACCCTCAAGGACGCGCTCACCGAGGAGATCATTCTCGTGACCCTCGCGCATATTCTATTTCTGTTTCACTTCCGCAGCATCCTGATCGTCACGCTGCCGCTGCCGGCATCCTTGTTGATTTCGTTCATCCTCATGGACCGGTTCGGCATTCCGTCGCACATCATGTCACTCACCGGCATCGCGATTTCCATCGGCGTGTTGGTCGACGCCGGAATCGTCATGACAGAAAATGTCATCCGCCACTGCGAACGGGCCCTCGAGGCCAAGGTAGGGGCCGTTGCCCCCAACGGCCCGGGGCCACTCGCGATCGATCCCCCCCGGCCGAAACCCACCCTCACCCCCACAGAAATCTTCAATCTCACCCTGGAAGCCGCGACCCAGGTCGGACGTCCAATGTTTTTCTCGATGATGATCATCATCCTCGCGTTCGTCCCGGTCTTCATGCTCGGAGGACAGGAAGGAAAACTTTTTCACCCGCTCGCCTATACGAAAAGTTTCGCGCTGCTCGGCGCCGTACTACTTGCCATCACCGCGGTGCCGGTGTTTTGCACGTTACTCGTGCGTGGACCTTTCAAACCAGAGAGCGAAAACTGGCTGATGCGCGTCCTCCTCAAAATCTACGACCCCGTCCTCGATTGGGCACTGAATCATCGCAAAAGCGTTCTCACTGCCGCCAGCACTCTTCTCGTTGTTTCATGCATCATCGCCTTCGGCCTGCCCCGCCCGATTTCGTCATTCATCATTCGGCATTCGTCATTCCCCGAGCGTTTCACGCGAGGCTTCGGCACCGAATTCATGCCGGCACTCGAGGAAGGCTCGCTGCTGTTCATGCCTGTGCTTTTGCCGGCGACGTCACTCTCTGAAGTGCAACGCATCATGAGCTGGCAGGACAAAGTCATCAGCCAGATGCCGGAAGTCGCGTCGGTCGCGGGGAAATTGGGCCGCTCCGATTCGGCCACGGATCCCGCTCCAGTCGAGATGATCGAAACCACCATCATGCTCCGGCCGGAAAATCAGTGGCGTCCTGGCATGACCAAACAAAAGATCATCGCCGAACTTTCCGCCCGTCTGATGAACGTCCCGGGGTATGTGCCCGGATTTCTGCAACCGATCGAAAACCGCATTCTCATGACGAGCACCGGCATTCGTGCGCAAGTCGGAGTGAAGATTTTCGGCAACAATCTCGACGCGCTGCAGCAAAAGGCGTTCGAAGTGCAACGCGTCATCGAACAAATCCAAGGCGCCACGGGAGTCGCGCCTTCCCGCGTGCAGGGGAAGCCCTATCTGGAAATTTCCGTGCGCCGTGAAGATATGGGCCGCTACGGTCTGCGCCTCGATGAAGTATTTCGCTATGTCGAAGCAGGACTCGGTGGTGCGACCGTCGGCACCACATTGAAAGGACGCGAACGCTGGCCGCTCCAGGTGCGCCTGGAGGACGCCGATCGCAACGATATCGAGAAACTGGGTGATCTGCCGATCTCCACGCCATCGGGCGCCTCTATTCAATTAAGGCAGGTGGCGGATTTTAAGCGCGTGGTCGGTCCCAACGAAATCCAAAGTGAAAACGGCCGGCTGCGGGTCTTCGTGCAAGCCAACGTCGGCGAACGCGACCTCGGGAGCTTTGTCAGCGAAATCAAAGAAAGAGTCGCGAAAGAAGTGCCTCTCGATCCCGGCATGACCGTCGAATATTCGGGCCAGCACGAACAACAACTTCGCGCCCGACACACCCTGCTCTACGTTTTTCCCGCGGTGATCGTGATCATCTTCATCCTGCTGGTGATTACTTTCCGGTCGTTCCTCGAGGCCGCGCATGTGATTCTCGCCGTTCCCTTCGCGCTCACTGGCGGCGTTTTGCTGCAAGCGATTCTCGGTTTCAATTTCAGTGTCGCGGTGTGGGTAGGCTACATTGCGCTCTTCGGCACTGCGATCCAAACGGGCATTGTCATGGTCGTTTACCTCGAAGAGTCCGTCGCAAAAAAAATCAAAACGGTAGGGGCCGTTGCCCCCAACGGCCCGCGGACGCTCACCCGCGCCGAACTGATCGCCGCCGTGAAAGAGGGTGCCCGACTCCGTCTCCGACCCAAAGTGATGACCGTGGCGACCACGGTCGCGTCGCTCCTTCCGATTTTTTGGAGCACCCGCACCGGCGTTGAAATCATGCAACCCCTCGCCGCTCCCGTCATCGGCGGAATGCTTTCAAGTCTGCTGCACATCCTGATCGTGACTCCCGTAATTTTCGTCTGGTTGCGGGAACGAACCGGTCATCTTTCCCAGACATCTATTTCCTGAAACAAGACCCATCCAAACAAGGACTAAATCAAAATGATCACAGTCATGAAAACCTCCCGCTCAATCAAAACTCTCGTCGCACTCACCATGAGCGCGACAATCGCGGTCTTCGCCTTCGCGCATGAAGGTCATGACCATGCCAAAGCCGATTCCAATGCCGCCGGCTCCGTGCTCAAAGTCGGCGACGCCGGCGTTTCTGCCGACTGGCTCGCCAAAGCCAAGGCGGAATATCCCCTCGATACCTGCGCGGTTTCGGGAGACCGGTTCGACAGCGAAGACATGGGCAAGCCGCAGGACTACGTTTACCGACAGGAGGGCAAGCCCGACCGCCTATTGCGCTTCTGCTGCAAAGACTGTGTCACCGATTTCAAAAAAGACCCGGCGCAATATCTCAAAGTGATCCACGACGCCGGCGAAGCGAAAGAGAAAAGCGGCAAGTAATCGGCTTGTTCACGCGCCCACGCTTGAGGAATGCGGACAAAATCGGTCGACAGCGATCCAACGGAAGCAACCGCACGGCGGTTGCTTCGCGTTATTCGTCATGACTGGCGCGATCGGGATCTGTGATCCCATACCACTGAATCAGCCAGATCCGCATTGTCGCGATTTCGTCGCCCTGGCTTCCAAGCATCATTGCGCACATGTTCAGCATTTCGGCGTGATATGCCTCGTTTAAGCAGGCGACGGACATATTTATCGCTTCGATGTGATGGCCAATGAGCGCGGCCAAGAACGTCTCTTCGAAAGCGGCCCCACTCATGCTCGAAAGCACATCGATTTGGCGCTGAGTTTTTCCATCCAACGCGGGTTCGTGAGTGATGCCGTACCAACTCTGTAACCAGCCTTGCATTTTCGCGATCTCGGCCATTTGAGCCGTGCTCACGTCGCCACAGAGCTTCTGCAATTCAGGGTGAATTGCGCGGCTCACGCAAAGTTTCGCCAGTTCCACACCACCAAAATGATGGTCGATCATCGAGGTGAGAAAATTAATCTCGAAACGACGAGCGTCGCGCGCGGGTGCCGGGTCATCTGCCAAACCGACCGTGACCAAGACCAGAAATGCGGCGATTCCACTCAGGAAAGACCGCCGGTGTATTGCTGAAAACGTCATGGGACTGTTGGTTCGATGATTACCGTTCGGAGCCCGCACCAGCCATTTCCCGACATGCCTCTGCGCAGGCGCGGCAGGCGTCGGCGCATTCCTGACAGTGATCCATATCGTGTTTGCCGCATTCAGCGCCGCATGCATCGCAAACGTCGGCGCACAGCTGGCAAACGCGTTCGGCGAACTCCGATCCTCGTGCCATTTCACGTATGGCGAACGAACAGATGTCGGCGCAGCTGCGATCCAATTCAATACAACGGACCATCAGTTTCACATCCTTTTCGTGCAGACACGCCGTCGCGCAGTGTTCGCAAGCTTCGAGACAATTCTGACAGGCTTCGATACAATCTTCGTATTTTTCGTGGGACATTTTGATTTCTCCGTTTGTGCGGTCGAAACCGCGTTGTTTTTGTTATTTCCAATGAAAAATGTGGCGCAGGCCTGCCCGGCGACGTACGTGGGTGTTCGTGACACGTGCTTAACTGCCTAATGCTTGTCAGGCGGAGGCGGTTCGGAGGCGTGGTTCTGTTCGGGGTGGTCAGCGCCTTCTTTCGTCGGGGAGTGCTGCGTCGCGGTGTGATACTGCTCCGCGGTAGTTGTCGGCAACTGGCGGATGAACGCGGTCAAGGCCCAAAGATCTTCGTCACTATGAGAACCTCCGAATGCGGACATTCCCGTATCCTTGATTCCGTTTTTAATGATCCAAAAAACTTCCGAGTTGGTCCATCGCCTCACCCGCAAAGCCTCGACCAGGTCGGGCGCCGGGGGATAGAGCTGCCAGGGATCCGCTTTCTTCCCGGGAGCCCCATGGCAGGTACGACACATCATCTCGTAATGTCCGGCGGCGTGTTCCGCCAACTCGGGATTGTGAGAGTTGAAATTCGCCGGCGGTGTGATGTCCCGCGCGTGTGCAATGACGGACCGCACCGTCATCGTGCGGAAAATCCATTCGAAAGGCGCGGAGTGACCGGTCGTCGCGGCGACATTGTAGGAGCCGGAATAGACGAAGAACGCTGCGGCAACGAAGACAACCACGGCAAGAACCACCACTTTTGCGAAAAACCGCGTTAATGTTTTCATGATGATCAATGCTCCATGGGTGCAGGACGGAGACGAAGAAACACCCAAAAGCCAACGGGGTGCCCGCCGTACAGCCCGTCTAAATCGTCCGGTTTGAAGGAGTAGGTAACGGACGCACCCAAGGCCAATTGGTATGGCTGCTTTTTGAGGAGTTCGCGGCTGGCCCCAAGAGTCAGCTGCTTGACCGGAATTTTTCGGGATTCGGGCTCCAGCCCCAATTCCTCCCCGGTTTTCTCGACGTATTCCGCGCGGCCAAATACCGTGTATTTTTCCGTCATATAACTCGGTTCGATCAGAAATGCATTGGTCGCTTGATTTCCCTCATTTCGCCCCCAGCCAAACGTCGTCGCAAGATGACTGCCATTGGGCAACTTGGTCACATGCAGGACGGAGGCGGTGGTCCGGTGAACCGACTCATCGGGATGAAGTTCCTCCGGACTTTTCAAATAACCGTGCGAGATTTGCGCGCTCCACTCCTCTGAGGGATTCCAGGTAAACCGTCCGGAAAAAGAATCGAGCTTCGGGCGTTCAATATCCCAGCGATCGTCGTCCGGCTCACGACCGTTGAACCACGAGCCTTCCAGTTGCCACTTTTTTTGCGCAACTCCAAGCGTGAGCACGCCAAAGGAAATGTGGGTCGAATCGAGCCAGTGGTGACTGATCGGCGCTGCCGGGTTATCCATCGCGGACAATCGATGAGGGAAGGCGGGCGGCCCGAGCGCAGGTTCGCCGGAAGGAGCGACGTAGAGCGAAACCGCCGTGTCAGGGGAAACAAGGCGCCGGTAGCGCGCCGCCAGCTCCATAAATAAATCATGCGGATGCTGCCGGTCGATCAACGGCTCGCCCCGGTAAGCTTCACCGGACTGGAAAAGCAACGGATAACCTCTTCTGGTGGTGGTGAACGGCTCCAAGCTGAACATGCCGCGGAAAGTGAAATCATTTTCGTCATCGCGCTTGTTGGCCATGAGCATGAGCCAGTTGACCGAGTTGATTTGATCATCTCCTCGCGCGCCGGACTGATCCTCATACGCCAGAAACGCATTATAGTGAGTCATCAATGTCCAGTCGCCCAACATTGAATGATGACCGTGCATCGGACTCGCGACGGGTTGCCAGGAAGTGCCGGAGGCTTCCTGCGAATCGGCGAACGGACCAAATGACATCGGCATCGGCATCGATTCACCCATGGGCATCGGCATTTCGTGCTCGTGAGACATGGGTTGGGCAGCGGCTGAGGCAGCAATAATCAGCCAGCAAACGCCCGCTTTAAAGGAATGGCGCATGGAAGGATTTCCTAGGTTCAGAAGAGAGGTACCCTCCCGGCATCGGTGGTTCCTTCGCTTTCTTCGTCGCCGGAAAACACATTTTGAGGAATTTGTGCGTTCCCGTCACAGAATAGGTGCAAGTATTCCTGAAAAACCGCCGCCATCCGGAAATCCCCTGATGGAAAAATGGGAGGCCTCCCGCGACATTTACAGAAAAGAAATCAGATGCACCCGGGACCCGTGTGTGGATTCCCACACTGCACGTTGCATGACAATCTTTGCGTGATGCCGGGCAAGATATGCAGAGAAACGATAACCAGGAAGAATTAGAATGAGAGCAAGGCAATGAGGCCGGTTCCCACATCCGCCGATCCATCTTCACCCGCAAAAAGAATTAAGACTAAATTCCACCTCCCCTCCCTTATTTTTTCAACCAGCGCGTTTTGCTCCACGCTGGTTGCTTCGCCACCGAAAAAACAAATCAAATTTCTCCAATCCGATTCGTGACGTTTCACGAGGCGAATCCAAACAATAGCGGGCAAAATATAATCCAATGAAAACATCACAACGCATTATTCGTATCGTCGGGCTGGGATCACTTCTCGCCCTCAGCCTGGGAGTTTCGCAAGTACGTGCCGGGTCACAGAGTCCTGGGGCCACCCGCTCCATGGAACAGATCAAAACCTCCAAGCAAGTGGACGAACTCAAGGAGGGAACACCCACGATGATGGCATGCGCTGCCTGTAAAACAGTCAGCATGACCGAATACAAAGCCGATTTGCCCAACGGCAAAGGACCCCACAACTGGATGACGGTAGGTTCAAAGCACGCGTGCGAGCACTGCGGCGGCACCATCACCGTCGTCAACGGAAAAACCAAGGATGAGATGCAGCACAACTGCAGCAAGTGCGGCGAAGGCGCCGCGTTCTGTTGCGCCTCAACTCCTGCAGAAGATAAAAAGTAGTGCGATAATCGGCCCGGCATTTTTTGCTGGGCTCAATCTGAAAATCAGGCCGCGCCGCCAATCCGGCGCGGCTTTTTTCTGGAAAAATCAATTCCATGAAACGCGACGGTCAGGCAATTTAGTCGCGATCGGCAAGGAAATGGGACCCTTTTCCAGACTCAATGGGCGACCGAGAAAAGAAACCGAAGTGACAAAACCGCTCTTTGATTGAAACTAACCTAATGAGCAGCCGCTCCGACCAACTTGCCCTTGCGCTCAACGCCCAGCGAAACGCCTTCAAGGCGTTCCTTATTGCACGGGTTGGCAGCGAGGCGGAGGCAGAGGATATTCTGCAGAACGGAATATTGAAGGCACTTCAACGGGGTGAAGAATTGCACGACGAAGCCAGACTAAATGGGTGGTTCTATCGGTTACTGCGCAACGCCATCATCGATTTCTACCGCACCCGTGACGCCACCCACCGGAGGAATGACGTGCTCGCCACGTCCTTGAATGCGCTCGACGAACACGTCGCCAATGCTCCACCCAGTTGGTCTGCCCAACTCTGTGGCTGTCTCGCGGGGGTGGTGGCCACGCTCAAGCCACAGCACGCCGAGCTGATTCGGCTCGTCGACCTCGATGGCGGGTCCGTGCAATCCGCGTCCAGATCCCTCGGCCTCAGCCCGAACAACGCCAGCGTTATCCTGCATCGCGCCCGGAAGGATCTACGCCAAAAACTCGAAGCCTTTTGCGGCGCTTGCGCCGAGAGCGCATGCTTGGATTGCGAGTGCGAGCCTGCCAAAGATTAACGTTAAAATACGCAGCACATCCGGCGCGCAGCGGTCAAATCCCATAGCTATCTGCGACGGTAAACAAATTGAGTGTAAGATAACCTGGCCAGATCCGTCAGCCGGGTATGAACCACGCCCATTGTCATATGAAACACACGCATTCCGCTCAACCCGGTGATCACGGCCATCATCATCACGATGCCGGTGTCCAACCGGCGAAAAACGCAAAATACTACTGCCCGATGTGCGAGGGTGTCGTGTCTGATAAACCTGGCGATTGTCCAAAGTGCGGGATGGCTCTGGAGAAAAATCCTGCGTGGGTGGCGCCCGCCACGGGCAAGACGATCTACACCTGCCCGATGCATCCGCAAATCGAGCAGGACCATCCGGGCGCCTGTCCGATCTGCGGCATGGCGCTTGAACCCAAAGTGGCGAGCGAAGGCGATTCCGAAGAGGAAAATTCCGAGCTGCGCGACATGACGCGGCGCTTGTGGATCGGTGGCGCTCTGGCGTTGCCGGTCTTTGTACTCGCGATGGCGCATCTCGTACCAGCGTTTGCGCACGTCGCCAATGGGACTGCGAGCCGGTGGATTCAATTTCTGTTTTCCACTCCGGTCGTGTGGTGGGCCGGCTGGCCGTTCTTTGTCCGCGGGGCGCGGTCGATCCGGAATTTCCATTGGAACATGTTCACGCTGATCGCACTCGGGGTCGGTGCGGCGTGGATTTTTAGCGTGGTCGCGTTTTTTCTGCCTGGCGCGTTCCCGCAAGCAATGCGGTCGCACGGCGGGACGGTGGACATCTATTTTGAAGCGGCAGCCGTCATTGTTGTGCTGGTGCTCGTTGGACAGGTATTGGAACTTCGCGCGAGGGCGCGCACCTCCAGCGCGATCAAGGCACTCTTGAATCTTGCGCCACCCACTGCCATTCGCGTCACGAGCACTGGCGACGCCGAAATTGCGCTGTCAGAAGTCAAAGCCGGCGACCGGCTGCGCGTGCGCCCCGGCGGTAAAATTCCCGTGGATGGCGTCATTGAAGAAGGTTCATCTTCGATCGATGAATCCATGCTCACCGGTGAATCGCTGCCGGTGGAGAAGAAGACCGGCGACCGCGTCACCGGTGGCACGGTCAACGGCACTGGCGGATTTATCCTCCGCGCCGACAAGGTGGGGGCGGATTCCTTGCTCGCTCGAATTGTCCAAATGGTCGCAGACGCGCAGCGCAGCCGCGCTCCCATCCAAGGCTTGGCTGACAAGGTGGCCGGCGTCTTCGTGCCTGCCGTTGTGGCCATCGCCGCGCTGACATTTCTGATTTGGTTTTTCTTTGGTCCCGAGCCCCGACTTGCCTACGCCATCGTGAACGCTGTGGCGGTACTCATCATTGCCTGCCCGTGCGCCCTTGGCTTGGCCACGCCCATGGCGATCATGGTCGGGGTGGGTCGCGGCGCGCAGGCCGGCGTGCTCGTCAAGAACGCCGAAGCGCTCGAACATCTCGGCAAAGTAAATTACCTCGTTGTGGACAAAACCGGCACCCTGACTGAAGGAAAGCCGCGTCTCATCGATGTCCTGCCGGTGGCGGGCTGGGATGAAAACGCACTACTGCAAACCGCCGCTTCACTTGAACGGTCTTCGGAGCATCCGCTTGCCGCGGCCATCGTGCGTGGTGCCGAAGAAAAGAAAGTGGAAATGCGCGAGGTGATTGATTTTCGCTCGGTGACCGCAGGCGGCGTCGCCGGAACCGTGGACGGAAAGAAGGCACTCGTCGGCAAATTCAAGTTTCTCGAAGTGGAAGGCATTGTGATCGACGCGAGCCTTCACGAACTGGCAACGGCACTTCAAACAGATGGGAAAACCGTGCTGTTTGTCGCCGTGAATGGGAAAGCAGCGGGCCTCCTCGCCGTGGCCGATCCGATCAAGGAGTCGACGATCGAAGCCATCGCGATGCTTCACGAACTCGACGTAAAACTCGTCATGGCCACCGGCGACAACCGTCGCACCGCGGAAGCCGTCGCGCGCAAACTCGGACTCGATCAATTCGAAGCCGAGGTCGAGCCCGCCGACAAAATCAGGAAAGTCAACGAACTGAAATCCGGCGGGCGGATCGTCGCGATGGCGGGCGACGGAATCAACGATGCGCCCGCGCTCGCCGCGGCAGACGTGGGCATTGCCATGGGTACAGGCACGGACGTCGCGATGGAAAGTGCGGGAATCACGCTGATCAAAGGCGACCTGCGCGGAATCGCGAAAGCGATCCGGCTTTCCCGCGCTACCATGCGCAACATCCGACAAAATCTTTTCTTTGCCTTCGTGTACAACGCGCTGGGCGTACCGATTGCCGCCGGATTGCTCTATCCATTTTTCGGTACGCTCTTGAGTCCAATGATCGCCGGAGCCGCGATGTCGCTCTCCTCGGTGTCCGTTATCAGCAACGCGCTGCGATTGCGGCGGGTTCGACTCTAGAGCCGTCCGCTCCTGACGGACACGCAGGGCGCCAGATAAAACCGGTCACGCTGCGACGAGACCGGGCAACACGAGACGACGGAAAATCGCATCGACTTCCACTGGCGGCAATTTAGGGCAGTGCTCAAACCACCAGAGCAAAATGGAAAACAATGCGTCCACCGCAAACGGCGTCGCCGCATCGCGCAACCTATCGTCGGAAAGACCGGAAACTTTCGCCCGGCGCAAATCATTGCGCACCACGTCAGCGAGCATCCGTTTCATTTTTTGTATGATGACCGGACCTGCGGGTGAATCCACGAGTGCGCGAAAGATCTCACGATATTCGTAAACGTGCTCGAAAAAAACGCGACTGAAACCGAGCACCGGAGTGCTTGTGCCATCCGGAACCGCTGGATGATTGAGGAGTGCAGCGTGCAAGTGCTGCAGCCCACTCAACAGCAGCCCTTCCTTTCCTCCGTGATGCGCATAAAAAGTGGAACGTCCTACATTCGCCAGGGAAACAATATCACTAATCGTCGTGGCGTCGTATCCCTTGCGCAAAATCAGTTTGTTGAGCGCCTGATGGAGAGAGAGCCGGGTTCTCGCGATACGACGGTCTGGCTTGGTTCGGGACATGGACAATGCGGTTGGTTTTTGGACAAATCAGGCCGTTTGTCCAAAACGGAACAAACGGACGCGCGAGTTCGTTGCACAACAGAAAGCACGTTTCGCAGCATGGCAGGCAAATGTTCTCCACCGTCGAACCCGGACAATTCCCACGGCGGGCGCAACCATGACGCCCCAACTGCGCAAAATCGGCCTCACCTGCCACATCGTTTCATCGGTGGGCTGGCTCGGCGCGGTCGGCGCCTTTCTGACACTGAGCATCGCCGGACTGACCAGCGGAGATGCCGGGATCGTGCGCAGCGCATACGTCGCAATGAATTTGATCGGTGAATTCATAATCGTCCCGCTAAGTCTCGCCACGTTGACCACCGGACTCATTCAGTCAATCGGGACCGAATGGGGATTGCTGCGATATTATTGGGTACTGACGAAGTTCGTTCTCACCTTCGGTGCCACCTTTCTTTTATTGCTTCACCAATTTACGGCCGTGGCGGAAGCAGCGAAACGCATATCGGGGATTGCGGCTGGCGAATTTCCAAGCGCTGGAGGTTTGGGCCTCCAACTGGTGATCGACGCGAGCCTCGCAATCATAGTTCTGCTGACGGCCACCGTGCTTTCAGTGTTTAAACCTTGGGGGAAAATTCCCTATGGTCGCATCCGGCCGCAAGACGAGCGGAGTCCTTCAAGTGAAAGGCCCGCGCTCGTTGGCTCGACGCCACAGGATGCTGTCGTTGCTCGACGTCAGTCCTGGCGCGGTAAGCTCGTCCTCGCGGTCGTCGCCCTGATCGGGATCGCATTTATTGTGATCCATCTGATGGGTGGCGGGCTTCACCGTCATGGCCTCTAGCTCTCGCACTTCCCTTTTCCCGGAGAGCAGGTGGGAAATTTGCCGGTCAGGCTGCGATTACCCGTAACTTATCACAATAGTACTGGTTGTATCAGCTGCACACCGCGTTTTCCGGATTCCCTTTCGCCGGATCTGGATTTTGCTCATGCCGATCCCATGCACCGCCACTTACAAGTGGTCGCAGCACTTTCACTGCTTGCGACGATCAGATTGCTCGCCGGGCCTTCGCTCGAGGTGCATGCCACCGCCTCACCGCCCAAGATCGATGGCGTACTGGACGACCTCGCGTGGCGTGACGCAACCCACAGCAGCGAGTTCCGTCAGGTTTCCCCCGTTGAAAACGCCGAGCCCACGGAGAAAACGGATTTCTGGATCACCTATGACGCCGACAACCTCTACGTTGCCATGCGCAGTCACGATTCCACCGGCAGCGCGGGAATCCGGGCGTTCTCGATGCAACACGATCAGGACAACGGCTCGGACGATCTTTCGCGCATTGTCCTGGATACGTTTAATCGAAAGAACGACGGCTACTATTTCGATCTGACGGCGGCAGGCGGACGGCACGAGGGCTTGATTCAAAATACGGAGGTGCAAAACGACCAGTGGGACACCATCTGGTACGGCAAAGTGACGCGCGACGCCGAGGGCTGGAGCGCGGAATTTGCAATTCCTTTTAAGAGCCTCGCCTTCGATCCCGCCAACGATACGTGGGGTTTTAACATCGCGCGCGTCATCCGCCGCAAACAGGAAATTGTGCGATGGTCGGGATTTCTTCGCACGAAAACCGCGCTCTTCCTCCCCCACCTCGGTGAAATCCACGGCCTCACCGGTTTGCACCAGGGTCATGGCATCGATCTCACGCCGTTCGCGAGCTTCACACATCGGGATCATCCCGCGCCTGATGAAAAAACCTGGGACTTTAAACCGGGACTGGATCTGGTGTGGCACGTTACACCGTCTCTCGCGGCCACGCTCACCGTTAATACCGATTTCGCCGACGCAGAGGTTGATCAACGGCAAATCAACCTCGGGCGTTTCCCTCTCTTTTTCCCGGAGAAACGCGCTTTCTTTACGCAGGATGCGAGCCTGTTTTCCTTCAGCGGAATCGAGACTGATCCACTCCCATTTTTCTCACGCCGGATCGGTTTGGCGGATGACGGCACAAAAGTTGACTTGCTGGGCGGACTCAAACTCACCGGACGCGCTGGTCCGTGGACACTGGGACTGCTCGATGTGCAGATCGACGACCACGCGGGCGTCGAGTCGAAAAACCTTCTCGTCGGCCGCGCGGCTCTTCAAGTGCTCAACGAGTCGAGTGTCGGAATGATTTTTACCCACGGCGACCCTCGCATTGACGGAGACAATACGCTCGTCGGCGCTGATTTCAATTACACCAACAGTCACCTTCCGAATCACAAGACGCTCACCGCGCACGCTTCGATCCAATACACCGATTCGGATTATACCAGCGGCCGCGGCGCGGCGGGAGCCTTCTCCCTCCATTACCCCAATGAGCCTTTTGAACTCATCTATTATTTGAGCCGGATCGGAAACGATTTCGATCCGGCTCTCGGTTTCGTGCCCCGCACAGGAATCAACAGTGCGGATTTATGGCACCGCTACCGTTGGTACTTTCAAAACCATTGGATTAACCTCGTGGAAACCACGATGGAATCCTACTACGTCACCGATCTTCATGGGCGTTTGCTGGAACGCACCCACTGGTTTCCGACAATTGAGGCCGACTCCGTCACCGGCGATTATTTCTACATCAATTATCAGGATCACCGGGAAATCCTCGATGCGCCCTTCGAAATTCGTCCGGGCATTATCATCCCCCGCGGCTCTTATCGCTGGAACGCATCGCGCACCATCATCGGCAGCACGAAGGCGAGAGCCGTGGATTTCCGTTTTGATTTTCTGCTCGGCGATTTTTTCACCGGCCAGCGTCGCGACTACCGGCTGCAAGCAGGCTGGAGGCCGTCATCGCATTGGGAGCTGCGTTTCGACGGCACGTTGCGCCAAATCCGTTTACCGCAGGGAAATTTCGACGCACGCCTGGTCGAAGCAAAGGCGGTCTACACCGTCACGCCCGATCTTCAATTCAGTCTCCTTGGCCAATACGATAATTTTTCCTCGGAAATGGGCCTCAACTTTCGCGCGAAGTGGACCGTAAAACCCGGCAACGACCTCTACCTCATCGTCAATCAAGGCTACGACACTTCCGAAGAGAGTCTTCGTCCGATCCAAAACGAAAGTTCGCTCAAAGGATCCTGGACGATCCGGTTTTGAACCGCGTCACGACGCCTGTGCTACGCTCGCAGGAGCGGTTGATCTGCCCGTACTGTTTCTCTGTTGGCCCAGGATTGATCCGAAACCTCAGCAATGAGTGCGGTCAGACGACCAAGATTAAGCGGCTTCGTCAGATGATGGGAAAAACCCGCCGAGTAACTGCGTGCGACATCTTCTTCCATGCCATAACCGCTAACCGCGATCCCTTTGAGTCCATGGCGGTCGCGCAACTGTCGCATCATCGCAAAGCCACCGCCTTCGTCCGGCAGGCCCAGGTCGCTCACCACCACATCAAATTCCTGACTGGCCGCAAATTCGAGCGCCTGTTGCGCATTTTCCGCCGCAGTCACCTCATTTTTCGCCGCCCGCAAATAGATCTGGAGGACTTTCCGGGTATCTTTGTGATCCTCGACCAACAGAATGCGCAAACGCCGGACTTCCTTCGGCACCAACGCAACAGGTGCTGCCAACACGGCGGGAATCGTCACCGGCGGACGCAAAGGGAAAGTCAGGGTAAAGGTGGCTCCGAGATTGAGCCCTGGGCTGTCGGCGCGAATTGTACCGCCGTGCGCAACCAGGATTGCACTGCCGATCGCCAGTCCAAGTCCCAAGCCTCCGAACTGCCGGGTAACGTGGCGGCCGCCCTGTTCGAATGCGTCAAACAGCTTGTGGGAATCCTTCGACGCGAAACCGATTCCGGTATCATGCACCTCGATCCAGACCTGGCCCCGCGCGTCATTGCCGGTGCGGATCGTCACAAGGCCGTCCGTTGGAGTAAACTTCATCGCGTTACGGATGAGATTCCAAAGCGCCTGCTCAAGACGCACTGCGTCGCCCATGGTCGCTGTATCCGTCGCTTCAAGTTTAAGTTCGAAATGCTGGCACGCGGCCGCGCTATCCGAACGACATATTTCAAGGGCCCGCGTGACCAGCACGTGGACGTCCAACGGTTCCAGCCGTAACTCAAGTTTGCCTTTGGAAATACGCGTAAGGTCGAGCAAATCATCGATAAGTCGTGCCTCAAGTTCGACATTGCGCCTGATCATTGTCAGATCCCTTCGCAGGTAGTCGGGAAGGTCTGGTGCTTTCTCCAGCGCAACGACCGCCATCAACACCGGGGTCAAAGGCGTGCGGAGTTCATGACTGAGCGCGGCGAGAAATGCATCCTTGGCGAGGTTCGCCTTTTCCGCGACGTCCCTGGCCAGCCGCAATTCCTGCCGGTCCTTCTGTTCAGTCAAATCTGTTACGACCACACAGATGATATCCTCTTCCAGTGCGGGCATGCGACTCGCGGTGAAGTGAACCGCAAGGGTCGTCCCGTCGGGGGATAATAAAACGCCCTCGTGCTTTACGACGTCCCGCTGCTCGGTAAACACCGTTGAAATATTCGACCACGCGTCGGTTGCAAAGTAGTTTAAGATCCCGGAGCCGATCACTTGCTCAAGCGGCATTTTCACCATAAGTGCAAAGCGCTGATTGCAGTAGAGGATTAATCCGTCCTTGGACGCCGTAATCGCGCCTTCCTGCATCTGCTCCACGTAGACGCGATATCGCTGTTCCGCACCGGCAAGACTGTAGATCTGGCTGCCATTCGTGCCTTTCACCACCACCGCATCAACTGCACCGCTCTGAATGGCATCGATCGTTTCGCGCGCCTCCCGCAGCTGCTCGTTCAACCGCGTGAATTCATTTTCACTGATCCACCGGCCAGGATCCGCACCTTTTGCGGGGACTGCCGCGGAGCGGGAATCGGCTTTTGCCGGTTTGTCAGGTGAGAGTCTTTTTTTCACAACTCCATCCAAGCGGTACTCGTGGAGCGGGCGGCTAGATTCAGCCCGATCAGCACCTTTTGACGGTCAGACAAATCCCCGATCAGGCGCCGCGATGGTACCGGTGTTATCTTGATCAAGGTCGGGGCGGCGATGATTTGTTCGTGCGCAGCCACGGCCGGTTGCTGGTAGATATCGATGACCTCCAGATCATACCGGCCAGCCAGAAACTCATCGCACAAGGAGCGTACGTTTGCGATCGCCAGTCCCGAGCGCGGACTGCTTCCACTCACGTACAGCCGCAGCTCGTAATGCTGCTTGACCGACGTTTCCCGAAGCATGACCTCGAATTCCCCCGTGCTCTCGCCGTCCGGTCGCGCGCGCGTTTTCCCGGAATTTTTTTTCCGGGGCAGCGTGCGTCGCTTTATTTTGGGAGGCATTACTTGACCGATCGCAAAGGAATTGACGTGGGCTTCAGCGGAACATCCATCCCGACAAGCACCCGTTCGATATTGGATAAATCGCCGACGACGCGCTTGATGGGCTCGGGCAATTTGCGCACGAGCGTCGGCAGCGCGACAATCTGGTCGTCGCGCGCCCGGTGAGGCGCCTTCATGAGATCGATCACCTCGATGCGATAGTGGCCAGCCAGGTGCTCGTCACAGATGCGCTTAAGATCGGAAAATGCCGCGAGCGAATTTGTGGTCTGTCCGGCAATGTACAAACGGAGCAGCCAGGGATCCGGTTTCACCGCAAAAGGCCGTTTCGGTCGCGGGGCTTTCAACCGGCGGGAAACACCACTGGCGTGTCGTGGTTTCTTTTTGGCTGGAACTGATTTCTTTTTCATCGGTGAGCTATACCCGTTTCATTTTGCCCGCCTGCCGGCTCTTCGCCGTGGCCAGGCGGTCCGTGACGATCTGATCGGTGATTGACTGCTGGCTGGCAACGGCGCGGCCGAACTCCTTCTTTTCCGCCTCGAAGCCAGCGCGCAATGCTTCGATCTGCGCCTCGACCGCCTGGCGGCGATAATCGAGCACGAGCTGCTTGCGCTGGATTTCCTCACGCAGAGATTTCTCGGCCGCCGCGTCTTGCGCTTCCTGGATCAGACGGGCCGATCCCGTCAGCACGCCCGTGGGTCCCAAATAGGTCGGCACCAGGCGTAGTCCCTGCGAAGTGATGAGAAATTCACGCACCTGGTTGGAGTGAGCCATGCCACGCGATTTGAGCACGTATAGCCCGCGATTGCGTTCGCCACCGAGCTCAATGTCGGTGAGCAACAGCCAGGTATCGACAATCGAACTCATGCCTTCATCGGTACTTTCCATGGCTTTGCCGCCATTGGTCAGACTGACGAAGAAAGCCGTGATGACCCGTTTGCGGAGAAAATCGACCAATCGGATCAACATGTTGTTCGATTCGTCGAGATTTCCTGCCGTCGCAAGATTGGTGACCGGATCAAGAATGACGACCTCCGGCTTGAAGTCGTCCACGAGTCGGTGGAGCTGCACGAGATGCATCTCCAAGCCATGCACCGTGGGACGTGTCGCGTGGAATTGCAGCAGTCCGGCCTTCACATGTGGAGCCAGATCGATGCCGATCGAACGCATGTTGCGCAGGATCTGTGCTTCCGATTCCTCAAAGGAAAAATACATGCAACGTTCGCCGCGGGAGCACGTGGCGTAGGCGAGGCTGGCGGCGAGACTCGATTTACCCGTGCCGGCCGTACCACTCAGCATCACCGTGCTGCCGCGATAAAAGCCTTTGCCGCCGAGCATGTCGTCGAGTTGCGGTACTCCGGTGGAGATGCGTTTGTTCGAGACGTCATAATCCATGCTCGCCGAACTCAGCGGCAGCACGGAAATACCCTTCGTATCGATCAGAAACGGATACTCGTTGGCCCCATGGGTCGAACCACGATACTTCACGATGCGCAGGCGACGGGTGGAAATCTGGCCGATTACCCGGTGATCGAGCAGGACCACGCAATCCGACACATACTCCTCGAGTCCGTGACGGGTGAGAAGACCCTCACCGCGTTCAGCCGTAATGATCGTCGTCATGCCCCGCGCTTTCAGCCATGCGAACAGACGGCGAAGTTCGCTCCGCAAAACTGCCTGGTTTTTAAGACCCGAGAACAGCGACTCAATGGTATCGAGCACCACTCGCTTGGCTCCGATGGAATCGATGGCGTGTCCGAGCCGGATGAAAAGTCCCTCGAGATCGTACTCACCGTTTTCCTCAATTTCACTGCGGTTAATATACACGTGGTCCACGACCAACTGCTTGCGCGCGACCAAATCGGCGATGTTGAAGCCAAGCGAGGCGACGTTCTTGCGAATATCAGCCGCGCTTTCCTCAAAGGTCATCAAAACCCCCGGCTCTCCAAACTGGGTTGCACCGCGCACGAGAAATTCAATCGCGAGCAGTGATTTGCCGCAGCCGGCGGAACCGCAGACCAACGAGGGCCGGCCAGCCGGGAGGCCGCCGCCCGTGATTTCATCGAAGCCGGCAATGCCCGTCGGCACTTTCACGAGCCGGTCGGAACCAGCGATGGGTTTGATAGTTTTGGACATTAAGATAGAATAGGACGAACGGGAAAACGACGCTCCGGGAACCAATTTCCAAGAACGGGTCTAGCACGGCGAAAAAGCCGGTGGAGAGTGGAGTTCATTTCCTTTCGTCCCTTCGCCGGTCAGGCAGAGCCGGGCACAAGAGAATCGGGAGAAAGCGAAATTGTCATGGGCGTGGAAATTGGAGTGGCCGCGCCATGATCGTTACTTTGCGCAGCATATCATAGATACCTTGTGGACATTTTTTCCACCATGGGGTGTTAACCCACCGTCGCGTAAAGACCCACCCAGCAAGCTCCGGGCATTTAATGAGTAGCAGCCGTCGTCAGACGGCTGGCCAGCGGTGTTACCACCGCTGCTACATCCAACCAAGGATATCAGGGAGTTCTCTTCCAACCCGCCGCTTGACTTTTCCGTCCTGATCCTGACGTTTTGCGATTGTGTTGCGCCTCGTCAAAATAGTTTCGGTGTTACTCGTCAGCCTCTGGCTGCCGGCGACGATGCATTGCCGATTGGAGGCGCTCGGGTTTGAAGGCTTGTTTAGTTGCCCTGAGTCCACTTCAACCGCGACCCATCATGCGGACGAAAGCGACTGCGACCGCGACAGTTGCCAGAGTGTGGAATCGGGACAGTTCACCCTTGCCAAATCCCGCGTCGTTCCGGCGCTCCTCCCTTTGCCCGTTTGCGTTTTCGTGCACTGTTTGCTGCACGTCGCGCCTCCCGAGTCGTCCTGTGAAATTTCCGTCGTCCGCCAGGACGAGACGTTGCCCATGCAACGTACCTGGCATTTTGTCCGCCGCGCGGCGTTGCCCGCGCGTGCTCCCGACTTCGTAGTCTGATTCGTTCCTGCGCGAACGGATTCCCTGACTGATTGCGCCCTGCGACGCCTGCGCGCGTCCCTCACGGGCTTTCCTTCACTCTATTGTCGGTCTTCTCCCGCTTACTATGTCTACGTCCATTCGTCTTTGTCGTCCACGCTGGTCAATCGCGCTGGTTCTTGTCCTCACCGCCGCAGGAGCCAGCGCTCAAGAAGCCACCTCATCCGCGCTCACCTTCAATGAGGCGATGCGCCGCGCTGCCGAACGCAGTCCTTCGCTGCTCGCTGAAAGTTACAATGAACGCGCCGCCGAAGCGCTGATCGAACAGGCCGGCTTCCGACCCAACCCAACCCTCGATATCACCGCCGAGAATTTTCTGGGCACAGGGCAGGCTCAAGGTGTCCGAAAATTGGAAGCCACGGTGCAGGCTAACCAGGCTCTTGAACGCGGCAACAAACGCGAAAAACGCGTGGCACTCGCCGGTCGCGAACGGGACATCGCCACCCGTGAATTCACTGTGCACCGCGCCGAATTGCTCACCGCTACCGCTGTCGCTTACGCCGAGGCGCTGGCCGCCCAGCAACGCGTGGCATTATCGGAATCGCCTCTAAAACTGGCTGAGGAAACGCTCGCCGATGTGGATGCGCGTGTCGCTGCAGGCGCGGCGTCCTCCGCCGAATCCGCGCGCGCGCGGGCAGCCGTCGCCTCGGCGCGCGCGGATCATGCGCGCGAACAGGCGGCACTTTCCGCTTTCCGCGCCAACCTCGCCGCCACGTGGGGCGGCAATGCGGCTGAGGTCGCAACCCTTCCCGGCGAAATCCATGTGCCAGACCAATTGGCCGCCGAAGAATCATTTCTCGCCGGCATCGGCCGGCATCCCCAGTTCGAACTCCAGCAAGCGATTATCGCGAGCCGTCGCGCTTCGCTCGAGCTCGAACAATCCCTGTCTGTGCAGGACGTCACGGTCGGCGGTGGCTTACGTTTTTTGCGTGAAGGAACCGACGCGGCTTTTGTCGCCGGAGTTTCGGTTCCCCTGCCAATCCGACATAAAAACCAGGGCAACATCCGTGCCGCCCGGGAAACCCTCGCGGGAGCAGAAGCGGCAACTCGTGCGGTCGAAAACAAGCTTCGCAGCGCCTTCACCGCGGCGTGGCAGGATTTGAAGGCAGCGCATTCCGCTGCGCGAAACCTTCGCCGCGAGGCGCTCCCCGCCACCGAGGAGGCCTATGCAGTGGTTCGTCACGCGTATCAGGAGGGCCAGCTTCCTCTGATTGACGTGCTGGACGCGCAACGCGCGCTCGTCGCCATTCGCCGGGAAATTCTCGCGGCCGAATCCGCCTACGCCGTGGCCCTCGCCCGCGTCGAAGGACTCACCACGCCCACATTTTCCTCCACCGCCGCACTTTTTTCGCCACAATGAAAATCCGATCCTGCCTTCTCGCTCTTCCCCTTCTGTTGGCGGCTTCGCTCCCAGCGGCAGAAACGGCTTCACGCAAAGCCAGCACCGTCGTCCTCGATGCAACCGGCGTAAAGAATCTGCGCATCCAGACCGCCGTGGTTGAGCCGGGGGATTTTGAAGAAACGATTTTCGCGCTCGGCCGGATCGACGTTTTCCCCGACAACCGCGCGGTCGTCAGCAGCCGTATTGCCGGCCGTGCGCTCGAAGTGCTGCTGAAGCACGACCATCCGATCAAGCAGGGCGATCTTGCCGTGGTGATCGAGAGCCGCCAGATCGGCGATCCGCCTCCGCGGATTTCCCTGACTGCTCCCATCTCGGGGCTGGTCAGCGCGGTCTCCGTCGTACCCGGCGAACCGGTGAATCCCGATCGCACCCTGGCGGAGATTGTTGATCTGACTAAAGTCTACGCCCTCGCGCGGGTGCCCGAACATATCGCTGGAAAATTGAAAATCGGACAGTTGACCCATGTCACCGTTCCGGCCGCCGGGAGTGCAGTATTTTCCGCAGTCATTGAACATCTCGGAGTCGTCGCGGATCCGGAAAGCGGAACCGTCGAAGCCGCCCTGTATCTCGACAACCCGGACCTTGCGCTCCGCCCCGGCATGCGCGCCGAATTTTCCATTGTAATCGAGAAACGCACCGATGTGACCAGCGTGCCGCGGAGCGCACTCCAAGGCGATCCGGCCAGCCGGTTTGTTTATGTGAAAGACTTCGATCTGCCGAATGCCTTTGTGAAAACCCCCGTGGTTATCGGACAGAGCAATGACCGCTCGGTCGAAATCGTCAGCGGGCTTTTGCCAGCCGATGAGGTTGTCACGCAAGGCGCCTACTCACTGGCTTTCGCGGGTGCCGGCAATCTTTCGCTCAAGGAGGCGCTCGACGCCGCCCACGGCCACGAACACAACGCAGACGGCTCGGAATTATCCTCTGACGCAAAGAAAAACAGCGGCAACGCAGCGCCATCCCCGGGAGATCCGCACGATCACAGTCATGAAAAGCCAAGTCCGTTCTGGATGATCGTCAGCGCGGTCCTCTTCATCCTGCTAATCATCGTGGGTTTCAAAAGGAAGTCCGGCCCACCGTCTTCCTCCCCCGAAAAAACCTGAGGAGCCGCCATGCTAAATCGAATGATTCAATGGTCGCTCGCCAACCGGGCGATTATCCTCGGCCTCTCTCTCGTCGTCCTCGTGCTCGGATTGCGTTCCGGCATGGGCCTTCCGGTCGAAGTGCTGCCCGATCTCACCAAACCCACCGTCATTATCCTGACCGAAGCCCCCGGCCTTGCGCCGGAAGAAGTGGAAACCCGCGTCACCCAGCCACTCGAAAGCGCGCTCATGGGCGTCGCCGGTCTCACGCGACTGCGTTCGAATTCCGACGTGTCACTCTCGCTTGTCTATGCCGAGTTCGGCTGGGACACCGACATCTATAAAGCGCGCGTTCTCGTGCAGGAACGCCTGCAATCCGCCCGGGAGCAGCTTCCGGACGGCGTGCAGCCGTTCATGACCCCGGTCGCATCGCTCATGGGCGAGATCCTCCTCGTGGGCGTGCGATCGACCGTAAAAGAGGGACAACCCGGATACATTCCGCCCCGCGATGTCCGAGCACTCGCCGACTGGACGATCAAACGCCGGCTTCAAAGCATTTCCGGCATTGCGGAAATTCTGAACATGGGCGGCGGCGTAAAGCAGATCGAAGTTCAGCCCGATCCGTTCCGGTTGCAGGCGCACAACGTAAGCTTTGCCGAACTCGAAGAGGCGGTCTCCGAGGCGGCCAACACCACCACGGGTGGGTTCCTCAGCACGGGTCCCACCGAAATCATGGTGCGCAATCTTGCAATGACGACCGACCTCCGGGAGATCGCCAGCACGGTCATCAAGCAGGTCAACGATCGCCCGATCACGATCGCCGACGTGGCCACCGTGACGTGGGGCATCGAGCCGATGCGGGGCGACGCGACCGTGAGCCAGGCTCCGGAAAAAACCCCGACCTACGGCGTCATCATGTCGATCACGAAGTCGCCGGGCTTCGACACCCGCGCCCTCACGGAGCAAATCAAAGCCGCGCTCGCAGAACTCAAGCCTGCATTTCCCGCCGGCGTTGAGACGACGCTGCTGTTTCAACAAAAGGATTTCATCGATCACGCCATCGGGAATTTGAAGGAGGCGATCCGCGACGGCGCGATCATGGTCACAGTGGTGCTCTTTCTTTTCCTCCTGAATTTCCGCACCACGTTCATCACGCTCATGGCGATGCCGATGAGCTTCGCGATCACGCTGCTTACGTTCCAGTGGTTGGGCATCTCGGTAAATTCAATGACCCTCGGCGGGCTCGCGGTGGCCATCGGCATGGTCGTGGACGATGCCATCGTGGACGTGGAAAATGTTTTCCGCCGCCTGCGTGAAAACGCCTCGTCTGCACAACCGCAACCGAAGCTGGCTGTGATCGCGCGCGCCTCCGGCGAAGTGCGTAACTCAATCCTTTACGCCACGGTCCTCATCATTCTGGTTTTTCTCCCGCTGCTCGGGCTGACCGGTGTCGAAGGCAAACTCTTCGCCCCCATCGCCATTGCGACGATCATCAGCATGATCGCATCGTTCGCCGTCTCGCTGACGCTGATTCCCGTGCTGTGTTCGTTTCTACTCAATCCGAAGGTCGGCCATGCCCACGAAGACGGACGCTTCGTCCGCGGCATGAAACAGCTCTTACGCGTCACGCTGTTGCGCGTCGGACTCAGCTTTCCCTTTCCGGTGCTCGGCCTCGTGGCCGTCGCCATGACCGCGGCCTTTCTGCTGTATCCAAAAATGAGCAAGGACTTCCTCCCTGCGTTCCGGGAGGAAACTGCGCTCATTGCCGCAACCTCCGCGCCTGGCACTTCCCTGGAGGAAATGAATAAAATCTCCGACGCGATCGAATCGCAAATTCTTGCCGTGCCCGAGGTCCGTAAAGTTGGCCGACGGCTCGGTCGCGCGGAACGCGGCGATCATGTAGTCCCGGTCTCCACGGCGGAATTCGATGTGGATTTCCGCACCGAAGACACAGCTTCCAATACCCCCGCCCGCAGTCGCAAGGAAATCCTCGACGACCTCAACCGCCGCCTGAAAACCATCCCCGGGGTCTTCGCTGTCGTGGGCGGGCCGCTCGCTGATCGAATTGGCCACATGCTCAGTGGTGTCTCCGCCCCGGTGGCGCTCAAGGTGTTCGGACCCGATCTCGACACACTCCGGCAGCTCGGCACCGAAATACAGGCCGTGGCAAAAACCATTCCCGGCTTTGAAGACGCCCGGCTCGACCAGCAATCCTCCATCCCGCAGCTCCGCATTGAAACGGCACGGGATCGTGCGAGCGCCTACGGCATAACCCCCGGCTCACTCAACGATCAACTCAGCGCACTCATCGGCGGCAAGGAGATCGCAGAACTTCGCGAAGGCCAGCGTGCCGTGAATCTCGTCATCCGCCTGCCGCTGGCGTGGCGTGACTCCCCGGAAAAAATCGCGCAGCTTCCCATTGAAACGGAGAGCGGCCGGCGCATCCCGCTCTCGCTCGTCGCCGACGTGCGGGAAGCAAAAGGTCCCAACGTTATCTTTCGCGAAAACAGCCAGCGGCGTTTCACCATCTCGATCAAGCCGACTGCACGCGATGTGGGCGCCCTCGTGAGTCGCCTGCAGGAGGAAGTCCGGACCAAAGTGAAGCTCCCTGAAGGGTACTTCATCACCTACGAAGGCGAATTCCAGGCGCAGAAAGATGCGACGCAACGCATCCTGATCTTCAGCGGCGTGGTATTCGTCGTAATCGTTTTTCTGCTCTACGCCTATTTCCAAAGTCTGGCGCTGGCGTTACAGGTAATGTTAAGCATCCCGCTTTCGCTGGTCGGCGGGCTCGTCTACACGTGGCTGAAGGTGGACAATATCAGCATCGCCACACTCGTGGGTTTCATCGCTGTCGGCGGCGTGGCGGCTCGTAACGGCATCATGATGCTTTCGCACTATCTGCACCTCATGAAACACGAGGGCGAAGGCTTTACCCGGGCGATGGTCGAACGCGGAACCTTGGAACGCATGGTACCTGTGTTGATGACCGCGCTCGCCGCGGGCATCGCACTCGTGCCTCTGGTTCTCGCCGGGGATCAGCCGGGCAAGGAAATCCTCCATCCCGTGGCCGTGGTGATCGTGGGCGGTCTTATCTCATCGACCATTCTCGAATTTCTTGTGCGACCCCTGATCTTTTTCACCTTCGGCCGGAAAGCCGCCGAACAATCCATCGCGCGGGAAGCTGCGGCAACCCATTGATTCCCGTTTGGTAATTTAACCTCAACCCGTTCAATCCACAAAAACCATGAAAATAAAATCCATAAGCTTCCACCTTTTCGCCATCGCCATCCTGGCCCTTTCGACCGCGAGTGGCCACGCCCACAGTGACAAAGCGAAAGCCGCTGGACCGAACGGCGGCCGTATTCTCTCCGGCTCGGAACAGCCCGCCGAATTTCTCGTCACTGCCGACCGCAAAGTGCAAATCACCTTCCTGGACGATCACGGCAAGGCAATCGCACCCTCCGACCAGGTCGTCACGGTGGTGGCCGGCGATCGCGCTGCTCCCACCAAACTCACGTTCACGAAATCCGGTGACACGCTTGTTTCCGACGTCGCCCTGCCCGAGGGGAACGACATTCCCACCGTCGTGCAGATCAAACCGACGCCCACGGCAAAAGCCGTGACCGATCGATTCAACGTGAATCTCTCGAAGTGCCCCACCTGCAACAACGCCGAATACGCCTGCGTCTGCCATGAATGACACTCCGTCGACAATGTCGTCACGTTCACCCGCGTTGCGCCGTCGGCGTCATTTTTTGAATGAAGAGAGTACCGTGATGATTGCATTGAATGCCGGGCGTCGGCAGCGTGGCGTGATCCGATAAAATGAAAATACGCGACAGCTGCATGCCGGCGCAGGATTACTGGGAAACGCTGTTCGACGTGCCGCGTATTCTCGACGCATTCGGTTTTAATGCCGTTACGGGAGATGTCGCCGAAGTAGGTTGCGGATACGGCACCTTCACGGTGCCCCTGGCGCAACGCATCCGGGGAATCGTCCACGCTGTCGACCTCGAGTCCGAAATGGTCGCAGTCACCGAGAAACGAGCGGCCGCAGCAGGGTTGGGCAATGTCCGCGCCCAGGTGCGCGACGTGCTCGCCGAAGGGTTCGATGTTCCAGCGGGAAGCTGTGCCGCATGCCTCCTGTTCAATATTCTCCACGCGGAGGATCCGCACGCACTCCTTCGAGCCGCGCGTGATTCGGTGCAGCCAAAAGGACTCGTCGCGGTCATCCACTGGCGAAGTGATATTGTCACTCCGCGTGGCCCGTCGCTCGACATCCGCCCCAAACCGGAACAGATCGTTGCATGGGCTTCTGCCGCAGGACTCACCTGCGAAACGCCAGTGTTGGATTTGCCTCCGTGGCATTTTGGCCTGGCTCTACGCCGGCCTGATCAAACCGCGACATCGTAAGGATTCTGACCAGCTAACTTTCCGCGTACCGGGCCAAGGCAACGCTCAACGAGCGCGTGATGGCATTGCCAGCCAGATCGTATGTCTTTTCGTCGACCGCCGCCACCGGCATAATTCCGAGGAGCGCGTTGGTAGCGAAGACTTCATCCGCGTCCAGCAGTTCTGTTTTGCTGACTTCCCGCTCAAGCACGCCCTGGCCGAGCTTGCGGAGGATCGTTCCGCGCATGATGCCGGGCAAGATTCCCGCATCGAGAGACGGCGTGCTGATCACACCGTCCTTTACGATAAACACATTCGTCGACGCGCCCTCAAGCAGCTGATCCGCCGGATTGATAAAAAGCGCCTCGTCGAAACCCTCCTGAACAGCCAGTCGTTTCGCGTAAAGATTGCGGAGGTAGTTGAGTGACTTAAGACCGTTGAGTGGTTCCACGCGCAGATCACCCGGAAAAATCTTTAATCGAAATCCTTTTTCGTAATGGGCCGGCGTATAACCCGGCGCCCGGGCCAGGATTAATTCCGACCAGCCTGCTGGCTCTTTGAACAAGACGATCTTCAGATTGCCATTCACGAGGGAATTGGCGGCGATGACCCGCATGCACCGCATGTGCAATTCTCCCCGCGACGAAAAGGGCGCATCGTTCAGACTGCGTAGCGACGCGGCGAGCCGGGCTTGATGGGATTCGAAAAATACCGGCCGTCCCTCCTTCACCCGGATGGTCTCGAACATTCCCTCGCCTGCCATGAAGCCGGAACCCAGCGGGGAGACCTTTAAATCTTCGATCGCGAGTATGGCCGTGTTGAACATGGCATAACGAAGATACGGATTTTCGACCGCACTCATGTTACTGGTGTCCCCATCAGAGCGGCGCGCATCGCGCGCCCTTTAGTAAGCGTTTCCTCGTACTCGGCCTCCGGATCTGAATCCGCCACAATTCCGCCGCCCACGTGATAGCAGGCGCAGCTTCCTTGATGAATGATCGTACGAATCGCGATGTTGAGATCGCACGCACCGTCGAAACCGAGATATCCGAGCGACCCCGTGTACACATCGCGGCGGCAGGTTTCGAGTTCATCAATGATTTCCATGGCTCGGATTTTTGGCGCGCCCGTGATTGAACCGCCCGGCAGCATCGAGCGCAAGCAATCGAACAAATCCTTTCCCTCAGCCAGGTCACCCGAGATCGTCGCCACCAAGTGAAAGACCGTGGGATGAGTTTCGATCCGGTACCGCTCGTCGACCTGGATCGAGCCAAACTGGCAAACGCGACCGAGATCATTGCGCTCAAGATCGACGATCATCAGCAACTCCGCGTGATCCTTCTCACTGGCCAGCAGCTCCGCCGCCAGACGCTGGTCATCCACCGTCGTTTTCCCGCGTCGACGGGTACCTTTGATCGGACGCGTAACGAGTTTTCCATTGCGAGCAGCGCGCAGGAAAAGCTCGGGCGAACTGCTCAAAATTTTATGCCCACCAACATCGAGAAACGCCCCGAACGGCGCAGGACTCAGCGACCGCAGCCGCTGATAGATGGCATAAGGATCGTCCTCCGTTTCAATCGCGAAACGTTGCGAAAGATTCACCTGGTACACGTCACCCGCGGCGATGTATTCTTTCACCTGCACGACGCGTTGCAGATACTCGTCGCGGGTGAGATTGGAGCGCGGTTCATCCGTTGAAAGTTTTCCGCTGTGCGGGATTTCGCGGGAATTTTCAATTCCAACTCCTGCTTGCAGAATCGCGTCACGCAACCCGGCTAAAATTTGTTGCTCGCTCCGGTCCGCGACCGGATTCGCCACCAAATAAACTTTCCCGGAAGTCAGATCACACGCGATAACACCATCGTAGAAGCCAAAATAAGCTTCCGGAAGATCCGCTTTTTCCGCCAGCGACGATTCGCTGTAGGGCTGGCCCTTGTGGCCACGCCGTCCGTCAATCCGGCCACCCGCCTCCAGCCGCGCGCCGAATTCATAACCGAAATATCCCACGGCCCCCCCCGCAAACGGAATCCCTTGCGACGCTGCGACGCTTCGATAACGCGCGAGCAGTGTCCGCAAATGGCTGAGCGGATCCTCTTCGTATTTTTCCGTGGCTCCTTTTTTTGTCACCGTGACCACGCCATCATTTGCCTCCCAGGTGAGAAACGGCTCGAAACCAATAAAGGAAAATGCAGGCCGCGCATTCCCCTCGGACCGGGCGCTATCCAGGTAGAAAAATCCGCGTCGGCCCCGCAGCGCATGCGCGATCGATTCGGGAGACACCGCGCCGGAAATTTCTTCCACGCTCATCGTCGGCCAAAGAGGAAAATCTTCCCACGAAAGGACCGACCGTAGACCTTGGCTTCCGACTTTTTGCGCGAGATCACGCGCCTTGAGACCGGCGATTTGGAAATCAGGCGCGATCTCCGCCAATGGCACGACCACAAAGCCGCGTTCATGCATCCGCGGATGAGGCAGCGTGAGACGCTCATCGGTGAGGACAACGTCATCATACGAAAGCAGATCGATATCGATGGTACGCGGCCCCCAGCGCTCGCGACGCTCGCGACCGAGTGAAGCTTCCGTGCGGAGACAAAGCATCAGTAGATCGAACGGCGGAAGCGTGGTCTCAATCTGCACCACCAGGTTAAGAAAATCCGGCTGCTCCGTCACCCCCACCGGCTTCGATTCGTAAACCGACGAGCCACGCACAATCGAGATCGCCGGGTGCGCGCTCAATGCACGCAACGCCGCGGCCAGTTGCGTCAGGCGATCGCCGAGGTTCGAACCGAGGCCGAGGAATGCGATGCTCATGGCGCCGCGCTGATCCCGACCAGCCGTGTGACCACGGCTGCTACATTTGGAACTGCCATCGCCACAGGAAGAGCACGCATCTCGGAATATATCCGTCGAAAAGTCTCACCCGCGGGTTTTCGAAGTCTCAATTGCGACGTAATCGAGCGGTCCGCCGAGTGCCACGGAAGGTTTTCTCACTGTAATGGCGGCCTCTGTAACCCGGGGACAAGTGCTCAGCACCTGATTGAGAATATCGTTGGCGAGCGTCTCGATGAGTTTCACGCGATCATGCTCCACGATTTTGCGGCAAAGCGCGTAAACGTGGACATAATCGACGGTCGAATCGAGTTTGTCGGTCCGCGTAGCATCCGAAATGTCGAGCGTGAGTGTCAGATCGACCAGAAAGCGCTGGCCCAAAGTCGCCTCTTCAGCGAGCGCTCCATGATAGCCATAAAAGGCCATGTTTTTCAGATGAATTTTTCCGGTCATGAGGTAAGTGGTCGTGAACGACGAATCGCCGCGGTCATTTTTGCCACGCGCAAATTGGGTCGCACATCGTGCACGCGCAGGAACTCGACCTCGTGCCAGACCGCGAGCGCGGTCGTCGCCAGCGTTCCCTCCAACCGCTCGTCGGGTGGCGTCGCGAGCACATTGCCAATCACGGATTTTCGCGACGCACCGAGCATCAACGGGAAACCGAATGCCTTCAATTCTCCCAACCGCGCAAGAATTTCGAGGTTCTGCTCCTGCGTTTTTCCGAAACCAATGCCGGGGTCGAGAATGACACGGTCACTCGTCACTCCTCCAGCCTCGGCAATGGCGACCGAACGTTCGAAAAATTCCCCCAAATGCGCAATGACGTCTCCAGCCTTTGTCCGCAAAGCCGGATCGTTATGCATCAAGATCACCCCGCACCGGTGTTGCGCCGCGATGCCCGCCAATTCCGGCGCGCGCTGGAATCCGTGGATGTCATTGATGATTTCCGCCCCCGCCGCCACTGCGGCACGCGCGACGGCCGGTTTATAAGTATCGATCGAAATCGGCACGGGCATGCTGGCCGCGAGCAACTCGATCAGAGGCACCACGCGGGCAATTTCCTCCTCTGCGCTGATTTCCTCGTGACCCGGACGCGTGGATTGTCCGCCGACGTCAATCATGGCCGCGCCCTCTGAGACCATCTGCAAGGCACGTTGCAGCGCGGCTTCCACCGACAGATCTGGCCGCCCGTCGAAAAACGAATCCGGCGTCACATTCAAGATGCCCACCATCTTCGGCTCATCATCGAGCGTAATCGTCTTGTCACGAACCCGCATGACGCCCGCAGATGCGGCGCTGGCGATTCGATTTGTTTCTCCCGTGGGCATGAGCGCCAGTTATACGCCAATCCGCGCCAGCGAAGCAAGCATGCCCGGTCAGTCCCCCACTCGCGCGAATCGGGGCACCCGTTTGCCATTAACCTCGACCGTTTCGTTAAACATCGTGGCCGGCCGCACCCATAACCCTCGTGCTCCGTACAATGCCTGATAAACCACCACGACTTCCTCAGTCTCCGTGTGATGCGCCAGGCCAATCACACGGTAGTCGTTGTCTTTGTAGTGCCGGTAAAGGCCAGGGCGAGGCTCGGCTGGCAGCGGAGGCAGATTGGGCATCATTCGAAGGCAACAATCCTGCAAGTGGCTGCAATCCTGAAGACAAAAGGCACTGGATTTTCGGCGTTCTCGCGGAAATCCCGACATTAGGTGGTCGTCGATTTCCACATCGACGATCAGCGTCGGTGCGGAGACCGACGCCCACCGCACTGCGCGGACGACATCCTACAGAGTCATCTCCGCGTTCCGTCGGCTTATCGTCTCAGCATGCCAGAAATGGAGGGCCCATTCCACCTGCAACAACGACGCCACCTCAAGACACGGGTGCCAGATTTTCCGCAACGTCTGTTTGGTACGCCTTCCACGCCGGCAGCAACCCACACAGGGCGCACAACCCCACCATGCCTAAGGGCGCCCACAGCATGATTGGGCTGTAGGCAAACGCATCAATCAAGACTCCGGTTTGCGCGCGAATCACGGCGGCGACCACGGACACAATTCCCGCGTAAATCCCAAATGCGACGATCATACCGATCACACCGATCACGGCTGCCTCGATCACGATAGCACCAAAAAGCAAAAACCTACCCGCTCCCAGCGCCCGCAAAATCGCGATGTCGCGACGTCGCGATGCCATGGAATTATAAATCGCAGCGAGCACCCCGGCAGCCGAAACCAGCGCAACGAGATAGGCCACCAGCGTCAGCACTTGATCGAACCACCCGATTTTCTGAAACAGCTCCGCTATGATCGCGGTGATCGGAAACGCAAAGGTCAGCCGGTTTCCTTGCTTGTTGTACATCATGTCGAGCATGAACCCGGCGCTCGGCGATCGCAGCTGAATCAGTACCGCGCTCACGTCCGTCGCGAGCTTGGGATCGTGACCTTTCATCGTCTGCAATCCCTCAAGGGGAATCCATACCACTTTGTCGGCCGGCGTATTGGAGGCGGCGAGCACCCCCACCACCCGGTAGGTTTCCGCGTGCTGCGCTTTTTCGTCGTAGATCAGTCCGTGAAACGGATGGAATTCATCTCCCACCTTCAGTCCCAGTTTCCGAGCCGCGAAGTTCCCCAGCACCGCCTCCTTGGCGGATGGATCGAAAATTTGCCCGGCAATAAGCGCGAATTTTTTTCCGGGCGTATATTCGACCTCGTTAAGAAATGCCGGCAACGTCCCCACCATGCGAAATCCGCGCAGATTGTCCCCCACCGCGATCGGAATCGCGAGTTTCACCGCGGGATGTTTCTTTACGTACTCGTAATCGGCCAGCGCCAGATTGCCCGGCGAGGCTTCGAGATGAAAAATCGCGTTTAACACCAGCTGAAGTTTCGAACTACGCGCGCCGAGCACTGCATCGAAGCCGGTGTTCACTTGCGTGAAGGTTTTCTGCGCCTGCTCCTTCACCACCCACACCGACATCAGTAACCCACCTGCCAGCGCGATGGCGAGCGCCGTGATCGCCGTGGAAAACGTGTGTTGCCTCAGACTGCGCCGAACAATCAGGGCCAGGGTCATGGCGTGGCCTCCTTGAGCGCCAGATTGATTTCGGCGAAATCGCGCACTTCCTCGAACGCCCCAAGCACTTCCGGATCGTGGCTCACAAGCAGGAGGCTCGCGCCGTTTTCGCGACAGGTTTCACGAATGAGGGTCAGCGACTCACGGGCATTTTTTCGATCAAGATTTCCCGTCGGTTCATCCGCGAGCACCAGTTTCGGATGATTCGCAAGTGCCCGGGCAACCGCGACGCGCTGCTGCTGTCCGGTGGAAAGCTGGCGCGGACGATGATGCAGCCGCTGGCCCAGCCCCACGCGCTCCAGCATTTCCGTCGCCCGGGCGTGATCCGCTCCGGGACCGAACGCCATACCGAGGAGGACGTTTTCCAAACATGAGTACCCTTGGAGCAAATTAAACGTCTGGAAAATATAGCCAATACTCTGCGCTCGTAACTGATCGCGGGCGTGCTCCGAGAGCGCAGTCATCTCCCGTTCGCCCACGCGAACCATCCCCGAATCCGCCGTGAGGATTCCCGCAATCAGGTGAAGAAAAGTGGTTTTTCCCGATCCGCTTTCCCCGCGCAGCGCCAGCTGCTGACCGGCGGCCAGCGAAAACTCCGGCACATTGACAATTCCTTTCCGCGCGCCGTCGGGGGACACAAAGGATTTTTTAAGGGATGAAATGGCCAGCAGTGACATTAGGTAAATCCGAGACGCGCGGGAAAGCCCCGGATTACAAGAACGCTGCACGCGCTTCCCCGCCACGAGAAGCGGAAAAGACAAATAAACCAAGAGGTTCCGCCATTCTTTCCGGTTCAACGGTTTTCCGTCCTTGCGACCTCTTTCTTGATTACTGGCTTCAGGAATCGCTCGTTGACTTGAAGTTCAGACAAATTTTGTAGCGATCGCACTGCTTCCTTGCACCCGTCTGCGACGTGCCTTCCCTTCGCGTTACTGCATGAATCCGCCTCCTTCCACCCATTCCTCCCAACGTGCACTCGGGAGCTTTATTTTCCTCAGCCGCTGGCTGCAGGCTCCGCTCTATGTCGGACTCATCATTGCCCAAGGCGTTTACGTCTATCACTTTTTCATCGAACTCTGGCACTTGATCTCGGAGGCCCGCAGCATGGATGAGAAATCCATCATGCTCATTGTGCTGGGACTGATCGACGTGGTCATGATCGCAAACCTGCTCATCATGGTCATCGTCGGTGGCTACGAAACTTTCGTTTCCCGCCTCAACCTGGACAATCATCCCGACCAACCCGAGTGGCTTTCGCACGTTAACGCTGGCGTATTGAAGGTTAAACTGGCCACGGCGCTTATTGGCATTTCCTCGATCCATCTGCTCAAAACCTTCATTGAGCTCGGCACGAAGCCAACAACCGACAACTACGTTTTGTGGCAGGTCGTACTGCACATGACCTTTGTCATTTCAGCCCTCCTCCTGGCAATCACTGACCGTATTTCCACCAAGACAGCCACTGAAGCACGCAGTCAGAATCATTAGGGAATGGTTTTAAACCTAGTTCGTCATTCTGAACGAAGTGAAATCTAACCAGCAGGCTGGTATTACATCCATGGCCTCGACCGTGGTGTCACCTGCGCACGCATGGATTCTCGGATGCTGCGATGAACCGAGGGTGGTCGTCGATTTCCACATCGACGATCAGCGTCGGTGCGGAGACCGACGCCCACCGCGCCCCACTCGTACGACGGCAGTTGCAGCTAGGTTCATCCCTTCCCTACACAAATCGCGGAGCGAATTACTGCGATGCTCAGAATGACAGAAATTACGGAATGCAGGGGTTTGAAGACCCTCCCAGGTCACCGGCCACTCAACCGCGGTTGCAAAGAGCGATTTGACGACTTTGCTAATCTGCTGATTTGTAAATGACGACTCACCACTTTGCCGGGCGATCGGCCCGGACAAACACCGGGCTGGCAGCAGCCAGCAACGGTGCCACTCTCCAACACTCTTCATGTCCCTCACTCCCATTCCCGTTACTGTGCTCACCGGCTTTCTTGGCGCCGGAAAAACGACGCTGCTCAACCGCATCCTGACCGAACAACACGGCAAAAAGATTGCCGTGATCGAAAACGAATTCGGTGAGGTGGGCGTGGACAACCAGCTTGTCATCCAGTCCGACGAGGAAATCTTCGAGATGAACAACGGGTGCATCTGTTGCACCGTGCGCGGCGATTTGCTGCGTGTACTCGCGCGCCTCATGAAGCGCAAAGATCGCCTCGACGCGGTTCTCATCGAGACCACCGGGCTGGCCAATCCTGCGCCGGTCGCGCAGACGTTTTTTTCCGATCCGGAAATGAAGGAAAACTTCCGCCTCGATGCGATCGTCACGCTCGTCGACGCGAAACACGTGCTGTTGCACCTCGATGACTCGCCCGAAGCCCTCAAGCAAATCGCCTTCGCCGATGTGATTCTACTGAACAAGACCGATCTGGTCGCCCCTGCCGACCTCGACGCGCTTGAGAAACGCATCCACGTCATCAACGCAGTGGCCAAAGTTCATCGAACCAAAAACGCCGAAATCGCCCTCGACAAGGTCATCGATATCGGTGGGTTCAACCTGGATCGCGCCGTCGAAGTCGACCCGCAGTTCCTGGAGCCCGAGTATCCTTTTGAATGGGCGGGCGCCTATCAACTCACACCGGGCGACTACAAACTCAACATCGGTGCCCATCACCATCATCATGGAGATGATGGACATGACCATGATCACGAGTGTGGCGAAGAGTGTGGCCACGACCACAATACTCTCGACGTAATCGTCGCGCCCGCTACCGCGCCAGTGACCGAGGCGAATGCTGAGGCTCCGGTCAAATCCGCGGTGCTTGCGTTTTCCGACTGGGAAAAAATCGTCCTTCCCGGTGAAACGATCATCGCCGACGGAAAGCTTCACCGCCTGAAGCTCCAAAACGAAAACGGGGAATTCCCGGTGAAGATCACTGCGCCTGGAAATTATGTTTTGTTCACCGGTCACGACGTACCGACCCATCTTCACGCGCCGAATGGCGACGTAGTGCGCTACGGCTGGGACAAGACTTTCCGCCACGAACACTCCCACGATGAAGAAGTGTCCTCCGTCGGCATCAGCGCGGCAGGTGAGCTCGACGGCAAGAAACTCAACGCCTGGATTTCAAAAATCCTCGAAACAAAAGGCGCCGATATTTTCCGTATGAAAGGCGTGTTAGTTGTGAAAGGCACCAAAAAGCGACTGGTATTCCAAGGTGTGCACATGCTTTTCGACGCGAAGTTCGATCGCGATTGGAAGGATGGCGAAAATCGCAGCAACACGCTAGTGTTCATCGGCAAAAATCTGGAGCGCGCGGCACTCACCGAAGGCTTTAAAGCGTGTATGTCGGAGTGAGTGTCAAGCGGTAGGGGCGGTTGCCCCAACCGCCCGTCAGGATAATCGAGGCCGTTCATTCACCGCCACCGGACGGTCCGTTGAGGGCAACGGACCCTACCAAGCAACCAATAGTTGATGCGGTTGCCCCGGCAGCCCGTCCGGAAAATCCGTCGAGACGGGTACTCCCAAAATTATCACATCTTTCGGCCTTAGAAGAAGAAAAACGCCGAAGCGATTGGTAGAGAGTGAGAGCAATTGGTTTGTATACAATGACCCCGTCGCGACCTCAAGGGAGGCTTAATGAGTCCGATTAGGTAAGCTGGAATCCTCATTTCATTACTCGATTATGAACGCGTCCCACTCCCATGCCCAGCGACCACGGCAGATAAAATCCCTGCTGCTCGCGAGCGCCGGCCTCCTGGCCGGGCTCATCTTGTTTTCGGTCCCCCGCACAGCTCAAGGCTCGTCTTCACATTTTAGTGTTATCCGCTCGGATACGCAGGAACCGGTCGCCAGCCGGATTGTTCAGCGCAATACCGGTGACAGTGCCGCCCTCGTCGTCACCCAAAAGGAAAAGACCTTCCTGCCGGCGACAATCGAAATTCATGTCGGGCAGACGCTCGAAATCGTCAACGAGGACACGACCCTCCACAACGCCTACTGTTCAGCGGGCGACTTCAAATACAATTCCGGCCCTCAACAGCCTGGCACCAAGTCCACTCTGACTTTCACAGCGGCAGGCAGCTACGAAGTACGTTGCGCCATCCACCCCAAGATGCGTCTCGCGGTTACGGTCGCACCCTAAACCGGTCATGTCCGCGTCCGCCAAGATGGTTTGTGGGCTGCTGTTTGCTGTCATCCTGGCCGGTGCAGCCAGCTTTTCAATCGGCGAGGCAAAGTCACCGCCACCTGAGGAACTGACGCTCAGCGTAAACGAAAATTTTGTCTTTTTGCCATTGCGACTCCACTGCAAAGCGGGCGCCCCCTTAAGGATTCGTATCGCTCACCGGACACCATCGAGTGGGCCCGATATTATTCACACCGTGGTCGTGCTCAGTCGCGACGCAAACTCCGACGAGTTTGGCCAGGCGGTGCTCACCGCACGTGCGGAGGACAATTATGTTCCCGTTTCCTTTCGCAACCAAGTCCTCGCTTCCACCGCCCTCATCCATGCGGGGGGCAGTGCTGAATTAAATTTCCAAGCTCCGACCGCGAGCGGGGAATATCCACTCGTCTGCTCGTTCCCCGGCCACTGTCTCCTCGGCATGAAGGCCACACTGATCGTCGAGTAAATTATTTCCAATCGTCACCCCATGAAAATTCGCGCCCTCCTCATTCCGGTTCTTTTCTCCGTTTTCCCTGCGGTCACCATTCTCGTGGCTGACGCCGACTTTCGTACCAAATATAAGCGGCCCACCTCGGTTCCCGCTCCCGCCGACAACCAGCCGACTCCGGCTCGTGTCGCGCTGGGTCAGATGCTCTTCTTTGATCCGCGTCTGTCGGGTAACGGCTCGATCAGTTGCGCCAGTTGCCACAATCCCGCGTTTGCGTGGACCGACCGGCTGCCTCTCGGACATGGCGACGGCCACAAGGAGCTCGGTCGCCACACGCCGACCGTGCTCAACGCCGCCTTTAATGAACTGCAGATGTGGGATGGCCGGTTTGCGACGCTGGAAGAACAGGCGCTAGGGCCCATGCTTTCGAAAGCAGAAATGAACAGTACAGCCGAAGAAATTATCCAACGCCTCAAAGCCATCCCCGGCTATGCTCCCATGTTTGAAGCGGCCTATGGCAATGAGGGCATCACCACCGCCACCCTCAGCAAAGCCATCGCCTCCTTCGAGCGCACGATCGTTTCTGGCGAAGCTCCATTTGACCGCTATGTCGCCGGCGACGAACAGGCGCTCTCGCCCGCCGCAAAAAAAGGCTTCGTGCTGTTCAACACCAAGGCCAACTGCGCCGCCTGCCACTCGGGCTGGTCCTTCACCGACAGTTCATTTCATGACATCGGTGTCGCGTCCGATGACCCCGGCCGTGGCAAGACCCTCGGCATTCCTGAGCTGAACCATGCCTTCAAGACGCCCACGCTGCGCAATATCGTCGAACGCGCTCCTTACATGCACGACGGTTCGGAATCCACGCTGCGCGAAGTTGTCGAACTCTATAATCAAGGCGGTCGGGTCAAACGGTCCACGCTATCCTCGGAAATCAAACCCTTGAACCTCACCTCCGAAGAGGTGGACGATTTGCTCGCCTATCTGCGGAGCCTCTCAAGCCGCGACACGCCGGTTTCGCTGGTTTCGCTGCCATGATCGACTTTTCGCACTGACACGTTTTTCCCCATGCGCCGCTCGCTCAGTTTACACGCCAGGCTTCTCGCGGGCTTTGGCGTGATCGCCCTGCTCACCGGCGCGCTCGGTGCCCTCGCCTACTGGCAGTTTGACCGCGTGGCGGCGAGCACCGACCGGGGAATGCAGGCCACCATCCAGGATATTCAGAACCGTCAAGCGGCGGAACTCCTCGCCGCCCGGCGCGCCGCACTCCTGCTTCACCTTCAGGCGGCGACGACCAGCACCGCTGTATCCACGCTTATCGACGGCGCGGACTGGCGGCAACTCACCGCCGATTCCAGACAAAGTGAGGAACTCCGCCAATCCCTTGTCCGCCAGGCCACCAGCCGTCGGGATTATCTGCAACGCCACGAACAACTCGGTAAACTCCTCGACCGCGCCCGCGATTACGAGCGCGAGCTGCGCGCCCGCCTGCTGCCCGCGGCCCAACAACTCGCCGCAGATCAGGTCGCTCATCTCAAAAAAGTTAACGGGGAAATTGAAGAAGCCCGCAACGACACCACTGCGGCGCTCTTCGTCAATTTCGATACCACGATGAACAAAATCGGCCTCCTTTACGAAGTGCAGGCCGGACTCTTTGAACTGCAAGTCGCCGAAACAAATGGTACTCCCGCGACCTCGCTCCGCACCGCGCTCGTGACCAAATTAAACGAGCATAAAGACCCCGCGATTCAACAACTGTCCGCTGAACTCAGCGCTCCTCCATCCGGCTCCCTCAGTGCCTCGCACCAACGACTCTTTCAACAGTTCAAGAAAGTCGCCGAAGCGGTGACCTTCGACGGCCGAACGACTGTGGTCACCAAGGCGATCGACAGTCTTAACACCATGGGTGAACGGATCGACAGCGCGCAGACTTCGTCGCATCAGATGGAGGAACGCCGCAACGCTCTCGAAAACGGACTTCAACGAACCTCCAATCACACCGTCGAAGTCTTGCAATTGGTCAGCCGCGTCTACGGTGAGCCCACCCCAGCCGGTTTTAACGATCTGGCGAGCCAGCACGACCAGCAAATTGAGCGAGCCAATGCCAACCGTCAGCAGTTGGTGGGCGTCACCTCCAGTCTCAAGTTCGACTGGGTCGATCAATCGTTGCAGCAACTCCAACAATTGCTTTTTGCGGAAAAGGAAAGCCTCTGGCAGGGAGCCAATCTGCTCGTCGCCGCCCGCCGGACGCTCGACAACAGTGAGGAAGCACTGCAACGAGGCCTGACCTCCGAAGCGGCTACCGCCGAAGCTGCCACCCAGCGTTTTATCGCTGGAAGCCGCGCCCAAGCCGACGAGATCACTCAAACCTCCCGCTCCACCCGCCGGTGGATCGCAAGCATCGCCATTTTCACCGTCATCGCGGCCTTCGCGCTCGCCATCGTCTTCGCGCGCCGCATCTCCCGCACTCTCCAGGACATCGCCCATGCGCTGGGAGTTTCCGCCCGCGAAGTCGCCGACGCCTCGGGTGCAATTTCCCGCACCAGTCAAACGCTCGCCGAAGGCGCCGGCAATCAGGCTCACTCTCTCCAACAAGCCAGCGCCTCCCTCGAGCAAATCTCCTCAAGCACCCAAGCCAACGCCACCAGTGCCGGTCAGGCCCGCCAGTTTGCCAGCGAGACGCGACAAGCCGCAGATCAAAGCGCGCGCACCATTACCCAGCTCACCGCCACGATGGCCGAGCTGCAACATGCCAGCACCGAGATGGCCAAGATCGTCAAGACCATCGACGAGATCGCGTTTCAAACCAACATCCTCGCGCTCAACGCCGCAGTCGAAGCCGCACGCGCAGGCGAACATGGCGCCGGATTTTCCGTCGTCGCCGAGGAAGTCCGCGCGCTGGCCCGTCGATCTGCAGATTCCGCTCGCGAGACTTCCGCTCGTATTGCCACGGCCCTCACTCGCAACAACGAAGGCGCCCGCTTGACCTCTGAAGTCGCCACCTCACTGGCCAGCATCGTGCAACGGGTCCATCAGCTCGATGGTCTCGTTGCCACCATCGCCCAAACTTCCGGCGAACAAGCGCGCGGCATCAACCAACTTAGCCAGGGCGTCACCCAGATTGACCAAATTACCCAGACCAATGCGGCCACCGCCCAGGAGTCCGCCGCCGCCGGCACCGAACTCGATGCGCAAATTCACGAGCTGGAACAAGTCGCCACACGCCTGGTCGTGGTGGTGGAAGGTCAGTCCAGGACCAATGCGACATCGTTCAATTCTGACCGCGCATCCGCGCCGACACCTGATCCTCAACGTGCGCGTCCTGCACGCTCGCTCGAGACGGTTGCCCGCTGAGCGACTGATACCAACAGCTCGGCTGTTCTGGATTTAAGGTAGGGACGGACCGCTGGGCCGTCCGTTCTGATGGCCGGCAGAATCCTGACGGCGCGCCCAGCGGTCGCGCCCTACCATGAGAAATATAAATGTTTCCGGCAATGGGTGTGGGCACGTGTGTCCCTTGCCACCGCCGTCCGCCGGGTGGTCGTCGATTTCCAGATCGACGACTGCGATCCACGGTAGGGGCGGTTGCCCCCAACCGCCCGCCCGCCCGGGAATGTTCGATGAACGATGGAATGCGCACGTCCTGACGGGCCGTTGAGGGCAGCAGCCGTCGCCGAGGCTATGGCCGCCAAGACGGCCCCGACCAAATACACGGCGCCCGAGTTACTTCTTGGCCGCGGCCTGCTCTTCCGCTTCGTCGATTGTCTTCGGCCAGTCGCCTTTGAGCAACCGGGAGAGTGATCGGTCCGCGAGCAGTTTCCCGCCGGTCTGGCAGCGCGGACAATAATTCACTTCATTCTCAGCGTAGCGGATACGCTGCACCGCCGTTCCACACACCGGACAGGGCTGGCCAAATTTCCCGTGCACCGCCATGTCTGGCAAAAAGGCGGTCACTTTCGCGGGGAAATCCTCCCCTACCTCCGTACGCAATTTGTCCGTCCATCGAACCAGCACTTCACGTGTCGCGGAATGAAGGCGCGTAATTTCTTCATCGGACAATTTTGAAGTCAACGTCACCGGCGACAATCGCGCTGCGTGCAATATTTCGTCCGAGTAAGAATTGCCAATGCCGCTAAAAAGATGCGGCGCCGTCAGCGAACGCTTCAGCGTGTGATTTTCCCGCTTCAACGCGGCTTTGAAATCCGCGAGCGGCGAATTGAGCACGTCGATCCCGCCGCGATCATGCGCGGCCAGGCCCGCCTCATCAGCGACCACATGCAACGACGCCCGATGCTTGGTGCCTGCTTCCGTGAGCGTGAGTGTCCCCGACCTAAAAACGAAATGAGCGAGCGCATTGCGCGCTCCGGGTTTCGCGGCGCTATCGATCCACTGCAACCGCCCCGCGATCATCAAATGCATCACCAGCCACTGGCCGCTTTCGAAATGAAACAGAATGCGTTTACCCAGCCGTCGCAGCCCTATCACTCGCTTTCCGACCAGAGAATCAATCGGTGGTATTGCCGTGCGAAGCACGAATACATCCACGATTCGGATTTTTTCCAGCACCTGCCCGATAATTCGCCGTTCGAGTGCTTCGAGGTAAATCGTGATGTCAGGCAACTCAGGCATGGCGTGATCATTGCGCGCAGCGGCGCGTGCCCGCCAGCATTTTTGCCTCATAAAGTAGCCCTGCGCCTCCCGGCGCGGGCTACATAGAATGATAAACCGAGCTTGAAAATTTCATTGCGGTAGGGCGGGACCGCTGGGCCCGCCGTCAAGATTCCCGACAGGCTGCAGAACGGACGGCCCAGCGGTCCGTCCCTACCTTCAATCAACTGACCTTTTGAAAAGCTACGCGCACTTCACAGACTCTTCAAATACGCCGCCAGATCGGCAACCGCTTGCGCGTCGAGCCCAAGCTGATCGGCGCCCATCATCAGTGAGCGGTTCATGCGATCGCGCTTTTTCACGCGGTTGGTGGGAATCAACTGCGTCACGCCGCCCATACTCTGCACCACCAGCGGATCGCCGCCCGACTGCAAAAGACCATCGATAATTTTTCCGTCAGTCAGCGTAATTTCAGTGCCTTCGTAACCATGCGAAATGTCGTCGGACGGATCCACGATGGCGCGGACCAGGACTTCGGTCGTTTGCATTTTTCCAAATGCGGTCAGGTTGGGCGCATAATCAACACCCTGCTCACCGATGCGATGACACAGGTAACAAGCCGTTACCAACGTGCCGCCGCGCGCAGCGTCACCCTTGAGTGCAACAATTTCCTTCACCGGCGGCAACTTGCTGGCGGGCGGAGGCGGCACGACACTTTCAGTCACCACAACAGTATCAGGATCATAGAGGCCACGCGCTTTCAATTCGGCATCAAGCCCCTGCCCCGCCCAGCGACTGTTTCTGTAATTGAGCAGCCACCACAGCGCGTGTTTTTGCACCATCCCAGTCCCACGCTGGGCCTGATCAAGCAGAGCAACTGCTGCCTCATGGGTCGGAATAAATCCGAGCGCCGTGATTGCCGCGAGACGGTCTTTCTCGGTCAAGGACGCGCTTGCCGCACGAGTTGCAAATTGCGGAACCGCCGCGGCCGGGGTCAAACGCCAGACCAAACTCGTGTACGCCGGAGTCCATTTCAACGGATCGGTTTCCTTCTGCGTGCCGGTGAGCGCTGCATACACTTCCGCTTCCTTGCCGGCGCAGCCAATACCCCACGCCTCCAAATAAGTACGGTCTTGCCCATCGTAACCGCGGGCGAGTGCGAGCAGGAGCTCGCGCGATTCGGTCAGTGGGACATCGCGCAGCGACAGCGCGACTTCGCGACGCACCGCGGGCGAGGGATCGTTCACCAATTTTGCCGCGTGCGTCAGCGGCTGATGCTTGAAGCGACGCAATGCACGAAACGCCGCGATGCGGATTTGTGGATCATTCGACTGCAACAACGCTTCAACCCGGGAAACTCCATCCCCACCTAAATCCGCCAGCAACCAAATGGCGCGAGCGCGAATATAAGGATTGGTGTCGTCGAGCAGAGCGGCCACCGGCGCAATCGCTGCGGCCCCTTGGGCGCGAAGCTTGAGATAACCGACCGCGCGAACATTCACAGCCGGATTGCGCAGTGCCTCGATCTGCCCTGCGGTGGTCGCCAAATCGAATTTGGGCACGACCGATTTGAAACCTTTCGGCGCCACGCGATAAATCGCGCCCGCCACTTGATCGTCGAGATCTTGATGACCACCTGCCCGGGGATCGAACCAGTCAGCAATGTAAACCGCGCCATCAGGACCAACCACTACGTCGGAGGGACGGAAGAAAGTATTGAGTTCGTTGGAAACGACCCCGCCCAACGCATCGGTGCCGGCCATCACTTGACCTACATTGCTGGTAACAAAATTAAATCGCTCCAATTTATAACCCGCGCCGTCCGGCTTCGGATGATATCCCAGGATCGTGTTACGAGCCGCTTCGCCGCTAAAAAGTGTACCGCGCCATTCGGGTCCGAATGCGTCGCCTTCATAAAACGCAATACCTGTTGGCGCGCCCGCGCCGTAGATATCGCCTCCTGGCATCACGCCCGGATCTTCCTGCCGCCACTCGGCGGTCGCGGTGCTCTGACCCGGACGACGGTCGGCATACCAGTTGCGTTTTCCGTCACGTGAAAAAAATCCGGCATTGCCATACTCCAGGAGAAACGCGGTACGGCACGCGGGCGGATCGTCGTTGTCGTTTTGAAAAACGTCCCCGAACGACGTCACCGTTTGCTCGTAACTGTTGCGAAAATTAAAACCGATGACCTCGACGTCCGTGGCGTCGGGTCGCATGCGCATCGCGAATCCGCCCACGTAGACATGGCCGTCGTCGCTCTTCGCGCCGGCAAAATCCTCGGGCTTCCAGCCATAGAGCGGCGTGGCTCCACTGTCGGTGGGATCGTAGGCGCTGCCGACGCGAAAGGTGTGGCCCGAACGATCGGTGAAATGGGCACCGCTGTTGCCTTGGTTGAAATACCAGCGTCCGTCCGGACCGACCGTGACGGAATGCAGCGAATGGTCGTGATTCGCGCCATTGAAACCCGAGAGCAACACCTCGCGCTTGTCGACTGCGGGATCGAAACGGCCGTTGCGATTCACGTCCGTGTAAACGATCAGATCAGGCGCGCTCGACACGATAATCTGGTTGTCGATCACCGCGATTCCGAGCGGAGAAACCAAATCCGGCTCCTGCACGAACACATGGCTCGCGTCCGCGATACCGTCGCCGTCTGTATCTTCGAGCACCATGATACGATCGCCGCCCTTGTCGCGACCCGCGTGCCGGCGATAGTTGACGCCCTCGGTCACCCAAATGCGTCCCTGCGCGTCGACATCCATATTGGTGGGGTTGCGCAACTGCGGCGCGTGCGCCCAGATAGTGAGTTCAAAGCCTTCCGGAACCGCGAAGCGATCAGTCGGCACCAAGGTCGGTGGGGGAACGGTTACAGCGGACGCAGCTGCCGGCGAAGTCGGAGATGTCGCCGGCGACGTTTGCGCGCGAGCACAGGCGATAACAACAAAAGCGAAGAGAAACCGAACAGCGGAGCGACGTGGGGTAAAAGACATGGATTTGGTCGTGGGTATCTAAAAAGCGGGATTCACGGAAAGAACTGTTTGAATAAATCGCGGAGCCCCGGCAGCGCAAGGCTCGTTCGCCGGCAAAATCTATTGCCCAAAAACTCCATTTTTTCACGCCCACATTCGATTCTGGAAAGTAGCCCTGCGCAGCCTTTCGACCTCGCTCAAGGTCCTGAGCCTGTCGATGAAGAGCGCAGGGTCCCGCGCCTCCCGGCGCGGGCTACATTAACACCAGCCAGGCTGGCCCCCGGGAGCGCCGAGCCCCAGCTCGGCAAGCCTGTGCGGACGGACCTCTCGCTCGAAAACCACCGATGCCCCATCCGCAGCTTGCCAGTCTGCGCAATCTGGTTGTCTTGGTGCACTGCATGAATCTCTCGAAGCACTGGGCGGCGACACTCGACGATTACGTCATCGATCTGGCATGGTCACCTGACGGCCAGTTGCTCGCGGCCGCTTCCGCCGCTGGCGGCATTACGCTCTTCGATGCAGCGACCGGCACAGTGCGTCATGTGTTGCCGGGCCACGAAGACGGATCCAACGCCCTGGCTTGGCTGCCCGAGGTAGGGCGCGTTATCCCTAACGCGCCGGGCCACGATGCAACCGAAGGCGAAGAACGGTGGATTACGAAAAATCCGTCCTACCTTCTCGCTACGGGCGGACAAGACGGATTTGTGCGTTTTTGGGACGCGGCCACTGGAAAACAAATTGCGGAAACCAAACTCGGTAACGCATGGGTCGAGCATTTGGCCTGGCAGGTAGGGCGCGTTATCCCTAACGTGCCGGACCACGCCACAAGCGCGAGCGATGAACGGCGGACTCAGGATCCGGCCTCCGCGCAAAGCCACGGCGGACACAGTAATCCGCCCTACCTTTTTGCGTCGGCGGGGAAAAAACTTTTCGCGCTCAACACTGACGGCACGATTGCGCATACATTTCCCGACGCACCGAAAACAATCACCGCGCTGGCGTGGCGCGCCGATGGCGCGGTGTGTTCCGCGGCCTATTTTGGCGGCGTCTGCAGCTGGAATGCCGCCACCTTTGCCGCGGAGAAGGAATTCCCCTACGGCAATACGATTCACGCCCTTGCCTGGTCGCCGGACAAACGCTGGCTGGTCGCTGGGTGTCACGACAACGCCGTGCACTTATGGGTGCCGGCGGAAGATAACGAATTCCACATGAGCGGTTATGAGACGAAGCTCAAAGAGCTCTCGTTCAGTCACGATTCGAAATGGCTGGCAACCGGTGGCGGTCGCGATGCGTGCGTGTGGGATTGCAGCGGCGCCGGCCCGGAAGGTCGCGAGCCGATGCTCCTGCCTCACGCCACTCGCGTGTGCGCCGTCGCGTTTCAAAATCATCACAGCCTGCTGGCCACGGCTTCCGCCAACGGAGAATTTTGCCTCTGGTCTCCCACCAGGAAAAATCCGCTTCAAGCCGAGGTAAAGATGCCCGCCGCTGCGACAAAGTTCGCCTGGCGGCCGGATGACTCGCTGCTCGCCGTGGGCACGGAGAAAGGGTCGGTCTTTGTTTTTAAAGCGGAAAATTAATCAGATATCGCCCGATGCCTGCACGGCTGCGGATTGATTCCTATGCGCTTTCAAATGAAAGCTATATCTTTCCGCTCCGTCGTCCCGCCGCTCCCACGGCGGGCTACACCGAAATGAATCCTGCGCAAGTCAGCCGGACAAACGGTGCACCCGCTGGAACGCTGTGCTTATTTTTATCGGAGTTCTTCCTAATAGGGCGCGCGCGACGCGGTTGGGACTTGCGCGGCGGCTTTAAAAATCAAGTCTGCCGTCGTGCGGCGTAATGTATCCATCACCTGTCTTCTGCTTGCCTGGCTCTGTGCCAATGGCGCGCTGTGGAATACGGTGCAGGTCGTCGGCTGGATGAAGATGATCCACGATTACTCTGAATCCATGACGATGACAAAGGCCGTGGAGATTACCTTCGATGGCAGCGCGCCCTGCAATCTCTGTCATCTTTCACAAAAAGCCGAGAACACCGCCCGCGAGCAAATGCCTCGAGATGCCCTCCTCAGCGGCGGCATGAAGAAACTGCTGCTCGCTTCCGAAGAGCTGGTACCGGTGGTGTTGACCGCTCCTGAATTTTCCTGGCCGGGCGCCGTAAACGACGCCGGCATGATCCGCACCGAATCGGTGCCGGTGCCTCCCCCACGTAGCTTGAGCTAAAGCGGCCATTGGCGTCGCAGTTCCGCGGCCGTTTGCCTCGCCCACACGTGCGGGGACAATCGCCCCAGCGCAGGCTGGTGGACGATCCCCGGGAAGCGAGCACGCATCAACGGCACTGGGCCCGCCGTGAACGGGTTGCGATTCGGATTCTGTTTCCAGCAGAACGGACGGCCCAGCGGTCCGTCCCTACCTTAAGCCATCTGCATTCTCCGCGCCGACCACGGTTCGGTCGGCCAATCAAGCTACATCATGCCTCTCTTTCGTTCTTCCCACTTCATTCGTTCAATTGTCACCAGCGCCATGATCGCCAGCGGCCTCGCACTTCGCGCCGCTGACACTCTAGCAAATGCGGAAGGTCCCACCGTTCGCCTCGACGATTACCTCGTTGAAACCAACCCGGCGACGTTCGACAAAAAAGCGCCCGCAGTCACCCAACAGGTGCTCGGCTCCGAACTCCGTGCACTCAATCTCGCCACGACAGTCAGTGCGTTGCGCAATCTGCCGAACCTGTTCATTCGCGAGCGCTTCATCGGCGACAAAAATTCGCCAGTCGGAATTCGCGGCACGTCGAACCGTCAGACAGGCCGGACCGTCGTGCTCGCGGATGGAATGCTGTTGTCCAATTTCCTCGGCACGGGTTTCGGGAATTCACCACGCTGGTTTCTGCTCGCGCCCGGGGAAATCGAAAAGGTTGCAGTCGTGTATGGACCTTTCTCCGCACTTTATCCGGGTAATTCGATCGGTGGCACGGTTCTCTTCACGACGAAAATGCCGGCCCGGACCGAAGCCTCGGCCAAAGTGCAATACTTCACGCACACGTTCAAGGAGTATGGCACCAACGACGATCTGCATGGTTCGGCCGCATTTGTGTCCTTCGGCGGTCGCACAGGGAAATTCAGTTACTACGGTTTTTATAACCATCTGGATAACCTGAGCGCCTCCACCCAATTTTGGACGATCAACCAATCCGCCACCGAATTACCCGGCACCGGCGGCACACTCACGAACGGAGCATTGAGCGACACCGATTTCTCCGGCAACGCCCGCATTATCTACGGCGCGGAAGGTCCGACCAAAGCGGTGCACGATTTGTTTAAACTCAAACTCGGCTACGATTTCAGCGAGGACCTTCATCTTCGCTACACGCTCGCCTACTGGGACAACACCGAAGACCGGAATTCACCCGAGACTTATTTACGCGACGCTTCAGGCGTGGAAATTTGGGCGGGGAAAGTCGAGACGGCAGGACGCACGTTCACCATCACACCGGTGCAATTTGGTCTGAGTACCCGCGCACAATCCGACCTGATCAACGCATTTTCCCTCGCGTACACCCCCGCAAGCGGACTGCAGGCCGTCGTGACCGGAAATCTCTACGATGTCCTGAAAGACAAAATGTACACGTCCACCGCCGCGCCGCCACTCGCGGGTGCCGGCGGTGCCGGTCAGGCCACGATTGTCGGACGCACGGGCTGGAAGGCGCTCGATGCCAAGTTTGGATTCCGCACCGACGACGGTTGGCTTGCGTTTCATGCGCCGTCGTTCGGCTGGCACTACGACGATTACTTCACCCTTTCCAACCAGTACAATCTCGCGAACTGGCGTGACCCCTCTACCCGAACGAGCCTGGCCAACGGCAATGGCGGAGAGACGCGTACACACGCTCTCTACGTTCAGGACGTGTGGGCCTTTGCGCCAGCGTGGACGCTCACCCCCGGGCTACGCTGGGAAAGCTGGCGCGCATTTGCCGGATATCGCGAAAAAGATTTCGCCGGTGGACGCGTGCGCACGACGTATCCGAATCGAAGTCAGAGTGCGCTCTCTCCGAAACTCGCCCTCGCTTGGAAGCCCGCCGTGCAATGGAATGCCCGGCTTTCGCTCGCTGAAGCATATCGTTTCCCCACTGTCGGTGAACTTTTCCAAGGGAGCATCAGCGCCAACGGCTCGGTCACCAACAACGATCCCAATCTACGCGCCGAGCGGGCACTCGACAAAGACCTCACGATCGAAAGAACCCTCGGAAAAGACGGACTCGTGCGCTTGAGTTTTTTCGAAGAAGACGTCCGTCGCGCGCTCATCAACCAATCCACTCTGCTACCCGACGGAACTTCGTTCAGCGGAACGCAAAACATTGGCCGCATTCGTGCACGCGGGACGGAACTCGCCTACGAACGCCGGCAATTCCTCGTGGCGTCGCTGGATCTGAATATCGCAGTCAGCTACACTGACGCCAAAATTCTCGAGAATTCCAGCCTCGCCGCCAGCATCGGCAAACAGGTTCCGCGCATTCCCTACTGGCAGACACGGGCGGGCCTGACGTGGCGCGCAACCTCCTGGCTTTCGTTCAATGGTCAGCTGCGTACCTCCAGTCATCAGTTCAACACCCTCGACAACTCCGATCCTTACGGCGGTTATGGCGGCGCTGATAAATATGTCGTCGTCGATTGCAAAACCACGTTGAGCATCCGGAAAGATTTCACCGCTTCCCTTGGCTGCGATAATGTGGGAGACAAACGCTACCACGTTTTCCATCCCATGCCCGAACGCACTTTCTTCTTCGAAGTCAGTTGGAACCTGTAACGCCATGGAAAACTGACTTCGATTCATGTTATTAAAATCACACCCAACCGCATCCATGCATTTGAAATTCGAATTCACACGTGAGGCGGATCGTCTATTGGTTGTAGGGCTGGCCCTTGTGGCCATGCCTCTTCGTCGAGCGATCACCGCCTAGCATGAGCATTCCGCTCAAAAATCAGCGATCCGCCACCCGCCCTTTTACGGGCGCATTCTATTTGACGGTGTGGCGGTGGCATTTCTATGCAGGGATCATCGTCGCACCTTTCGTCATTTTTCTCGCGATCACCGGCGGGATTTATCTTTGGAAACCGCAATACGAAGCATGGCGGTATCGCGATTTATTCAGCGCGCCGATCACCAAAACGGCGTCGGTTTCCGTCGACGCTCAATTGCGCGCGGCCGAGTCAGCGATGTCGGCAGGCTGGAGCGCGCAGACTTTTCAGCCGGCCTTTCTCGCCGGACAAACCGCGCAGATCGTTTTCAAATCGACCGCTGGACGAAATGCATCGACCCAACCGGTGACGGTGTTTGTCGATCCCACGACGGGTCGCGTCGTCGGACAACTCGACGACAAAACACGTTTCATGCGTCTCATCCACGACCTGCATGGCACGTTGCTGGCCGGAAAAACGGGCGAATATATCGTCGAGTTTGCTGCGAGTTGGGCGCTCGTGCTGTTTCTGACCGGACTTTACTTATGGTGGCCACGGCCAAAGTTTGCCGTGTGGGGATTTTTGCTGCCGCGCCTGCGTTCCAGCGGGCGAACTTTCTGGCGCGATGTTCACGCGGTGCCGGCCGTTTGGTTGTCGGTCGGGACACTTTTTCTACTTACGACCGGACTACTTTGGTCGCAAGTGAGCGGCCAGTGGTATCGCACGATTTCAGCGACATTCGGCCAGGGCACACCTCGTGAGTCATCATCCGGCGCGCACCGTTCCGAGCTCACGGGTTGGTCGCCGCCGTTAAAAGCGGGCCTCGCAGAAAAAATCGACGCACTGGCATCCTCGGCACCCGGTCACGAAGGTCATGGTAGCGGGGCTGCAGCGATAACCGGTGCGCGCAGCGAAGCCGCGTTGCCGCTGGATCGCGTGATCGCCATCGCGAACGAGCAACGAGTTCCCCAACCCTACGCGATCGCGCTGCCCGTGGGTGAGCGCGGCGTTTACAGCGTGCTTTCGGATCGCAACCAGGCGTTCAACCGCACCTACCTTCACCTCGATCAATATTCCGGACGAATCCTCGCGGATGTTCGCTTCAAGGATTTTGGTTACCTCGCGAAGTTTGGTCTTTGGGGAATCATCGCGCACGAAGGACAGCTCTTCGGCCTCGCCAATCAAATACTCGGCACCGTCGCCGCGGCGGGCGTGTTGCTACTCGCATTCAGTGGACTGGCAATGTGGTGGCTGCGACGTCCGGAAGATCGGTTCTTCGCTCCTGCCAGTGATACTCCTCTGCCGCCCGTGGTTTTCGTCGGCACCCTGCTCCTCGCGTGTCTGTTGCCGTTGCTCGGAGCGTCACTGGTTTTGGGCTGGCTGTTCGATCGAGTGATGGCGCGGCGATTTTCTGCGTAGTAGTATGCGAGTCTCGCCGGAAATGAGACTGGATTAACCACAAAGACACTGAGGCACAAAGGTCGGAAGCTTCGCGATCTTGTTCACCCAACTTACTTGAGAAGAGCTGCTGGTGTTCATCGGGAAAGCAACCGAACCCCAACCCAGATGGTTAACCACTGATCTGCACTGATGGATCACTTATCTGAAACACTCCGGACATCAGTGAATTTAAGTGAGTATAAGTGGTTAAAAAATCTGTGGTTTGAACGTATCGCAGAGCAACCGCCGCTTCGTGTCTTTGTGCCTTTGTGGTTCAAACAGTTTTCCCGCTCCGGAATCGCAGCGTAAAGCCGCTCCTACATTCAGAAGTGGCCCTATTTCGCGGGCGCGGGTGGCAGACTTGCCAAAACATCGGCGAAGGCCTGGCGTGCTTCTGCGGTCCTCGAAAGTTTTACTCCAAAGTCTGCCATCGTGCGCGCCGCCGCAGGATTGCCGTATTTTCCGTTCAGCACCGCGGCGTGAAGCAACAATACTGGTCGACGCTGAAAAAGCATCACGCCTTGGTTGAGCACGTCCAGGTCCTGGGCGGAGGGCGGAGTTTCGCTGCGCAGCCAGATTTCGGCCATGAGTTCATAAACTTCGGGCAGCGGCGGCTGTTGTCGCGCGGCGAGCAACGGCTGCAATACCGTTTGTGTTTGGGCAGCCGTGAGAGCGGCGCCGGCGGGTGATACTTGAGCAAGGCGAAGATTCGTCAGCTCAAGATAGGCACGCGGTCGCACCACGTTTGCCTGGACCGCCGCTTCGAGAAATCTCCGCGCACGCGCCGTTTCCCCCCGGCTTTTTTCCATCAGCCCCAGTGAGGCGAGCAGAGGGCCATCAGTGATTCCGCGAGCATAAGGCGCCAGCATTTCGTCACGCGCCAACTCCAGATGACTGGCCAGCACTTGGGCTTCGCCCTTAATCCGACCGGCCTCCGCCTCGGTCGCATCGCGCAAGACCAGCGGCGCAGGCTCGGGCAATCCGCTGCCCTTCTTCGCAATAAATTCCTGATGCACGTACGCAGTGTTTCGAACGTATATGCGGAGCGTCGTGAGCATTTCCTTATAACTCACTTTGAAACAGTCCTGGAACATCGCCTCCGTCACCGGCTCCTGTGTCGACCGCGCAACAAACTGCGCGAAACCCTTGTTGAAGCGCTTACCCTCGCCATAGAGCCACATGTGTACGAGCGCCTGCGCCTGTTTCGCCCAGGTGCCGGTGAGCGGATTGGTTGCCTCGGGCGAGTCGTGTCCGGTCGCAAAGAACTCCGCCAGCGGCATAAAACCCCGATTGGCGAGCGTCTGGTTGAAATCATGCTCGTCCACGTCAGTCACACCCCCGGTTGACGGGCTGGGATCCTCTACTTTTGCGAACTCAATGAACTTCGTGTCCACCTTCATGCGCATGAGCAACTGCGCCAGCCCTTCCTCCAGCCAGGCCGGCAACCGCGGCTGGTTGAAACTGAGCTGATAGCGGACGTATTCGCGATAAAGCTGGTGGTAGAAGTCAACCTGCAGTCTCACTCCCGGTCCGCCGTCGACCGAGGCGCTGTCTGAAGGGTCCGATCCGGGGGCCACACCCGACGGATTAAGCGGGGCTCCCGTTTCCACGTCGGACAAATTGAGATCGAGGCTCTTGATCCCGAAATTGAGCACGATCGCGACTTGTTCAGAATTGTGCAGCAACAGGCTGGCGCGACTCACCTGCGGCTTGTCCGGTGACAAAGGAACAAATGAGTCAAACTTCTGCCCCGTTCCGCAGAGAATAAGGGACATCGGCACCGACCGGTGTGCCTTCAGCGCGGGCCACACCACCGTGATCGCGTCGTTGAACAGTTGGAAATCGCGCAGAAGTTTTTGCGTCTCACGATCGGAGACCGCGGAGAGAATTTCCAATCCCGGGACTTGAGAATAGCGCCATGCCTCCGGTGCGGGCAGATTGCGCATCTCGGTGACCGTCATTTTGGGCAATTCCAACAGAGGCCCGGTCGCGACCGGGTCGGCGCGCAACCCGACGATCAAGACACCCGAAAACCAACCACACAAAAACAATGATCTAACCGTGAGAAGGGCAGACATAGGGAGAGAAATTTTGGAACGGTTGAAATAAAAAAGCGGCTGATGGTATTTACCATCAGCCGCGATCTAACTTAGGAAAGTATTTTCACCGGGATAGTTCCGATCAGTGGAAAATCAGAAAGTTCCCCGCATGCCGATGGTCCAGATCGTACCGTAGTTTTCATAGCGATAGAGCACGTCGGGATTGCCCGCGCTCTTCTCCATGATCCGGTGGGATTGTTCAAAGACATTACGGGAGGCAAAATAGACGCTGAGGTGGTCGGCAATCTTAACACTGCCGCTGATATCGCACTTGGTGTTGGCCAGCTGATAGCGGTTGATGTTGTTAAGGAATGGTCCGGAGTCATCCTGCCAGATCGCACTGAAGCTCAGGCTGACCCTTCCATATCGCCAGCCCAACGTACCTTTGACTGAGTTCGGTATTACGCCAGACACGAAAACTCCTGGCTGCGCCTTGTAGTAGGTACGGGTATAAGAAGTGTTGATCGAAGTACCCTGGAAAAGGCGTGGCAGAAAGGTCAGGTATTGCGTGTAGGAATATTCCATGGAGTTCCAAGTCACCGGCGAGCTGGCGTTCGTGAATGTAACGAATTCATAGCCGGCGAGAGCAGGGTCAACATTGCCATATTCGTCAGCGGGGATCGTCTGATTGGACAGCGTCTGGTTCTTGGTTTTGGTCCGGCTTGCCACGACTTGCACGTTATTGACTCCGGTCTTTCCAAAGAAGTAACTGAGGGAGGCCGCAATTTTCTCCGCCCGTTCAGGCAGGAGATTGGGATTGGGTGTAGTGACGCGCTGGATATCGTCATCGATCTGTCGGGTACCACTGATGTCTTTCAGATTGGGACGTTTGATGCTTTTACCCCAACCGAGGTCGCCCAGTAGGTTCGGAAGAAAGGTATACTTCGCCGTGACGCTCGGGAAGTAGTCGTGGTAGTCACCTTCGCGACGAACGTGCGGCCGGGAATATTTATAATCGATGGCAGCCACACTGTCTGGGACGTTCGCAGACGTGACCGCGTAGCCTGCCGCCTTGACCTGTTGGTTCGAATACGGGTTGAGTTCAGAGGCGCTGAGCTCGGTCAGCTCATAGCGAACGCCACCCTGAAGCTGCAATTTCGCAATTCTTGTGTTGGCCATCAGGTAGCCTGCGGAGACGCTCTCAGTAACGTCATAGGTAGGCGTATTCAAATACCGGCCGCTCTCATAATTCGCGAGGGTCATGCCGGAGCTTCCTGCGACCGTGCTGCTGGTCGGCAGGCTGCGAAGGAAATACTCTGGATTGGTATGGAAAAGGGAACCCAACGCATCGCGGTCAGGGAAAGACGGTGCGCCACCGCCATTGATGGACTTGAACACCACGTTGGGTTGATTGCTGCCTTGATAGAGCACAAACGGAGAGAGATAGCTCGCAAATGAACCTGTCGTGCCGCCACCAGGTCCAACGAACTGCCACACTTCATAACTTCTCGTGTCCGTCGCAGTCTGGTAATTGCGGGTCTTCTTGAGACCGGCTTGAATGAAGGTCGGCACTTTGACCGGCAGCACAAACTTGGCATTCAAGTCGCCCGCCTTGAGATCGATGGTATTCTGGCGATTATCGTCCGAGATGCGCGGGTTCTTCTGCAACGAAAGATCAGTCCAATCCGGTCCGCCCGTTTGAGTGATTTTCCAATCGGCGTTGTCAGAACTCGTACGCACCGCGGTGAAACCAATGCCGGAAACCGTGTTCGTGGGACTATTCGCCACCGTGTTATGAGCTAGATTGTCGTAATCGTTGCGCGAGTGCGACGAGGTATAGGAACCATCCACGGTGAGGTTGCCGCGGCGGTATTCAAAGTTGGGTGTAAGTGTGAGGGTATTGGTAAATTTCTGCCCGTTGCCGCTACCGGTCACGAAACTACCGCCAGTCGTCGTCGCAGTACCAAAGGCGACAATGCCATCACCGGGCTCCGTGGCGCGCGTACCGCCAGCGGTCATCGTCACCTGGCGATTGTAGAATTGCGCATGATAGCGGGCAAACAGGCCGGTCAGCGAAAGCGTAAGATTGGGAGTGGCGCGGAAATCCAGCGTCAGCCCGTAACTGGCACGCATGGTCCACTTGGGTCCATCTTTGAGCACGATGGAAGACAGCACCTGGCCGCGCGGATCGGTCGCGGTCGCGGTGCGATTGTAATTATGGTCCACCCGGTACTGCTCCACGTAGACATTGGATTCCTGAACACTCAGGACGACGCCGAGCTTGTTGTTAAAGAAAACATCGGAGTAGTTCAGATCGTAATTCGGTTTGAATTTGAACCCATTACTGTCGCCAGGACCTACTGTTCGCTTGAGCGTAAACTCCTCCGAGTTAAACACGGTGCCAAAATTCATCGTAATATGGCGGCCCTTCATATCGAAGGCTCTTTTGGTTTTTAAATTGATGTTACCTGCCGGTGCGTCGGCGGCCATCGAAGCGGGAACGACGCGGTTGATCTCGATCGACTCGATGCTATTGATCGAAATCGTGTCGAAACCGAAGGACCGGTTGGCCGTGCCTGCCGCTGAATTTTCGTAGCCGGTATACTGGGAAAAGGCATCGGCACTGGCGATCCCGCGGCCATCCAGCGTGACACTGGTATATTCGGAGCTCATGCCACCAATTCGCGGGCCGCGGGTGTCGGCTTCGGAGTATTCCATTTCCACACCGGGAAGGTATTTGAGAAATTCGCCGACGTTACCCTCGGTGACATTGCCAAACGCATCAGAGGAAACCGAACGGCTCATGTTCATCGAATTGCGCTGGCGTTGCAGCGCCTTCGCATTGCCGTCTTTCTCGGTCGTGACCACCAGCGTATCCAGCTGAATGGGACTGTTGGCATCACCAGCGCTCTTCGCAGCTGCAACGGCGCCCAGTTCAATTTCATGGGTGACCGTCTCACCCGCTTTCACTTCAACTTCAGTCGAAGTGGGCGCGAAACCGATGTACGTCACGGTGAGAGTCACTTTGCCGGCGGGGACCCGACCCAGGCTGAAGTAACCGCCGCTCTCCGTCGGGACTGTGATATTGGTACCCTCGACGTGAACCTCCGCGTCACGGGTGTACTCCTTGTTTACGGTATTGTAGACGTGGCCGGTGATGATGCCAGTGGCGCCGCCGGAAGTTTGCGCCATAGCGGAAAGAACAAAAGTGAGCGCGAAGCTCACGATAGCAATAGTGCGGTGCAGGTGTGCGTTCATGGGGTGTTAAGCAAACGTCGCGCGCCCGCGTGTGTGTTTACGAGGAACGCCGAACAGTCGGGATGGGGTTGTTTGGGGGCTGTCCCGGTAAATTATCCCAACTGAGGCACCTCATCATCCCTCATTCGAGGGGGTCGGTTGAAATTTGGGCGGGAAGTCCCGAACCGCACGCGGAATTTTTAGCCACAAAAAGTCCCGAAACGGATGATGGCGGCCTTCTGAATTTGCAGAGCGCCCATAGGCACTACGCAGATGTTCGCGGCCACGTGAAACGCGCTTCGTGACTTTTTTGGCAAATCATCCTGTCGGCCGTGTAAAGGGGGACCTTGTGGCCGCGCCGCTCCATCGAGTGCTGACGGCATGGCCACAAGGGCCAGCCCTACAACCGAACAGTGCACCCCCTCTAAGTAGGGATGAAATCCACCGGAAGCCTGATAAGGTATCCGAACGGACCGAGGCGGTTTTCGTTTTTTCTTTGCGCGATTCCTCGCTCACTGAATCGGCCCGTTTTCCCTCAACCCCAATCCCTCTGGTCTTCGATTTATCCGCATGCGCATCCTGTGCTCTCGCCTCTCTGCTTTTCATTATTTCAGGATGCTCGTTTCCGCCGCTGCCCTCGTGGCGACGGCATACGGCTCGGACAAAATCGTGGGTTCGCAGCGCCCCAGCGACTGGCAGGACAGCACAACGCTCGTCAGTGGCTGGCAATTCGTCCGGCGGGACTTGGGCGGAATTTGGGAAACTTTGCGCAGTCACGACCGCGCTCTGGATCTGCCAATGTGGAGCAGCGTGGAATTGCCGCATTGCTACAATGCGACCGATGCGGTCGATCCCGACACCGAATATTATCAGGGCCCCGCGTGGTACCGGACCGAACTTGAAATCAAAAACCCGCATCCGTCTGGCCGCACGCTGCTGCAATTCGAAGGTGCGGGACAGAAAACCCAAATCTGGATCGGGGATCAAAAGGTGGCAGAGCACATCGGCGGCTACGACGAATTCACCGTCGATATTACCGAAGCCGTTTCCGCCTATCGCGCCTCAGCCATTTCCAAACTGCCAGCCGCCGAATCGAAAGTTGCACCCGGGCGTGTGCCACTCGCCGTGCGTTGTGACAACTCGCGTGATCTCGAGGCCATCCCTTCCAGCCTGAGCGACTTCAATCTTTACGGCGGCCTCTACCGACCGGTGCACCTGGTCTATCTTCCCGCCGGCGGAATTGCCCGCATTCACGCCAAACCTGAACGCCAAGCCGATGGTTCGTGGCAGGTAACCATCAGCGGCCGGTTTGATTCCTCGACCGCCAGGCAGGACGCGACCCCGGTTAAACTACGCCTCGTGGGACCGGATGGCAAAACCCTGGCTGAAGCGGAAGCACGCGCCAACTCGGCCAAGGACGCTCAACCTCTCACCGTCTTCAAAATTTCCCAGCCCCAATTGTGGTCGCCCGAATCGCCCACCCTCTACGGAGTCGAAGTCGTCGCAACGGGTCCCGGCGGCACGAGTCGCGCGTGGGAACGGTTTGGACTGCGGTCGTTTGAATTCGTCGACTACGGCCCGTTCAAATTGAACGGAACCCGATTATTGCTGCGGGGTACGCATCGTCACGAAGATCACGCAGGCGTCGCCGCCGCCATGACCGAAGCGCAAATGGAAGCGGAAATGCACCTGATGAAATCCATGGGCGTCAATTTCATCCGACTCGGGCACTATCAACAATCGCGCCGGATTTTGGAATTGTGCGACGAACTGGGCATCATCGTCTGGGAGGAAATCCCGTGGTGCCGCGGCGGTTTGGGTGGCGAACATTATCGCGAGCAAGCCCGCTCGATGCTGCGCGCCATGATCGATCAGCATTTCAATCATCCGGCGATCATCCTCTGGGGCTTGGGCAACGAAAACGACTGGCCCGGAGATTTCTCCACTTTCGATCAGGAAAAGATCCGCGGGTTCATGAGTGAGTTGAACTCACTGGCGCACCACGACGATCCCTCGCGCGTCACCACCATCCGGCGCTGCGATTTTTGCCGGGATATTCCGGACGTCTATTCGCCCTCCATCTGGGCTGGCTGGTATCGGGGAAAATTCACCGAATATCGCGACGTCTCGCTCAAGGAATCGAAGGCCGTGAAACACTTTCTTCACGTGGAATGGGGCGGTGACAGCCACGCCGGCCGGTACGCCGAGGATCCCTATGCACCGTTGCGCGACTTAAAAACCGCCGGCACCGCGGACGAACGCGGACTCGACTTCATGAACATCGGTGGCAATGCACGCGTGTCGCGCGATGGCGATTGGTCGGAGACCTATATTTGCGACCTCGTCGACTGGCATCTGAAGGAGCAGGAAAAAATGGACTGGCTCACCGGTTCGGCGATGTGGCCTTTCAAGGATTTTTCCACGCCTCTGCGTCCGGATAATCCGGTGCCGTTCATGAATCAGAAAGGCGCGGTCGAGCGCGATCTCACACCGAAGGAATCGTTCTACGTCTACCAATCCTACTGGACCCAGGAGCCGATGATTCGAATTCACGGGCACTCCTGGCCCGTCCGCTGGGGTAAAGCCGGCGAAAAGCACCTAATGCGAATCTACTCCAATTGCGACGAAGTGGAGCTGTGGCTGAACGGTGTTTCGCAAGGGGTACATCATCGGGACAGCCAGAATTTTCCGGCCGCGGGTCTCAGCTGGCAGCTCACGTTCGCAGACGGAGCGAACACCGTCCGGACCGTGGGCCACGCGAAAAACAAAACGGTCACCGACGAGGTGACATTCCGTTACGAGACAAGAATTCCGGGCAAACCACACCAGCTGCGCCTCCAGGCAACCAAGTTACCCAATCAAAACTGGCGCATTCAAGCCGAGTTGTTGGACGCCGCTGGTGTGGTCTGCCTCGACGCCCGCGACTTCATTCGGTTTGGCCACGCCGGCGACGGAAAACTGTTGGACAATCTCGGTACCGCTGGCGGTTCACGCTACGTGCAACTCGCCAACGGCCGCGCGCAAATCGACGTCGCGCTGCCTGCGGCCGATCACGCGATCGTCAGCGCCCAAGTAAAAGGTGTGCCGACGGAGTTTATTAAATTGGACTAAGCATGTTTCCAAAACCGCTTTTCCACTGCTTTTTCATGTGCGCGAGGTGCCCTCACCCCGCGAGGCATGGCCTTCGTGGCTGAAGCCTGCGGGGTGAGGGCACCCCGCCACATGAAACCTGACTTCGATCAGAAAACACTCTTGGAGCGATTTTAGAAAAAGCGTGGCCAAATCATTTTTTTATTCCTCAAGAGATGTAGCCCTGCGCGTGAGCGCAGGGTCCTGCGCCTCCCCAGACTGTGTGGAAACTCTTTCGTAGTTCTGAGCGATGAACGCCGACGGGATTATTTTGGATCTCCGCAATTATTCGGTGCGTGAAAACGCGGAGAACCGTATTTTCCGGGTCTCGTACCC
>Ga0307508_10000235_pt1 | contig 67350 bp, 61 predicted proteins | sample 9_EM_MG_FD_203089 | JGI IMG/M metagenome (GOLD analysis project Ga0307508, IMG submission 203089) | Populus trichocarpa ectomycorrhiza microbial communities from riparian zone in the Pacific Northwest, United States - 9_EM | ecosystem: Host-associated > Plants > Roots > Unclassified | place... | reverse complement strand
CCGCTTCCGGGCCGCGCCCATCGGATCTTCCGCACACCGCCGGTTTCGGGGATAAGGTCCCCCTCTCCGGGATTTCGCGCGATGAAATCGATGAAGGCCTCCAGCTCGGAGTCGTCCCAGACATCTCGGGCTTGGCGGCTGAATAGAGGCGTTTCCACCACAGTGATGAAGCGTCGTGCCACACCTGGCACTATACGCCATTGGCGCCTAAGGTTCCAGCGAAAAGACGCCATTGGCGCCTAGACTTGGTCATTCTCCGCTACAAGGGCGTGCCACTCGGAAAGCGGGATTTCATCGGCCGACCGCAATTGAACGGCTGAAGCGGACAGGAAGCCTATATGCGGGCGCACCGCGAGACGGAGCCTTCTGTCAACCAAGGAGCACCGGTGATGGGTTTTGCCGACGCTCAACAAGCCGCAAAACCGAAGCGCCGCCCTACTCCGCCGCCTGCCGCACATGGCGCGCCGTCACCGTGCGCATGGTCACGAGCTCCTCGGCCGCGGTCGGATGCAGCGCCAGGGTGGCGTCGAAATCGGCCTTGGTCGCCTTCATTTTCACCGCAATTGCCACAGCCTGGATGATTTCGGCGGCGGCATCGCCGACGATGTGGCAGCCGACCACGCGATCGCTCGCGCCATCGACCACGAGCTTCATCAGCACGCGGGTGTCGCGCCCCGACATCGTCGCCTTGATCGGGCGGAAATTCGCCTTGTAGATGTCGATATGGCTGAAGGTGGCGCGCGCCTCGCTCTCGGTCAGGCCCACGGTGCCGACCTCGGGCTGGCAGAACACGGCGGTCGGGATATCCTTGTGGTCGACCTGCACCGCGCGCTTGCCGAACACGGTGTCGGCGAAGGCATGACCCTCGCGGATCGCGACCGGCGTCAGGTTGGCGCGATGGGTGACGTCGCCGATCGCATAGATGTTCGGCACTGAGGTCTTCGAAAACGAATCGACCGCGATGCCGCCATTGGCGGGATTGATGGCAACGCCGGCATTCTCCAGCCCGAGGCCGGCGACGTTCGGATGCCGGCCGATCGCAAACATCACCTTCTCGGACGCGATGCTCGAACCGTTCGACAGATGGGTCGTGAATTCGTGACCGTGCCTGTCGATGCTGGTGACGGTGCAGCCGGTCAGGACGGTGATGCCCTCCTTTTCCATTTCGCTGCGCACGTGGCTGCGCACGTCGTCGTCGAAGCCGCGCAGGATGTTGTCGCCGCGATAGATCACGGTGACGTCGGAGCCGAAATTGGCAAAGATGCAGGCAAACTCCAGTGCGATGTAGCCACCGCCCTGGATCACGATCCGGCGCGGCAGTTCGTCGAGGTGAAACGCCTCGTTCGAGGAGATCACGTGCTCGATGCCGGGGATGACGGGGCCGTGGTTGGGCGCGCCGCCGGTTGCGATCAGGATATGCTGGGCGGTCACCTTGCTGCCGTCGGCGAGCCGCATGGTGTGCGCATCCTCCAGCACCGCGCGGGTCTTGACGATCCTGACGCCGGCCTTCTCGACATTGGCGGTGTAGGCCGCCTCCAGCCGCGCGATCTCCCTGTCCTTGTTGGCGATCAGGGTCGGCCAGTCGAAGGTCGCGCTCGGTATGGTCCAGCCGAAGCCCGCGGCGTCGGCAATCTCCTGGCGGACATGGGAGCCGATCACGAACAGCTTCTTCGGCACGCAGCCGCGGATCACGCAGGTGCCGCCCATCCGGTATTCCTCGGCGATCGTGACGCGGGCGCCGTGGCCGGCCGCGATGCGGGCGGCGCGAACCCCGCCCGAACCGCCTCCGATGACAAACAGGTCGACGTCGAAATCAGCCATGATGCCCCGTTTCGCCGCGCGCGACTGCTGGAGGGAGTTCCTTTACTACACGAGCCAAACTTCTGAAGCCATCGGCCAAGCCGCGAACGCGCTTCACCTCGCCCGCAGGCGGGAGAGGGAGCGCACGTCCCGAGCCGCGGCAGAACCGGCCCGAGGCAGGATCAGATCTGCTTGCCGCGCTTGCGCATCTCGGCGCGGAACTGGGCGTTGACGGTTTCGGCGAAATTCTGCGCCCACTGGTTCATGTAGGACATGCTGAACTGGATGGCGCGCGGCTCATTGGTGAGCAGCTTCTGGCCCAGCGGCGACCTGTAGAAGGCCACCAGGTCCTTCAGCTCCTGCTCGGTGAACTCGTTGGCGTAGACCTGCGCCATGCCGTCGCCGATCTCCTTCTCCTTGCCCGCGAAGGTCTGGGCGACGATCGGGGCGAGGTCGTTGAGATCCTTCTGATAGTTGAGGTTGGCCTGCGTCAGCTCGTCCTTGGTCCGCTGCACGATGTTGGGGACGGCGTTGGCATACATTGCCGACGCGTTCTTCATCGCCAGAATTTCCTTGGCGGCGGCGATCGCAGCCGGCGAGGCCGGCTTGAGCGGAGGCGCTGCCTGCTGCGCGGTCGCCGGATGGCCGGCCAGCGCCAGCCCGAGAACGAGGCCTGCGGCCGTCAAGATCCTGAACATATTCTTCATTCCGCTTCTCCCTGAGCTCGCGGCTGATGCCGCTCAACGACACGAATACCTTGCGCGCTCGCCAACACGGCGAGATCAGCCAGTCCAATGAACAACCCGTGTTCGACGATCCCCGGAACGGCGCTCAAACGGTCCGCAAGCCGCGAGGCGTCCGCAATCCGGCCAAGGTGGGCATCGACGATCCAGTGGCCGCCATCGGTGACGAAAACGTGGCCGTCGCCAGCCTTGCGCAACACCATTTGCCCGGAAACACCGCTGTCCGCAAATGCCCGGGCGATGCCGCGCCTGGTCGCCGCCAGCGCAAACGGGATCACCTCGATCGACAACGGAAAACGCCCGAGCGTCTCGACCCATTTCGAATCATCGGCAATCACGATCATGCGATCGGACGCCGCGGCCACGATCTTTTCCCGCAACAGCGCGCCGCCGGCGCCCTTGATCAGGTTGAGCGCGGGATCGATCTCGTCGGCGCCGTCGACGGTCAGGTCGAGCCGGTCGATGTCGTCGAGCGTCGTGAGCGGGATGCCGTATCGTTCCGCATCGGCCCGCGTTGCTTCCGAGGTCGGCACGCCGATGATGTTGAGCCCGGCCCGCACCCGCGCGCCGAGCAGTTCGACGAAATGTTTCGCGGTCGAACCGGTACCGAGCCCAAGCCTCATGCCGTCCCGCACTTCTTCAAGCGCGCGCGCCGCAGCCTGGCGTTTCAATTCGTCCATGTTCGCTTGCACGTGACGCCTCTGGAACCGTTGCCGACACACGACCGGCGATGCCGGGCGGCGCATATCTAGCGTCGTTTTCGGGGGAGGAACAGCGCTTTCAGGGGCTCGAATCGAATCCGCGCGGCTTGCATCCCAAGGCGAGGACGGCTAGCGCTTCTTCGCCATGACCCTGACCCGCACAGTCGTGTTCGATCTCGACGGCACGCTCGTCGACACCGCGCCCGACCTGATCAACGCGCTCAACCATGTGCTCGATCGCGAGGGCCTGCCGCCGGTTCCGCTCGCCTCGGCGCGCAACATGATCGGCGCCGGCGCGCGCAAGCTGATCGAGCGCGGGCTCGAGCTGGAAGGCCGCCTTGCGAGTTCAGCCGATATCTCCCGCATGACCGCGGATTTCATCGACTATTATGCCGATCATATCGCCGACGCGTCGCGGCCGTTCGAGGGCCTGGAAGCGGCGCTCGACGCGATGCAAGCAAGCGGATATCGCTTCGCGGTGTGCACCAACAAGCTGGAATGGCTGTCGAAGCGGCTGCTTGATCGACTGGGCCTGAGCGCGCGGTTCGCGGCGATTTGCGGCGCCGATACGTTCGGCGTGTCGAAGCCCGATCCCGCGATCCTGCGCGAGACGGTCGCACGTGCAGGCGGACACATCTCCGCCGCGATCATGGTTGGCGATGCGGGGACCGATATCGGGGTCGCCCGCCGCGCCGGAGTTCCGGTGATTGGCGTCACCTTTGGCTACACCGATGTCCCGATCGCCGAGCTCAAACCCGACCGGCTGGTGCGACACATGCAGGAACTTCCCGACGCCGTGGCGGCCCTGACTCGACCTCAAAATCAGATGTAACATATTGATTATATTTTATATTATGTCAGTTCGATGGATTAACCATCTATTAACGATCACGTTCTGGATGGTTGCGCCGACGTCGTCACGATCTTATGGTCTGTGAGGGGATTGTGGCATCGCGCCACATTTGAGTGACGGAATGAGTGTACGTCGTGTCATCGTGATTGCCGTGGCGGGACTGGGCCTCGCCGGCTGCTCTTCATTTTCGCTTGATTCCTTCAAGTCGGCGCCGCCGCCGATCCAGGTCCAGCTCGAATCCAATCCTCCGGGCGCCGATGCCAAGACTTCCCTCGGCCCGGGCTGCACGACCCCCTGCTCGGTCTCGATACCGGCTCCCGATGGCAACAGCTTTACCGTCGCCTATAACCTGAACAAATTCCAGCCTGCCACGGTGCAGGTGAACGTGAGCAAGACTCCTGGCGATATGTTCAGCGCCGGCACTGCCACCATCGACCCCAATCCGGTCGTGGTTGAACTGCAGCCGATGGGACCGCCGCCGAAGATGCACCGGGTGGCGAAGCCGAAGAAGCCGAAGCCGCCAAAGACCGCCGCGGCGCCTGCCGCCGCCACGGACACTCCGTTCCCGGATCCTGCAGCGCAGCAGCCCCCGCCGAGCCGCTAGACTCCGTGTTCTTGCCAGTTGTGGCCCGGGCACATCCTGCCTAGATTGTGGACACGGCGCTCGGAGGACGCGGCACGCGCGGGCCAGGCGCCTGAATTGACATTCGCCGTCCAGTGATCCACGCCTTGGTGAACGGCGCTTGTCAAATCCAAAACGCCACTCAAAACCGGTATTTGCGTGCAGTCCTGCAATTGCAACATTCACGACGAGGCCGGCTCGGGCGAGCTGCGAATGCTAAGAACAGGACAGCGCGTGACAAGGCCCATGGCATGACCGCACTTTCTACCGCGTCCCCGTCGCATCCGATGACCGATCCGTTTGGACGGACCATCAGCTATCTGCGCGTGTCGGTCACCGATCGCTGCGACCTGCGCTGCTTCTACTGCATGTCCGAGGACATGACCTTCCTGCCCAAGGCCGACCTGCTCACACTCGAGGAACTCGACCGGCTCTGCTCGGCCTTCATTGCCAAAGGCGTCAACAAGCTGCGGCTGACCGGCGGCGAACCGCTGGTCCGGCGCAACGTGATGACGCTGGTGCGCTCGCTGTCGCGCCATCTCGACACCGGCGCCCTGCGCGAACTGACCATGACCACCAACGGCACGCAGCTTGCGCGCTTTGCGTCCGAATTGGCTGACTGCGGCATCCGCCGCATCAACGTGTCCCTGGATACGCTCGACCCCGTGAAATTCCGCGCCATCACCCGCTGGGGCGATCTCGACAAGGTGCAGGCCGGCATCACAGCCGCGCGCGCCGCAGGCCTTGCGGTCAAGATCAACGCGGTCGCCTTGAAGAACCTCAACGAGGGTGAAATCCCTGATTTGATCGCATGGGCGCATGGGCTCGGCATGGCGCTGACCCTGATCGAGGTGATGCCGATGGGCGAGATCGGCGAGGGCCGCATCGACCAGTATGTGCCGCTGTCGCTGGTTCGCGCGCGGCTTGCCGAGCGCTACACGATGACCGAGCTCGACGACGACACCGGCGGGCCGGCGCGCTACGTCCGGGTCAGCGAGACCGGCGGCACGCTCGGCTTCATCACGCCGATGACGCACAATTTCTGCGAGTCCTGCAACCGGGTGCGCATCACCTGCACGGGAACGCTGCACACCTGCCTCGGCCAGGAGGATGCCTCCGATTTGCGCAGGCCGCTGCGCGCCTCCGCCGACGACGCACTGCTCGGCACGGCGATCGACCTGGCCATCGGGCAGAAGCCGAAGGGCCACGATTTCATCATCGACCGCCGCCACAACCGTCCGAGCGTCGGCCGCCACATGAGCGTGACCGGCGGTTAAGGTTACGGACCTGCGCTTCCCCGCCAACCATTTGAGCTGGCGACAATTTGTCGATTTTCCGATTGACTGCTCGGACTTGCGCTGAAATGGTGCCCGGGCCTTGACCTGCCCGGCAGGAAAAGCCGCTGCGTCCCTCGATGGCGCGGACAAGACGGCAAGGCGAATTTGAGGGGAAGGACTTTCGTTGCAATCGCTCCGAACACTGGGCCGTGGGGTCGCGCGTACACCGCGCAGCGGCGCTGCCATGCGCGCGCGTGCCTCCGATTCGAACCTCGTCAAGCGGGCACGAGAGCGATCGGCATGAATTGAGTGCGGCCGCCGGAGAGAACACGAATGCGTCCATTGCTGGCCGTAAGTTCAGCCATCGATCTGCTCAACGAAAAGATCGGTTACATCTGCAATATCCTGGTGCTCGCGGCCTGCGTGGTGAGCGCCGCCAACGCCATGATCCGCTATGCCTTCGGCTACAGCTCCAACGGCTGGCTCGAACTGCAGTGGTACATGTTCGCCATCCTGGTGATGTTCGGCGCGTCCTACACCTTCAAGCGCAATGAGCACGTCCGGGTCGAGATCTTCTATTTGTTCCTCACCGAACGCGGCCAGATCTGGCTCGATCTGATCGGCACGCTGTTCTTCCTGATCCCGGCCTGCCTGCTGCTTGCCTATCTGTCCTGGCCGTTCTTCATGCAGGCCTATTCGGTCGGCGAGATGTCGGGCAATGCCGGCGGCCTGATCCGCTGGCCGATCAAGTTCGTGATCCCGTCCGGCTTCGTCATGCTGGCCCTGCAAGGCGTCTCGGAGGTGATCAAGCGCATCGCGGCGCTGCAGGGCGAGGTGACGATCGACGCCAAATACGAGAGGCCGACCCAATGATTACGCTGGAAATGATGCCGCCATTGATGTTCGGCGGCCTGGTTCTGGCGATGCTGATCGGCTTCCCCGTTGCCTTCACGCTCGCCGCGGTCGGGCTTTCCTTCGGCTTTCTCGCCATCGATCTCGGCTTCTTCGACCTCAACTTCCTGCAGGCCATTCCCGGCCGCGTGTTCGGCAGCGTGCTCTCCAACGAGCTGCTGCTCGCCATCCCCTTCTTCACCTTCATGGGCGCGATCCTGGAGCGCTGCGGGCTCGCCGAGGACATGCTGGATTCGATGGGCCAGCTGTTCGGGCCGATCCGCGGCGGGCTCGGCTATTCCGTCATCATCGTCGGCTTCATCCTCGGCGCCATCACCGGCACGGTCGCGGCGCAGGTCATCGCCATGGCGCTGATCTCGATGCCGGTGATGATCCGCTACGGCTACAACATGCGCTACATCACCGGCGTGCTGGCGGCGTCGGGCACCATCACGCAGCTGGTGCCGCCGTCGCTGGTCCTGATCGTGCTCGCCGACCAGCTCGGCAAGTCGGTCGGCGACATGTATCTCGGCGCCTGGGGCCCCTCGGTGTTCCAGATCATGCTGTTTGCCGGCTACACCTTCCTGCTCGGCCTGTTCAAGCCGGATCACGTGCCGCCGGTGCCGAAGGACGCGCGCACCCTGACCGGCTGGGCGCTGTGGAAGAAGTGCCTGATGGGCATCATTCCCTCCGCCGTGCTGATCTTCGTCGTGCTCGGCACGATGATGATGGGGCTCGCCACCCCGACGGAAGCAGGCGCCATGGGCGCAATCGGCGCCATCGTGCTGGCCGCGATCCACCACAAGGAGTTCAGCACCACCGGCCAGAAGCTCCTGATCATCGGCATCGTCGCCGCCGGCATCGGCACCATCGTCGGCATCTTCTACACCGAAGGCCTGCTCTTCAAGGTCGCCTTTGCCGCGACCTATTTCGCGGTGGTGTGGATCTGTCTCGAGGCCGTCCGCATTCTCGAGCTGCGCGACTTGATCAAGCAGGGCTACGAGACGACCATGCGCATCACCACCATGGTCACCTTCATCCTGATCGGCTCGACCTGCTTCTCGGTGGTGTTCCTCGGCGTCTCCGGCGGCGTCTGGCTGGAACACATGCTGACCTCGCTGCCCGGCGGGGTCTGGGGCTTCCTGATCTTCATCAACCTCTTCATCTTCTTCCTGGCCTTCTTCCTCGACTTTTTCGAGATCGCCTTCATCATCCTGCCGATGATCGCGCCGATCGCGCAGAAGATCCTGGCGCCGGTGGTGGGCCCCGACGCGGCGCTGATCTGGTTCGGCGTCATGCTCTGCGTCAACATGCAGACCTCGTTCATGCATCCGCCGTTCGGCTTCGCGCTGTTCTATCTGCGCGGCGTCGCGCCCAAGGAAGTCAAGAGCTCCGATATCTACTGGGGCGCCCTGCCCTGGGTCGGGCTGCAGATGATCATGGTCGTGCTCGTGATCGCGTTCCCGATCACCGTGACCGCCCTGTTGGACAAACCGCTCAATGTCGATCTCAACAAGGTCAAGATCGAGGTGCCGCAGATCGAGCTGCCGCCGCTCGATTTCGGCCCGCCGGCGAAGCCGTAGCGCAGTACGCGACGGCGTCCCGCGAACGGCTTCGTCCGCTATGCCCACGCGGTTGCAGCCTAGCTTTGGCTTCCATCTACTACGCTTCCCAAACCGCTGCCGCCGTATTGCCTGCGATCGTCTTGAAAAGACATAATTTTTTCGAGTGCGACAATTTTGCAACGTCTCTTTTGCCTGCAATTGTGCCCGACCATTCAAGTGCTTAGCATCGTCTATCACCTCGGGACGCGCTGGAGCCTCATGATTGACCTGCAACCTCAAGCAGAATGAACAATCTTTGATCTCGTATTGATTATGGAACTGCTGGAAATTTCTCGATGCCGACGCTGTTTTATAAGGGAGTTGGAGTGGGCACCCACCACCATCCTACCGATTTGAGGGCGACAGGCATCATGCCAAGAGCGGCGGGCACGCTGGATGAAATAGCAGTGCAACAACATATAGCCCTCGGAACTACTTTCTCACCGTGCATTTCGCTCACAAAATCGTTTGGCGTTGCCCAAGACTACGCGAAGAATGCTGGGCTCGCTGCACCCACCCCCGTGCGACCTGCGTACGTCTATCAAGTGGTGATCCCGGATAATCCAGGAATCCCAATCATCGATCCCGTCGATTTCATTGCGTCAAGGCACGCGAATCCGCTAGTTTCGCCCTCATATCATCATGATGGCGACCAAGATTTTTTGGCGTTTGTCGCCTATGCTGGCGCCTTCGTCGGCGTTGTTCCGCACTCGCCGCGACCGCCGGGCATGATGGGACCGGGAACACATCCGGTCCATCGGAGTATTCAGTTAGAGACGATTGTGTTTGCCATCCGCGACCCCGAGGTCCTCGCTCACGGGAGTATTCCGAACACTTGGATCACGGTCAGGCACGACATTCACTGAGATTGGAAGGATCATGGCCGAGACAATCAAGATTGATCTGAGAAAGGCGGTGAACGCTGAGAAGGTCTTTGCCTCGTTGATGGCTGAGTGGTGGGATGTGAATTCGAAATTTGCGGTCGTTCGCGGAACGGTGCGGGATGACAGCGAAAAGTTCGCACTCAGGCTGGACCTGGATAAGCGTGCCTTTTTGGATCACTTGGCAAATCCGATAACTGACCAAATAGTGCATAGTTATGCGCATCTGCTCTCGCAAGTGATCGTGAGCGAGAAATCAAAACAGCGAACCACCCACGTGGCATGACCTTTGTTCACGCGGCTCACGGCTGTTCAGGCCGCCGTGGACGTACTTGCAGCCGACGTGATGCGAGTACCGAAAGATGATCTCGACTCGGCCAGGATTGGTCGCGCTCATACCGTCCCCCTTGTCGCTAACGAGTAAACCCCGAAAGCTGTCGCTTCCGGGGTTTTGTCGTTTTGCCCCACGCGATCACGGTCCGAATTGCGGGGCCGGCGTCTGGTTGAAATCATGCTCGTCGGCGACGCAAGTGAAGTTCGCCGCGTCGTTGGTGCTGCCGCTTCCATTGTACTTCGCGACCTTGGGGAAGACGCAAAGCGGACGCGTCATCTGCACCGCGGGCGGCGTGTCGTTGACATATTTGGTGGTAAGGATCGTCGCCGGTGCAGTGCCGTTCTCGACCCAGGTCACGAGCGCGGCCAGCGCACTGAAAGTGTGGGGGCCGGGTCCGCCGTTGGCGCAGTGATACATCCCGGGAACCATGAACAGTCGCGCATAGCTCTGGGTCCTCCGCAGCGGCGATTGCCCGCCCCTCGCATCGAACCGCACATCCTCGATCTCAGCATCATGATGAGCGAACTCGAAATGGTGGCCATCATGCGCGACGAGTGCGTTGAAATAGTTGACGCTGGACAGGGGTGTGACGACCGGATCGGCCCAGCCGTGATACATGATGAGCTTGCCGCCATGCTCGCGAAACGCGCTGAGATCGGTGCTGGTCGCGTTCACGGTCCCGGCCAGCTGGTCGTCGATGGCATCGAGATCGCGGTGAATGTCGAAGTTCAGGTAGTTCACCGCGCTCCCGGGCTGGCCGAAGCTCGGGCCGAACACCCAGTACATCCCTCCGTCGGAGGACGGCTCCGGCAGCCGCTCCAGGAACGCAAAGCCGAGCTGGGCCACGTCGTCGGTTTCGCTACCTCGAACCCCGCCGGGAAGGATGCGCTCGCCGGTGACGGGATCGATGACGCCGGCGTAGTGCCCCCGCATCGCCGTGACCTGGTCGGCGGTCAGGCAAGCGGGCGGGACATCGCCGCCCGTGCATTGCAGCACCCCGGGATCGAAATGGCAGTCGCGCGGATCGGTCAGGAACTGGTCGGTCGCGGCGCCGCCATCCTGGCCGGCGCATTGCTTGAGCACCGCCTTGTTGATCAGCGAGAACTGGCCGGTCTGGATGAAGCTGCCCGGATGATCGTGGAGGCGCCGCCACCCGTAAGCGCCGCCCGCCCACAGGCGCGTATGGTTGAACGCCGCCGCGCCGGCCACGATGCCGTCGTAGTCTTGCGGGAAGCGCTGCGCTTCCATCAGTGCGTTCTGGCCGCCGGTGGAGCAGCCGAAGAAGTAGCTCTTGTCGGCGCTCCGCTGATAGAACGCCGTGGTGATCTCCTTGCCCCGCAGCGTCATCAGGTGGATCGCGCGATAGCCATAATCCTTGATCCGCTCCGGAAATCCGAACAGGCCAAGCGTCGGGTTGGGCGGATCGCCATACGCGATCGCGAGCGCGTTGCCCATGTTGCCGGCCGAGCCGCAATAGGTCGAGTTGCACCCGGCGACGCCGGTGCCGAGACCCGTATTGGCCACCGCGTATCCGGCGTTGAGACGGAGCGCCAGCGCGCCATAATCGATGAAGCCCCCGTACCCGCCGCTGCCGAGGCCGAGAAACCGCCCGCTCCAGGTGGTTTCCGGCAGCCAGACCTCGATCTTGATCGCGGAGTCGGAGGTGGGCGTCAGCGTCGCGGTGACGCGGCAGAATGCCGGCAATCCAGTGAGCTTTTGGCTGGTCCCCGGAATGGTGAAGACGCCGGTCGTGATGTCGGCGGCCGAGGTGATCGTGGTTTGCTCGAGCGCAAGCGTCTGCAGGTTGGTGCATGGTGTCGCCAACGCGGGCGTGCTGGCGATTGCGACTGCGGCGATAGCTGCGCCAAGAAGACGTCGTCGATGCATGGATTTGGACTCTCCGTTTGCCGTCCGTTCGGGCCGGATTCGAATGGCCGGCTCACAACGAAAAGTAACAAAGCAGTGTGAAATTTACACGAGGAGATCTCAGGATCTTGCGCGACTTCGCCAAACGACTTGGCCAAACGACTTGGCCAAACGATTTGGCACGGGTGCCGGCGAGAGATGGATTGATGTCGCGCAAAGAGCCGTCGCGTCTGGCGATCGCCCTGGTGCACAAAAAATAGACCCCGGAGCGTTCGCTCCGGGGTCTTGTCGTGTTGCCTTGACGTGCTGCATTCCCCCAGCGCGCGATCAGCTCAGCGCGTGGCGGGCCATGAAGCTGTCAAACGCCAGTTCGCAGACTTGGAACCACTGATAGCCGTTGTTCGCATACGCGGTCAGCGACTCGTAGACCTTCTTGAAGTTCGGGTTGGTCGCGGAGACTTCGGCGTGCAGCTCCATCGCCGCCTTGAACGAGGCCTGCATGATCTCCGGCGAGAAGGCGTGCAATTTGGTGCCGTTGGCCAACAGCTTCTTCAACGCCGTCGGGTTGGCCTGGTCGTATCGCGCCATCATCCAGTTGTTGGCGTAGTGGCCGGCTTGTTCGAGCACGCTCTGATAATATTTCGGCAGCGCGTTCCACTTGTCCAGATTGATCATCACCAGCAGGATCGTGCCGCCCTCCCACCAGCCGGGATAGTAATAATGCGGCGCGACCTTGTAGAAGCCGAGCTTCTCGTCGTCGTAAGGGCCGACCCATTCGGCGCCGTCGATGGTGCCCTTCTCCAGCGCGGGATAGATGTCGCCGCCGGCCAGCTGCTGCGGCACGGCGCCAAGTTTCTGCAGGACGCGCCCGGCGAAGCCGCCGATGCGGAATTTCAGGCCCTGGAGATCGGCGACCGTGTTGACCTCCTTGCGGAACCAGCCGCCCATCTGGGCGCCGGTGTTGCCGCCGAGCAGCGAGGTGACGTTATAGGTCTTGTAGAAGTCGTTGAGGACTTCCTTGCCGCCGCCGATGACGTACCAGCCCTGGTTGAGGCGCATGTTCGGTCCGAACGGCGCCGACGAGCCGAACGCGAAGGTCGGATCCTTGCCGAAATAGTAATAGGACGCGGTATGGCCCATCTCGACGGTGCCGTTCTGCACCGCGTCGAGCACCTGCAGGCCGGGAACGATCTCGCCGGCGGAAAAGGTCTGGATCTGGAACTTGTTGTCGGTCGCCTCGGCAACCGCCTTCGCCATCAGCTCGGCGCCGCCATACAACGTGTCGAGCGATTTCGGCCAGCTCGCCGTCATGCGCCATTTGATCTCCGGCATCGACTGCGCAATCGCCGGCGCCGCGATGGTGGTGGCCGCAGCCGCGCCCAGTCCCGTGACCTTGATGAAATCTCGTCGCTTCATGACCTCTCCCTCGTTTTCGCGATTGTCCCAGCCTTCGTGCCGAGGCTTGGCCTTGAGCATGGAACATCCGGGAGGCGATTTCCATCCCCGGGCAACGCAAAAAGCCCGGCCTCGCCGGGAGGCCGGGCTTTGCGATCTACTACTTAAGGCTTATGCACATCTTTAGATTGCGATTTGTAGGATGGGTTGAGCCCTTCGCGAAACCCATCACTCAACATGCTAAACTAGCGACATGACCAGCTATCGCCGCAACTTCCTTGCCGGTGGCCATTTCTTCTTCACCGTCAATCTGGCGGAGCCGCGCGGCCAAAGGCGAGCGCGGCATCTGGCAGCGGCGCTATTGGGAACATACCATTCGCAATGAGAATGATTTTGCACGTCACGTCGATTATATCCATTACAACCCAGTCAAGCACCGGCTCGTAACGCGCGTCAGGGATTGGCCGTATTCGTCGTTCCACCGCATGGTCAAGCTCGGGCTCTATCCCGATGATTGGGCAGGCGATATGTCGCATGACGATGAGTCATTCGGGGAGCCGCCATAATCGGCAGGGCGACGGGTTTCGCGAAGAGCAGCATCTGCAAGCCGAGAACCGGATACGCAAAAAAGCCCGGCCATCGCCGGGCTTTTCGATTTTCGAAGATGATGGGTTTCGCGAAGAGCTCAACCCATCCTACGTTTTCGCGGTGCGGTCCAGGTCACCCGCGCGTGCGCGATCGGATCATGAAGCTGTCGAAGGTGTATTCAGCGACCTGCCACCACAGATATTCGTCGGAGCGATAGGCCTGCATCGCATCGATCGACTTCTTGAAGTCGGCGTTCTTGGCCGAGATCTCCGCCCACAATTCGTTGGTCGCCTTCAGACAGGCTTCCAGCACTTCGTTGGTGAAGGGACGCAGCTGCGTGCCGCCGGCGACGAGCCGCTTCAACGCCGACGGGTTCTGCATGTCGTAGCGCGCCGCCATCCAGCTGTTGGCGTTGGCCATCGCATTGGTCAGGATGGCCTGATAGTTCTTCGGCAGTGTGTTCCACTTGTCCAGATTGCAGAACGCGTGCACGGTCGGACCGCCCTCCCAGAAGCCGGGGTAGTAGTAGTATTTCGCGACCTTCTGGAAGCCGAGCTTCTCGTCGTCATAGGGACCGACCCATTCGGCGCCGTCGATGGTGCCCTTCTCCAGCGCGGGATAGATGTCGCCGCCGGCCAGTTGCTGCGGCACCACGCCGACCTTCTGCAGCACTTGCCCTGCGATGCCGCCGATGCGGAATTTCAGGCTGGAGAGATCGGCGACCGTCTTGATCTCCTTGCGGAACCAGCCGCCCATCTGCGTTCCGGTATTGCCGCAGGGAAAGCCGATGACACCGAATTTCTTGAAGAACTCGTTGCCGAGTTCCTGGCCTCCGCCCTGGTACCACCAGGAGTTCTGCTGCCGGGCATTGAGCCCGAACGGCACCGAGGCGTAGATCGCAAACGTCGGGTCCTTGCCGACATAGTAATACGACACCGTGTGGCTCATCTCGACGGTGCCGTTGGAGGTGGCATCGAGCGCCTGCAGGCCGGGGACGATTTCGCCCGCGGCAAAGACCTGAATCTGGAACTTGTTGTCGGTCATGTCGGCGACGTATTTCGCAAGCTCGGTGGCGCCGCCAAAGATCGTGTCCAGCGACTTCGGAAAGCTCGACGTCATCCGCCATTTGATCTCAGGCGAGGACTGCGCGATGGCCGGCGAGGCCACCGCCGTTGCCGCAGCCCCCGCTGCTGAAACCTTCAAGAAATCACGACGCTTCATTAAGGCATCTCCTTGGTTCGTGCGTTTCCCGCTGTCCCGCAGAAGTGTTGCGGCGACACGAATCCTGCGTGTTTGATCGGGCGCTTTAACACGGAAGTTGGGATACGAAAACGCGCCGAAGGCATGACGGTGCCGACTAAAACGAAAGTCGTAAGCACCCCGCGCTGATGACAATTCAAGCGGCGGCGATGGCACCCTTGAGCTGGTCGTGGATTTGGGCTGCGATGGCGCGGTAGGCCGTCGAATGCGGTCCATCGGGATCACTGACCACCACCGGATTGCCGGAATCCGAGGTCTCGCGGATCGCCATATGCAGCGGGATCTCGCCCAGGAACGGCACCCCAAGCCGGTCCGCCTCGCGCCTTGCACCGCCATGTCCGAAAATGTCCGAGCGGGTGCCGCAATGCGGGCATTGGAAGTAGCTCATGTTCTCGACGATGCCGAGAACCGGCACGTCGACCTTCCGGAACATCGCCAGTCCCCGCCGCGCGTCGATCAGCGACAGGTCCTGCGGCGTCGAAATGATGACGGCCCCCTTCAGCGGCACGTTCTGCGCCAGGGTCAACTGCGCATCGCCGGTACCGGGCGGCATGTCGACCACGAGGACGTCGAGCGTCCCCCAGGCGACGTCCCGCAGCATCTGGTTGATGGCCGACATCACCATCGGCCCGCGCCAGATCATCGCGGTCTCTTCCTCGACCAGAAAGCCGATCGACATGATTGCAAGTCCGAAGCGCGCGATCGGGATCATCTTCCGCTCGGCGTTCAATACCGGCTTCTCCTGAATGCCGGTCAGCCGCGGCACCGACGGCCCATAGATGTCGGAGTCCAGGAGGCCGACGCGCAAGCCGAGATCGCGCAAAGCGAGAGCAAGATTGACGGCCGTCGTCGACTTGCCGACGCCTCCCTTGCCGGAGGCCACCGCGATCACGGTGGCAATGCCTTCGATGTTGGCCTGCCGCGACATCGGCGAGGTCGGGCTGTGCGGTGGCCGGTGCGCGGCAACGGGCTGCACGCCCGCGGCCTGCCGCGGCGGGGTGGCGGCCGGCGCTTTGCGCTCGGCAGTCAGCGCAACCATTGCGGCGGTGACGCCGGGGAGCCCCTTCACGGCGGCTTCCGCCTCGGAGCGGACACTTTCCCAGGCCTTCGCCTCCGACGCCTCGACGTTGATGGAGAAGAACACCTTGCCGTCATTGGCCGTGATCGCCGACAGCACGTTGGCCTCGGTCAGGGCCGTGCCGCGCGGAGACCTGATCTGGCGCAGGCGATCAAGAACCTGTTGCTGTGTCACGCTCAAAAGCGCCGTCTCCTTGCGTTCAATTCATGATCCGATCCAACTGGATCGGATCATGATCTCATGGTTTTGTTCGAGCACAATCTTCCGCCCAAAAGGCTTACCTTGCGCCGACATCATCGCGCCGCTCGGCGGGCGCCGATCCGCCCTGCTCTTTCGCGGCTTCGTAGTTCAATTCGATCATGACGCCGTTGGGGTCGTTGACGAAAATCTGCCAGAGCTCGCCGCCCGGAACCTGTCGTGCATCGAACGGCATGCCTCGCGATTTGAGCCGCTGTTTCATGCCATCGAAACCGCGGCTGATGAAGGCAACGTGATGAACGACGCCTGAATCCGGCTTCTGTGGCTCGTCGGTCGCGGAAATATCGACCAGATGCACCACCGCCTTGCCATCGCTGTACATCCACGCGCCGGGGAATGCAAAATTCGGCCGCGGACCTTTCTCCAGGCCAAGCACGTTCTCATAGAAGCGGACCGTATCAGCGAGCTTCCGGGTCCGGAGGTTGAAATGATCGAGCACACCAACACTGACGGCCATGCGAGACACTCCCCTTTTTATGGATGATTTGCTTTGTTGTGAAAGAGTTGGCGATTCATCCTAGCACAGAACTCAAGCCCTTCGCCAAACCAAGTCCCGGTGTCAAACGAGGCCGTTGCCCTTGGCGGCGCAGCGGTTATGGTGCCGATCCTGTCACTTACCCTGCGGAACCTGGTCGGCCCGACGGATCAGACCTCACCCTTCCCTCGGAACAAGGTTCAATAACTGCTCGATAAAGGTTGGAAACATGGCGAAAGTCGCATTTCTCGGTCTCGGCGTAATGGGTTTCCCGATGGCGGGACACCTGGTGAAAAAAGGCGGTCACGAGGTCACGGTTTATAACCGTACGGCATCGAAGGCCAAGGAATGGGCCGACAAGTTCGGCGGCCGGACCGCGCCGACGCCCAAGGCCGCCGCCGAAGGTCAGGACTTCGTGATGAGCTGCGTCGGCAACGACAACGATTTGCGCGCGGTGACGCTCGGCACCGAGGGGGCGTTCGCCGGCATGAAGAAAGCCGCGACCTTCGTCGATCACACCACCGCCTCGGCCGAAATCGCCCGCGAACTCGACGCGGAAGCGACCAAGCTCGGCTTCAGATTCGTCGACGCCCCGGTATCCGGTGGCCAGGCCGGCGCGGAAAACGGCGCCCTGACCGTGATGTGCGGCGGCACCGAGGAGGCCTATGCCGGGGCTGAGCCGGTGATCGCGGCCTACGCCAGGATGTGCAAGCGGCTGGGACCTGCGGGAAGCGGCCAGCTCACCAAGATGGTCAACCAGATCTGCATCGCGGGCCTGGTCCAGGGCCTCTCGGAAGGCATCCATTTCGCGAAGAAATCGGGCCTCGACGTCGCGGCCGTGATCGAAACCATCTCCAAGGGCGCCGCGCAGTCCTGGCAGATGGAGAACCGCTACAAGACCATGAACGAGGGCAAGTACGATTTCGGCTTCGCGGTCGAATGGATGCGCAAGGACCTCTCGATCTGTATCGCCGAATCCCGCCGGAATGGCGCCAACCTGCCGGTGACGGCGCTGGTCGATCAGTTCTATTCCGAGGTCGAGAAGATGGGCGGCAAGCGCTGGGACACATCGAGCCTGTTGGCGCGGCTGCAGCGGTAAGATCGTTCGCTGGTGATGCCCGCGCCAAAGCGCGACGCGCGTCTTCGCGCCGATGTCGCGGGTATCCACGTCTTGATTTTCTGATGGCCGCAAGAGCGTGGATATGCCGGGATAGGCGAGCGCAAGCGACGCCGCATAGCTAAAATTAACCCGCGGTTAACGGATTTCTTTAGCTCTTTAAGGCAGCTCTTAAGGATTTGGGCCCAGAGATAGACGATGCAAAGGTTCGCGCGGTCCGTGGGCCGGATTTGTGTTGTGTATGAGCAAACCTGCCGATAAGCCCGAGGTTTTCCAGCTTCCGGCTGAGCCGCCTGCTCCCGTTCCGGTCAACCCCCGGCGGGCCGCCGCGCAGCGCGTGCGCGAGGCGCGCGACAGGTTAACGTCGACCAGCGGAACCCGTCCGGCCTTCGACCGCGAGCTGTTGCGCCAATACGCGCAAACCCGGATCTCCGCATCCTTCGTCGTGATGCTGCTGGTGGTGGCGACCGGGGCCCTGTTCGGCTTCTGGATCCAGCCGATCTCGGCCGCGCTATGGACCTGCGGCACGCTCGCGATCCATGTCGCGATCATGCGCCATTGCGTGCGCTTCCTGGCCGAGCCGGCCTCGCTCGCCACCACCCGCAAATGGCGCACGCGTTTCGTCCTGCTCGATCTCCTGTACGGCCTGTGCTGGGGGGCGGCTCTGATCCATCCCTCGCTCGATGCCGTCTCGGGCACGATGATCATGTTCCTGATGCTGCTGGTGATCGCGGTCTCCAGCATGCTCGCGGCCAACCTGCCGATCGCAGCGCTTGCGGCCACCATACCGGTGACGGCGGCGATCGCATTCGAACTGGTGCTCAACGGCACATTCGACAATTACGTGCTGGCCGCGCTCGCGCTCGCCGCGGAAGGGTATTTTGCCCTGCTCGCCCATCGCCTGCATTCCACCACGCTGGCGACCCTGGAAGCGCGCGCCGAAAAGGACGCATTGATCGGCGAGCTCGAACAGGCAAAATCGATTTCGGACGAGGCGCGACACCGCGCCGAAGCGGCGAACGTCGCGAAATCGCGGTTTCTCGCCCAGATGAGTCACGAGCTGCGGACGCCGCTGAATGCGATCCTCGGCTTTTCCGAGGTGATGAAGAGCGAGATTTTCGGCCCCCATGCAGTGCCCGTCTACAAGGAATATTCCGCCGACATTCACAATTCCGGCGTGCACCTTCTCAATCTCATCAACGAGATCCTCGATTTGTCGCGGATCGAAGCCGGGCGCTACGAACTCAACGAGGAAGTGGTCTCGCTGGTGCATGTCGTCGCCGACTGCCACCATCTCCTGAAGCTGCGCGGCTCCAGCCGCGGCATCACCATTCACGAGGTGTTCGAGCAGGCGATGCCGCGCCTGTGGGCCGACGAGCGCGCGATCCGGCAGGTCGTGCTCAATCTGTTGTCGAACTCGATCAAGTTCACCCCGCAGGGCGGCGAAATCTGGCTCAAAGTCGGCTGGACCGCTTCCGGCGGCCAATATCTGAGCGTCAAGGACACCGGCTCCGGCATTGCGGAAAGTGAAATCCCGATCGTGCTGGCGTCATTCGGCCAGGGCTCCAACTCGATCAAATCCGCCGAACAGGGCGCGGGCCTTGGGCTGCCGATCGCCAAGAACCTGATCGACATGCACGGCGGCACCTTCACGCTGAAGTCGAAATTGCGCATCGGCACCGAGGTCATCGTCACCTTCCCGCCGGAACGCGTGATGTCGGCGCTGGGGCCGATGTCGGACGAAGCGCCACCGCTGCAGCCGGAAACGGTCGCAACCGACGAGAAGCGGCGGCTGCGCAAGAAGCCGATCATGAGCGCCGGCACAGGATAGCAAGCGAATGAGACAGCAAGCCCATGATTAGCGACCGAGACCGCTTGCAAAAGCGGCGAGATGCCCTGCAATATTCCTGAATGAGCGAAGAAACGCCGTGCATCGCCGTCTGTATGATCGATCCCAAGACCAGCCTCTGCTTCGGCTGCGGACGCACGCTCCCCGAGATCGCGCGTTGGCCGCGCATGGCGAGCGCCGAACGGCGCGCGGTCATGGCGCAACTCGCGGACCGTATGGCGGCGGCAGGCCTCGTGCCGCCGATTTGAAGTTCCTGAAAAACAAGCGACAAGTTTTACCGATGCCCCTCGCTTTCCGAAGTTCTTGCGAAGCGGCTGCTGCGACGGATCACGAACTTCGGAAAACGGGCACTCGTATCAAGGTCGGCGGCGGCACGACTGGACTGAGTCTTCATCATCCAATCGCTGGAGCTTTACCATGAGAAGCCGCCTTCTGCTCGTGCTGTTGATCCTCGGCGGGACCGTCGGCGCAGTGGTCGCCTACGGCGATCCCCACCAGGTCGCGCGCGCCACCGACACCGTCTCGAGCATGTTGCACACGCGCGCGACACCGCCGGTGGGCGCCGTGCAGATCTCGCGCGGACAAGGCGGCGAGTTCAAGCTGCGCGCCAAGGTCAACGGCGTTAATGCGCCGATGGTGGTCGATACCGGCGCGACACTGGTGGTGCTGACCCAGGAGACCGCGCGCGCAGCCGGGGTGCCGCTGGAACTGCTCGACTACAGCGTCGATCTCGAGACCGCCGGCGGCCACACCAAGGCCGCGCGGCTCACGCTCGATCGCCTCGCGATCGGCAATCTGGTCGAGCGCTCGGTTCCGGCACTCATTGTCCCGCATGGGCAAATGAAGACCAACCTGCTCGGCATGAGCTTCCTGGACCGGCTGGAAAGCTTTGAAGTCCGCCCCGATCGCCTGGTGCTGCACGGCTACAAATAGCTGCGGCCTCGATCGTGATCGCGGCTCACGCCTTTATGATGAGTGGGCCATCATTGCCGGCGCGTTGGGCGAGGCTGTCGTCCATTCCCGCTCGAACCTCAATGTCTGCCGCAATCCGTTCGGCTTGCGGTTTTCAATAATCAATGTCCCGCCCTGACGCTCGACGATTTCCTTGGCGATGGCGAGCCCAAGGCCCGCCCCCGGAATATGTTTCCGTCGCGCCGGATCGACGCGGAAGAACGGCTCAAACACGCTTGCGAGGTCCTTTTCGGGGATGCCGGGGCCATTGTCGTCGATGATGATCAAGGCCTGCTTGTCCGCGGCGACGACGCTGACATGGGCGCCTCCGCCATGGGTAGCGGCATTGATGACGAGATTTCGCAGCGATCGCGTCAGAGCCAATGGCGAGATCGTGATCGCAACCGGAGCAATATCCTCAAGCTCAACCGCAAGACTCATGAGCGCCAGTTCATGGCAGATCCGCCTGACCAGAACATCGAGGCGAACGAGTTCGGTGCCCTTGCCCACGGTCTCTTCGCGCACCAGTTGAATGGCGCTGTCGGCGATCCTGTCGAGTTCGTCCAGATCGTGCAGCCATCGCGCCCGCTCGTCGTCATCGAGAAATTCCGCGCGAAGGCGCATCCGCGTCATCGGCGTCCGCAGATCGTGTCCGGCGGCGGCAACCAGCCTCATCCTGCTTTCCGAGGCGTTCTTCAGGCTCTCCCCCATCATGTTCAGCGCGCGGGCCGTCGCCCTGATTTCGGCGGATCCCTCTTCCCGAACCGTAGGCAGGATGCCGTCGCGGCCGACGACCTCGGCCATCGTCTCCAAGAACTTCAGTTGCTTGGTGATCTGATGCGCGACGATCAGCGCCACGCCGATGACGCCGATGGTGATGAGACCAATCCATCCGGCAATGCCGAGCCAGACCTGCACCGGCGGGCTTCGGTTCGGAACCGGCCAATTGAGCCAGCCCGACCCAAGGTTCACCGACGCCGTCTGGCGGCCTCCGGGAAGCTCTTTGACCACGACATCGAGCGAAAGGCCGGCGTTCTGAATGGCCTGTTTCAACAGCGCCGTCGGCTTCTCGAGAACCTCGCCCGGACCCAGCTCGGGCGACAAGTGGAAGACGACGTTACTTCCCTCGAGCGTCACCGCGGGCAGCATCCTGCTGACGCGGACTGCCAATCCTTCGATGAAGTTCCGTTCGACGAGGTCGACGACCATCTTGGACATCACGAGGGAGGACAGGATGACGACGCACAGAACCGAACCGACCAGCATCAGCGCAACGCGGGCCCTGATCGAGTTCACGATTCGACTCCCACCGTTTCGACGCGTGCGGAAAACAGATAGCCGCCGTTACGCACGGTCTTGATCATCTGACACTGTTCGTTGTCGCCAAGCTTCTTGCGCAGCCGGCTCATGAGAACGTCGACGGAGCGGTCGAAGACGTCTTCGCCGCCGCGATTGGTCAGTTCGAGCAGCTGGTCGCGCGACAGCACCCGTCCGGGCCGTCGCACCATCGCCAGCAGCAACTCGAATTCCGCCGTGGTCAGATCGAGCGGAACCTGGCTTTCGTCCACCACCTGGCGAACCCCGGGATGCAGCTTGAACCTCCCGAAGCGGTGCTCGATCACCTGGGACAGCTGGATCTGCTGGCTCACCCTGCGGCGCAGCACGGCGCGAATCCGCGCCAGCAATTCACGGGGATTGAAGGGTTTGCCGAGATAATCGTCGGCGCCGATCTCGAGGCCGATGATCCTGTCGACATCTTCCTTCAGCGCCGTCAGGATGATCACCGGCAATTCGGACGCCTCGCGACGAAGATCCCGGCAAATATCCAGCCCCGACCCGTCCGGCAGCAACACGTCGAGCACGATCAGGCTGACCTGGTTGACGAGCAGCGCCTCCTTCATCGTCCGCTGGTCCGACGCAACCGACACGCGGCACCCCTGATCGGTCAGGTAGCGCGCCAAGAGCTTGCGGATCTCCTGATCGTCGTCAACGATCAAAATGTGCGGCGTATCCTGCATTGCCCGACAATCGTTCCAGCTCGTTCGACGCCTAGAGACAAAGTTATTGTCGCTTTGATGGCATGCCGGCTATTCGCCGCAGGATCTCCGCTCAGTTAGCGACCGGCATCGCATCGTCGGTCCACTCCGGAGGCGCTCCCAACCGGCCTGCAATGAGGGCCGGAATTCCGCTGCGCCCAAAGGCGTCGCAAGCCGCATTCTTCGGCTTGCCTCCCAGCGACGATGTCAGGCGCTGCGCGCTCGGCAGCGCTATCGAATGATCGAAAGGGCTGTCGCCGCTGATCAGCAATTTGCTGAAGTCCGCCCCGAATTCGCTGGCAAGATCATAGGCGTCGCCAGATGCCGAGACGCGTGGCTTGCTGGTCAGCACGTCCGCACCGCGCGCCCAGACCAAGGCCGCCTTCTGCTGGCCGCTCAAGTCCCTGGCTTCGGCCTCGACCGACAGGCTTCCCATACCAAATGGAATACGGGGCACGACGATGGGTACGCCCGCGTTGATGAACATCGGCGCGATCGAAGCAGCCTTGGAGACGCCCGCGACGCCAGCATCGGTCACGGTGACATGCGTGACCGTGACGTGAACGGTCAGATCCGCGGGCTGACCGACCGGGACGACGTCGAAGCGGTCGCTCAAGTCGATGCAGACGGAGCGGTCCACCGCGTTTGCAATCACGCGTCGCTGCTTGTCCGTCAGTTCGGCTTTCGAAGCCGCACCGGAGAACGATGTCGGCACGATCGTCACGCTCTTCGCCGCCAGGATGTCAGCCTTGTCAACCCGCAGTTTGGATTGGGTGAGGACACCGGCGGCGGGCGCGAGGCCGTCATAAGAGGAGAGCGCCCCCGACGTGCTCAGCGGCGCCGTGGCGCAACCGGCAAGGCCGACCACGGTCAGGTTGGCAACGACGAACTTCAACAGATCGAGGCGGCCCGTTCGCATGTTTTGCTTCCCGACACATCAGAAGCACCTGCCTAGCGCAGCACGCGGTCGGGAAGATTTCGAAACATTGCGCAAGCGCCCCCTTATGTTGCTGGATGTTGCACAGCGAATTCCGTTCCGATTGAATCGGAACGGAGGCGCTAGCCCGAGGGCATGCTTCGTTGCAAAACGCTATGGTTGCTTGCGATCGTCTGCATCCCGATCGCCATGGTCGGGCAGGACCGCATCGGCATCTTCGGTCGCGTCGTTCGCGACCCCCTTCACGCAGGTCCAGTTCTCGGCGTCCGCCGAATTGCCCGTCCCCTTGTACTTGGCGACTTTCGGAAACACACAGAGCGGGCGCGTGAACGCGACGCCTTTGCCGGGATTGTCGTCGACGTACTTCGTTGCAATGATCTGGTCCGGCAGAGTGCCGAACTCGACCCAGGCGATCAGGGCCTGGAAGATGTCGTGCTGCGGATCCGACGGAACCGGAAACCCGCCGAAGGCGTTGTTGCCGAAGGCGTTGGCGCCAGCGCCCCCACCGCAATGGCTCACTCCCGGCGCCATGAACAATCGAGCGAACTTGTCGACATTTTCAGCGCCGTATTTCTTGCGCAGACGCTCGAAGTAGTTGGTCGTGCCACGCGAGAAAATCAGCAAATCGGCGGTGCCGTGATAGGTGATGTTCTTGGCCTTGTGCGCGATCAAGCCATCGAGATCGATGCTGTCGGTTCCGATCACCTCTTCGAACCTGGACTCGGACGCGAGGAAATCCGCGGCAAAGGACTGCTCCGTGACGGTATGCCAATCAAAGCCCGGGCTCTGGTGCACCCAATAGGCGAAATGATCGGTTGCGATCGGGAATGGGAATGTCCCGTCGAGCCCAGCCAGGCTCGCGCCGCGATCGAGCCCGAACCACAGCCGGTGACCGCGTGAATCGCGTGGACCATCCCAGATTTTTCTGACCGCGCCGACTTCTTGCGAGCTCAAGCAATTCGGGTTTCCGGGCTGGGCCGAACAGCTCATCTGCGCAGGATCGTAGGTACACAGGCGCGGATCGGCGAGGAACGCGTCAGTGGGGAGAGTGCCGTCACCGGATTTCCCGACGCAAGCAGCGACCGATGCCTGCGTCGCCGCATTCAATTTCGCAGCCGGGATCGGCGCGCCCACTTCATCCTTCATGACCACTTGCCCCCACAATTCCGCGGGGATGAAGCGATCCCAGTTGAAGGCCGGTGCCCCGGTCAGGAGTCCGTCATATTCCTCGGGGTGGCGCTGGGCCATGATCCAGCCCTGTCGCCCTCCGGTCGAGCATCCGGTCCAATAGCTGAAGCGTGGGCCCGTGCCATAGAAGGCCCGCACGATCGCTTTGCCTTTGCGCGCGAGTTCCAGTTCCGAGCGTTCGGCGAAATCCTCGATGAGTCGGGTATTCAGCGTATCGACGGGCAGCTTCAGCGCAAATCCGCCACCACCAAGGCCATTGTTGGCGGCGAAAGCAGAGTGGCCGGTATCGGTGGACGCCGTGGCACTTCCGCCCTGCAAGGCATCGGCGAGCGCGCCCCAGGAAATCGTGCCGGCGTAACCGCCGCCCCCGACGCCTCGGAACCGGTTGGTCCATGCGCTAGGCAGCGGAAGCCAGATCTCGATATTGATTTGCGGCGCGACCACGATCGAAACTTCGCAAAACGCCGGCAGATTAGGAATTGGCGGAGATGCATGGGGCGTCGTCGACGTCGGGACGAAACCTGCCGGATCCGGCGGTTGAAACGTTCCCCCAGGGAAGGACTTGGCCTTTATCGAGACCACATCCTGGATTTCAGAATTAGCCAATGCCTCGCAACTCGCTGCCGCTGCAGCGTTTGGCGTGGCCACAACTGCACCCAACAGAACAGCTGAGCACGACAGCACTCTCAATCCGCGCACCATGGTTCTCCTCCTCCCTTCGTTGACGTCCTTCTCACAGGTTGGACGTGAAATTTTTTGATTGGGCGAACGACACCGGTCGGGTCGCTTGAGAGAATGAGGCGCGGCACCCGACCGGCGTCACTTTCATCGCTGCGGAATGGAAGGCGCGACCATCTGCGCATGTGATGCAGGACGCGCCGCAAGAAGGAACGGACCGGCTTGGAATCGGCGACCGGCGCTGTGCAGCGGATCGACAGGGGGCACTTATTTCTGCACGCGTTCATTCCACGCCCCACGCCTGTCCAGAAGACGGCCGCGACCAATGTGAATGAAATAAAATGCATGCCCACGAGGATGCGCGAGCGACTATCGCCACAAATGCAAGGGATTGCATGGCGATTCCGCGTTTCCCCGGATCGTTTATGTATTATACTGCATAAACGAGCACGAACGCGAGGCCGGAGTCAAGAGTGCAAATGCACTATTCCCCGTCCCGTTCGTCCTGATCATCAGCCTCGAAGACGGCGTTCGAACCGGCGAAGCGACCTCAGAAACAACCGCCCGTGTATCGACACGAGCCTCGACATGCACAAGGGCGCGCGACGAGTTCGGGGTCGCTGCATTTGCAAAACACACTGGTTGCGAAAGTCGCGCGCGGCTCACGCCGCGATCGAAGCCGCCTCAGCCTGGTCCTCGACCAGCGCGATCGCGTCGCGCAAGACCTCGATGCCGGCGCCTGGCTTGACGCCGTGTTCGGAGAGATGGCGGCGGAATGCGCGCGCGCCACGCACGGCGTGAAAGGCGCCGACGAAGTGCCGGGTCATGGCGTGAAGGCGCACGCCGTTTGCGAGCTGATCGGCCACATAGGGCAGCAACGCCTCGAAGACGTCCTTCATGGCCCGGTGCGGCGCTGCCGCCCCGAACAATTCGGTATCGACCGACAGCAATCGCCACGGCTCCTGATAGGCCGCGCGCCCGAGCATGACGCCATCGACACGATCGAGGTGCCGCTTGGCTTCGGCGAGGCTGCCGATGCCGCCGTTGATGATGACGGGTACGCCCGACAGCGAGGCCCTGAGCCGATAGACCCGCTCATAGTCGAGCGGCGGGATGTCGCGATTTTCCTTTGGCGACAATCCGTTCAGCCAGGCCTTGCGGGCGTGCACGATCAGCGCGTCCGCGCCCGCGGCAACGACCGCCCGCGCCAGCGTGTCCAGCGCAACTTCCGGATCCTGATCGTCGATGCCGAGCCGGCACTTGACCGTGACGGGGATTTTGACCGCCCGCTTCATCGCCGCAACACCGGTGGCGACCAGCGCCGGCTCAGCCATCAGACAGGCGCCGAAACGCCCGTCCTGCACGCGGTCCGACGGGCAGCCGACATTCAGGTTGATCTCGTCGTAGCCGAAATCCTCGCCGATCCCAGCGGCTGCAGCCAGCTCGCGCGGATCCGAACCTCCGAGCTGAAGCGCGACGGGATATTCGCATGAACTGAAACCGAGCAGCCGCGTCCGGTCGCCATGGATGACGGCGCCGGTCGTCAGCATTTCGGTATAAAGCAGCGCGTGCCGCGTCATCTCACGATGGAAGACGCGGCAATGCCGGTCGGTCCAGTCCATCATGGGAGCGACGGAAAAGCGATAGTCTTGCGATTCCAATGATTTATCCTACACTCTCAATGGGATGAAACACGAACGTGTGCACTCCAAACTAGACGAAATTCCACACGTTTGTATCCGTTTTGACCTCTCGGTGCACACATAGTGCACACGAAAGCGGGAGTGCACACGCGTGGCGACCTTCGCTCAATTGGCCTCGGGAAACTGGCGTCCAGGTCCGCCGCAAGACCCGCTATGTGGCCGAGACGTTCCGGAGACGCAAGGACGGCGAAGAACTTGGAAGGAAGCGCGCGAAACAGGGCGCCGGACCCGCAACACCAGCGATCGATATGTCTTTCATTAGGACGATCGTATCGCACGCGGCGAAGACGTCGCGTTTTTGCGCGTCGGCCGCCAAGTCATTCGCCCCTTGAGCCGCAATCCAGGAATAGAATCTTGCGTCCTGCAGTGCAAATTGTCCATAAGCCACCTTGGCGTCGTCGCTGGCTGGGTACGTCATCGTTGCCGCAAGCCCGGCAAGTTCCTTGCGCAAATCCGACGACAGTCGCTCCGCAGCGCGAGCAGCCATATAGGGCTCGAGCGGCAAGCATAAATCGAACATTTCCTAGAAGCGCTGGCGCGAAGGCATTGGCGCACGCTGTACAAAAGCGATCACGCCACCGCCTCCAAGGCGGGGCAAGATGCAGCAATTGCCGCCAATACTTCATCGGTCGTCATCACATCGGCGAAGATGGCGGCCATGCTGCAGAGAGTGGCGTTGTGCTCGGCATCGGTGATGGCCGCATTGCCGTCGGCCACGAAGATGATCTTATAGTTCATCTGCTGGGCATCCCGCGCCGTCGACTCACAGCAGCAGTTGGTCAGGGTTCCCGTGATGATCAACGTATCGATGCCGCGCGCGGTCAAAAGGCCATGCAGGTCGCAGGTACCGGGAATGAAGGCGCTGAACCGGGTCTTGTCGACGACCAGGTCCTCGGGCTGCACATTTAGATCGGGCCAAAGCTCGAAATTGGGGTTGCCGGGCGCAAATGAGAGCGAGATCTTGTCGCGCTCAGCCGGGCTTACCATCGCATCGTACCAGGCCGTCCATTTCAGCGGCTCCGCCGGATTGTAAGTGTAGCGCAGGAACACGCAGATCCCGCCGGCGGCGCGCACCGCCGCCGAAATCGCGTTAACGTTGGGTACGATCTCGCGCGCGACCGGCACTTCAACTGGCGCCCCTTCGGCCATGAACCCGACCTGCAGGTCGACGACGACATGCGCTGTGCGTGTCAGATCGAGCTGGGCAAACACGTGGTCGCGGCCGCGCAGAGCCCGGCCGCGGGCTTGGACGGCGGGATCAATCTCAATCTTGTGCATGGGATCACCTTTGGTTTGAGACAGACGCGGAAGGACGGAAAATCCGGGTCGGATGATCTGCCACGCGGTGCCGACGCCTACGGCGGATCCGCCCAATGCGCAAACGGACCGGAAGCATGGCATGTCGCCGGGTCATTATCCAAAAATTCCTCCAAAAATCATATTCTTCCAGTTCGTTCAGGTACAGCCGTTAAATTGAGCACGCTGACCGGTTCGACGGTCAGTCCGACGCGACAGCACCCTCCTGAATTCACCGACCGTTTCGCGCACGATGCTGAGGGTTCGCGCTCTGATCCGAGCTCAATTGCAGCCGCTTGCACTGCGGCCCTTGCCACCTGGTGCTAGCGGACAGGCGTATGCCGCATGGCCCAATCCGGACCCGGCATGAAAATTGCTCGCGTTTTCATGTAAAATTGTCGACGCGACAGCTCTTGCTGCGCCGAGATCCCCGCATCCAATGGGACGCACCATGAACCCGCCGCTCTCCGATCTGGTCCAGGCCAATGCCAAACTCTGGTCGGGGGTCGAGCCTCCGAACGCTGCCGCGGTCGAAATGGCCGACATGCTCGCTCAGGTCATCGAGGGCTTCGAGCGCTTGCGCGGCGAACTGCAGTTCGAGGACGAGCCGGCCACCTTCCTGGCGGCGTTGCAGGCAACCAAAGAGATCGGGCAATGAACGCTCCAATAGCCAGGCCCTCCTCGCTGCAGGACCTCACTCTGGTCGAAGCCGCACGCCAGGTCGCCTCAGGCGAGACGACATCGCTCGCCCTGACTGAAGCCGCGCTCGCCGCCTGCGAGGCCCTCAACTCCAGACTCAATGCCGTGATCTGGCTCGATCGGACGGCTGCACTCGAAGCTGCCGAGGCGCTCGACCGGCAGACGGCCTCCGGCAAGCCGCTCGGCCCCTTGCACGGCGTGCCGCTGGCGCACAAGGACATGTACTATCAGGCGGGCAAACGATCGACCTGCGGCTCGGCCATCCGTCGCGACTTCCGCCCCAAGGTGACCGCTACCGTGATCGAGCGGCTGCATGCGGCGGGAAGCCTGACCATCGGCGGGCTCAACATGGCGGAATTCGCGCAGAATCCTACGGGCCACAACAAGGCCTTCGGCGATTGTCACAATCCGTGGGCGTTCGACTACTGCACCGGCGGATCCTCGTCGGGTTCGGGCGCGGCGGTGGGTGGACGTCTGGTGACCGCGGCGCTTGGCTCGGACACGGGCGGCTCGATCCGCTTGCCTGCCTCGATCTGTGGTGTCACCGGCATCAAGCCGACGCAAACAAGAGTCTCGCGTTTTGGCGTGATGCCGCTGTCGTTCTCGGCCGACAATGTCGGCCCGCTCGCCCGCACGGCGCTCGACTGCGCGACGATCCTGAACGTCATAGCCGGCGCCGATCCCAAGGACCCGACCTGCGCCACCGAACCTGTACCGGATTACGTCCGCATGCTCGACGGCGACGTCAAAGGCCTGAGGATTGGCGTGCCGACGAACTATTTCTTCGATGATATCGATGCGGAGGTGGCTGCCGCTTTCACGGCGGCGATGGAGGTGCTTCAGGCCCGCGGCGCCGAAATCATCCCCCTCACCATCCCGCACATGGATGCCATAGCAGCCTATGGCGCGGTCGTCTCGCGCTGCGAGGCCGCAACAATCCACGCGCAATGGATGCGCGACTGTCCCGGCCAGTATGCCGTTCACCTCAGCGGGCGGCTCTACGGTGGCTACGGGATCCCGGCCGCCTATTATCTGGAGGCCCTCGAGCGGCGTGGGCCTATCCTGATGGCGATAGGTGCCGAGGTCTTCAGCAAGTGTGACGTCTTCGCCACGCCTACCCTGCGCACCAAGGTGCCGACGTTGCTGGCGACCGACATCGATGCCGGCACCCCGGGCGCGATCGCAGCCTTCAATAATCTGTCGATCAATACGCGACCGATCAACTACATGGGCCTGCCCTCGGTCAGCGCCCCCTGCGGCTTCGACAGCAAAGGGCTGCCAATCGGCTTGCAGATTCAGGGCAGGCCCTTCGCCGAAGGTCGCGTCCTGAAAGTCGCCGACGCCTATCAGCGCGACACCCATTGGCACAGCCTCAAACCACCGTTGTGAGGCCTGGGCCGCCTTCACCCGTCACCCGTCACTGGGACCCCCTACCTGCCGGAAGGATCATGCATGACCGCCCACTCGCTGACCGCATCACCCGAGACTTGCCACTGGGGCTATTTCGAGTCGACCGCCCTGCCGGTGCTGACCGTGAAGAGCGGCGACCGCGTCACCATCGACACGGTTACCGGGGCGGCGGACCACTTGCCGAAGGAGCCGGGATTTCACATTCCGCCCGCCGTCCTCGAAATCCACAAGGTGCATCGGCCGAGCCCGGGGCCGCATATCCTGACCGGACCGGTCTATGTCGAGGGTGCAAAGCCCGGAATGGTCCTGGAGGTCCGCATCATCGACATCACCTTCTTTCAGGATTGGGGGTTCCAGCTCATCATCCCGCTGTTGGGGACGCTGCCCTATGACTTTGATCGGTTCCACTATTCCCTGATCCCGATCGACAGCCAAGCGATGCTCGGTACACTGTCCTGGGGTCTGAAGCTTCCACTGAAGCCTTTCTTCGGCGTGATGGGTGTCGCCCCGCCGCCCGGCTGGGGTCGTGCCACCTCGACGGTGCCGCAGGCGTTCGGCGGCAATCTCGACAACAAGGAATTGGTCGCCGGCACGACGCTTTATCTGCCGATCTTCACGGAAGGCGCTTTATTCTCCTGCGGCGACGGGCATGGCGCCCAGGGCGACGGCGAGGTCTGCATTACCGCAATCGAGACCGCGCTCACCGGAACCTTCGAGTTCATCGTGCGCGACGATCTGTCGTTCACCTATCCGCGCGCCGAAACCCCGACCCATTACATCACCATGGGAATGGATCCGAGCCTCGATGAATGCGCCAAGATCGCGTTGCGGGACATGATCCGGCTGATCGGCGAAGTCCGCGGTCTGTCGGCGGAGGATGCCTACATGCTCTGCAGCCTGGCCGCAGACCTGCGCGTGACGCAGACCGTCAACGGCTCCAAAGGCATCCATTGCATGCTGGAGAAGGCGCTGATCGCCCCGCCGGCCAGAGCCTAGAGCATGATGGGGTTAGGTTGAGTTTGTTGCGGCCACGGAAGTGAGCTCCCTCGCCCCGTTCTTACGGGGCCGAGACGAGCAAAGCTCGCTCTGAGAGGGTTGGGGTGAGAGCTCTCACCGCGAATTCAGCTCGTGGAGAGTCCCCCTCACCCGAAATTCGCGATCGCGAATTTCGACCTCTCCCCGCAAGCGGGGCGAGGTGGAGCAAGCGGCGCATCCCGATTCAATCAAAAGTCATCGCGCTCTAGGGTTCTGGACGATTGATCCCGGGCGCAGGCCGTCAAGCGGACCCCGCCGCTGAACCATTCAACTATCCATGATGTCCGTCAGCAATCGCCGCAGCTCTTCCATCTTGGCCGGCGGGATCCGCTTTTGCAGGCGGTCCTGCTGCGAGATTGTGATGCGGTCGAGGCGCTTGAACAGGGCCTTGCCGCCGGCCGCCAAGCGGATCAGCACCCGGCGACGATCGTTCGGGTCCGGCGTGCGATAGACGACCCCGTCCGACACCATGCGATCGATGATCTTGGTCAGGGTTGTCGGCTCAATGAGCGCGCGCTGGGCCAGGTCGCCCATCGACCGGCCATCGGAGTTCTGCAGCAATTCCAGGATGCGCAGCTGCTCGATCGGCACGCCGGCCGGCCGCAACCGCTCCTCCAGCTCGTCCTCGAGCCGTTTGTTGACCATGGCGATAATATAGGCCAATTGCTCATTCAGTCTGGTATCAGGCATGGCGTACCGCAGCATCCCCCGGGAAATCGATCCATTTTTCATTCATTTCGATTGGTAGGTCTTAGCGCCACGCGTCCCGAAGAGCAACCGGATTCGCCTGACATATCGCTGGCGACGTTGATTTGCCGCAGCCAGCCGCTTCCACTGCCGGATCCGGCGGACCCGCCCGCTCACATCGGCAGATGATGTCAACCGAATACGGTTCAATGCGTCCTGATCAGGTTGAACCCGATGCCATCGGCCTGGACGAAATGGACGCGCGGCTCTTCGACGAATTTCGACCTCGGGAGGAGATGGCGCACCGAATCCCGCCGCAGCCGCGACACAAACTGCGCGGTTCGCCGGCCGCTATATGCCCCGACATGGCGCGCGACCGCCCCGGCCAAGTGGATGCCCTCGTAGCAGGATTGACCGAAGACCGACACGCTCGGCGCAAATTCGCCGAAGGATCGGTGATAGAGTTCCATGAAATGCTCGTTGCTGAAGGACTTGAAGGACGGGGTGAAGGTGGTGGCTGCATAGAGGTTGGGTGTCGATTCGGCACCGATGCCCATCAGCACGTTTTCGTCGACCCCGAGGCCGAAGCGCATGATCGTGTCGGCAAGGCCGGCCTCAGCGAAGGCACGGTTGAACTTGACCACTTCCTCCCCGAGCAGAAACATTACGACGACGTCGGGACGCAGACGCCGGATGGTGTCGATCGATTGGTCGTAGTTCTCCCGGAACGGTATCGTCAGTTCGCTCACCACCCGGCCGCCGGACTCGGCGATGATCCGTCCTGCAGTCTCGATCGCCCGGTGGGGCCAGACATAGTCGTTGGCAAGAAGACAAAACCGCCGCGCCCGCCGCTCCTCGACAAACCACGGCAGACAGCGGCTCATCAGGCCGCTGTCGGTGCCGCCGATGGCAATCGTATTCGGGTCCCGCTCTTCGCCCTCATAGTTGGGCGTATAGTAATAGGGAACACGCCCGGCGAGGTGATCCTTGATGACCTGTCGGACGTTGCTCGGATGCATCCCGACAATCGCGTCCACGCCTTCAACTTCGACGAGGTCGGAGGCTACGGCCGCCGCGTCGATATCATTCCATCCGGGATCGGCGATCAGGATCTGCATTTCCGTGCCCCGGATGCCGCCCGCCGCATTGATTTCGCCGGCGGCCATGATGGCACAAGCCTCCGTCGATGGCCCCCACAGTCCGGCCGGCCCGCTGCGGGAAATCAATACTCCGACTTTCATGGGCGGACTCCAATAAAAGACCTCGCTGCCGCCGGCGTGGCCGCAGCGTCGAGCGTCCCTCCATGAGTGTCAGTTAGCCGTTGAACGGCTCCCCAATACCTGCAAGACACGCGCCAATCCGCGCAATCGGCTCGCTTGGAGAAGACTCCCTCGCGGTCCAGATACTTGAAGCAGCCGCCACCGCAGTCGCCGCAGAGGGAAGGAAGCCGCTCTTCTGCGCTCGATGCTCAAAATCCCATCGCAACTGCTGCGTCTTTTTCATTGAAAATTGGATCATTCTAATTTCAAATATAAGAGATCCAGCGCCCAGACCCCACGCCCCTGCCCGATGCAATCCATCGGTCTTCAGCCGGTCGACGGATGATCGTCTCGCTCTTGCACCCCCCTACCTCACCGGAGACCTTCATGAGCCTGCATTACACCAGCCTGTTGGACTTGTCGGCCAAGCTCAAATCCGGAGCCGTCTCGCCGGTCGAGGTGACAAAGGCCATCCTCGGCCGGATCGACGCGATCGATAGGACATACTTGAGCTATACAACCGTCACCGCCGAGCGGGCGATGGCGCGGGCGAAGGCCGCGGAGGCCGAGATCGCCGCGGGCCTCTGGCGTGGTCCCCTGCACGGGGTGCCGATCGCGGTGAAGGACTTGTGCGACACCACCTATGCGCCGACGGCGGCGGGCATGTTCATCCACAAGGACCGGATGCCGAGCGTCAACGCGACGGCCGTCGACCGGCTCGAGGCAGCCGGTGCGATCATGCTGGGCAAGCTGACGATGACGGAAGGAGCCTTCGGAGCCCATCACCCCAAGATGCCGAAGCCGAAAAATCCCTGGCATCTCGGCCATTGGACGGGAGCATCCTCGTCGGGATCGGGCGCGGCAACGGCGGCCGGCCTCTGCTACGGCTCGCTCGGATCAGATACCGGCGGATCGATCCGGCTTCCGACCGGCGCTTGCGGCCTATCCGGCATCAAGGGCACCTGGGGGCGCGTCAGCCGCTTCGGCGTCTGCGATCTGGCCGAATCCCTCGACCACCTCGGGCCTATGGCGCGCACCATGGCCGATACGGCGGCGCTGCTGCAGGTCATCGCCGGCGCCGATCCCAATGACCTGACGGCATCGACCGTCCCAGTGCCCGACTATCTGGCCCTCCTCGGCGGTGGCATGCGCGGTCTCAAGATCGGCCTCGATGAAGCCTTTGTGTTCGAAGGCACTGACCCGGACGTGGCAGCCGCCATAAGGTCGGCGCTGGAGGTCTTGGTCTCGCTCGGGGCGATCATCGTGCCCGTTAAGATGCCGGACATGAGCGAGCTGGGCACCGCCTGGACGAACCTGTGCGCCGTCGAGACGACCCTTGCCCATGATGCGACCTATCCGTCGCGGGCAAGCGAATACGGACCGGAAATCGCCGGCTTCCTTGACCGCGGGCTTGCGCTGACGGCGAAAGAAGTGGGCGATTCGCAGATCGTGCGCGACATCTTCAAGGGCGGCATGTCTGCGCTGTTCGGCCTGGTCGATCTGCTGATCGCGCCGGTGATCCCGAACAAGGTGCCGACCGTCGAGGTCTGGGACGAGATTGCCAAGGGCAAAGGCGATTTCGGCACCTACATCAAGTTTACTGCCCCGTTCAACGCCTCCGGCAACCCGACGGCGATCATGCAGGGCGGTTTCGACAGCAATGGCCTGCCGATCGGCTTCCAGCTGATCGGACCGAATTGGTCGGAGGCCCTGCTGTTCCGCGCAGGCCACACATTCCAGACGGTGACTGACTGGCACACCAAGCATCCGCCGCTCTGACCGGAGGCCTCTGACAAAAGTGGGCCCTGCCCCGGTCGGCAAGGTCCCCTCGATGGTTCCAGAGAGCTATTCCGAAGCGTCGTCTGCCTCGGAGCTGGGATTGGCAGTGCTTGGCTCAGCCGACGGGTGGGCGACGGAGATGCCAGTCGGTTGCCTGCTGAAAGGCATGAGATGCGGCGAGGAGCCGGTCCTCGCTCAGATGCGGGCCGACCAGCTGGAAGCCGATCGGCAGGTCGAGGCTGGAAAATCCGCCCGGCATCGTCACCGTCGGACTGCCCGACATGTTGAACGGACAGGTGTAGCGCAGCAGCTTCGGGACATTGGCCATGAACGCGTCCGTGTCGGCGTATTTCACGCCGACGCCAGGCATCACGGGAGCCAGGATGGCATCGACCTCCTCGAACATCAGTCGCAGTCGGCCCTTGAAGATGTCGCGATCGATTTGGTGTTTGGCATAGCGGACCGGATCATAGGCCATCCCGTCGGCAACGGCCTTGCCGAGATGACGGCCGAAATCGTCGGGCGCCTTGAGATACGCCTGCTTGTGGAAGATCGCCGACTCGACCTGGCAATAGGCCAGTTGGGCATTGGCCACATCGGTGACGTCCGGCAGCTTGACCGGCACCACCTCGGCGCCGATGGCGGCGAAGACCGCCGCGGCTGCCTCGATCACGGCAATCGTCTCGGTGTCGTTGTCTTGCCCGACGTAGGTGATGTCGAGGCCGATTTTCATGCCTCTCGCCCCTGATACTCCATCCAGCGCTGCCAGAAAATCGGGCACGGGCGCGCGCAGGCTGGTGGGATCATGCGCATCGTACCCGGCCATCGCCGCCAGCATCGCCGCGCAATCGGCGGCACTGCGTGCCATCGGGCCGATGGTGTCGAGCGATTCCGACAGGGGAAATGCGCCATGGCGGCTGACCCGGCCCCAGGTCGGCTTCACGCCGGTGACGCTGCAGGCATGCGAGGGGAAGCGGATCGAGCCGCCGGTGTCCGAGCCCGTGCTCGCAAAGCACATGCCGCTCGCCGTCGCCACACCCGAACCCGACGAGGAGCCTCCCGGCCAATAATCCATGTTCCAGGGATTGAGCGGCTTCTCCCAATCCGGATGGTGCTCGCCGAAGGCGCCTTCATGCAGGTTCAGCTTGCCGAGGGTGACGGCGCCGGCCACCTTCAGCCGATGTACCGGCGTGCCGTCGAACTCCGGCACGAAGTCCTTGTGCACGCGCATGCCGAAAGTCGTCGCAACGCCCTTCGTGAAATTAAGATCCTTGAAGGCGATCGGCACGCCGTGCAGCGGGCCACGATAGCGTCCCGTCGCAATTTCAACCGCCGCACGCCTCGCCTCGATGCGGGCCGCTTCCGCGGTCACGAGGAGGTAACTGTGCAGCTTCGGATCGAGCGCTGCGATCCGGTCCAGCATGGCCTCAAGCAGATCGACTGGCGACAGCTTGCCCGATCTGAGCGCTGCCGAAACCTGCATGATCGATTGATAGTGCAACGCTTCTGTCATGGGGTGTCCAGTCGTGCCGGGGAATGAAGAGGCAGCGGAGCGTCGTCAGGCGGCCTTGGCGAGCGCCGGGCGCAGCCGGCCGAAGCCACTGACCGCCTCATAGGCCGCTCCGATGCGCAGCGTCGTCACCTCGTCGAAGGCGCGTCCGACAATCTGCAGTCCCAGCGGCAGGCCCGAGGACGACAGCGCTGTCGGAACCGACAGCGCCGGATTGCCGGTGACATTGAAGGGGATCGTGTACATTCCGAGCCAGCGGGTGACATCACGGCCGAACACCTCGAAGGGGGCGGCGGGCGTCAGGCCCGCAGCGGTGAGCACGGCATCGTGGCTCTTCAGGATCGTTCCGTTCACGAGAGTGGTGAGTTCGGCCCGGAGGCGGAAGGCCTGGACGAGATCGGCTGCGCTGAGAACGGCACCCGGCGCGATGCGCTGGTAGGCATAGCGGCCATAGGCGAACGGCCGTGTCTTCAGGTCCTGCTCGTGGATGGCATAGGCTTCGGCATTGAGAATGATGCGCCCGCAAGCCTCGAACAACTCGTAGGCAGGCAGGTCGATTTCGCTGACCTCAGCGCCAAGGCTGGCGATGGCCTGCGCCGACGCGTCGAGAGCGGCGAGGACTTCCGGCGAGGTGATCGGATTGCCGGCGAAGAAAGATCTGGCATACGCAATCTTCAGGCCCTTCAGATCCTTGCCCAGATCAGCGGAAAAATCGGGCACCGCGAGGTTGGCGCTCGCCGGATCGCGTGGGTCGTATCCGGCGATCACCTGCATGGTCAGGGCCGTATCCTCAACCGAGGCGGATAGCGGACCGCAGTGATCGAGCGTGAAGGAAAGCGGAAACACGCCGCGCCGGGAAACGCGGCCGTAGGTTGGCTTCAGTCCCACGGTGCCGCAGTGACAGGCCGGCCCGCGGATCGATCCGCCGGTATCCGATCCCATCGCCATGCGGACCATGCCCGATGCCACCGCCGCCGCCGAGCCGGAGGACGAGCCGCTGGTCGAGTGGGCCGGATTCCAGGGATTGCGGGCGGGCGGGAACGGCAAGTCGAAGCTCGGTCCGCCGATGGCGAATTCGAAAGTGCCGACCTTGCCCAGCAGCACCCCGCCGCCGGCCGCGAGCTTGACGGCGACGACACTGTCCTGCTCCGGCACATGATCGACGAAGAGCTTGGAATGACACGTCGTTCTGATGCCTGCCGTGGCATAGATGTCCTTCAGGGCGTAGGGAATACCCTGAAGCGGCCCCTTGTCGATCCCTTGGGAAAAATCCGCGTCGGCCTGTCGGGCATCGCTCAGCGCCCGTTCGCTGGTCAGGGCAACGAAAGCGCAGAGGTCGCCGTCGAGCGCGGCGATACGGCCAAGAGCTGCCTCCGTCAGGGCGACCGACGTGAGCGTGCCGGACCGCAACTGGCGGCCCGCCTCGGCGATCGGCAAGTCGGTTGGACCGGATGTGATCTCTGCGGCAACGGGAAAGTTCATCCGGGTGCTCCTGCTCGGTTACGGCGCCGGTCAAGTTCCCGGGCCGTGCACGGGAAACATGGTGTCCGGCGCTTGAGCGCCGGGCGGTCGAGAGGGCGACGATCAGACCGCTGGCGGCAGGCTGGAATAGGCAACAAGGCTGAAGACGTTCGAGGGCTCGTGCGCTGCCGCGCGCGGCTGGCGCAGAAGATGCGTCGCCCGCCGCAGGGCACGCGCCTCGGACAACACGCCCGCCAGCAAATCCGCGGGAACGCCGAGGCCCGCCGCCGCCAGCAGCGACCGCGACTCCGCATCGAAAGCTTCGAACGGATCAGACATGGCCGGCTCCTCCTGTCGGGTCGATATGGAAATTCCTGTTCTCATCATTAGCAAAATGAATTATCTATTTTAAGCGCATATATTGGGCGACGTTTGCCTAATTCTGCCACAGCAATAACACCCTATTTTCCTGCATTTAGTTCCAGGTTTGCGCCTCAACTGAAGGACCCGCAGCCGATCAAAAATTTGCGCAAATTGAACGTAATACTAGAACTTTCATCTAATTTTTTGGGCCATCCAGCGGCTTCCATTCGGCTGAAATCACGACCATCTCTGGCAATTGGCATCGCGCTTGCAAAGACCTCCGGCAAGATGGCGCCGGACGGTCCTGGCCATTCCGCGTCCTACAGGTTCTTGAATCGGAGGCTCCATATGCAATCGCGTTTTTGGACTAGAGGTCTAGCGTCCCTCAGGGCTGTCGCACTCGGCTTCATCATGAGCGGCATGGCGACGGCGACGGCCTCGGCGGAGAGCACGCTCCGGGTGGCCATGACGGCAGCGGATATCCCAGACTGGACTGGCGCGCCGGACCAAGGTTACGAGGGCTATCGATTCGTCGGTTTCTCGCTCTATGACTCACTTGTCCTGTGGGATCTCTCGTCCTCCGACAAAGCCGCTGACATCAAGCCGGGCCTCGCGGAGAGCTGGGCGATCGATCCAAACGATCACAAGAAGTGGATTTTCAAGCTCCGCAAGGGCGTGACATTCCATGATGGCTGTCCGTGGAACGCCGACAGTGCGATCTGGAACTACAAGCGCGTGATGGATTCGTCATCACCGCAGTATAATCCGCGCCACCACGCAGGCCAGAGCTGGCTGATCGTCAACGTCTCCAAGATGGACAAGGTCGACGATTATACGATTGCCCTGACCACAGCCATCGAAGATGCGCTTCTGCCTTACGAGGTTCCTGGATTTTTCCAGATCTCGAATTGCGCGGTTACCAAGCTCAACAACAATTACGATGAGTACGCAAAGCATCCCTACGGCACTGGTCCCTACAAGTTCGACAAGGTGGTCCCGCACGAGCGGCTCGAAGTTGTCAAGAACGCGGACTATTGGGACAAGGGCCGGGTGCCCAAGGTCGATCGCATGGTGCTTCTGCCGATGCCGGAAGCATCGACGCGCGCTGCTGCACTGTTGGCCGGACAGGTCGACTTCGTGGAGGCTCCCTCGCCGGACACGATCCCGAAATTGAAGCAGTCCGGCATGCAGATCATCACAGTGCCCTATCCCCATAACTGGGACTATCAGGTACGTGCGGATCGGCCGCCGTTCGATAACCTGAAGGTGCGGCAAGCCGCAAATTATGCGATCAACCGCGATGAAGTGGTCGACATGCTGCAGGGCGTCGCGACCGCCGGCTACGGCAAATTCATCGAATCGCAGCCCTATTATGGCAATCCGATCAAGTACACTTACAACCTGGAGAAGGCGAAGGCGCTGCTAAAGGAAGCGGGTTGCCTGCCATGCAAGATCACCGTTGGTATCTCCACCTCCGGGTCGGGCCAGATGCAGCCACTGCCGATGAATGAATTGGTCAAAGAACAGCTCGAGGCCGCCGGCTTTCAGGTCACGTTGGACCCAATCGACTGGAATACACTGATCGACGTCTACATCGGCGGCGCCAAGAAGTATCCCAAGTATGATGCCATCAATGTCTCGCTCTCCTCGATTGAACCGTTGCAGGGCATCATGAAGAGCGGCATGACGCGCTATCAGACGCCGAACGGCTTCAACTGGGGCCTGTTTTCCAATGCCGAAGTCGACAAGCTTGGCGAAGCGGCCCTCGCCGAGTTTGATGCCGAGAAGCGCAACAAGATCATCGCGGCGATGCACGAGAAACTCGTGGCAGAGGCCTACGAGATCTTCATCGTGCACGACCTCAACCCGCGCGCCCTGTCGCCGAAGGTGAAGGGCTTCGTCCAGGCGCAGAGCTGGTTCCAGGACATGACGCCGATCTCGGTCGATCCGTGATCCCGCGCCGCCGGGGGGCCGCGCGCTCCCCGGCACCGAACTTGCGACATACGACTGGATGATTCGGCCGCGACCGGCATCGCTTCACGGTGATTGCGACAACCGCAGCCAACGCGTCAAAGGTATCAGCGAAGGGGTCATCGGATGTGGCTTTACGCGGCACGACGCATTGTCTTCACGATCCCGATCGGCTTGGGCGTTACGCTCATCTGCTTCGCCCTGATTTATCTGGCACCGGGCGATCCGATCCAGAGTTTGCTTCCGCCCGATGCAACGGCAAAGGACATCGCCGAACTGAAGCATGTCTACGGCCTCGATAAGCCGATCCCGGTGCAATATGTGATTTGGCTCGGCCGGGCGCTGACCGGCGACCTCGGAATGTCGATCCAGACCAACAAACCGGTGCTGGATGAAGTCACCCGGGCTTTTGCGAATACGTTCACGATTTCGGTTATTTCGGTGATCCTGGCGATGGCGATGGCGCTCGTGCTGGGGATCGTAGCGGCCTTTCATGTCGGCGGCTGGGCCGACCGCGTGGCGACAGCCGTCGCCGTGCTCGGCATCAGCGTGCCGACGTTCTGGCTGGCGGTCGTGCTTGTGATCCTGTTTGCTGTCGAGCTGGGATGGCTCCCCGCCACCGGCATGGGGTCGCAGGGCTCGAACGGCTTCAGCTGGTTTGTCTGGGAACAGGCCAAGTTCGCGATCCTGCCGATCGTCTCGATGACCCTGACGCCGCTCGGCATTCTGATGCGCACGACGCGGTCCAGTCTGGCGGAGATCCTCAGCCAGGACTTCATCCAGACGCTGCGGGCAAAGGGCCTTTCGGAAACGGCAGTCGTCAAGCACGCTATCCGAAACGCGCTGCCGCAGATCATGGCGATGTTCGGGCTGCAGCTCGGCTACCTGGTTGGCGGATCGATCCTGATCGAGACGATTTTCACCTGGCCCGGCACCGGGTTCCTGCTCTCCAAGGCGATCCTGACCCGCGACATTCCGCTGCTCCAGGGCACGATCCTGGTCCTGGCCATGGCTTTCGTCGCCATCAATCTCATCGTCGACCTGCTGCAGACGCTGGTTGATCCTCGCATCAAACGTGCCTGATCCCGGGGCTTAGCCTTAAGTATTCGGAGACCGCAATGACCGATGTTCCTGCAACGCCGTCTCTGATCGCACAGACAGCCGCGCCCGCGCCCCACGTTCGCGGTTATTGGGGCAACGTCTGGAATCGGCTGAAGTACGACCATGTGACGTTGTTCTTCCTGGTGCTGATCATCGCCGTCATCCTCTCGGCAGTCTTCGCGCCATGGCTGGCGCCTTTCGATCCCAACAAGTCGAGCATGGCCGCCCGGCTGAAGCCGGTGATGTTCAAGTCTTTCTATCTGGGCACCGACGAGCAGGGCCGCGATATCCTGTCCCGGTTGATCTGGGGCGGGCGAACATCGCTGGTGATGGGCATATCGCCGGTGTTCCTCGCCACCGTCATCGGCGGGTTCTTCGGCGTCTTCGCGGGTTATGCCGGCGGCAAGCTCAATACTGCGATCATGCGGACGATGGACGTCTTCTTCGCTTTCCCCTCTGTCCTCCTTGCCGTAGCGATTTCCGGCAGTCTCGGCAGCGGGCTCGTCAACCAGATGATCACGCTGACGATCGTGCTGATCCCGCCGATCTGCCGCGTCGCCGAGACGGCCACATCGCAGGTTCGCACGATGGACTTCATCGACGCGGCGCGCGCCAGCGGCGCGGGCACCATGTCGATCCTGTTCCGCCACGTGCTGGTCAATGTCATGAGCCCGGTCATGGTCTATTCCTCGACGCTGGTCTCGGCCTCGATCCTGCTCGCCTCCGGCCTTTCATTTCTCGGGCTTGGCGTCTCGCCGCCGACGCCAGACTGGGGCCTTATGCTCTCCACTCTGCGGCAATCGATCTATGTGCAGCCGCTGGTTTGTGCCCTGCCTGGTGTCGCCATCCTCATCACGTCGATTGCCTTCAATCTGGTCAGCGACGGCTTGCGCCAGGCCATGGACGTCAAGGCCTGAGGTCTGGTCCCGCTCCAGCGCAGGTGCTGCTTTGGCTCCGCCCGACACATCAAAGGGTCAACCATGACGATAGCTGTTCCCGAACGTCATTTGCTGCCAGTACCGCCGGGCCATCCGCACGACCGCGGCGGCAAGGCGCAGCCGATGCTGATCGTGCAGAACCTGCGGAAATTCTTCCCCATTCACGGCGGCATCCTGAATCGCAAGGTCGCCGAGGTGAAGGCGGTCGACAATGTCTCGTTCTCTGTGCAGAAGGGCGAGACGCTGGGCGTTGTCGGCGAATCCGGTTGCGGCAAGTCCACCCTCGCCCGTCTGCTGATGCACCTGATGCCGAGCGACCAGGGAACGCTTGTCTTCGACGGCGATCCCGTCGACGAGCCGCGCGGGATCTCGTTGCGCGATCTTCGTCGCAATATGCAAATGGTCTTTCAGGACAGCTATTCCTCGCTCAATCCGCGCCTGCCGATCCTTGAATCGATTGCCTATGGACCGAGCGTGCACGGCGTGAAGCGGGCTGACGCCAAGGCCAAGGCACGCGATCTGCTGGAGAAGGTCGGGCTGCAGCCAGATCTGTTCGCCGGCCGCTATCCGCACGAACTCTCCGGCGGGCAGAAGCAGCGCGTGAACATCGCGCGCGCCCTTGCGCTAGGTCCGCGAATGCTGATCCTCGACGAAGCCGTCTCGGCGCTCGACAAATCAGTCGAGGCTCAGGTTCTCAATTTGCTTGGTTACCTTAAGCGGCACTTCAATCTGACCTATATGTTTATTTCGCATGATCTTCACGTCGTGCAATATATTTCGGATCGTGTTCTGGTCATGTATCTGGGGCAAGTGGTCGAGATCGGGCCAGTCAAGCAGATTTATGAGGCGCCCAAGCATCCCTATACGATGGCGTTGCTCAAATCCCGCCTGATCATCGATCCCGACACGAGGATCGATATTCCGCCTTTGGTCGGCGACCCGCCCAATCCAATCAACCCGCCGTCCGGATGCCGGTTCCGCACGCGGTGTCCTTACGCCGAGGCGATCTGCGCGGAACGAGCTCCTTCGCTGGGCAACGCCACCAACGCCAGGGACGAGCATTTGGCCGCTTGCCACATCACCAATCCGATCGCGGGACATTCGATGGCGGGACAGACGCTCCAGGCGCTCGATGGAGAGGAAATCGTCAAGCGTGCCACCGAAGCCCGTTGAAAGGGATCGCTATGCCGAACGTGTACCAGCTCGGAAAGACCCCCATGACAGCCCAGAGCCCGCTCGTCGAAGTGAAGGATCTTACTGTGAACTTCGTAAGCCGCGAGGCCAACGTCCGGGCGGTCAACGGCGTCAGCTTCGACGTGATGCCGGGAGAAGTGCTCTGCATCATCGGCGAGTCCGGGTCGGGAAAGTCGGTAACGATGCGGTCGCTGATGCGGCTGCATCCGAAGGCGCGGACAGTGATCAAGGGCCAGATGCGCGTGGCTGACTACGATATCATGGCGCTGTCTGACAGCGAAATGAACGCGGTGCGCGGCTCGACCATTTCGATGGTGTTCCAAGAACCGATGACGGCGCTCGACCCGGTCTACACGATTGGCGAGCAGATCGCCGAAACCGTGATGCGGCACGAAAAGTGCTCCATGGACGTCGCCATGCAGCGGGCGCTCGAGCTGCTGCAAATGGTCAAGGTGCCGAGCCCTGAACGCCGGCTGAAGGCCTATCCGCACGAACTTTCGGGCGGCTTACGCCAGCGTGCGATGATGGCGGTCGCGCTGTCCTGCCGCCCGCAACTGTTGCTTGCCGATGAGCCGACCACCGCGCTCGACGCTACGGTGCAGATCCAGGTGCTGATCGTGCTGAGGAAGCTTCAGGAAGAGTTCGGCATGGGCGTCATCTTCGTCACCCATGATCTCGGGGTCGCCGCCCAGATCGCCGATAAGGTCGCGGTCATGTACGCCGGCCGCATCGTCGAATATGGCAGCGTGCGCGACACGCTGCTGTCGCCCAGACATCCCTACACGCTTGGATTGATGGCCTCCACGGTGCATGGCCAGACGCGCGATACGGATATCGATGCCATTTCCGGTTCGCCGCCGGATCTGCGAGCTCTGCCGCCGGGATGCAGCTTCGCGCCCCGCTGCAAACTGGCCGATGCCGCGTGCTCGGCTGCATTCCCCGACCCGACCGACCACGGCAACGGCCACATGACCCGCTGCTTCAAGACCTCCGGGCAGGCCTCGGCTGATGTCACGACCCATATCGCTTGAGTCCTTCCACGGATCGCTCGATGGAGATCGGATCGCAGCTCCTTCAAGGACTATTTGAAATGTCATCCGAAGACGCGCGAGAGCTCGCGCTTGAAGAGCGCGCGGCACGAAAGGGTATTGCCATCATGTTATGTGGTCTGGCGATTTTTGCAGTGCTAAACGGGATCGTTAAGGACCTAACCAAGGTCTTTCCCGTCAACGAGATCGTGTTTTTTCGCGGCGCCTTCGGACTGATACCCCTGACTTACGGGCTCACGACAATTGAGACCCGGCCCCGACTTCGCTTTTATCATGCGATCGCCAATCTGCCGCATGTCGCTGCAATGACCGGCACGCTGGTCTTTGCCTATATCGCCTTCGCTATCCTGCCACTTGGTGAAGTCACGGCGATTTTCTTCCTGCAACCCGTTTTGGTCGCAGTCCTGTCATCGCTTTACTTGCGCGAAATAATCGCGCCGAAGGTCTGGATCGCAATCGCCGTCGGCTTTGCTGGGGTGTTGCTGATCTCCCGGCCGACGGGCTTTTCAACCGACGTCGGGGTCTTCTATGCGCTCGCAGCAGCCATCTGCAGCGCCTTCACCATGATGCAACAGCGATCGCTGTCGATGCGGATGCATACTTTGGAAATCGTGGTCTGGTTTATGGCGCTATCGGCGTTGGCGATGCTGCCGAGTTTCGCCCTCTATTGGGTGACGCCGACATGGCCGCAGCTGGGATATCTGGCCGTGATGGGGCTTGTCTCCGGTGCGGGGCAATTTCTGCTCGTTCTGCCGCTCAAATTCGCGACCGCCTCTCGTCTCGCACCGCTGCAATACACCAATCTGCTGGGCGGGCTCGTCGTCGGCTACCTCTGGTTTTCAGAGGTGCCGGATGTTGCCATGATCATCGGTTGCGCGGTCGTCGTCGCGGCAGCCGCGCTGGTCGTCTCCGCTGGACAGACCGCCACCGCCGAACCCCAGCTCTCTTCAGCCGACCAGAACCGGCCCTGACCATACCCAATCGACAATCCACCGATCAGGAGAAACAGCATGAGTGCCTCCCTGCCGACACCGGAAAAACTCACCTCCATCGCCAAGTCCATGGGCATCCAGTTTGCCGAGGGTGATGCGGAAAGTTTCCTCTCCCAAATGAGCCCGTTCTTTGCCGCTGCCGACCGCACGCTGCAGGCCGTCGATCCGCTGCCCGAGGTCAAATACCCGCGCACGCCCGGATATCGGCCGGGACCGAACGAAGATCCGCTGAATGCCTGGTATCGCAAAACCTCGATCCAGGGAGCGCCGGAGGGCAAGCTCAAGGGCTTCACCGCCGCCCTCAAGGACAATGTGCTGGTTGCCGGCGTCCCGATGATGAACGGATCCTCGTTCATGGACGGTTATGTGCCGGAACTCGACGCCACCGTTGTGACACGCCTGCTCGATGCCGGCGCGAAGATCACCGGCAAGCTCCATTGCGAATATTTCTGCCTGTCGGGCTCCAGCCACACCAATGCGACGGGCGCCTGCCACAATCCCTGGAAGCGGGGCCATTCCGCCGGAGGGTCCTCGTCGGGATCGGGCGCCGCAGTCGCCGCCGGCGAGGTCGACCTCGCGATTGGTGGCGACCAAGGCGGCTCGATCCGCATCCCGGCCTCGTTCTGCGGCATCGTCGGCATGAAGCCCACCCATGGTTTGGTCCCCTATACCGGGATCATGAGCATGGAAGTGACGATCGACCACGCCGGCCCGATGACGCGCACAGTGCGCGAAAATGCGCTGATGCTCGAGGTCATCGCCGGTGCCGACGGCTACGACGTGCGACAGAATCCCGGCTATGTGCCGCCGGAGTACAGCAGGCATCTGGAGGATGGGGTCAAGGGTCTGCGCATTGCCGTCGTCAAGGAAGGCTTCGGACTGCCCGAATCCGATCCGCTGGTGGACGCGAAGGTGCGCAAGGCGGCCGACATACTCGCCTCGCTGGGGGCCATCGTCGAAGAGGTCTCCTTGCCGCTGCACAAGGAGACGCTCGACTTCTTCATGCCCATGGCCGCCGAAGGCATGGTGCGCCAGGCCTTCGACGGCAATGGCATCGCCTCCGGGGCAAACGGGCTCTATTCGACGACCCTGACCGACCGGTTTCGCAACTGGAAGGATCGGGCCAATGAATTCCCGGATACGGTCAAGGTGTTCATGCTCTTGGGCCGGGCCATGGCCGACATGCACGGCGGCAAAATCTGGGCGAAATCATTGAACCTGCGTCGGAACCTGCGCGAACGCTATATGGCGTTCATGGCCAATTATGACATCCTTCTGATGCCGACCACGCCGATGACCGCTCCCGAGCTACCGGCTCCCGACGCGCCGCGGGAAATCGTCCTGCACAAGGCCTGGGAGATGCTTGCCAATACAGCGCCTTATAACGCAACCGGCATGCCATCGCTGACGCTGCCCTGCGGCCTGGCCGAAGGCCTCCCGGTTGGCCTGATGCTCACCGGACGCATGTTCGACGAGGTGACACTCTACCGCGCCGCCTATGCCTTCGAACAGAATCAGGACTGGAAGACGTTGGTGTGAGATCCGTGTGCGGATGGTGCTCGCCGATCAGAAATTTTGTGATTCCCTCAATCTGAACGATAGATTGAGGTTCTCAATGTAGCACCGTCGGATCGGTCAAGAGAGGTTCGGTTTGGCGATGGCGAGCGCCAAGCATTCTTCTTTTGACGACTTGGCGCAGCTGATCGATTAGGCACCTCGTCGGCATTTCCTCTGCCGCGAAAGGCGACGTGGTCGCTGAAGGTCGCGTAGTCGAAGCCCATCGGCTCGGCGCCAACCACAATCTTCGTCAGGTTATTCGCGGCCGACAGGGGCCGGCGTTCGGTGCGTTGAAGCCGATCAGCATTTGTTGCATCCTTCCCAGCATTTCCTGGCATTGCATCAGCCGCGTCGATGCGACAGCATGCGACCGCCAGCGGGGTGGCGGCAAGCCGCGTCCCGCTACGACATGCGACCCTCTGCGGGCGGAGACGATGGACTATGACGGCGGCTGGTAGGCAGGCGACGCGGCGGCGGTTTGAAGCCCCGTTGGCCGAACTGATAACAGAAGCCGCGGCCTTGCGCGATTCCGCGCACGGAAGGCTGCTGTCCTACTCGCGCAAGGTCTTCATTCCCCTCACCAAACTCTGCCGCGACGTCTGTCACTACTGCACGTTCGCGCAACTGCCGCGCGCGGGCAAACCCGTCTACCTCTCACCTGATGAGGTGCTCGCCATCGCGCGCGCGGGTGCGGCCGCAGGTTGCACCGAAGCGCTGTTCACGCTGGGCGACAAGCCCGAGCTGCGCTACCAGGCCGCGCGCGACGCCTTGAAGGCGCTCGGCCACGAAACCACGATCTCCTATCTGACCGCGATGTGCGCCCTTGTGCTGCGCGAGACCGGATTGCTGCCGCATGCCAATCCCGGCGTGATGACGCGCCAGGAGATCGCCGGCCTGCGCGAGGTGACGGCCAGCCAGGGCATCATGCTGGAGTCCAGCAGCGAGCGGCTCTGCAGGCAGGGCGGCGTTCACTACGGTTCTCCCGACAAACATCCTGCAGCCAGGCTGGAGACCCTGCGTCTGGCCGGCGAACTGAAGGTTCCGTTCACGACTGGCATCCTGATCGGCATCGGCGAAACCCGCGACGAGCGGATCGACGCGCTGGAGGCGATTGCCGGTCTGCACGCCGCCTATGGTCATATCCAGGAAGTCATCGTCCAGAACTTCCGGGCCAAGCCCGACACCAAGCTCGCCAATTCTGGGGAACCCGATCTCGACGACCTGCTGTGGACCATCGCGACGGCGCGTCTGATCCTCGGGCCCGACATGAATATCCAGGCGCCGCCAAATCTGTCGCCCGGAGTCTATCAAAAGCTGATCGGCGCGGGGCTCAACGACTGGGGCGGCATCTCGCCGGTCACGCCCGATCACGTCAACCCCGAAGCGCCGTGGCCTGCCATTGCCGAGCTCGCCCGCAACAGCGCGGACGCCGGCAAGGTGCTGGTGAATCGCCTGCCCGTCTACCCCGCCTACGCGCGCGCTGCCGACAAATGGCTGGCTTCCGACATCGCGACCCGCGTGCGGCGCATGAGCGACGCCGAAGGCTTCGCGCGCGACGACGACTGGGCACCGGGCAACACCAGGCCGCCACCGGCGCCGCTGGTGCTCGCCCGCGGCGTCAACGCTCGCATCGCTGCAATCGTCGAGCGTGCCACATCAGGCGAACGGCTCGCCGCGAACGACATCGTGCGCCTGTTCGCGGCGCGCGACGCCGACTATCGGTACGTCACGCAGGCCGCCGACGCGCTCCGACGCGCGGTCAGTGGCGACGTCGTGCGTTACGTCGTGAACCGCAACATCAATTACACCAACATCTGCTACTTCCGGTGCAAGTTCTGCGCCTTCTCGAAGGGCCGCACGCACGAGGATCTGCGCGGCTCACCTTATGATCTCGCCATCGAGGAGATCACGCGTCGTGCTGTCGAGGCATGGGATCGCGGTGCGAGCGAAGTGTGCCTGCAGGGCGGCATCCATCCCGACTACACCGGCGCCACCTACGAAGCGATCTGCCGGGCAATCAAGATGGTCGTCCCCGAGATGCACATCCACGCCTTCTCGGCTCTGGAAGTGACGCAAGGTGCGGCCACGCTCGGACTGCCGATCCACGCGTTCCTTGCGAAGCTGAAGGCGGCCGGTCTCGGCACCCTGCCCGGAACGGCGGCCGAAATCCTCGACGATGACGTCCGCGCCATCATCTGCCCCGACAAGATCAACACGGCCCAGTGGCTCGACGTGCAGCGCGCCGCCCACCGGGCGGGACTACGCACCACCTCGACCATCATGTACGGCCACGTCGAGACCTCGCATTCGTGGGCGAAACATCTTCTCGCGCTGCGCGACTTGCAGACTGAGACCGGCGGCTTCACCGAGTTCGTGCCGCTTCCCTTCGTCCACATGGAAGCGCCGATGTACCGCCTCGGCATGGCGCGCCGCGGCCCGACGTTCCGCGAAGCCGTGCTCATGCATGCAGTCGGGCGGCTGGCCCTGCATCCGCTGATATCAAACATCCAGACATCCTGGGTGAAGATGGGGCCGGCCGGCGCCGCAGTCTGCCTGAAGTCCGGCGCCAACGATCTCGGTGGCACGCTGATGAACGAGAGCATCTCGCGCGCCGCCGGCACCCAGCATGGCCAGGAGTTTCCGCCGCACGAGATGGAAGCGCTCATCCGCTCGATCGGCCGCGAACCGATGCAACGCGACACGCTCTATCGGCAGGTCGCAGAAGGGCGTCGCGCGGCATCCATGATCGCGGCCGACCTGGAGCCGATCGTGCTGACGCCGCCGCGCAAGAAGGCGGCGGTCGGTTAGGGCATGATGTGTTGGGGTTGGATCGATTCGCCCGTAAGCGCGAGGCACTGACGATCTCGTGTCCCGGACCCCGCGTTTGCCTCCCTTCGGCGGTGCACGGCAGGGCCTGGACAAAAATCGCGAAAACAACCCCATGCAAAGTAGACTGGACCCCGGCTCGCAACACTCTTGCTGCGCTGCGTCCGGGGCAGGAGTAGAAGAAGTCCAACCACTGCGGTTGAGCGCGGAATCTCGAGCATATGCGTAGGGCTGGATGCGGAATCTGGGAAGCTTGACGGGCCGCTGAATACGGAAGCCAACGTCGACGCCGTGTTATGGGCCGCTTTGCTGTAATTTTCGATTGGCGACCACAAGTTAGCAAAGACAACCGCCAAACTCATAGGATCTGATCAAGTGCTGAAAAAGCGTCTGGCCGTGTTAGTACGCAATCACTTTAGCTTGGATTCCAAGACCCTCAAAGCTTGATAGGAAGTCCATGGCGTTGCCTGGCGAATTTCGAAACGACAAGGTGACCGCCGTTGAGAAGGCGGTGCAGAACCTGTCTGCACAGCAATTGGCAGCGCTCCCCCCTCTCGACGACGGCGACCTGCGTCTATTCGGCACAATCGTTCAACATTTCGGCTTTATCGACTTAAACCTGCGGAGAGCGGTCGAAATATTCTACATAGCAAAGCGGCTGCCCGAACTGGCGTCGAAAGCCTTCCCGAATCAGCAAGACGGCGCGTTGACCGACGTCTTGATTGAGGTGGTCGAAGCTATGGAACGCGGAGCCGAACCGGTGGCCACGGTCGATCAGTTGAGGGCAATCGCGCAGTGTCGAAACTTTCGCAACCTTGTCGTTCATTCTGCGGCGAAGCGCTTCCCAGGTGCCGATGTGTTCGTGTTCGCGAGCAAGAATGACCGCGATGCCCGAAAGACTTTGGGTAGAACGCTGCCCCAGCATCGCGTGCAGATGGCCGTGGCCGGCAGGGGCGAATTTTACACCATGGCGAAGGGTTTGGGCGAATTGCAGACCTGGTTAGCAATGAAAGTGCCGGAGTGGGACTTGCGCTATCTTTCTCAGCCGCCAAAGGCTTAGTAGAAGGTGGAGAAACTAAACCTTACGCCCCGAGACCGCGCGCTTGCGACAGCACCAAGTGGTACAGCTTCCGCGTCAATCCCTCGATCGGCATGACGCAGATGTGCCGGCCGGAGTCGAACGACCCGGGTGGCAAGCTTGCCGTTCTCATTATAGGGTCTGTTTCATGCCCGTACTCACAGTCTACGACCCGACCGGAAGCCATATTGCGGCAGCTGTTATGGGTAAGACTAACATGATGGCCTCTGCACCCGAGAAAGGGCGTGAGTTCAGGCTGAAACGCGCTCGGGCAGAGAAGACACAGCCGGGAAATCCAAACCGGCTCACCCTCAATCAGCATGTTTTCCCAACGAAAAGCATCGAACGGTTTGCAATGGACGGTCGCGTGGAGACACGCCTCCTGGGTTCTCGCGACAAAATCATTCGGCCAAGACCAGACAGTAGAATTTTCTGTGCCGATCGTGCGTGGGACCAGCGTGCCGAAACCGGCTACATGAAGCGGATCGAGGATAATTTTCAGCAGACCGTTAGCCCGATTATCGACCGCAAAGTTACGATCGTGTCAGCGGAAGCCAAGTCTGCGATCGATCGAATGTATGCCCTATGGTATTGGCGCGCACGCTTCAGGGAGCTTGAATCTCAGGAGACGCAGTTGAATGGCGTTGCCGGCCCCGACCTCAGCCTTGAGCAGGAGGAAAATCTCGAAAGCAACGGCTACATGTTTGCCCGAAAGCACGGCGCCATGCCAACCCGGCAGCTTAACGGTGCAGTCGTGGAGATGCGCACAGGCTTTTACGTTGAAGAGCTTGCGAAGAGCGTCACGCGGTGGGGCATCATCGCAGCGCAGAGTGGCGAATTTATCGTGCCGGACGTGCCGTGCCACGGGATAGTTCCTCTCACCCCACGGCTGGCGCTCGTGAAAGACACGCCAGATGGAATGATCACCGAGCAAAACCTCGCGCAGGTGAACGCAGCTATGCGTTCCCTAAGTGAAAGCTACTATTTCGCGCGGGATTTAGCATGCTGCCCATTCTGCTGAGCCGTGCGCCGGCCGCTGCCGCGCACGTTAGAGGCGCCCGCCATCACAACCAGCCCGCCGACTTCGCCAGGGCGACCAGCGCTCCCGCAAAGCCGAGGGCCTTCGTACCGAGCATGAAGGCCTTCCCCGACAATTCCCACCAATCCGGTCGGCGCTTTCTCACCATGGTCTAGCCTCCGCTGCTGCGTCGGCTCTCCACCCGACCACATGGGGGCGGCAGCGACGCACTCGCATCTCGGGCGCTTCAGAGCAAGGCTTTGGCGACATCAGACACCAGATCAATTGTTGGGAAAAAGCCGAGGGCGTGCAGCTGGTGCAGTAGAACTTCAAACTCGGCGTACTCCGCACCGCTGCCGCCTGTGGCTTCGGCCATCAGATCGAGCTTGTCGGCGACGGCCTCGATATCCCCCTGGCGCCGCTTGCGTTCGGCGGCCGGGGTCAACTGTGGGCCGTCGGATACGAATAGGTTGGAATGCTGGCGCACGTAGGACGAGACGGCACGCAGGGCCGATTGACTGGCCTTCGACCGGGAAAACGCGCGGCTGATGCTGTAAGCCGCGTCTTCGAGAAACGGTTGGTCGCGCTCCAGGTCGGGCGAGGTGTCGGTGCGGCGGTAGGAGCTGAATGAAAACCCACCGTTTGCCAGCTTATAGAAGCCGACCTCGAAGGGACCGAACGTCGCCAGGCACTTGGCCATGTTCACGAGCCATGGATTTCTCGGCCCGCCGCGCGCTTCGACCCTCTTGATGATGCCCTCGACCTCCAGCGCGTGCTGCCGGGCGCGCTCGATCTGCGCCTGGTCATCTTGGAAGACCGCGATTGAGTCTGGCTTCCAGGCCAGATGCCGGGAGTGCAATTCTCGCCAGGCCCGCAACGCGGCTTGTGCCGGGCCAGGAACTTCCTCGCCTTCCAGCCAGCGCCGGAGGGTCCGGGTCGAGACGCCCAACAGTTGGGCCGCTTCGGCATGGTCAAGGCCAAGATAGGCCAGTGTGCCAGCGAGAGCTTCGGACAGGTTGTCTTTCAGTGGCGCCATAATGTCCTTTACATAATGACATATTGGACATGACGCAAGGCCACATCGCCAGAAAAATCTCTTGTGCTGATAAATCAAAAAATAGCATTTCGATTGTCGTTGATTTATCAATTTGTTACGGTGCTCATTGAGCGTAAAAAGTTGCCCGCTGATGTGCCGCGTCGGTTACGCCCCGATCAGCACCATCCAGCAAGACCTCACGCGCCGATCCCCCGCTCGGCCAGCAGCGCGGGCACGCCGAGTTCGTCGAGCAGCGCGCGGGTACGGGTGCCGGCTGATTGCGGCAGGTGCAGGAAAAGCGCCAGATCGGCCGGATGGTCGATATCAACAGCTATACCGGGCTGTCGGATTACCGTCGGCTCGATGCCCCGAAGGCGCGCGGCGTCGAGGTGCGGGAAGAAACTGTTGTCGCCGAAGCGAAGCGGCACCGATTCAGGCGGCGAGCAGGCGACGGCATTGGATCCGAGATCGTCATGCGCCGGCGAGATCGTGAACGAGGGCGCGGCGAGATGCGCCGATAATACCGCGTCGATCTCGCCGGCGCGGACGGCTGGAATGTCGCCGGGCAGCGTGATCATGCCGCCGCGCCGTTCGCCCGCGAGAAGGCGGCGGCCGGCGTTGACGCTGCCGGTATGTCCGTCCCGCGCGCCCTCGGTCACGATCCGTGCACCGATCTTTTCGCCGAGAGCCGTCGCATGCGGATCGAGCGTGACGATCATCACGCCGGCCAACAGCCGGGAGCCGGCAACGGCGTCGAGCACGTCCGTCAGCATGGTCTCGGCGAGAACACGGCGTTGTGGCGGCGACAGCAGGCCCGACAGCCGATGCTTGGCGCCATCGAACTCCTTGACCGGAATGACCGCCCAGATGTCGCTCATCGCAGCAGGGCCAGTGCGTCCGCGGCGTCGAGCGTCACGCGCGCCAAGGTCTCCCGGTCATGCAGGCTCGTCATCAGGGTTCTGGCGATCGTGACCCGCGCGCCGACATGGCCGACCCCATCGGCGTCGGCGTCGTCGACAACATAGCCATCGAGCAAGTCGCCGTAGCGCGCGGCGACGCCGGCGGCACTGGCCTCGAGGCCGAGCTCGCGCATCATTTTCGCGGTCGGGCCCTTGACGGCCCGGCCGCCGATGATTGGCGACACCGCGACGACCGGGGCGCCACTCGCCTTGATCGCATCGCGCATGCCGGGGATGGCCAGAATCGGCTCGACGCTGATGAAGGGATTGGACGGACAGACGATCACGGCTCGCACGTCACCCGAGCGCAGCGCCGCCGTGATGTCGGCGTGCGGCCGGGCGAGCGTCACGCCGTCGAAAGCCAGCTCATGAACGATCGGCCGGCACTGCTGGCGCACGAAATAGTCCTGGAAATCGATCCAGCCCGCATCGCTGCGCACCTGGGTCCGCACGCGGTCGTCGCTCATCGGCACCACACGAGCCTTGATGCCGAGGCGCCGGCAAATGTCTGTTGTCACTTCGGACAGTGTCTGTCCCAAGCGCAGGCGACGGGTGCGCTCGACATGCAGCGCGAGATCGCGATCGCCGAGCCGAAACCAGTCCTCGCCGCCGAGCGCGCCAATTGAGTCCATGAACGACCAGGTCTCGTCACGCCGGCCCCAGCCGGTGGCGGGATTGTCGATATCAGCGAGAACATAGGTCAACGTGTCGATATCTGGCGAGATGCTCAGTCCAAGATGCTCGAAATCGTCGCCGGTGTTGGCGACCACGAGCAGTTCGTCGGCCGGCAAGACGCGGCTCAGACCGAGCGCCAGTTTGGCGCCGCCGACCCCGCCGGAGAGCGCCACGACGAGTCGTTTGCTCATCGGAACATGTCCTCGGCCGCCGGCCGCACCAGCTCGGACGCAGCATTGTCGGGACCGTGCCATGTCAGACCGCGCACGACCACGACAGGCTGGCCCTCGGCACCCTGCCCCATCACCAGCGACGCTGCCGCCGCGATCTCGTCCGCATGCCCGGTGATGCTGACCTGGAGCGCGCGGCCGAACAGATCGGGCGAGCCACGCAGATCCATCAGCGACGGCAGGCCGGCGGCACCAATCGCAACGCTGCAGGTCCCGCGCCGCCAGGCCCGGCCGAAGCTGTCGTTGATGATCACCGCCACGGGTACGCCGAACCTTAGCGACAGGCGCCTCCTCAATATCTCGGCGCTGCCGTCGGGATCGACCGGCAGGAGCAGTGCGCGCTGGGGGTCATCAGGCGCGGCCACGTTGGACTGGTCGATGCCCGCATTGGCCATCACGAAGCCGAGCCGGTGCTCGACGATCAGGATGCCCGGCCTTGCCCGCACGACGCGCACCGATTCCTTCAGGATCAGTTCGACCAGGCGCGGATCTTTCTGGACACTGCCGGCGAGTTCGATCGCCGCAGTCGAGGGTTCGACGGTCGCGAGATCGACCATGCGCCCTTCGGCCTTGGACACGATCTTCTGCGTCAGCACGAAGACGTCGCCGCCACGCGGCACGATGCCACCGCGCGCCAGCCCCTCGCCGATCAAGGCGACGAGATCGTCGTCCTGGGCTACCCGCGGAATGCCGGGAACGGCGAGGATCTCGACGGCGTTGCTGCGTGTCATCGGGGCGTCCCGCGCACTCAACCGAAACGCTTGCTAAGCCGCGGCAGCACGTGCTCACCGTAAAGCTTCAGGAAGCGCGCCTGATCTGGTCCCGGCGCGTGGAACACCAGATGGCGGAAGCCGAGACCGACATAGTAACCGATCTGCTCGACATGCTCGTCGGCGTCGCTGGACACGATCCATCGACTGGCGGCGCGCTCCAGCGGCAGCGCGTCGGCGAGGCGCTGCATCTCGACGGGATCTTCTACCGTCATCTTTTCCTCTGGTGTCAGCGCCAGCGCCGCCCAGTGGCGCGTGTCCTCGCGCGCCCGCACCTTGTCGGTGTCGAACGACACCTTGACCTCGATCATGCGATCGTAGGACCGCGACGGATCTTCCGACGCCGCGATGCCCTCGGCGACCTTCGGCAACAGGGTCTCGGTGTAGAGCTCCGGCTTCTTGCCGCTGGTACAGATGAATCCCTCGGCGGAGCGGCCGGCGTAACGCGCCACGAGAGCACCCGCGGCTGCAACATAGATCGGCACCGGCGTGTCAGGGCGATCGTAGATCGTCGCCTTTTCAGTCTTGTAGTACTGGCCTTCGAAGCTGACCCGCTCCTGCGTCCAGAGTGCCCGAATCAGCGTGACGGCTTCACGCAGGCGCGCGAAGCGCTCCTTGAAGTCCGGCCAGGGCTGGCCGGTCGAAGGCACTTCGTTGAGGCCTTCGCCGGTGCCGATGCCGAGCACGACGCGTCCCGGGAACATCGCGCCCATCGTGCCGAACGCCTGGGCGACGATGGAAGGATGGTAGCGGAACGTCGGTGTCAGCACGCTGGTGCCGATCACGACGCGCGACGTTCTGGCGCCCAGCGCGCCCAGCCAGGTCAGCGAGAAGGGCGCATGGCCGTCGATGTGCTTCCATGGCTGAAAGTGGTCGCTGATGAAGACCGAATCGAAACCGACTTCCTCGGCAAGACACGAGAAGCCCAGCAGTTTGCCCGGCGCGAACTGCTCCGCCGCTGCCTTGTATCCGAGCTTGATCACTCAACGTCTCCTGGCTGCGCGATCCAAGTCGGCCGTTGCCGACTTGGATCTTGATATTTGGGAAAACCCGAGTTCGGTCGCGATACCGATGCCGTGGTACCCGTCGCGGAAATCTATAGACTAGCGGGAACCCGGCAACCAGCCAAAGCAAGGAAACCACCATGCATCTCGGAATTGCCCTGCCTTTCGGCGACATCGGCGGCGATGGCGGAATCGTGCGCGAATTCGCTGAGCTCGCCGAGGCCGAAGGCTACCAAGGTCTCACGCTGGCGGACCACGTGCTCGGCGGCAACCCGCAAAACCCCGCCAGCGGCCGTGCGGGTGGGCTCGGCCTGTTCCACGACCCCTTCGTGGCGTTCGGTTTCATCGCTGCGTGCACGAAGAAGGTCGAACTCTCCACCCAGGTGCTGATTCTCGCGCAGCGCCAGACGGTGCTGGTTGCCAAACAGGCTGCCAGTCTCGACGTGCTCAGCGGCGGCCGCTTCCGGTTCGGCATCGGCGTGGGCTGGAACGAGATGGAGTTCGTCGGCCTCAACGAGAATTTCCACAATCGGGGCAAGCGGTCCGAGGAACAGGTCCAGGTGATGAAAGCGCTGTGGGCCGATCCCTACATTACGTTCGAGGGCAAGTGGCACCGCCTCCAGGACGCCGGCATCAATCCGCGGCCGGCACGTCGCAAGATTCCGCTGTGGTTCGGCGGTCACATGGACGTGACGCTGCAACGGATCGCAAAGTGGGGCGACGGCTGGATCATGCTGTCCGAACCGCCGGGACCCCAGGCGGTCGCGGAATTCGACAAGCTGCGCCGCCTGGTGGAAGCCGAAGGACGCGATCCGGCATCGGTCGGCCTCGAAGTCTGGACCTCAACCGGCACAGGCACCGAAAAAGACTGGCGCGAGGAAATCAGCTTCTGGAAGCAGGCGGGCGTCACCCATGTCACCCTGCACAACACGTTCGGCGGCTATCACCACAAGCGCATGGCCGGCCGCAGCATGACCGACCATGTCGACGCGCTACGCCGCTACCGCAACGCCGTCGCCGATCTGCTCTGAGCGCGTGACGTCGTGAAGTTGATTCGCGGCGCCGCCTCTTCACCTCTCCCCGCTTGCGGGGAGAGGTCGGATCACATCGCAGATGTGATCCGGGTGAGGGGGTACAGGTCGCTCCATTGGCACCAGTCTCGCGGAGAGTCCCCTCACCCGGAGACTTCGCTGCGCTTCGTCTCCGACCTCTCCCCGCAAGCGGGGCGAGGTAAGAGTCAAGCGCCTCAACTCATCATGCTCCAGGGAAGCCTCAGGTATCGGCGAGCGCGGCCAGCATGCGGTCGCGGGCGGCGAAATCGCCATCCGCGTGGACAGGCTGCAGACAGACATGTGTGGCGCCGGCCGCAAAGTGCGCCCGCAATCCGCGCCTGATCGTCTCAGTGTCGCCCCACAGCACCATCGCGTCGATGAACCGGTCACTGCCGCCGTCGGCGAGCTCAGTCTCGGCAAAACCCTGGCGCAACCAGCTGTTGCGGTAGTTCGGCAGCACCAGGTAGCGCGACAGTTCCTTGCGCCCGAGCGCCCGCGCCTTCGCGGGATCGGTCTCGAGCGTTACTTTCTGCTCCACCGCGAGCCACTTCGAAGGCCCGAGGATCGCGGCGGCCTCAGCCGTATGCTGCGGCGTCACGTTGTATGGGACAGCGCCGCGCGACTTGGCACCGCTCAGCGCCAGCATCTTCGGTCCGAGTGCTGCGACCACGACCGGCGGCAGTTCGCCTGATGGCGCGAACTTGTTGATGCCGTCGAGATAGGCACCCATCGCCGCCAACGGTTTGTCGTAGCGATGGCCGCGGAGGCCCTCGACCATCGGAATGTGACTGACGCCGAGACCGAGGACGAACCGGTCGCCGTAGAGCGCGTTCAGCGAGACCATGGCGCGCTGCGCGGTGAAGGAATCGCGTGCATAGATGTTGGCGATCGAGCTGCCGATCACCAGCTTCTCGCTGCTCGACAGCAGCCAGGCCGCCAGCGACATCGACTCGTAGCCCCGCGATTCCGGGTACCACAGGGTCGAGTAGCCATTATTCTCGACCGCGCGCACGAAATCGCGCAGCTGCGATCCGTCGAGTTTATCGGTGCCGTACCACACGCCAAGCCGTCCGAGTTTCATGTCGATTGTCTCCGGTTGAAGGTGCGTGGAAGCCGCCATCAGGCTGGGGTTCCGAGAATGGTGCGCCGCGCCCGCGCGACACCTTCGGACTGGATGTCGCTCGCAAGCTGGCGCAGACGCTCGCGATCGGCGTCGCTCTTCACCGCGATCGAGAATTCGCAGTTGGTGACCACGCCGCCATAGCGGTCGCAGAGCTTGCGGCCGATCGTGTCGTAGGTCGCGATCGTCACGAAAGTGTGCAGGACGTCGTCGTCGATGTGCTGAGGCATCTCTTCCCAGCGCTGCGCGCGCGACAATAGCTTCAGCCGGTCCGCGAGATCGCCCAGACCGAGATGGTCGAACGCGGCGCGATATTGCGGCGTCGAGGCATAGAAGGCGATCCGCGCGCGCGCGTCGCGCACCTTGGGCGCCAGCTCCGCCTCGTTGGCGGCTGTGGCCACCAGCGGCTTCATGCAGACCCGGAAACCATCCAGCGACCTGCCCGCCTTGACCGCACCGGCACCCACGGCCGGCAGCATGACCTTCTCGATGTAGGATGGCGTGCAAACCGGATGCGGCCGGATGCCCTCGGCGACTTCGCCCGCCACCTGACACATCACCTGGTTCACCGCCGCGATATGAATGGGAATGTCGGGGTGCTCGATCGGGCCAGGATTGAACAAAGGCACCATCAGATTGATGTTGTAGTGCGGCCCCTTGACGTCGAGCGGCGTGCCGTTCTGCCAGCAATCCCAGACCGCGCGAACCGCGCTCACATACTCGCGCATCCACGGCCCGGCGGGCGTCCAGGGCATGCCGAAACGTCGCTCGATATGGGCCTTCACCTGCGTGCCGAGGCCGAGCGTAAAGCGGCCGCGGGACAGCTTCTGCAGCGTCCACGCGCTCATTGCGGCCACGGTCGGACTGCGCGGAAAGGCGATCGCCACCGACGTGCCGAGCTTCAGCGTCCGTGTCGTCTGGGCCGCCAGCGCCAGCAGGATGAACGGATCGTCCTTGGTTTCCTCGACCACCAGTCCGTCGTAGCCGATCTCTTCCAAGAGGCGTGCGTCGGCGGCGATAGAATGGAGATCGAGCGGCATTTCAGGCGCGCGCAGGCCAGGGTCGACCTTGCCCAGCGGCAGAAGTGTTTCCAGCAGCACGTCGTCACTCCACGGGGAACGGCTGCTGCCACCTTATCACTTCAAGGCTTCCGGCCAAGCCGTCGCGCTTGCGACTGAGAGTATGCTTTACTGCGCAGTATCGCAAAGCGCCGATCGTTCAGAACAGAGGCCGGGATTGGCCGATCCGCCGCCCGATGCTATATTCCCAACAGCTTTGAAGGAGGACACGATGGCTGAAGCGAAACTCGCTCCGAACCTGCCGGACTGGATGCTCGAGCATGCGAACCGCTATATTGCCAGCGGCGGAACCGAAGGGCACATGTACAAGGTAACCCTGCCCCAGCGCGGCGAGATCACGGCGCCGGCACTGCTGCTGACCACCACCGGCCGCAAGTCTGGCGATAAGTTCATATTCCCGCTGTTCTACGGAACGGACGGCGGCAGTTACTTCGTGATCGCCTCGAAGGGGGGCGCGCCCCAACACCCGGGGTGGTATCGCAACATTCTCGCGAACCCCGACGTCGAGGTACAAGTCGGCACCAAGAAGATGAACGCGCGGGCCAGGACAATTGCAGGCGAGGAACGCTCACGACTTTGGAAAAAGGCGCTCGAATTTTGGCCGCCCTACGCCGACTATCAGCTCAAGACCGAGCGCGAGATACCGGTGGTCATGCTGGATCCGGTCCATTAGCACACGTGGCGGCCGGCCGCCGCAGCGACTGCATACGCCGTTCGCCCGGCTTTATCACTCATCTTGTTGCTGCTGTTTCTCGTTGGCGCGGCCGATACGAATACATACCGAGCGATTTCGATCCGATGTTCCCCATTCTCGGGGATGGCCCCGTGATGGTGGCGCGACGCATACCGGAGGGCCGGCGTACGCAAACCTTCACACGAGGGAATCTCGCGACCGGCGCAAGGCTAAACGCGCCGCGGCCGCTCTCGGTTCTTACAATGGCTATTCTTAGAACCAATTCTTGTCTTAGAAAGCCATGGCGGCAGCGTCGTTCGACACTCCCGTCTTCCGCATCATCATCCGCGCAATTGCCTCGCCAATCACCACAGTCGTGAAATGAAGGGTGGCAGGGGAACGCGGCTGGACGCGGCGCAACTGCAATAATCTGTCGCCGGCCGCAGCCAATCGAGCGATCTCGCTGGAAACGACCAACAGTCAGCGTTTGGTCACTTGCGCGAATTTTGAGCGCGCATTGTTCAAAAATGCCGCGCGGCCGCCGTTGACGTTGGCTTTCCCCAGTCTCAAAATCAAAAACTCGGTTCCATTTTATGGAACTGCGTGGAGAGCCCGTGCAAAGCGATGAGCGCCCTCGATAATGCGATTGAAATCTTGCGCTGCTTCTCTCCGCAGCAGCCGGAGATCAGCAATGCCGACGTCATCCGGCTCACCGGCAAGCCGAAGAGCTCGACGTCACGGCTGCTGCGCCAGCTCAAGGAATGTGGGCTGCTGGAGCAGGACGCGTTGACCCGTCGCTATCGGCCGGGCTTGCTGCTGTTCGAACTGGGGCGGCTGCATCGGACCCAGAACGACTTCGTGGCCGCCGCCGAACAGCGATTGCGCGCGGTCTGCGCCAGGACCGGCCATACCGGATACATCGCGGTGCTCGACGGCGCCGAGCAGATCGTGCTGCGCGTCGTCCCCGGATCGAATCCGCTTCAGGTGGTCACGCCGCCGGGCGCACGGGCGCCGGCATTCGCAACCTCCAACGGCCGGGCCATGTTGGCGCGCCTGAGCGACGCCGATATTCGCGGTCGCTTGCCAAGACCCTTGCCTGCGATCTCGCCGTCGGCGCCGCGGAATCTGACGGGTCTCATGGCCCGTATCGCCGAAATCCGCCGCACCGGCTATTCCGAAGCCAGCAATGAATCCTTACCGGGAGTGGGCTCGCTGGGTTTCGCGCTCGCCCGTCGCGACACCAATGAGACGATTGGGGTCGCCGTATCCTATCCGAGCCAACTGACATCGACCGAAGAGCGCACCAAGCTCTGGCAAGCCCTGCGCGCGATGGCGATCGACCTCGGCCGGCTTTTCGATGATCCGATATGGGTCGCGCTCGATGACGGCGCGCCAATCCACAAGGCCGCGGCACGATGAGCACGGTCCGCACGGGTATCACGCCGATGGCCTGGCTGATCGCACCGAGCGCTCTTCTGTTTGCCCTGTTCTTCTTCCTGCCGATGGGGCTGATGGCCCTGATCAGCCTGCTCACCGGCAATCCGGTCGTGCAATCGAATGTCGCCTTCACGACCAAATACTACCAGAGGATTCTGGGCGACTCCTATTATTTCGAGGTGATCTGGACCACGCTTCGGATTGGTCTGCTCACCACGCTGGCAGCGTTGCTGATCGGCTACCCGCTGGCCCATTGGATGGCGCGCATCCGTGGTCGCACGGCCTATGCCGTGCTGATGATGACCGTACTGACGCCGATGCTGACGGGCATTGTCGTCCGCACCTTCGCCTGGATGGCCCTGTTGTCGGACAAGGGCGCGATCAATCAGACCCTCACCGGCCTCGGCCTGATCTCGAAGCCCTTGCCGCTGATGTATAACGAGTTCAGCATCGTGCTGGGCCTGACGCATATCTACGTGCCCTACATGGTTCTGACCCTGGTCGGCGTCATCGCTGGGATCGACGAGCGGCTGGAACATGCGGCGCAGAATCTCGGCGCCTCGCCGCTCCGGGCTTTCCTTGAAGTGACGCTGCCCCTGAGCCTGCCCGGCATCCTGGCCGGGTCGCTCCTGGTCTTCGCGCTGGCGATCAGCGCCTATGTCACCCCGATCCTGATGGGCGGCTTCCAGATCATGACACTGCCGATGCTGATCTATCAGCAGATCTCCTCGAGCTTCAATGTCGGCTTTGCCGCGGCGCTCGGCATGGTGCTGCTGACAATCTCGCTGGTGCTGGTCATCGCCTACAACCGCATCCTCGGGCTGGTCTCCGGCCAGCGCGATCTGCAGTGAGGCCGCCGATGACATCAGCGCCGTTCATCCCTCGCCTTGGCCGCTTCTGCTACCTGGCCCTCAACATTGCCGTGGTGGTGTTCCTGCTGGCGCCGATCGCCATCGTCTTTGTGTTCGCCCTCAATCCCACTCCCTATATCCAGTTTCCGCCGGTTGGCGTTTCGCTGCGCTGGTTCGAAAAATTCTTCGCCTCGCGCGATTTCATGAACGCCCTGCGGTTGAGCCTCGAGGTCGCCGCGATGACGACCATCGCGGCGACGCTGTTCGGCGGCAGCGCCGCGCTCGCCTTGGCCCGCGGCGGCCTGCCCGGTACGCACCTCATCACCGCGATCATGCTGTCTCCGCTGATGCTGCCGGCGATCCTGACCGGTCTTGCCCTATTCCAATCCTATGTCCTCCTGGATGTCGGCCGGCCGCTCTGGGGGCTGGTGCTCGGCCATACGCTGGTATCGATTCCCTATGTGGTGCGCACGACGCTGGCGGTCCTGCAGAATTTCGATACCCGCCTGGAAGAAGCCGCGCGCAACCTCGGCGCCAGCCCGTTGCGGACCTATTTTGAGGTAACGCTGCCTTTGACCAAGCCCGGCGTCATGGCAGGAGCCGTGTTCGCCTTCATCGTCTCCTTCGACCAGTTTCCGGTATCGCTTTTCCTGGTGACCCCGGGCCGTGAAACGCTGCCGATCACGCTGTTCAACTATCTGAAGTTCGATCTGGACGGAACGATCGGTGCCGCCTCGGTGGTTTCGATCCTGCTCGCCATGCTGGTCGTCTTCGGGCTCGATCGCACGGTCGGGCTGAGGTCCTATGCAAACCTATGACTGTCATGCCCCGAGAGAGGATCATCCCATGACCATGCCCCGCCTGCCGATGAACCGCCGTCAATTCCTCACCGCCAGCGCCGCCGCCGGCATCGGCGTGATCGCCGCGCCCCACGTCGCCCGCGCCGATGCGGCGACGCTGCGCATCACCGGATGGGGCGGCAAATGGGGACAAACCATGTCGAACGAGCTGATCCCCGCCTTCGAGAAGGAATTCAAGTGCAAGGTGGAGACGGACTCGGCCTTTCCGTACCTGCCCAAGCTGCAGGCGAGCTCGCGTTCGGCGCCGGTCTATGACGTGCTGCACACCAATTCCAACGAGCAATGGGCCGCTCTGGAGATGGGGATCGTCGAAGCCAGGATCGACGCCAAGCAGGTCCCGAATATCGCCGACGTCTATCCCTACGCCGTCAGCGACAAGATGGTCGGCGTCTGCATCTTCACCAGCGCCATCGGGCTCGGCATGCGCACCGACAAGGGCTATGGCAAGGTCTCGTCCTGGAAGGACCTCTGGGACCGCGCCTATGACGGCGTGCGCGGCGGCTACGTCATTCCGGTGAACAGCCTCGGGCAGGCCTTCTTGATGATGAGCGGCGCACTCTTTGGCAAGGGCATGACTGATCTCGACGCCGCCTATGCGGCGATGGAAAAGCTGAAGCCGGTCAAGCTCGTCGACTTCACCGGGACGATGGAAAAGATGATCCTTTCGGGCGAAGTCGGCGTCGCGGTGATCCATGATTCCGGTATCCTGCGCTACGACGGCCAGAACCAGCCGACCGCTTTCGTCGCGCCGTCCGAGGGCGTTCTCGCGCTGGAACAGGTGCTCACGCTCACACCGGGCACCAAGGTTCGCGAACTCGCCAACGCCTACGTGAACTACATGCTGAGCCCGAGCGTGCAGAAGACGCTGGCCGAGTCGGTCTGGTATTCACCCGCCAACAGCAAGGTGAAGCTCGACGACAAGTACAACGAAAAACTTCTGACCACGCCGGAGAAGGTGGCCACGCTGATCCAGCCCGACTGGAAATGGTACAACGCGCGCAAGGACGAGATCGATTCCCGCGTCAACCGCATCTTCCGTGCATGAGCGCGCGTATCGACATTGTCGCCGTCACCAAGACCTATGACGGCACCACGCGCGCCGTCGACGCCGTTGACATGAGCATCCGGGAGGGTGAGTTCTTCTCGCTGCTGGGGCCCTCCGGTTGCGGCAAGACGACGACGCTGCGAATGATCGCCGGCTTCGAGACGCCGACAAAGGGCGTCATCGAGGTCGACGGGGCCGATGTCACCCACGTGCCGGCGCACAAGCGCGACATGGGAATGGTGTTCCAGAATTACGCGCTGTTTCCGCACCGCTCGGTCGGTGAAAACGTTGCCTTCGGCTTGCGCATGCGCGGCATGGATCGGCACACCATCGCCCGCAAGGTCACCGATGCGCTGGCCCAGGTGGAGCTCGTCGGATACGAGGACCGCCGCCCCGGCGAACTCTCCGGAGGCCAGCAGCAGCGCGTCGCCCTGGCCCGCGCCATCGTGATCGAGCCGCGGGTGCTGCTTTGCGACGAACCGCTCGGCGCGCTCGACAAGAAGCTGCGGCAAGCGATGCAGTTCGAACTGAAGCAGTTGCAACGCAAGCTCGGTCTGACCATGGTCTTCGTCACCCACGACCAGGAAGAAGCGCTCGCGATGTCCGACCGGATCGCGGTGATGAATGCCGGCAAGGTCGAGCAAATCGGCGCACCGTCCGATATCTACGACCGGCCAAGCACGCGCTTCGTCGCCGATTTCATCGGTGACACCAACCTGTTCCGCGGCGAGGTGATCCGCGACGGAGGCGGCAATTCCGTCCTGCAGGTCGACAACGGCCTGTCGATCGCGCTTGCCGCTCCGCCTGAGGCCAACGGCGCGGTTTCGATCGCGCTCCGGCCGGAAAAGATCAGCCTGGCCACGCCGCCCGCACCAAACGGGCATGGCCTCGATGGTGTCGTCGAGAGCGCCAATTTCCAGGGCGGCTCGGTGCTTTACCGCATCGAGACCGCCGGCGGCAGGCGCCTGCTGGCGCAACAACCGAACAACGGCTCGCATCAGCTGTTTCAAGCGGGCGCCGCCGTGGCCCTGCGCTGGACACCATCCGACATCGTGATCTTGAGGGATTGATATCATGCAACACCAACGCATGGGCGTGGTCGTGATCGGCCAGAGCCCACGACCTTCCGTCGTGGATGAAATCGCGGCGGTGCTGTCGCCCGGGCTGGACATCGATCTGCGCGGGGCGCTCGACGGCATGACCCGCGCCGAGATCGACGCGATTCCCCCGAGCGACGGCCATGACGCTCTGTTCACGCTGTTGCCGAATGGCGACAGCGTCACCATCAGCAAGAAGGCGGTCGAGGCGCGGGCGGCGATCCAGATCGAGAATTTCGCGCGCGAGGGCGTGCGCGTCACCATGCTCGCCTGCACCGGCAAGTTCCCCAATCTCGCGCCGGATCGGCTGGTGATCCTGCCCTCGGCCGTGCTGCACCACATGGTCGAGGCGGTGTTCCCGAAGGGACGTCTCGGCGTGTTCTCGCCACTGCCGGAACAAACCGCGCTGATCGCCGGGAAATGGCAGCGACCAAACGTCGAAGTTGTCGGCGTGACCATGCGGCCGGGTTCGGATGTTGAGGCTGTCGATGCGGCCGCACGGAAGATGGCCGCCCTGGCGCCGGACCTCGTCGTGATGGATTGCATGAGCTACACGCGCGCGAACAAGGCGCGTGTGCGCCTGAGCTATGGTGGACCAGTCATTCTCGCCATCGCCGCCGCCGCACGCGCCATCGAGGAGTTGCTCGCATGAACAGGCCAGCCCTCACCGAGATTACGCTCGACGACATCGAATCCCTCGCCGTCGGCGCCTGGATTCTCGGCACCGGTGGCGGCGGCAGCCCCTATCTGGGTCTGCTCAACCTGCGCCAGCTCTACGCGCAAGGCCATCGCGTGCAGTTGATGTCGCCGCTGGATCTTGACGATGACGATCGTGTCGCGGTCGTCTCCAACATGGGAGCGCCGCTGATCGGCCAGGAGCGCCTGGCCGACAGCCGCAACATCGCTCGCGCGGTTGAGATGCAGGAGGAATTTGGCGGCTTCAAGTTCCGCGCCGTGATGTCGGTCGAGATCGGTGGCGGCAACGGCACGCAGGCGCTGATGGCAGCCGCGCATCTCAAGATACCCGTCGTCGATGCCGATTGCATGGGACGCGCCTTTCCCGAGGCGCAGATGACCTCGGTGGCGATCGGCGGGCTGCAACCCTACCCCTGCACGCTCTACGATCCGCGCGGCATCGAGGCCATCGTCACCAA